>Ga0153928_1000032_pt1 | contig 70554 bp, 68 predicted proteins | sample TSNJ012MetaG_FD_106656 | JGI IMG/M metagenome (GOLD analysis project Ga0153928, IMG submission 106656) | Attine ant fungus gardens microbial communities from New Jersey, USA - TSNJ012 MetaG | ecosystem: Host-associated > Fungi > Mycelium > Unclassified | place: USA: New Jersey, Wharton State...
GAATGGACCGTCGACCGCGAGGCGCAGCGCACCAACTCGATCTACAGCGGCATCGACGGCATTCATCTGCAGGACCAGGCGATCACCGAGAGCATGGGGCCGGTCACCGACCACACGTTCGAGCATCTCGCGCCCTCCGACCAGATGATCACGCGCACGCGCCGGCGCCTGCTGATCGCGGCGCGCGCGCTGCGCGAGAAGGGCATCGCGCCGCCGGCCGCGGCGGACCCCGAGGTGTTTGCCGCCGTGCGCAGCGGATATTTGCACAGCAACGACGACGCCCCCTGGCACGAAGTCTACGCCAAGCAACTGGCCGCGGCCGTGCATCCCGCGGCCGCGCCGCTGCGTGCCGCCGAGTAGCGCTCGCCGTCATTGCGAGGAGCCCCGCAGGGGCGACGAAGCAATCCAGGAGCCGCTCGTGCTGCGGCCGTTGCCCTGGATTGCTTCGCTTCGCTCGCAATGACACCTTCAACACGGAACCCTGCCTCCGCTCCCGCCGTTGCCGCCACGGGGTTGCGCCAGCGCGTGCGAGGAAAGCCCATGAGCGTCGGCAGGTTGATGCTGCGTGCCGGCCGCGGCTCGCGCGTGCGCCGCGCCGTGACGCGCTATCGCTACGCCAGACGCGCCCAGCGCATGCCGGCGTCGCGCCAGAGCCGGAACGGGCTCGACTGGACCAATTTTTTCATCGCCGACGTGCAGGCGGGCTTCGGGACCTTCGTGGCGTTCTATCTGGCCGGACTTGGCTGGTCGCAATCGAGCGTAGGGCTCGTGCTGTCAACCGACGGCCTTGCCGCCGTGCTCGGGCTGGTTCCGGGCGGCGCGCTCGCCGACGCGGTGCGCTTCAAGCGCGGCCTTGTCGCCGCCGGCATTGTCATGATTTGCAGCGCCGCGCTCATCCTGGCGCTGATCCCGGCTCGCCCCCTTGTGTTCGCGGCGGAAGTACTGCACGGGCTCACAGCCGGCATAGTCACGCCGGCGCTCGCCGCGATCAGCCTCGGCCTGGTCGGCCGGCGCGCGATGTCGGCGCGCACGGGACGCAACTTCCGTTTCGCGGCGTTCGGCACGGCACTCGCCGCCGGGGTGCTCGGCGTGGTCGGGCATTTCTTTTCGGCCCGCTCGATCTTTCTCGGCGCGGCGCTGCTGTGCGCGCCCGCGCTCCTTGCGCTCAGCCGCATCCGCCCCGACGAAATCGACTACGCGCGGGCGCGCAACGCCGGCACCGGCGAGGACGCCGGCAAATGGCACCGCGTACGAGACCTTGCGCGCAACCGCGGGCTCCTGCTGTTCGCGGGCTGCCTGATCCTGTTTCAGCTCGCCAACGCCTCCCTGCTGCCGCTGATGGGAGAGAGCATCGGCGCCAGCAAAGCCGCGATCGGCTCAGTCCTCATATCCGGCCTGATCATCGGCCCGCAGATCGTGGTTGCCGTGCTGGCGCCCTGGGTCGGGTATTATTCCGAGTTGCGCGGACGCAAGCCGTTGTTGCTCCTCGGCATGGGCCTCGAGGCGGTGCGCGCCGTGCTGTTTGCTTTCGTCGCCGATTATCCGTTGCTGGTCGCCATCCAGCTGCTCGACGGCGTGAGCGGCGCCATCATCAGCGTGCTCACCGTCCTGGTGATCACCGACCTGACAACCGGCACCGGCCGGTTCAATCTGGCCCAGGGTGCGGTCGGCACCGGCACGAGCATCGCCGCGGCGCTGAGCACCGGCGTGTTCGGATTCATTTTCCAGCTGTTCGGCCAGGTGCCCGGCTTCCTGTCGATTGCGACGGTTGCGGCGGGCGCCGCCGCGCTGGCTTGGCTGTTCCTGCCGGAGACCAAGCCGGAGAAATATCTGGACTAGGTACTCACGTCATGGAGCGCAGGACCGGTCAACACCGGCTCGGGTGGCACCACGCCGGCAAGCCCGCAAGGCGAGAAAACCGCCGGGCGCCGGCCGACGCCGGCGTCCGGCTTTCGCTTTGTAGCACCTGCGCCGTTATCTGCCTGCGCTTTAGTCGCAGCGCCGAATGTGGCGCACCACCGTCTCGCCGTCGTGCCGCTCGCGAATGGTCACCGAGCGGCAGCCTTCCCGGTGCTCACGCACGAACGCACGGTCGTGGTCGTGCTCGATGCGTACATCCTGCGCCAGCGTGATCGGACGATCCGTGGTGGCGGTAACAGAACCGGCGAAGCACGGCGTCGCGGCCAAAGACGCAACCGCGGCGACGGCATAAATTGCGAGTTTCATGGCTATCCTCCACTTGCCGAAGTGCCCCGGTAACGATCTCCTGCCGATTAAGTTCCGTTGCTCAATTCGCGCGCGCCGCGCGGTTGAACGTCGGCCGCATTTGCTGATAGTCCTTCCGGTTCCGAGAACAACAGGAGGTCCAGCGTGCCCGCGTCGATGAAAGGCGAGATGCAGCCTGCCGTTTACCGGTTCAAATTCGGCGATTATGAAATCGCCAACATCATGGACAGCAAGGTGGTGCGCGAAGGGCTGCATCCGAGTTTCGGCGGCGAGCGGCCGGCCGAAGAAGTTCATGCGCTCGCCCGCGCCAACCGCATCGATCCGAATCGTTATGAACACCCGTTCATTCCAACCCTGGTGAACACCGGCAAGGACCTGGTGCTGTTCGACACCGGCAACGGCGCGCTGCGGCGCGAGCGCGAGCAACTGCGCGCGCGGTTGCCCGACGGCCATTTGGTCGAGCGGCTGGGCGAGTTGGGATACCGTCCCGGCGACGTCGACGTCGTCGTCATCACGCACGGCCATCCCGACCACATCGGCGGGCTGACCGAAGGCGGCCGGCCGGTCTATCCCAACGCACGCTACGTGTTCGGCGCCGCGGAGTTCGATTTCTGGAAGCGCGGCGAGAACGTGCGCGAGGCGCGCAAATTCAATCGCCAACTGTTCGTGGACATTGCGCTGCCGCTTGCCGAGCGGGCGCGCTTCGTCAAGCCGGGCGACGAGGTTGCGCCGGGCATCCACGCGGTCGACGCCGCCGGGCATGCGCCCGGGCTCATGGCCTATCACGTGGAGAGCGGCGGCAAGCGGCTCCTGATCTGGGCCGACACCTGCATCCACTACGTGGTCGCGGTGCAGCGGCCCGAGTGGCACATCGACGTGGACGACGACAAGGAAAGAGCGGTCGCAACCCGCAAGCGCATCCTCGACATGGCGGCGACCGACGGATTATTCGTCGCCGGCTTTCACATGCCGTTCCCCGGCCTGGGGTTGATCGAAAAATCGGCCGCCGGCTATCGCTGGGTGCCGATCGGTTATCAGCTCAATTTGTGAGATTTACACCGTCATTGCGAGGAGCCCGAAGGGCGACGAAGCAATCCAGCGCGTCACGCGTCGCCCTGGATTGCTTCGCCTCACTCGCAATGACAACTGTTACTTCGGGCAGGACGCGTCGAGCGAATCGAACAGGGCGACCAAATCCTTGCCGTCCTTGGACTCGGGATCGACTTCCTCCATGCTGGACATCAGCTTCACGTAGTCGGGCCCGATCTTCTGCGCCAGCGCATCCGCCTGTTTGTTGAGATCCTCCATCTTCTTCTGGTCTTTCTTTTCCGCGGCGGCCTGCGCCTGATCGCCGAGCTTGGCGATCTGGCAATAGGTGTCGAGCTTCGTCTTGTCGGACTTGATCATGTTGACGACCCGCTGCACCTCGGCCTTGCTCGGCGGCTTGGCGGCGGGGGGCGGGGCGCCTTTCTGCTGCGCGTAGACCGCGAGAGGCATGGCGGCGATGGCCGCGACGGCGATGACGAGTTTAAGATTCATTGGCAGCTCTCCTTAAGTGTGGTTGAGCGGAGATCAGGTCGCCCCAGGTGCTTTCCTCGGCACGCGCGACCGACGCAATCGCCCGTAACAATACGAGCGATGCGGCAGGACGATGGCTTTTTGCCCGTTGGTTTCCCCGGAAGGAAGTCTCAAGGCGGCAGGGTAGCAGGCGGCCCGACCCGCGGGAAGTCCCGGACGAACAACGCAATTTTGCCGTTGTCGCCAAGCCACTGATGCCCCAGTGTGCGCGCCTCAACGGAGGGGGCCCAATGCTGACGGTCTCGAAAGATCGCGCGCTGCTCACCACCATCACCGGGTCGCTGCCGCGGCCGCATTGGTTCAGCGCCAATCTCGCCGGCCGGCCGTTCTCGCTCGCCATGACCGACGTCGCGTTCCGCGAGCAATATACCGACGCGGTGTCGAGCTATCTCTCCGACCAAGCGCGGGTCGGGCTCGATCTTCTCACCGATGGGGACGCGCGCTGCGATTGCGACGTCGCCGGGCGATCGTGGTTCGCTTATCCCGCCGAGCGCATCGCCGGCCTCGAGGGCCATCACATCGGACGCGGGCGCACCGCATCGAGCCGCGACAAGGCCGCCGGCGACATCATGTTCGAGGTGCTCGAGACGCGCGTGCTGCCGAACGTCACCGCAGAGGTCAAGCGTGGGCCACTCGAATACGCGCGCGTGTGGAGGGTCGCGCAGCGGCTGACCCGCCGACCGGTCAAATTCGGCGCCATCTCCGGGCAAATGCTCGCGACCGGCGTCAACGACCGTCACTACCACGACCGGCGCGAGCTGATGATGGCCTTATCCAACGTCATGAACGAAGAGCTGCATGAGCTGGCCGACGCCGGCTGCCCGGTGATCCAGGTCGAGGAGCCGGCGATCCACGGCATGGTGGGCGTGGACGACAAGGAAGTGACCAGCAACTTCCTGGTCGAGGCGTTCAACGCCGAGGTGAAGGGGCTGCGCGCCAAGGCGGAAGTGTGGTGCCACACTTGCTGGGGCAACCCGGCCGCGCAACGCACCGAAACGACGCGCCGCTTCTACACGCAGGCGCTTCCCTTTTTCGACCGGCTCGACGTCGACGTGGTCACGTTCGAGGCGGCCGACAACGGCGGCGACGAAATCGAGAGCTTCGCCGCCGGGCTTTCCGCCGACAAGAAGATCGCCATCGGGGTCGTGAGCCACCGCACGCTGCAGGTGGAGCGGCCGGAACAGGTCGCGGCGCTGATCCGGCGCGCGCTCAAGGTGATGGACGCGCGCCGGCTGATCGTCTCGACCGATTGCGGCTTCGGCCGGCAGGGCATGAGCCGGCTGCACGCGTTCTATAAGATGGTTTCGCTCGTGCGCGGCACCAACATCGTGAGGCGCGAACTCGGATTGCCGGAGGCGGACATCCTCGCCGCCGATCCAGCCGGCGCTCTGTTGGCCTGACGACATAAGCGACGCAGGAACCGCGAGCGACGCAGGAACCGCCGCGAGTGCGCCAGCGTTCACCGGCAGCTTCGGCCGGGCGCGTCCCGGCCGTCTTTATTTGTTTTACTTTATTTCGGCACCACGTTGGGATTGCCGCCGGGCGTGCCGGGCGGCGGAATGACCGGCGTCGAGGTCGGTCCCGGGTCGGGCGGCGCGACCTGCATCTTGGGGTCGAGGTTGTCGCCCGGCTTGATGACGCCGCCGGACTTGTCGAGCTTCTCGCTCGGATTGTCCTTGGGCGCGGCCTGCCGGTCCTGCGCGGCCGAGGGCGCCGAGCCGTACACGACCGAGAACAACACGACAATTCCGACGACCCGACATACCGCCGTTGCGAGGATACGAAAGAGGGTGACCATGACTTTGTCGAACGGATTCCAACGGACACCAGGGAAACGCACAAAGGCGCCGGTGGGTTCCACCCCTGCAGCGTCATCCTGAGGAGCTCGCGCGACTTCGTCGCGCGAGCGTCTCGAAGGATTGGTCGCAAGCACGGCGCTTGTTTACATCCTTCGAGACGGCCGCTCGCTGACGCGAGCGACCTCCTCAAGATGACGTCTGTGTTTATTTGTACGTCTATCAGCGCGACTTATTTGTTTTGGCCCGCCCCCGCGCGATCGGCAGCCGCTGCTTGCGCTTGAAGAAGCCGCTCCACGGATCCTGCTTGAGGTGGGCAAGCCGCGTCGGCAGGTTGTCGACGCGGAAATGCGCGCCGCGCACGTCCGGCCCCAGCTCCTCCCAGCTCAGCGGCGTCGACACCGGCGCGCCCGGCCGCGACCGGGTGGCGTAGGCGGCAACTGCCGTGGCCCCGCGGCCGTTGCGCAAATAGTCGACGAAGATATGCCCGGCGCGCAGCTGCTTCGACATTTTCGACACATAGCGGTCCGGGCTGTCGGCCACCATCGCCTCGGCGATCGTGCGGGTCCACGGCTTGACCTCGTCCCAGTGCGCCTCGGGCTCGATCGGCGCGACCACGTGCACGCCTTTGCCGCCAGTCGTCTTGATGAAACTCTCGAGCCCCTCGGCCTGCAGCCGTTCGCGCACTTCCCTGGCGGCGCGCACCAGCTCGGCCCAGCCGATGTCCGGGCCGGGATCGAGATCGAAGATGATGCGATCGGGACGATCGAGGTCGTCGACGGTCGAGCCCCACGGGTGGATTTCCAGCACGCCGCCCTGCACCAGGGCGACGAGACCGTCGAGATCGTGAATTGCCAGCACTTCCTCGCCGCCCTCGCCGGGATTGCGCAGCACCGACACGCTGCGATGGATGCCCTTCCACGCCGCCTTCTGGAAGAAACATTTCTTGCTGATGCCGTCGGGGCAGCGCACCAGCGCGAGCGGCCGCGCCACGAGGTGCGGCGCCATCCATTTCCAAACATCGGCGTAATATTCGGCCAGCCCTTGTTTGGTCACGCCCACGTCCGGCCAGTAAATGCGGTCGGGATGCGTGAGCTTGACGCCGAAGCTCTTGCCGCTTGCCGACTTCGGCGTCGGGATCGCCGCGCCCGCGCTCTCGCGCACGACCTCTTGCGCGGGCTTGTCGCCGCGCAGGCCGCGGAACGAGGCGTGGCGCAGGATGTGGGCGCCGGTCCAGCTGCGGAACTCGACTTCCGCCACCAGCTCGGGCTTGACCCAGCGCACGTCGCGCCGTTCTTCCGAGCTCAGTTTGCCCGCGAACGGCTGCTTGTCGACGCGGCGCTTCTCGAGCAGCGACCACAGCTCGCGCGCGCTCTTCGCCGTGAAGCCGGTGCCGACGCGCCCGACGTGCACGAGCTTGCCGTTCTCATGAAACCCGAGCACGAGCGAGCCGATCGCGTTGGCGCCGGTCGAGGACGGCACGTAGCCGGCGATCACGAACTCCTGGCGATGCGAGCACTTGGACTTGATCCAGTCGCGGTTGCGGCCGGAGCGATAAGGCGCGTCGGCGCGCTTGGAAACGATGCCCTCGAGGCTGAGCCGGCACGCGTTCTCCAGCACGATCTCGCCTTCGGTGTCGAAGTCCTCGCTCAATCGCACCGCGCCGTCGCCGCGCGGCAGCAGCGCGCGCAGCGCGGCCTTGCGTTCGGCAAGCGTGACCTCGCGCAGATCGTAACCGTCGGCATAGAGCAGATCGAAGGCGTAGTAGACGAAGCGCTCCGCCTTGCCCTCGCTCAGCGCCGCCTGCAGCGCGGCAAAATCCGAGGCGCCCGCCTCCCCTTCGACCACGAGTTCGCCGTCGAGGACCGCCTGGCGCATCGGCAATTCGCCCAGCGCGGCGAGCACGCGCTTGCCGAATTGGTCGGTCCAGTCGAGGCCGCTGCGCGTGAGCAGCTTCACCTTGCCCTTGTCGATGCGCGCCTGCAGGCGATAGCCGTCGAACTTGATCTCGTGCACCCACTGGCGGCCCTTGGGCGGCTTCGGCTCCAAGGTGGCCAGGCACGGCTCGACGAACGCCGGCAGCGCCGCCTTGCGCGCGCCCTTGAGCTTCGGGAGGTCGAGCGGCGTGGCGGCGGGCGCCGGCTCGGCGCGCCCTTCCTTCTCTTTTGTTTGGACCACCTGCTTGACGAGCTTGGCCGGCGTCGCCGTGCCGCCGTCCTCGCCGCGGTTGCTAGTCCACACCTTGCTCTTCTTGTCTGCCGCGATCTCTTCGATGCTGCGGCCCGAGATCACCGACTCCGGATGCTCTTCGAGAACGTCCGGCTCGTCCCGTTCGCGCGCGGCGGCGTCGCGCGCCTTGATCAGCAGCCAATTGTTGCGCTTCTCGCCGGCACTACGCCGCATGCGCACCAGATGCCAAACGCCTTTGAGCTTCTCGCCGGCAAGCTCGAAATCGAGCTTGCCCTTGGCAAGGCCCTTGTGCGGGTCGCCGTGCGGCGCCCACACGCCGCGGTCCCACACCAGCACGGTGCCGCCGCCATACTGGCCTTGCGGGATAGTGCCTTCGAAGTCCTGATACTCGATCGGATGGTCTTCCACTTCCACCGCGAGGCGCTTCTCGCCCGGCACGAGGCTCGGGCCCTTGGTGACGGCCCAGCTCTTGAGCACGCCGCCGAGCTCCAGGCGGAAGTCGTAGTGCAGGCGCCGCGCCGCATGCTTCTGAATCACGAAGGCGTTGCCGCGGCTCTTCGCGCGCGCGCCGCGCGGCTCGCGCGTTTTCGCAAAATCGCGCTTGGTTTGGTATGTCTGCAGACCGGCCACGCATCACCTCGCTGAGCGCACCATCATACGCCGGTTATCGCGAGGCATCATCCTCGGGCGGAACGAGCAGCAACCCTTCGTCCCTGGCCCACCGGCGGAATGCGCCGCTCGCCGCGGCAACGCCGCGCGGCGAGCTGGCGTCGGCGATCGCGCGCAACACCGCTTGCGCCTTCTCATCGACGCGGCCGGCGGTGTGGCGGTGGATGACCTTGGCCGCGGCGTCGAGGGAACGTACCGGTTCGTCCGGGTGAAGTTTGAGGTGCACCGGCTGATCGAGAGCTTTTTCGGCCATCGCCGCTTCAACCGCCGCATCGCGCAAAAGTTCCGGCCGCAACCTCTTCTTGGAGCATGATCTTTCCGAAAACCGGTACCCACTTTTCGGGATCATGCTCTAGCGACCGCGGGCCGCCTGGTAGCTCAGCAACGCGCCGATCACCGCGGCGAGCGGGATGAAAACATAAATCCGGTAATCGAGCGTGACCAGGAGCGCGGTCAACACGGCGCCGGCCGCGTAAACCAGCAGAACGGCGATTTGGCGCTTGGTATCGAACGGCAGGCCGGTCGCGCGCAGCACCGCCTGGGTACACGCCGCCACCACGCTGAGGATGGTGGTGGTGAACACGATCGTGTTGACCTGCGGCACGTTGATGTTCCGGGCGGTCACTCCCTGCACGCCCATCGCGAGGGCAGAGAGCGTTATCAACCCATAGCGCGCCGGCTCCGAGCCGACGCCGGTCGCAAGCCACAGCGCCACGAACGCGCTCAGGCAGGCGATCTCGAGCATGAACAGCGGCAGCAGGTTCGGCGGCGATGCCGGCCGGCGCGACAGCGCGGCGGCAAGAACCGCGCCGATCACGAACGCCGCGAAGGCGGTGAACGACTGCAGCGCCGCCCCCAGACGGCCCTGGCCGACCGCGATGCACAGCAGGACCGTGTTGCCGGTCATCGCCGAGGTGAACACGTTGCCGAGCTTGAGATAGGCGAGCGCGTCCGAGCTGCCGGCCGCAATCGCCATCAGCCCCAGGCCGAGGTCGGCGAGACCGACCCGTTGCCGGCTTTCCTGGTCGCTCATCGGCGTTCCTTGCAACTGCGCCCGACCGTGCCCATCCACATGGAACCGGCCCGGCGGCACCGGGTTGCCTCGGCGGGGCACTAGCGCCCGTCCGCAATACGCCCTCGCGCGCACGCCGCCGATGAACAAGCCCGCGCATCCACAGAAAAAAGCCGCGCCGAAGCGGTCCGTTTCCGCGGACCCCTCCGAGGACGGCGACCATCAAATCACCGAGCGCGAGGTCGAGGACGTCGAGGAACGCTCGCGCCCGCGCACGCCGGTCATCTACGAGGTCGTGCGCCGCATGGGCGAGGAGGAGATGAACCGCCCGGCGGTCTCGCTGTGGTGGTCGGGGGTCGCCGCCGGCCTCTCCATCAGCTTCTCGCTGCTCTCCCAGGCGATCCTGCAAACCCATCTGGCTGATGCGCCCTGGCGGCCCCTGGTGAGCAGCCTCGGCTATTCGGTCGGCTTCATCATGGTGGTACTCGCGCGCCAGCAGCTCTTCACCGAGAACACCATCACGGTCGTGCTGCCGGTGATGGCGGAACTCACCGCCAAGAACGTTCTGCGGCTGTGCCGCATGTGGGCGATCGTGCTGGTGGCCAACGTGGTCGGCACCCTGGCGGCCGCGGTGCTGTGCACCTACACGCCCGCGCTCAGCCCGGAACTCAGGGATGCCATGATCGCTATCAGCGGCCACATCACCGACCACGGCTGGTTCGAAATGGCGTTCCGCGGCGTCACCGCCGGCTTCCTGATCGCCGCCATGGTCTGGCTCATCCCCAGCGCCGAGAGCGCGCAGTTCCACGTCATCGCGCTCATGACTTATCTGATCGCGGCGGGCGGCTTCATGCACATCGTTGCCGGCAGCGTCGAGGCCTTCCTCCTGGTGTTGAACGGCGACCTCTCCTGGTGGGCGATGGCGAGCGGGTTCTTCGTCCCGGTGCTCATCGGCAACGTGGTCGGCGGCACCGTGCTGTTCACGCTGATCTCCTACGCCCAGGTGATGCAGGAGATTTGAGGCCGGCCAGTCGCGGCGATCGGCGGTGCGGCTGCGCCGGCGCGTGGTTCGCACCTGCGAAATGAGCGCCGCCCCGGCGCCGGTGCAGCGCGGAGGCTGCGCCGCCGCGGCCGCGGAACCTTTGCGCCTATCCCCGCTTTTACGACACAAGCGGAAATCCTGGACAACCGGACTTCTCGGGCGGGTTGGCACTTCGAACCACAAACGCGCATTGGAGGAATGTTTATGAAAACAGAAAGGTCTGCCCGCAAGCTCCTCGTCGCCGCGGGAGCGGCGGCGCTCGCGCTCGGCGCCGCCTACGCGCTGCCGGCGTCGGCACAGGAGCCGATCAAGATCGGCGTCATCGGCGAGCAGTCGGCGATCGCCGGGGCCTCGCTCACCAAGGCGGCCGAGATGGCGGCCGACGACATCAACGCCCACGGCGGGGTGAACGGCCGCAAGATTCAGGTCATCACCTATGACGACCATTCCTCCGCGACCGATGCGGTGCGCGCGTTCCAGCGCGCGGTCAACCAGGACAAGGTCGTTGCGGTGATCGGCAGCTACATCAGCGAGGTGGCGCTCGCGATCGAGCCGTGGTCGGCGCGCCTGCACATGCCGTTCATCACGCCCGGTGCGTCGAGCAACGACATCTCCAAACACGTGCACGACGACTACGACCATTACAAATACACGTTCCACGGCTGGCTCAACTCGGCCTTCATCGCCCAGTCGATCTGCGACTTTTCGAAGGACATGCTGGTCGGCCCGTTCAACATGAAGACTACCGTGGTGATGAGCGAAGACGCCGCCTGGACCACGCCGCTCGACGCGCGTTACCTCGAATGCCTGCCCAAGGCCGGGCTCAAGGTGCTCGATCACATCCGCTTCAATCCCGACACCACCGATTTCACGCCGATCTACAACCAGATCGAGGCCAAGCATCCGGACGTGATCATCACCGGCATCAGCCACGTCGGCGTGCAGCCGACCGTGCAATGGCATGACCAGCAGGTGCCGATCCCGCTCGCCGGGCAAAGCTCGCAGGCGACCACCAGCACGTTCTGGAAGGACACCAACGGCGCGACCGAAGGCGTGGTCACCGCGACCGCGGCTTCGCCGGGCGTGGCGCTCACCGACACGACCGTGCCGTTCACCGACGCCTACACCAAGCGCTACGGGGATTCGCCTGCCTACTGCGGCTACGCCAGCTACGACATGGTCCACGTGATCGCCGAGGCGATCAAGCGCGCGGGCGGGTCGACCGACCCGGACAAGCTCGTCACCGCGCTCGAGCAGACCGACTACGTCGGCACGATCGGGCGCGAGCAGTTCTACGGCCGCAACGATGAGTTCACCCACGGGCTCAAGTACGGCCCCGGGCTCGTCACCGGCGTCGACATCCAGTGGCAGAACGGAAAACAGGTGACGGTCTGGCCGGCCGACAGGGCGAACGCCAAGATCACGTTCCCCACCTTCGTGAAGCTGCCGAAGCAGGCATCCGCGCAATAGAGCATGATCCCGAAAAGTGGGGACCGGTTTTCGGAAAAGATCATGCTCCAAAAAGAAGGTAGAGCGTGATGACGATTCGAAGAAAGTCATCACGCTTTACCCGCGCGATGCCATCGAGGACCACGCGCGCGACCCCGGGCTAGTCCCAGGGTCGCCGCCTTTACCCGGCCGGCGCGATGCTCGCCCTGCAAATCCTGGTCGACGGCTTCGCCATCAGTTCGCTCTACGGCCTGGCGGCGGTCGGCTTCACGTTGATTTTCGGCGTTTCCGGCGTGCTGAACCTTTCTCACGGCGGCATCATGGTGGTCGCGGCGCTGGTCGGTTGGGCCACCGCCACCACTTACGATCTCGGGACCTACACGGGCGCCGCGCTCGGGGTCCTCGCCGGGCTCGCGTTCGCGCTCGTCACCTATTTCGTGGTGGTGCGGCAGATCCAGACGTCGCGCGCGATCCCCAAGGAAGAGACGGAAATCTTCGTGCTCACCGGCACCTTGCTGTGGGGCATCATGATCCAGGAGGGGATGGCGTATCTGTTCACCGATAATCCGGTGACCATGCGGCCGCTGATCACCGGGGTCGCCAACATTTTCGGCGTGCGCACGCCCAATAACGAAATCCTGATCGCGGTGCTGTCCTGGGTCGTGATCGGCATGTTGTGGCTGCTGGTCAATCGCACCGGCGCCGGCAAGGCGCTGCTCGCCGCGTCCATGAATCCTCGCGGGCTCACGCTGCTCGGCTTCGAGCTTTCCCGCATTTATTTGCTGGTGTGGGTGATCTACGGGGTGCTCGCCGGCATTGCCGGCGTGCTGCTCGCGACCTTCCTCGGGGTGAGTTCCGCCAACGCCGGTCAGCTCACCGCGAGCGCGTTCTCGATCGTCGTGCTCGGCGGCCTCGGGAGCGTCTCCGGCTCGCTCGTCGCCGCCTATCTCGTCGGCTATCTGGAAACCATCACCGCCTATCTGATCGCGCCGACGCTGCGCCCGATCCCCGCGCTCGTGCTCCTGGTGCTCGCCGTCTACCTGCGGCCGCAGGGGCTGCTGGGGCGCCGTTAGGAGCGCGCGATGGCCCGCATCCTCCGCTCGCGCCTGCTGTGGATTTGCATCGTCGCGGTGATCGCCGCCCTGACCCTGCCGCTCTGGGTCTCGGCCTATCTGCTTGGCGTGCTCACCGCCGCCTACTACTTCGGCATTTTCGCCATGTCGTGGGACCTGCTGTTCGGCTTCGCCGGCGAGGTCAACTTCGGGCCGACGTTCTTGATCGGCATCGGCGCCTACGCGGCCGCGATACTCAACAGCCGGTACGGGCTCTCGATCCCGCTGTGCGTCGTCGCCGGCGCCGCCACCGCGATCGTGGGCGGCGCGCTGCTCGCGGTGCCGGCGCTGCGCCTGCGCGGGCCCTACTTCGGCCTCGTCACGCTGGTCGCCGTGCTGCTGCTGCTCAATGCGGTCGTGATATTCGCGGGCGTCACCGGCGGGGAAATCGGCATGACGGTTCCCGACGTGCTCTCGATCGACGCCACCACCAACTACTGGTACGCGCTCGCGGCGCTCATCGTCAGCGCCGCGATCCTGTTCGGATTGTCGCGCTCGACGCTCGGGCTGATCCTGCAGGCGAGCGGCCAGGATCCTGTGGGCACCCAGGCGCTCGGCTTCAACATCACCAAACACAAGGTCGCCGCCTTCTGCACCAGCGCGGCGTTCTCCGGCATCGCCGGCGCCCTGCTCGTCTTTTACATGGGCACCGCCTCGGTCGACACCGTGGTCGATATCGCGATCGACGTGCAGGTGATCATCGCGGCGGTGCTGGGCGGGCGCCGCACCATCCTGGGCGCGGTGCTGGGCGCGGTGTTTCTCATCCTGGCAACCGAGCTGTTGCGGCCGCTCGGCCAGCTCAACACGTTCGTGGTCGCCGCGGTCGCGCTCGCGGTGATCCTGTTCTTCCCCGAAGGGCTGCTTGGCTACGCGATGCATGCGGGAGAGCGGGAATGAGCGGGCCGCTTCGCCTGAAGGTGCGCGGCCTCGCCAAACGCTTCGGCGGCCTCGTCGCGGTCAAGGACATCGGCTTCGACCTCGCCGCCGGCGAAATCCTCGGCCTGATCGGGCCGAACGGGTCCGGCAAATCGACCGTCATGAAGCTGATCATGGGCATCGAGCGCCCGGACAGCGGCACCATCGTGTTTGCCGGCAAGAACATCGCCGGCTGGCCGGCGCACCGGATCGCGCGCGCCGGCATCAACATGGTGTTCCAGCACTCGCGCCCGCTGCACCGACAGACCGTGCTCGAGCACATCAAGCTCGCGCTGCTGCCCGATTCGCTGGTGCGGCTCGCGGCAGCGCCGCACATCGAGCCGCGCGCCCGCGCGATTGCCGCGCGCGTCGGGCTCGAAGACGTGGGCGACCGCCATCCCTCGACCCTGCCGTTCGCGGCGCTGCGGCGGCTCGAAGTCGCCAAGGCGATCGCGCGCGATCCGCAGGTGATGCTGCTCGACGAGCCGTTTGCCGGGCTCACGCTGGCCGAGATCGGGGACTTCTCCGACCTGATCCGCGGGTTTCGCGACGAAGGCCGCGCGGTGCTCCTCGTCGACCACAGCGTCAAGAGCGTCGTCGCGCTCGCCGACCGCACGCTCGCGATGTATCTCGGCGAAGCGGTCGCCGAGGGCAGCACCGACGAGGTGATGCAGAACGAGACCGTGCGGCGCGTCTATCTCGGCGGCAAGATCGAAGCGGCCGAGCGCTCGCACGTGCCGGCGGAGACGCCGGCGCTGCTCGAGATCGAGGACCTGAGCGTGCTCTACGGCAAGGCGCAGGCGCTCGACGGCATCCGCTGCCTGGTGCGGCAAGGCGAGTTCATTTCCATCGTCGGCCTCAACGGCGCCGGCAAGACCACGCTGTTCAACGCCGTTTCCGGGCTCGTCCCCTACTCCGGCGTCGTGCGCTTCGACGGGCGCGACACCAAGGGGCGGACGGCGGGCGCGATCGCACGCGGCGGGATCGTGCAATGCCCGGAATCGCGCGAGCTGTTCACCCACATGAGCGTGCGCGAGAACCTCGACCTCGGCGGCCAGCATCTTGCTCCCGCCGCGCGCGGGACGCACCTCGAGTGGCTGTTCGATCTGTTCCCGATCCTGCGCCAGCGCCAGGGCCAGCACGCGGGCACGCTCTCCGGCGGCGAGCAGCAGATGCTCGCCTGGCGCCGGTGATCCTGGAGCAGCTCTCGAAAGCCATGGAGCGGCTGCGGCGCACCACCTCGATCACCGTGCTGCTGGGCGAGCAGAACGTCACCTTCGCGCTGCCGCATGCGGACCGCGTCTATGTGCTCGACCACGGCCGCATCACCTGGGAGGGAGCGCCCGGCCGCTTCGCCCGCGAGATGGGCACCGGGTACTTGTAACCAGGAGCAGGAATCAAAAATCAGGTATCCCGGATCAAGAAGAGATTTTGATACCTGTTTCCTGATCCCCGAATCCTGCTTGGCGCGCGGCCGGCGGCTTCCTACATGCAGCTGGGGACGCAGTGCTGCAGCGAGCGGCGGCCACGGTCCGCCGCGCCGCGCGGCATGAATTGAAACGAGCGGCCCATGCTCTTCTTCTCCCGAGCCAAAGCGATCGCGATCCTGGCGACCGCGATCATCGTGTGCCTCTTTGCGGTGCCGAGCTTTCTCCCCGCGCGCGTCGTTCAATCCTGGCCGGAGTGGGCGCAGCGCCACATCGTTCTCGGGCTCGACCTGCAGGGCGGCTCGCACCTGCTGCTCGAAGTCGACAAGAACGCGGTGCAAAAGGAGCTGGTGCAAAACCTGCTCGACGACGCGCGCCGCGTGCTGCGCGAGGCGCGCATCCCCTACACCGGGCTTGCCGCCGCCAACGATCACGTCGACGTCCACATCGCCAAGCCGAGCGATGACGAGGCCGCGCTCGAAAAGCTGCGCACATTGTCGCAGCCGCTGCCGGGCATAGCCGGAGCGCGCGGGCTGCGCTCGGCCGAGGTGAGCCAAAACGGCGGCGTCATTCGCCTCACGTTGACGCCGGCGGCGCTCACCGAGCGTGTCCGCCAGGCAGTCGGCCAATCGATCCAGATCATCGAGCGCCGTGTCAACGCGCTCGGCACGGTCGAACCGACGATCGCGAGCGAAGGCTCGGACCGCATCCTGGTCGAGGTGCCGGGGCTGCAGGATCCGACCCGGCTCGAGAAACTGCTGGGCAAGACCGCCAAGCTCACGTTCCAGATGGTCGACCAGTCGCAAGGCGCCGAGCAGGCGCTCGCCGGCCGCCCGCCGCCGGACTCTGAAGTCCTGTATGAGACCAAGACCAACCAACCGGTGCTGGTGAAAAAGCAGGTGCTGGTGTCGGGCAGCGACCTGATCGACGCGCAGCCCTCGTTCGACCGGCGCACCAGCGAGCCGATCGTCACCTTCCGCTTCAACGCGGCCGGCGCGCAGCGCTTCGCCAAGGCGACGGAGCAGAACGTCGGCCGGCCGTTCGCCATCGTGCTCGACAACCAAGTGATCTCGGCGCCGGTCATCCGCGAACCGATCATCGGCGGCTCGGGCGAAATCTCCGGCAACTTCACGGTCCAGGAAGCAAACGATCTTGCCGTGCTGCTGCGCGCCGGCGCGCTGCCCGCGCCGCTCACGGTGGCCGAAGAGCGCACGGTCGGCGCCGGGTTGGGCGCGGATTCGATCCGCAGCGCCGAGATCGCGGCGGCGGCCGGCGCCACGCTCGTGCTCGGGTTCATGCTCGCGACCTACGGCTTGTTCGGCGTGTTCGCCGACATCGCCGTCGCGGTCAACGTGGCGATGATCTTCGGGCTGCTCTCGCTGCTCAACGCCACGCTCACGCTGCCGGGCATCGCCGGCATCGTGCTCACGGTCGGCATCGCGGTCGACAGCAACGTGCTCATCTACGAGCGCATCCGCGAGGAGGTCCGCAACGGCCGCTCGGTGATCGCCGCGCTCGACGCCGGCTTCTCCCGCGCGCTCGCCACCATCCTCGATTCCAACATCACGACTCTGATCGCCGCGACCGTGCTGTTCTTCATCGGCACCGGGCCGGTGCGCGGCTTCGCGGTGACGCTCGGCATCGGCATTCTCACCACGCTGTTCAGCGCGTTCACGCTCACCCGCCTCATCATCGCCGGCTGGGTGCGCTGGCAGCGCCCGCGGCTGGTGCCGATTTGATTTCATCCCTCCCCTTTCAGGGGAGCGATGCCCACCAAATAACCGGGAAGGCCGAGAGCGCGTATTTCGGCATCGGGGCCGGATGGGCGAAACGGTCCCAGCGCGCGGTCCATTCCGCGCCGGCGTCCCACTGCGGCACCACGTAGTGATTCCACAGCAGCACGCGGTCGAGCGCGCGGGTGGCCGCGACCAGTTCCTCGCGGCTGCCGGCAAACACGATGCGCTCGATGAGCGCGTCGACCGCCGGATTTTTTATGCCGACGATGTTGCGCGAGCCCGCCTCGTCGGCGGCGCGCGAGCCCCAATAGTCGCGCTGCTCGTTGCCGGGCGAAAGCGACTGGATCCAGTTGGTGACGACGATGTCGAAATCCCAGTCGCGCAGCCGGTTGACGTATTGCACGGCGTCGACCGCACGCACGGCGACCGTCATGCCCAGCCGCTCGAGCGCCTGCCGGTAGTAGAGGATCACCCGCTCGAGCGCCGGCTCGCCGATGAGGAACTCGACCGCGAACGGCTCGCCGGTCTTTGCGTCGACGAGCTTGAGATCGCGCACCACGAAACCCGCCTCGGCGAAGAGCCGCGTCGCCTCGAGCAGATTGGCGCGCTCGGCCTCGTCGCCGCCGCCGACCGGATTCCAATAAGCTTTCGTGAATACTTCCGGCGGCACCTGCGCACGCAGCGGCTCCAGCAATTGCAGCTCTTGCCCCTGCGGCAGACCGCTCGACGCAAGCTCAGTGCCGTCGAAATAACTCGCGATGCGGTGATACTGGCCGTAGAACAACACCCGGTTCAGATCCTCAAAATTGAGCGCGAAGTTGAAGGCGCGCCGCAGCCGCGGGTCGCGGAATTTCTCCCGCCTGATGTTGAACGCGAACGCCTGCATCGTTCCCATGTTGCGGACCGGGAACTCTTCGCGCACGACGCGTTTCTCCAGCACCGCCGGAAAGCCGTATCCGGTCGCCCAGTCGAGCGACGAGTTCTCGGTGCGCCAATCGAGGTCGCCGGCCTTGAACGCCTCGAACTCGACGGTCGCGTCGCGAAAATATTCGTAGCGCAGCTCGTCGAAATTCGACGTGCCGACCACGACCGGCAAATCTTTCGCCCAGTAGTCGGGCACGCGCCGGTAGACCACGTTGCGGTCGGCTTCGAACGCGGCGATGCGGTAAGGTCCCGAGCCGAGCGGCGGCTCGAGCGACGTGTGCGCGACGTCGCGCGGCTTGCCCGCGGCGTCGCGCCCTTCCCACCAATGCTTGGGCAATACCGTGAGCTGGCCGATGATCTGCGGCAGTTCGCGCACCCCCGGGGCGTCGAACGTGAACGTCACCTCGCGCTCGCCGGTCTGCTCGGCGCGCACCACGCGCCGATAGTAGGCGGCGATCTGCGGGTTGTTCTTTTTGAACGCCGTAAACGAGAAGATCACGTCGTCAGGCGTGATCGGCTTGCCGTCGTGCCAGCGCGCCTCGGCGCGCAAGCGGAACGAGGCGCGCGAGAAATCGGCCGGATAGCGCACCGCCTCGCCGATGAGGCCGTATTCGCTCGACACCTCGTCGAGCGCCGCCGTCGTGAGCGTGTCGAAGGCGAAGTCGATGCCGGCGGCGAGATCGCCCTTCACCCCGGCGACGGCCGGATTGAAATTATCGAAGGTGCCGAAGGCCCCCTGGCGCACCGTGCCGCCCTTGGGCGCCGCCGGGTTCACGTAATCGAAATGCCGGAAATCCGCCGGATACTTGAGCCCGCCGAAAAGCGACGTGCCATGCCGCCACGCGCCCGCGGGGGCGGCCGCCCCCGGCCCGCCGGCTTGCGCCCGGGCGGCAACACGTGCGGCCGCGGCCATTCCGAGCGCGGCGAAAAGGCTCCTGCGGGTTGGGGTCCACATGTCGCTCGTGGGGGCCGGACGCGCTAAACATGGCGCATGTGTCCCGGGAACGCCCCGCCCGCTCGGCGGGTTCCCGAATGTGCAGCGACGGCCCCCATCCGGGCCGGCAACCGGCGAGGCCCCATGGCGACGCAGACGGTCGAGAAGAAGCGCAGCGGCGAGGGCATCCGCACCATCGTGTCGGCCCTCCTGATCGCGGTCGTGCTGCGCACCTTCGTGGTGCAGCCGTTCTCGATCCCCTCGGGCTCGATGGAGCCGACCCTGCTCATCGGCGACTATCTGTTCGTGCTCAAGTTCCGCTACGGCTACAGCCACTTCTCGCTGCCGTTCTCGCCGCCGCTGTTTTCCGGCCGCATCCTCGGGTTTTCGCCGCATCGCGGCGACGTCGCCGTGTTCCGGCCGCCGGAGCAGCCGGGAACCGACTTCATCAAGCGCATCATCGGGCTCCCCGGCGACCGCATCCAGGTGATCGACTCGGTGGTGCAGATCAACGGCGTGCCGGTGCAACGCGAGCCCGCGCCCGATTTCGTCGGCGAGGACCCGTGCAGCTACATGGGCGGCGCGCGCGCCACCGTGCGCGTCAAGCAATGGCGCGAGACGCTGCCGAACGGCGTCTCCTTCAACACGCTGCAATGCTCGGACCGCAGCGGCTTCCCCAACACGACGAAGGTCTATGTCGTGCCGCCGGATCATTACTTCATGATGGGCGACAACCGCGACAACTCCGAGGACAGCCGGTTTGCCGACGTCGGCTTCGTCCCGTTCGAAAATTTCATCGGCCCGGCCGTGTTCATCTTCTTCTCGGTGCGCGACAGCGCCTGGAAGGTGTGGGAATGGCCGTGGACCATCCGCTTCGACCACATGATGCGGCCGATTCATTGACGGCGTCATGCGGCGGCGGCCGCGCGCGGAATTAACAGGGATTTACAGGGACCCGTCTTGTTCCCCGGCGGGCGGGCTCGGGAGCCCGCAAGATGCAGAATCAGCAACGATCTGCAAGCATTAACAATGAGCGCCCGGGGCAGGCAGGCTGCGCGTCGCAGGCAGGTGCCGCGAATTAACGGGAATTTACAGGGACGAACCGCCATAGAAGCCGCTCCCATGCCCTTCGCTCGGCAACGATCGGGCGGTCGTTGCCGCGCGATACGACCGTTCACGCGATACGATGCGCAGGGAGGACGATGCGGCACGACAACAATTTCGCCGACACAGCGATCAACAAATCGTGATCGCCGAATTCGGCAACGTGTTTGTTGATCATGGGGTGGGCACGGCGCCTTAGCCCGCCTTGCACCAACGCCGGAAAGGGACGTTCCGAGCGGCCATGGGTCCCGTTAAAGTCATCGTCGCCGCGGTCCGGAGAATAATTCGGTTCCCGCTCGTTCAGCTCATTATCGTCGTGGCGATAATTGTGTTCCTGCAGGCGGCAGACGAGACCTCGTTCTTCGGCAGAATTTTCAGCGGCCTGGACGGCCTCGTCAATTCCACGATCGAGCTGGTTTCGACCCTCGTCACCGTGCGATCGTTCACAAAATCCTGGCTCACGTTCAGTTTCATGATTGCGTATGTCTACCTGGCGTGCCTATTGATCCTGTACATCCTGCAGCTCGCGATTTTGGGACTGGTGTATTGGGTCGCTTGGACCAATGCATTCGGATTGAGGAGCACCATCGCGCGGGAGCGCGGCATCGCAGCCTATCGCGCCTGGCTACCGTTCGAGCGCATCCGCCCGAGCGACATTTCCCAGCAACAATGGGAGGAGGCCTACGCCTGGCCGGCAGACAACAAGCCTCCCTATCCACCACTATGGCGCCGCATCCTCGCGGCAATACTGGGCTACGTGATCCTGATCGCCGTCATCTTGGTTGTTTTGCAAGTCTTCACCCCGATTCCCGCCGTGACGTGGGTCGGTGAGCTCGTGGAATATCTCGCGTCAGCTTTTCACTCCAAGTGAAGCAAATCGTAGGTGGGCTAACTAAGCGGCTGAAGCGTAGCACAGGCCGCGTGCCGACCATTGGTGGGCACTACAACGGCGTGGAGTTAATACGCCCGCCGCACGAACCGCGGCCGCGCACGCATCCGGGTGGCCAGGAGGCCGAGGCCGAACAGCAAGAGGCCGCCGGCGATCACCGGCGCTAGGCGCGCGGCCCGGCCGGGTACCACCAGCGTGCCGCCGGAAGCCTCGCGGCCGAAGCGACCGCGCGTGCGGTGCAGATCGTGCACCGGCGTCATCAGATTGTCGCGGCGATCGGGGGCGACCGGCACCTGCGTCTCCTGGGCGTCGTAGGCATTGCGCGCGAGGAAACGGTCGAGGAACGCCGGCAGGATCATGTTGCCGATGATCACCTTGAGCGTGCTCCAGCCGATCCACACCTCGCGCTTGGGCGACAGCGCCGCCCGGAAGGTGGCCTCGGCGATCGCTTCCGGCTCGACCACCGGCGGCACCGGACGGGGCTCGCGCGCCATGTGGGTGCGCGCCCAATCGAACTGCGGCGTGTTGACCGCCGGCAGCTCCATCATGGTGAGGTTGATCGCGCTGTTCGCATGGATGAGCTCGCTGCGCAGCGCCGTGGTGAAGCCGCGGATCGCGTGCTTGGCGCCACAGTAGGCGGCCTGCAGCGGGATGCCGCGATAGGCGAGCGCGGAGCCGATCTGAATGATGGTGCCGCGGTTGCGCGGGCGCATGTGGCGGAGCGCCGCCATGGTGCCATGCACCGCGCCCAGATAGGTCACTTCGGTGACGCGGCGAAATTCCTCCGGCGCGATCTCCCACACCGGCGCGAATACGGTGACCATCGCGTCGTTGATCCACACCTCGATCGGCCCGAGCTGACGCGCGATGTCGTCCGCGGCGGCGAATAGCGCGGGCGCGTCGGCAACGTCGGCCGGCGCGGCGAGCGCGCTGCCGCCGAGCCGCTCTGCTTCCGCTCTCACGTCGGCGAGGGCCGCCGGATCGCGCGCGATCAGCCCGACGCGCGCACCGGCGCGGGCAAAGCGCAAGGCGATTGCGCGCCCGACGCCGGCCGAGGCGCCGGTGACAACGACGGTGCGGTTGCGGAATGTGTGCACGAGTGTTCAGCCCGTCGAGCGCGCCTCCGTAAACCAAAGCCGCGCAGGTCCGATTCGTTCCGCAGCGGCAGACTGCCGCACGAAATCCGAGTCTGGCGGCGAACTCTGCTTGGGCTGGGCCGTTATGCCTTTGTAGGATGGGCTAAGGCCGCGCAGCGCCAGCGGAGCGGCTATGCCCACCCATGGACATGGTGGGCACGGACGCTACGCGGCCTTGGCCCACTCTACAAAAACAAATATCCCCGCGAGGACCAACCAATGAGCAAGACCGTCGGCGATTTCTTCTGGGAACGCTTGAGCCAATGGGGGGTCAAGATCGTGTTCGGCTACCCGGGCGACGGCATCAACGGCCTGCTCGGCGCGCTGCAGCGCTCGGAGAACGGCTGCGAATTCATCCAGGTGCGCCACGAAGAGATGGCCGCCTTCATGGCCTCGGCCTATGCGAAGTTCACCGGCGACCTCGGCGTGTGCCTCGCCACCTCCGGCCCCGGGGCCACCCACCTCATCACCGGGCTTTACGACGCCCAGCTCGACCACATGCCGGTGCTCGCGATCGCCGGCCAGCAGGCGCGCGCCGCGATCGGCGGCCACTATCAGCAGGAGATCGATCTGGAAAGCGCATTCAAGGACGTGGCCGGCGCCTTCGTCGAGCAGGCGGCGGTGCCGGCGCAGACCCGCCACCTCGTCGACCGCGCGATCCGCACCGCGCTCGGCGAGCGCACCGTGACCGCCATCTTCCTTCCCAACGACCTGCAGGAAGTCGAATACGAGCCGCCGCCGCGCAAGCACGGCACGGTGCATTCCGGCGTCGGCTATACGGCGCCCAAAGTCGTGCCTTACGCGCAGGACCTCGATCGCGCCGCCGACGTGCTCAATGCCGGCGAAAAGGTCGCCATCCTGGTCGGCGCCGGCGCGCTGCACGCGACCGACGAGGTGATCGCGGTCGCCGACAGGCTGCAGGCCGGCGTCGCCAAGGCGCTGCTCGGCAAGGCGGCGCTGCCCGACGACCTGCCGTGGGTCACCGGCTCGATCGGCATGCTCGGCACCAAGCCGTCCTGGAACCTGATGACCGGCTGCGACACCTTGCTGATGATCGGCTCGGGCTTCCCCTACTCCGAGTTCTTCCCCAAGGAGGGCCAGGCGCGCGGCGTGCAGATCGACATCAGGCCCGACATGCTGAGCCTGCGCTATCCGATGGAGGTCAATCTCGTCGGCGATTCCGCCGAGACTTTGCGCGAGCTCTTGCCGCTCATCAAACAGAAGCGCGACACCTCGTGGCGCAAGCAGATCGAGAAGGACGTCGCCGGGTGGTGGAAAACGATGAAGGACCGAGCCATGGCGCCGGCCCATCCGGTCAATCCCCAGCGCGTGACGTGGGAACTCTCCCCGCGCCTGCCCGACCGCGCGATCATCACCTCCGACTCCGGCTCCTGCGCCAACTGGTACGCGCGCGACCTGAAAATACGGCGCGGGATGATGTGCTCGCTCTCGGGCGGCCTCGCCTCCATGGGCGCGGCGGTGCCTTACGCGATCGCGGGGAAATTCGCGCACCCGGACCGGCCGGTGATCGCGCTCGTCGGCGACGGCGCCATGCAGATGAACAACATGGCCGAGCTGATCACCGTCGCCAAATACTGGAAGCGCTGGATGAACCGCACCTTCATCGTGTGCGTCTGGAACAACGAGGACCTCAACCAAGTCACCTGGGAGCAGCGGGTGATGAACGGGGATCCGCGCTTCGACGCCTCGCAGAACCTGCCCAATGTGCCCTACCACAAGTTTGCGCAGCTGATCGGGCTCAAGGGCATCTACGTGGACAATCCCGACCGCATGGGCGCGGCGTGGGACGAGGCGCTCGCCGCCGACGGTCCGACGGTGCTCGAGGTCAAGACCGACCCCGAGGTGCCGCCGCTGCCGCCGCACATCACCCTCGATGAGGCAAAGAAATTCACCTCGATGCTGCTCAAGGACGATCCGGACGAGAAGCACCTCCTCATGGACACCGCGCGGCAGGTGTTCGCCTCGATCGTGCCGGGGAAGGAATGAGCGAGGCGGTTGCGCTCGCCCCGGCGGGCGCCGACGCGGAAGCGTCGGCGCGCATCGCGGCGGTGCGTGCCTCGGCCTACAAAATTCCGACCGACAAGCCCGAGGCGGACGGCACGTTCCGCTGGGACCACACCGTGCTGGTGCTGGTCGAGGCGGATGCCGGCGGCAAGACCGGCATCGGCTACAGCTACACCGGCGCGGCGGCGGTGCCGTTGATCGCCGGGCTTCTCGCCGATGCGGTGAAGCAATGCGACGCCGCCGATCCGCCGCGCGCCTGGCGCGCCATGAACGACAAGGTGCGCAACGTGGGGCGCGACGGGCTCGCCGCGACCGCGATTTCGGCGGTCGACGTAGCCCTGTGGGATCTCAAGGCGAAGCTGCTCGACGAACCGCTCGCGCGCCTGTTCGGCCGTTATCGCGACGAGGTGCCGATCTACGGCTCAGGCGGCTTCACCACCTATTCGGACGAGGAGATGCGCGCGCAGCTCTCCCGTTGGATCGAAAAGGACGGTTGCCGCTGGGTCAAGATCAAGGTCGGCAGCGACCCGGAACGCGATCCGCACCGGGTGCGCGTCGCGAAGTCCGCGATCGGCGAAAACAAATTGTTCGTCGATGCGAACGGCGCCTATGCGGTCAAACAGGCCCTCAGCCTCGCGCGACTTTTCGCCGATGAAGCTGACGTGCGCTGGTTCGAAGAACCGGTGTCCTCGGACGATCTTTCCGGCCTCGCGTATCTGCGCGAACGCGCGCCTTCGGCAATCGAAATCGCGGCGGGGGAATACGGCTACGACACCGACTACTTCCGCACCATGCTTTCCGCCGGCGCCGTGGACGTGCAGCAGGCGGATGCGACCCGCTGCGGCGGCTACACCGGGTTCCTCCAGGTCGCCGCGCTGTGCGAAGCGCACCACGTGCCGCTCTCCGGCCACTGCGGGCCCGCGGTGCATCTTCCTGTCGCCTGCGCGGCGCCGCGCTTGCGCCATCTCGAATGGTTCCACGATCACGTGCGCATCGAACACATGCTGTTCGACGGCGCGCCCGTGGCGCGCGACGGCGCGATCCGGCCCGACCTCACGCGGTCCGGCCACGGGCTCGCGTTCAAATTCCAGGATGGAGAACGTTTCCGTGTCGCGTGAGGCGATGACCTCGGGACGCCAGATCGGCTACGGGCGAATCGCCGCCGGCATCGCGGTCGCCGCGTTCGCCGTCGGGGTCGCGGCGCTGCTGCGGCGCCATCGTTTGCTCTCGGCCGACGTGCAGCGGCTTGCCCCGCGTGCGCCCGACAACTTGCCGGATGTCGGAGACGCACCGGCCTTGCGGACGATGCAACCGCCGCCCGCGCCGGCCGCAACCGCGGCGACCGTCACCGCCGCCCGCAACCTCAACCGCGCCGCCGGCCTGCTCGCCGCCTCCGTGCTCGCGGACAGCGCGGTCGAACATTACCGCGGCGCCTTCCACAACAAAGCAATGGTCACCCCGCTGATCGTCTCGGCGTCGGCGCTCGCGGTGAGTGCGCACGGGGTTGCCGACCGGCGCCAGGGCGCGCATCGCGTGCGCCATCTCACTTATGCGGCGACCGCTCTTACCGGCATCGCGGGCGGCGCGTTCCATATTTATAACGTCGGCAAGCGGCCGGGCGGCTTCGATTGGGTGAACCTGTTCTATGGCGCGCCGCTCGCGGCGCCGCTCGCGATTGCGCTCTCCGGCCTGCTCGGCGCCATGGCCGAGCGTATCCGCGACACCAAGCCCGGGACGGTCCCCACCCTCCTCGGCGTGCCGGCCGGCCGCGCGAGCGCCGCAGTCGCTTCCTTGGGCATGCTCGGCACCATGGGCGAAGCCTGGCTGCTGCACTTCCGCGGCGCGTTCCACAGTCCGTTCATGTTCCTGCCGGTGACCTTGCCGCCGATCGCCGCCGTGCTGCTCGCCGCGACGGCGGCGGGCACGAAGGAGCGCAACATGAGCTTCACGCGCTGGTGGCTGCGGGTCACCAGCGCCATGGGGCTCGCCGGCAGCGGTTTTCACGCCTACGGCGTGAGCCGCAACATGGGCGGCTGGCGCAACTGGAGCCAGAACGTCCTCAACGGCCCGCCGATTCCGGCGCCGCCGAGCTTCACCGGGCTCGCGCTCGCCGGGCTCGCGGCGGTCCGCCTCATGGAGGAGCACCGCGATGCGTGAGCGTTATCCCGGCTATGACGTTCTTTCCAAGCGCGACACGCCGTCCTGGAACAAACAAACGCGCGCCGTCGTTGACCGGCGGCTCGCGATCGATCCGCACACGCATCGTTTCTTCGGCGCCGCCGAGTGGCTGACCTTGCGGGCCGTGTGCGCGCGCATCGTGCCGCAGCGGCCGAACCGAACGCGCGCCGTTCCGGTCGCCGCCATGATCGACGCCAGGATGCGCGAGAAGCGCGGCGACGGCTATCGCGACGCGCGCCTGCCGGCGATGGAGGAAGCCTGGCGGCGCGGACTCAAGGCGCTCGACGCCGAGGCGATGGCGCGCCACCGCGTGCATTTTCACGCGCTCGCCCCCGCGCAGCAGGACGATTTGTTGCGCGCGATGCAGCGCGGCGAATTGAAGGACCCCGCATGGGAGGGCATGCCGTGCGACGTGTTCTTCAAACACCGCGTGCTTAGCGACATCGTGCGGGCCTACTACGCGCATCCGACCGCGTGGAGCGAGATCGGCTGGGGCGGACCGGCGAGCCCGCGCGGCTACGTGCGCATGGAGTTCGATCGCCGCGATCCGTGGGAAGCGGCGGAGGCCAAGCCGGGGCGCGAAGAGGAAGCCTATCGGGAGAATTTGCGTGTTGGACGTTGAGAGGCGCGAACCGCACGACGATCCGCAGCGGGTGCCGCGCGCGCGCAACGGACGCGCGCCCGACGTGTTCCGGCCCGGCGCCTGGACGCCGATGCGCCAGTACCGCGACGAGGAGGAGGTCGACTTTGCGATCGTCGGGACCGGCGCGGGCGGCGGCACGCTCGCCTGCAAGCTCGCCGAGGCGGGTTTTTCCGTGGTCGCGCTCGACGCCGGACCCTACTGGCGTCCGCTCGAAGACTTTGCCTCGGACGAGGAGGAGCAAAGCAAGCTTTACTGGACCGACGAGCGCATCGTCGACGGCGACAACCCGCTGCAGCTCGGCTCCAACAATTCGGGCAAGTCAGTGGGCGGCTCGACCGTGCACTTCGCCATGGTGTCGCTGCGGTTCCGGCCGGAGTGGTTCAAGGCGCGCACCCTGCTCGGCTACGGCGCGGACTGGCCGCTCGATTGGCGCGAGATGTGGGATTATTACGAAGAGGTCGAACAGGCGCTGAAGATTTCCGGTCCCGTGCGCTATCCCTGGGGACCGAAGCGGCCGCGCTATCCCTATCGCCCGCACGAGCTCAACGCCGCGGCCGAGGTGCTGGCGATCGGCGCCGAGGCGCTCGGCATCGCCTGGACGCCGACGCCGCTCGCCACGATCTCGGCGCCGCGCGGCGCCTCGCCACCGTGCGTCTACCGCGGTTTTTGCGTGCTCGGCTGCGCCACCAACGCCAAGCAGAGCGTGCTCATCGCGTGGCTGCCGCGCGCGTTGCGGGCGGGCGCGGAAATCCGCGACCTCGCCATGGTCGGGCGCGTCGAGACCGGTAGCGACGGCCGCGTCACCGGCGTGCACTACCTGCGCGAGGGCCGCTGGCGCTTCCAAAAAGCAAAGAACGTGGTGGTCGCCGGCTACGCGATCGAGACGCCGCGCCTGCTGTTGATGTCGGCGAATCCGCAATTCCCCGACGGGCTCGCCAATTCGTCGGGCCTCGTCGGCAAGAATCTGATGGTGCAGGGCAACCAGGCGGTCTGGGGCACGATGGAACAGGAAATCCGCGCGTACAAAGGGCCGCCCTCGCTCGCGATTACCGAGCACTGGAATTATGAGGACCGCGGCAAGGATTTCTTCGGCGGCTACGCCTACATGAGTCAGGGGCCGTTGCCGGCGCTATGGAGCCGCACGGTCGCGGACGCACACGGCCTGTGGGGCGAGGCGCTGATCGAGGAGATGACGCGCTACAATCATTCCGTCGGGCTCAAGATCGTCGGCGAATACATGCCGCAGGAGCGCAACCGCGTCACGCTCACCGACGAGAAGGACCAGTACGGGCTGCCGATCCCGCGCGTGACCTATTCGTGGTGCGACAACGACAAGCGGCTCAACGCCCACGCGCTCGCCTTCATGCGGCGCGCGCTCGAAGCCGCGGGCGCGCGTGACATCTGGGACCAGAGCGACGACACCTGCCACCTCAACGGCACCGCCCGCATGGGCAGCGATCCGCAGAGGAGTGTGGTCGATGCCGACTGCCGCTCGTGGGACATCCCGAATTTATGGATCTGCGACGGCTCGGTGTTCCCGACCGTAGGCGGGGTCAACCCGTCGCTCACCATCCAGGCGATCGCCTGCCGCACCGGCGACCGGATCAGAGAGCTCGCCGCGCGCGGCGAGCTGGCGTCGCGGCCGCGGAGGCGCGCGCTGGCGCCGGCGTAGGGGATTTCGTCATTGCGAGGAGCGCAGCGACGAAGCAATGCAGAACAAATAATCCCGGTGCCTGTCGCCTGGATTGCTTCGCTCCGCTCGCAATGACGCGGTGGGCATGCCGACTTAGCCGTCATCAGGAGCGGAGCACTCTAGGGAGGGTTAAGCAGCCGGAGTGCAGTGGAGGCCGCGCGCCCGCGCACGTCACCTCCCGTAGATCGGGATGCCCAGCGGCTCCGCTGCCGCGGACAGCCGGTCATCATATGTCAGTAACTCGATCGTCTGATGACGAGAGCGCATGAATTCAATTGATGCAAGATGCAAAGCATCGAGCGTACGCACTGGCATTGGAAATGGATCGAGCGCGCGCGCAAGCACCGGCGGCTCAAGTTCAATGAATACAAGCCGGCCAATCAGGCTCTCGACCGCATTGCCGTGCGATCGAGCAAGTCCGCGGGCGTGCACGCGATTCCAGACTTCGTATTCCAGCAGCCGACTGGAAATCAGAATCTCGCTCCATATCCTCTCCGGCGGCGATCGATCTTCGGCGAGGAGATGTGCCAGCGCAACAGAAGAATCCAGATAGATCACCGGTCCTCGCGGTCGCGCTGCAGCTCACGCAAAAGCTCGCCGAACCGCATGACCGGCTTGCGCGGCGGCGGTTCGCGGGCGACAAGCGTAGGCGGAGTTAGCCAGCCTTCGCGCACGGCCTCAGCAAGCACGGCATCGGACAGTAGCGAACTACGCCCGGCCTGCGGCGGCACGATCTCGGCGACCACACGATCGCGGTCGGTCACGAGTACGGTCTCACCGCTCGCGGCGAGCCGAACATATTCGCTGAGCTTGTTTTTCAGGACCTTGATGCCTACCGAACGCATGAAAGGTATGGTAGCCACTGGAAGCTACTTCGTCAACTTCCCGCCGCCGGCATGCCTAGGGTGGGCTACGGCCGCCGCAGCGGACGTGCCCACATTTCGTCATTGCGAGGAGCGCGGCGACGAAGCAATCCAGAACAAATAATCTTGATGGCTGTCGCCCGGATTGCTTCGCTCCGCTCGCAATGACGCGGTGGGCATGCCGGCTTAGCCACCCTACGGCGAACTTTGCGCCGTCGTTACGCGCGCGATGGAGATTCCGGCCGACGGGCATTTCGCCGGGATGGAGCGTAGTCTTCTGCTTCCGGCGAGCGAAACCGACGGAACCAATTGGGGAGTACGGGAATTACGCACAGCGCCTCCCTTGTACGCTCGCGAGGATCGCTGTATGCGACCCGCCATGGGCCTCTTTCGCAAGCCGCTCCCGCCGCACCTCGTCCCGATTCACCCGCATAACGCGGGCAGCCGGGACTGGATCATTCTGCTCGAGGCGAGCACGATCATCGACTCGTCGGCGGAACGACTGCGCGTCGCCCGCACGACGCAGGAGCGCAAGCTCGTCACCAAGCGCAGATTCCTGCGGCGGCAGCTGTTCCTCGCCATTGAAGGCTACGATCCGCGCATTCACGTCGTCTTTTTCTGCCCGCAGCTCTACAAACACGACCATGAGAACAAGCTGGTCCCGCTGCAGGGCGACGAGATCGGCAGATTCGTCGCCGAAGCGCTGCAGCAGCGGACCGCCACGCGCCGCCCGTGGTACGAACCGACCGACACCATCCCGCCCGAGCCGCTGATCGACGAAATGATCAAGGAGTTCGACACTTTGGTTGTCGAAGCCGAGGCGCGGCCGGTGCTGGCGCCGCCCTCCGAATCCCGCCGGGACGGCAACGGATCCGAGTCGGTTTCAGCCGCCCGCAACTAAATCCGGCCGGAGGGTGGGCAAAGGCCGCGGACAGTTTGTCCCGGGGCCGTGCCCACGCGGTTTGGATTTTTGTCGGCCGCGTGCCCGCGAGTCTTGTGACAGACATTCGCGGTGGGCACGCCCGCCTTCGCGCTACGCGCTCCAGCGGTCTTAGCCCACCCACGACGCGTCGATCCCGATCCGGAACCGGAGGGGTAAAGACGTGGTTTGTTACACATGCTCGTCGCGTCCGACGATGATCACGCCGGGTCAGTCCACGCAGCTGCGATTGATCTTCAACCGGCCCCGAGCGGGGCCGCCGTAGAGAGTCTGGGCCTGCCGCCCGCGCCGGCGGCCGTCGTCGCGCGCCCGGCGGCGTGTCCGGTCGCGCTGCGCGCGACCTTCGTTCTCGCCGTCGTCACCTATCTGGCGGCGCTCACCGGCACCACCATCACCGGGATCCGCGCACCCATCCTCGATGCCGTGCCGCTTTGCCTCGGGCCGGCGGCGTTCTTCTGGACCTACTGCCGTCTCGCGTTCCCGCGCGCCATCCGCATGCGTCTTTTCATCGAGTCCGTGTTCCTCGTCATTGCGCTCGGCCTCGCGCTCGCGTGCCTGAGCTATCTCGGTGCGACCATTGCTTTTCCCCTGCGCGACGGTCAGATGATCTGGGTCGATCGCCATCTCGGCTTCGATTGGCTGCCGATGATGCGGTCGATCGACCACCGGCCGCTTGCGCTCGACGTGCTCGACGGCGCCTACGCGACCTTCACGTTTCAGCTCCTGGTCACCGCTTTTGTGCTGGTTCTGGCGAAGCGACGGCGCGAGCTCGATCGGTTCTTCGTGACCTTCATTTGCGCCTCGCTGCTCGCCGAGGCGGCGAGCACCATCGTGCCGACGGTCGGACCGATGTCGGCGCTGGCCGCCAACGCCGATTTCATTCACCTCCCCACGCTCGGCCGCGCCACGGCAGAGATCGTGCTGCGGCTGCGCGAGGGCGTTCTCAGGGAAATCCACGTCGACGCGGTCAACGGCATCATCAGCTTCCCGTCGCTCCATGCCGCCGTGGCGGTGATCGTCCCGTTCACGTTGCGCTGGAACAAGCCGCTGTTCAGCGCCGTGCTCGTGCTCGACAGCGTGATGCTTGCGTCCGCGGTCCCCAGCGGCAATCATTATTTCGCCGACGTGCTCGGCGGGGTCGCGGTCGCCGCGGTCGCGATCGTCATCGCCGGGCCGATCCAGTGGGCGCTTGCGCGGCTGATGCGGGTGGTGAGTCGCAGGGTGGGCTGAGGCCGCCGCAGGCGGCCGTGCCCACCTCTTTTGTTGCCGATCGCGGCCGTGCCCCTTGGCTTGTAATGCACGGCCGCGATCGGCCGCTAGCTGAGAGTTGTGACATCAATCGGGTGGTCACGAGGATCAAATGCCGGGCAAGCGGGTGCAGTTCGACGAGGAGACGTGGGCGGCGCTCGACGTCTTGGCGCGCGACCGCATGGCGACCTTTCAGGAACTCGCCGACGAGGCGTTCGCGGATCTGCTGCGCAAGCACGGCCGGCCGACGGACCTTAAAACGGCGCTGCGCAAGAGTGCCGCCAAGCCGTAGGGTGGGCGAAGGCCGCGGGCACTTCGTCCCGCGGGCGTGCCCACCTCTTTTGTTGCCGGCCGTAACAGATACTCCGGTGGGTACGGCCGCCATCGCCCCAGGCCAAGCCCGATGCAGGCTCTGCGGCGACGGCGGCCTTAGCCCACCTTACAAGCAACTACAAAACGTCAGGCGGCGCGCAGGTTGACCTTGCTCTCGGCGATGTCGGTGAGCTTCTTGTCGGCCGCCTTCTCCTCCTGAAGGTTTTGCTCGAGCAGGTTGGCGGCGTCGTTGCGGCCGAGACGCTTCGCCCAGGCGATCAGCGAGCCGTAGCGCGTAATCTCATAATGCTCCACCGCCTGCGCGGCGGCGATGATCGCGGCATCGAGCACCTGGTCGTCGGCAACCTCGCCGGTCACGTCCTCGGCTTCCTCGATGATGCCGTCGATCGCCGGGCAGTCGACCCCTTTGGCCTCCGAGCCGATCAGGCGGAACACTTCCTCGAGCCGCCGCGCGTGATTCTTGGTCTCGCCGAGATGCGCCTGCAGCCCCTGCTTGAGCTGCGTGTCGTGCGCCTTATCGATCATCTCGGGCAGCGATTTCGCGATCTGCTGCTCGGCGTAATAAATATCCCGCAGCGTGTGTACGAAGAGATCATTGATGGTCTTTATGTCGCGGCTGAACAGGCCCATGGACGGCTCCTTTTTCGTGGTTTAGCGGGCGATGCTCAACGGAAACGGGGGTGCCAATGGATTGTTCCGCGCCCGAATCAATGTCGCGCCAAGATCTCGGGAACGAAGCCTTTGTGCTGACGTTGTCGTTCGGCACAGCAAACGAAAGGCAGCGCACAATGGACAAGGATCGCGTGAAAGGCGCGGCTAACCAAGCCAAGGGAGCCGTGAAAGAGAAAGTCGGACAGGTAACCGGCGACACCAAGACCGAAGCGGAAGGCAAAGCCGATAAGGCCGCCGGCAAGGTGCAAAACGCGGTTGGCGGAGTGAAGGACGCGGTGCGCGGCGACGACTAGTGCCGCTTTGAAACCGAAGTTCGCAATCGGACTCGCGGCAATTGTGATGCGAACTTCGGGTTCGCGGCACTAGTGCCGGCGACGGCCATCCTGGCGGCCCCCGCGCTACGGGCGGGGGCGCCGGATGGAACATGTTCCTGGAGCATGATCTTTTCCGACAACCGGCACCCACTTTTCGGAATCATGCTCTTATGAACCCCTGGACATTCAGTTTCGATTTGGCGCGCTTCGGCCTCGAAGCGCAAAGTGTCATCGCGTTGCGAATGATGCGGCTTGCCGCCGGCGGCGCGCTGGCGAGCCGGGAAGCCCAGCGTATGATCGTGGAAAAGAGCGCCGCCGCGGTGGCGGCGCAAATGGCCGCGGCCGCCGCACTTGCCGCCGGCCACGGACCGGCCGCCGTAGCCGCACGGACACTCGGACCATACAAACGCGCGGTATCGCGTAACCGGCAGCGGTTGGCGCGCCGACGTTGAACAAACGCACATGGCCCTCGAGCTTCGACCGCCGATCGCGCCGATGGAGGCGCTGCCGGTCGAGACGATCCCGCAAGGCGCCGGCTGGCAATACGAACCGAAATGGGACGGCTTCCGCTGCCTCGCGTTCCGCGACGGCGGCGAGTTGAAGCTTCAGTCGAAAGCCGGCCGCCCGCTCAATCGCTACTTTCCTGAGATCGTGGAGACGCTCGCGAGCCTGACCGCGCCGGCGTTCGTGCTCGACGGCGAACTGGCGGTACCGGCGGACGGCGGCTTCTCATTCGATGCGCTGTTGCAGCGCATCCACCCGGCGGCGAGCCGGGTCAAACGGCTGGCGGCGGAAACGCCGGCGATCTTCATCGCCTTCGATCTCCTCGCCGGTGCGGACGGCCGCTCGCTCATCGCACGCCCGCTCGACGCCCGGCGCGAACAACTCGAGGCGCTGGCACAGCGCTATTTTCCCGACCATCCGCGCATCCGCCTCTCACCGGTTACGCGGTCGCTCGCCCAAGCGGCGAAGTGGCTGGCGCAAGCCGGTCCGGCGCTCGACGGCATCATCGCCAAACAAAGCGACAGCGCCTACCGGCCGGGCGAGCGCACCGCCATGCAGAAAATCAAGAACTATCGCAGTGCCGATTGCGTGGTCGGGGGATTTCGTTACGGCACCGGCGCCAAGACCGTCGGCTCGCTGCTGCTCGGCCTCTACGACAAGGACGGGCTGCTGCATCACGTCGGATTCACCTCGGGCATCCGCGCCGGCGAGCGCAAGGCGCTGACGCAGAGATTGGAGCGCCTGATCAAGCCGCCCGGTTTCACCGGTAACGCGCCGGGCGGCCCGAGCCGCTGGGCGACCGAGCGGACCGGCGAATGGGAGCCGCTCGCGCCCAAGCTGGTGGCGGAAGTCTCGTTCGATCACTTCAGCGGCGGCCGCTTTCGCCACGGCACGCGCCTGTTGCGCTGGCGTCCCGACAAGTACCCGAAGCAATGCACGATGGATCAAATCGGCCACGGCGGCGGCAACGTGCTGCGGCTTTTGTTTGGTGGGGGGAAGATACGTAGGGCGCAATAGGCCGAAGGCCGTATTGCGCCGTCTCCTCTATCGGCGCATTACGCGGCCCATCGGCCGCTAATGCGCCCTACGCCTACACGTGCTACCGCTTCGAGCTGCTGCGCTTGCGCGGGACCTTCTTGCCTTTGCGCCGCGCCTCGGACAGCCCGATCGCGATCGCCTGCTTGCGGCTCTTCACCCTGCCGCCGCGCCCGCCCTTGCCGCGCCGAAGCGTGCCGCGCTTGCGCCGGTGCATCGCACCTTTGACGTCCTTCGAAGCGGATCGTGAATATTTTCGTGCCATGTCGTACCTCTACGTGCCCTCGCACCCGTGAGGCAAACGGTCGAGCATGGAACTTTGTTCCGCATCGCGGCACCGCCGGCGGAACCAAGCACAAACCGCACTCATTAACTCTCAGAAAGGCGGCTTCTTCCTCGGTGGGCGAAGGCACATGAGCAAGATCGACGCCCGCAAGGGCATGCCGGCGCGCAAGTTCGACCGCGCGACGTTCGAAGTGCGCTTTCTCTCGCGCTTCGTCGACCCGAGGGCCCCCTACGGCCGCTTGGTTCTGTAGTGCACGGCCGCGATCGGCCGCGAGCTGAGAGTTGTAAAAGAGAACGTGGTGGGCACACGGGCTTAGCTCACCCCACGGACGCGTCGCGACGACGGCAAAAAAACGCCGGCCCCCAAGGGCCGGCGAGGCTCACTTTCCTATTGCTGGAGCATGATCCTTTCCGGGCTCGCTTCGCCCGCCGAAGCTTCAAGCCAGAACGACAAGCCAACCAACGGCTTCGCGACGGCGGGAAACCGGCACCCACTTTTCGGGATCAGGCTCTGTTGGTCAGGCGTCAGAACCCGTTGGTGTCGCCCATGTGGCGGCGCGCATGCAGGTCGCGCGCGTCGCCAAGGTATGGCCGATAGAAATACGGCAGGGCGTACGGCCCGACAAAGCCATAGGGCCGAACGTATGGCGTTACCAACACCGGCCCAGGCCCATAGGGCGCTATGTACACATTGGGCCCGTAGAACTGCGCGAGCGCCGTCGAGCCAGACCCGAGCACGAGCGCCGCCGACAGGGCGAGAGTGGCCTTCTTGATCATGATCCCGTCTCCTTCCCGGGAAGGTGAGCCGGTGGTTCGGCTCTCCCGTTTGGCAAGTAACGGGAGGCGCGCGTGATGGTTCCAACGATGTATAGCGATTCCTATTTGTAGGGTGGGCTAAGCGCGTGAAACGCGCGTGCCCACCGGAATGTTTTGTTTGTCGCGAGATCGTGGTGGGCACGGCCGCCTTGGGCGGGCTTAGTTAGCCCACCGTACGGCGCTTGGCGTCGCACGAAGCGATCAACAGATCTTGAGCTTTCCCTTTCGCCAACTCCCGTCGGCGTGATCGCGCGCCAAATGCGACGAACCCCGCTCGCTTCATCGCCACGTCTTCGTGAATATCGCGTGGCCGGCTCGCCGACCGCGATTCTCCGGCCAATCGAGCACAGCCACGGCGCTGGCGCTCGAGCGATGATCCCCTGGAATCGATAAGCATCACGCCCAGACAAGTTTTCGTGAGCTCGATCGCGTCCGACGCCTGAACCAGGCTCATGCGCTGCCCGAGTTATCGTCGTTTGTGTCGGACCGCGACAGCGGGAACAACGCGCGCCTTCGCGACGGGCGACAAAACATCCGTCACCGCAACAAGCCTGCTCACGGCCCGCGCGCCTCTGCGTCACGGCCCAACTTGGAAAAGGGTTACGACCACGGCCATCAAAGCCAGTTTCTTACCGGGCGCCACTTTGCTTTCTGAATTCGGCGACGAAGGCAACAACACAATCATCACCAGCCGCGACGCGGCCGGCCGGATTCTGGTGAACGGCGGCGCCGTGCCGGTGGCCGGCGGCACGCCGACCGTCGCCAACACCTCGCTGATTCAGGTGTTCGGCCAGGGCGGCAACGACGTCATCTGGCTCGACGAGGCCAACGGCGCGCTACCGGCCGCGAACCTGTTCGGCGGCGACGGCAACGATACGCTCACCGGCGGTTCGGGCAACGACCAGCTGTTCGGCCAGGCCGGCAACGACCTCATGATCTTTGCTCAGCGTGTCCCCGGACGCCGTCATTCGCGACCGGCAGCAGGACCGAGCCAACCGGCCGCTGGGCGCACAGGAGAGAGCAGCGAGCCGAAGAGTCAGGAGTTGAACTACAGCGCCCGCGTTTCGCTCGACAGGACGCAGATGCAGATCGACGACCGGATGGTGAACCTGTCCCCAGGCATGGCGGTGACGGTGGAAATAAAGACCGGGTCGCGCACGATCCTGAGCTATCTCCTCTCGCCTCTGCTGCGCTACCGACAGGAAATCCTGCGCGAGCGCTAAGTTTATTCAGTGTCCGGATTCTTGAGTTCGCCCAATGCCAAAAAAATGCCAGCCCCGCAGGGCCGGCAAGTCGCGGCTTTAGCGTATTTCTTCGGCGTCAGAACCCGTTGGTGTCGCCTGTGCTGCGGCGCTGATGCAGCGCGCGCCGGTTGGTCCACCAGGTCGAGCCGTCATAGGCGTACGGCGCCGCGTACGGCGTTACATACGCCGGCCCGGGGCCGTACGGTGCCACTTCCACGTCGGGCGCGTAGAACTGCGCGAGCGCCGTTGAGGCCGACCCGAGCACGAGCGCCGCCGACAGAGCGAGAGTCGTTTTCTTCATCATGATCCTTTACTCCTTCTCCTGATAGGTGAGCAGGTGCGTATCGGCCTTCCTCGGCCGTGCGGGGGTCAACAGCGCGCGCAGGTCATAGTTCCGAGCCGCGGTATGTCGGTTTTTCATGGCTGCATCGACGATTTGCAGCGGTATTATTAGAAGCATGGTGTATTTGTAGGGTTGGCTAAGCCGGCCGGAGGCCGGCGCGCTCACCACGTCAGATGCCAGATGACAGATGACAGATGACAGAGATCAGAAGTTTCCTGACATCTGATCTCTGACATCCGACTTCTGGTTCGTGGGCACGCGCGCTGCGCGCGCTTAGAGCGTGATGACTTCGCTTCGAGTCGTCATCCCGCTCTAACTTATTCTGAGAGCATGATCTTTTCCGAAAACCGCTACCCACCCCGCATCAAGTGCGGGGCAGGCTTTTTCGGGATCATGCTCTAACCCGCCCTAGGGTGCCTACGATGCCAGCGCCGGGCGGGCGAGCTTGGCGGAATCGAGGGCGGCGCGGATCGCGCGCGCGAGCGTCGCGATCTGATAGGGCTTGCGCAGCACCGGAAATTCGGGATCGCTGTCGAAAATCTTGGCGTAGCCGGTGGTCAGGACGGTGGGGATGTCGGGATAGCGCTCCTTGACGGTGCGCGCGAGCGCGAGCCCGTCCATTTCGCCCGGCAGCACCACGTCGGTGAATATCAGATCGGGAAGCTCGTTGGCGGCGAGCCGGGCAAGCGCGGCGGAGGCGGATTCGACCGCCACGGTGCGATAGCCGAGTTGGTCGAGGAGCGACACCGCGACCGCGCGCACGTCGTCATTGTCCTCGACGACCAGCAGGGTCTCCTCGCCCGCCGCAAGCCGCTGATCGGTCTCGTCGCTCGGCGGCCGCTCGACCTGGCCGTGGCTGCGCGGGAGATACAAACTAAACGTCGTGCCGCGCCCCACTTCGCTGACGAGCGCAACCGTGCCGCCCGAGCGGCGCGCGAAGCCGTAGACCTGCGACAGTCCCAGGCCGGTGCCTTTTTCGGCGGCCTTGGTGGTGAAGAAAGGCTCGAACACCTTGGCGGCGATCTCGTTGGGGACGCCGCAGCCGTCGTCGGCAACCCGCAGCGCGACGAACTCGCCGGTGAGCCCGTCGCGGGCGTCGTCGGGGCCAAGCCGCACGTTCTCCGCCGAGATGGCGAGCCGCCCGCCCTCGGGCATGGCGTCGCGCGCGTTGACCACGAGGTTGACCAAAGCGAGCTCGATCTCCGATTTGTCGACGCGCAGCGGCCAGACCGTCGGGGGAACGTCGATGGTGAGCGCGATGTTGACATGCAGCGAGCCGGCGAGCACGTCGCGGATGCCGTTGACGGTATCGGCCGGACTGATCACGGTCGGATTGAGCGGCTGGCTGCGCGAGAACGAGAGCAACTGGCGGGTGAGGCTCTCGCCGCGGGTCGCGGCGATCTGAATGGCCTCGAGCGCACGGACGTCGCGCGGTTCGTTAAACCGCTTCTGCAGCCGTTGCGCATGGCCGCTCACGATCATCAGCAGGTTGTTGAAATCATGCGCGACGCCGCCGGTGAGCTGGCCGAGCGCCTCCATCTTCTGCGACTGGGCCGCCTGCCGCTGCGCCTGCTCGAGCGCCGCGGCCGCTTCCTTCTCCATCGTCACGTGCCGGCCGGCGACGTAGATGAGCCCATTCTCCGCCGTCATCGTCCAGCTGATCCAGCGCCACGAGCCGTCCTTGTGGCGCAACCGGTTCTCCATGCGCACGGTCGGCACGCCCTGCGCGAGCTGGGCGCGTCCGGCCATGGAATGAGCGGCGTCGTCGGGATGGCGCAGCTGGCTCACGTGCATCGACTTGATTTCCAGCTCGCTCCAGCCGAGCAGGCGCATCCACGCCGGACTGATGCTGGTGAAATAACCTTCGAAGTTCGAGACCCCCAACAGGTCTTCCGAGAGGTTCCAGATGCGGTCGCGCTCGAGGGTGCGCTTTTGCACCTCGGTCTCCAGCCGCTCGCTCAGCGCGCGCAGCTCCTGTTCCGCCGCCTGGCGCGCCTGCTCGGCCTGCATGCGTTCCACCGCGAAGCCGAGCTGGCGGGCGAGATTGAGCGCAAGGTCGATTTGATCCGTCGCGAACGCGTGCGGCGCTTCGTAATAAGCCATGAATTTGCCGTCGAGCCTGCCCTGCGCGACGATTGGGATGAACGCGAGCGCGCCAATGCCTTCCCGGGCGATCACGGTCTTGAGTTTGGCGGGCAGATCGGCGCCGGCGGCATCGGCGAGGCAGACCGGCTCCGGGTTCGCCTCACGGCGCGACCAGGGAGAGTGGCCTTCGACCGCGCGGCGATAACCCTCGGACAGGCCGCGCCACGCGACGAACCGCATCACGCCTTGCTCGTCGAAGCGCTGGATCGAGGCGCGGCCGCAGCGCAAGGCGCTCAGGATCGCATCGAGCGCCGCCTCATAGACCGCACTCAACGATTCCGCGCGGTAGAGCCGATTGGTGAATTCATAAAGCGCCTTCTGCTCCTCGGCGCGCTGGGCCAGCGCCCGATGGGCGTTGCGGCGCTCGGTGATGTCGCGGGCGATCTTCGACACGCCGACGATCCGCCCGGTTTCGTTGCGCACCGGCGAGACCGTGAGCGATACGTCGATGAGCGTGCCGTCCTTGCGCCGGCGCACGGTTTCGTAGTGCTCGATCTGCTCGCCTTCCCCGACGCGGGTGAGGATTTGCGGCTCTTCCGCCTGAATCTCGGGCGGGATCACGAGCGCAATCGATTGCCCCAGCGCCTCGGCGGCCGAATAGCCGTAAAGCCGCTCGGCGCCGCGATTCCAGCTGACGATCGTCCCCTCGAGGTCTTGGCTGAAAATTGCGTCGCCGGAGGAATCGACGATGTTGGCGAGCTGCTGGCGCACCGCCTCCGCGCGCATGCGCTCGCCGATGTCGATCAGCGAGGCAACCCAGCCGTCGATCCGTCCTGCGGCATCGGTTTCCGGCGTGTAGATGCCGCGTAAATGCCGCGACCCGACGGTTGGAAAGCGGAGCTCGAGCTCGTATTCCGCGGGCTCGCCGCGCAGAACCTTCTCGATGTAGGGAAGGACCGCGGCAAAGCTCTCCTGCCCGAGCACCTCGGCAACGTGCTTGCCGATGACGTCCTCGGGCCGTCGCCCGATTGCGCGCGCGTAGGCGCGGCTGATGAAGCGGTAGCGCATGTCGCGGCCGAGCCGCGCGAGCATGAACGGGGTGCGATCGATCACCGCTTCGAGGTCGGCGCCGCGCGCGCGCAAGGCTTCCTCGGCGCGCTTGCGCTCGGTGATGTCGATCACGATGTTGACCGCGCCGATTAGAGCACCGGATGGATCGAACATCGGCGTAGGATGAGGTGCCAACCAAAGGCGAGTGCCGTCCGGCCGCTCGACGATCGCTTCGACGCCTCGGATCGGCCGCTGCTCCTTGAGGGCCCTTGCCATGGGGCACTGATCGAGCGGCAGCGGCGTGCCGTCCGTCAGATACAGTTTCCAGGAGCCGCACCATTGTGTGCCGAGCTCCGGCCGGCGGCCCCACATTTGGACCGCGGCTTCATTATAATATGTGATGTGGCCTTCCTGATCGGTCGTGTAGACGCCGGCCGGCACCGCGGCCAGCAGCGCGCGCACGTCGATAGCTAAAACATTTGCAAGATCAGGTGCTTCGCTCGCGGAAGGCGGCGCGCCGCCCGGTCGGGCCTTCCCGATGCTCATGCGGTTGACCCCTCGGCCGCAACTCACCCCAACTATACGAAACGAACCCCAGCGCGAACGGTTCCAGCCCGCAAGGCATTTCTTGCTTGGCTGCGACGCGCTGACAAGCCCTGCGTGGGGTCAACCGCGCGGCAAATTATCCCGTTAAGTCGGGCAAAGAAACTAGTAAGTCGGGCAAAGAAACTAGGGCGGTATTTCGGTCGGGCCGGTGGGCGGCACGCCGACCGGTTCCTGCACGGGCGGCGGCCCGGGATCGGTGATTGGCACTTCCGCCGGCCCGCTGGGCGCCGGGACTTCCGGCGGCGTGCTCGGGCGCGCGGGCGCCGGTGAGGGGTTTGGTGGCTGCTGATCCGGCCCGAGCCGATCGGCGTTTGTTCCTGGCATGCGAAGAACCTCTCAGCGACGGTACGGCCGCGCAGGTCAACCCTCGGCTGGGCAGTGAAGTTCCCGGCGTTCACGGAGCGCCGGGTACGCGGATCCAGCATTCCACGACGCGGAACGATTCCGCCGCTGCCTCGGTTTCCCAAACGGACGGTGGACCCGGGGTCAACGCCGATGCCTCAAGCGCAGCGCGAAACGGAGATAAAGCTCGAGATCCCCGCGTCCGCCATCGCGCGGCTCAAGCGGCACTTGGGCCACCATCGTGGCCTCAAGGAACCGCCGCAGGCCAACGACCTCGTCTCCATCTATTTCGACACCAAACGGCAGAAGCTGCGCCGCAAGGGATTTTCGTTGCGGGTACGCGACATCGGCGGACAGCGGGTACAGACGATCAAACTCAGCGGCAACGGTTCGGCCGGCTTGTTCGACCGCGCCGAATGGAAACAGACGATCAAAGAACAAAGTCCCGACTGGAAGGCCGCCGAGAACACCGCGCTCGCGCCGCTGGTGAACAAAAAACTGCGCGCCCGCGCGAGGCCCGTGTTTCAGACGCGCGTGCGGCGGACCTCCTATCATCTGCGCGACCGCGGCGGCGATCTCAAACTCGCCTTCGATGAGGGCTCGATAAATGCCGGCGACCGCTCCGCGCCGGTAGCGGAAATCGAAATCGACGTGGAGGACGGAAAGCCGTCGGCCGCATTCGCCTTTGCCCGCGCGCTCGGCCGCATCGCGCCGTTGACGTTTGCCGCCACGAGCAAGGCCGAGCGCGGTTATGATCTCATCGCCGGCGCGCCCGCCAGGGCGGTCAAATCCGCGGCAGTGCCGCTCACCGCCGATATGAATGTGGAGCAGGCGTTTCGCGCGATAGGCCGCGAGTGCTTGCGCCATGTGCTTGCCAACCGCGCGGGGGTGGATCGGGGCGACCCGGAAGGCGTGCATCAGATGCGCGTCGGCGTGCGCCGACTGCGCGCGGCCATATCGCTCTTTTCCGATACCGTGAGCGACGGCAGACTCGGCCACATCAAGGCGGAGCTCAAGTGGCTCACCAAGGCGCTGGCGCCCGCGCGCGATCTCGACGTGTTTCTCGCCGAGATGCCGCGGCTGCCGCGCCGCCTCGCCGGCGCGGGCGGCGAGGGATTCCACGACGAACTCGCCGGCCGCCAAGCGCGCGCGCACGAGCGGGCCGAACAGGCCGTCTCCTGCGATCGCTTCCGTACGCTCGCGTTCGACGTGGCGCAGTGGCTGGAGGACGGGCCCTGGACGAGAGCTCAAGCCGCATCGCGCAGGCACGAGCGCGCACGTCCGATTGAGGCGTTCGCGGTCGACGAGTTGTCGCGGCGGCGCAGGAAAATAAAGAAGCGGGCGCGCAAGGTGAAAACGCTCGATCCGCGACAGCGCCACAAACTGCGGATCGCGGCCAAGAAGCTGCGCTACGGCGTCGAATTTTTTGCCGGCCTGTTCGGGGGCAAGCGGCTGACGAAACGGCGCAAGGCGTTCCTCGCCGTGCTCAAGGACCTGCAGAGCACGCTCGGCGGCCTCAACGACGTCGCCGCGCGCGAGCAGCTCGGCGCGGCAGTGGGCGCAAAGCCGGGCGCGACCCGCGCGCAGCCGCAGCGCGCGTTCGCCGCCGGCTGGGTGACGGCGACGGAAGAAGCGCGCACCAAGCCCCTGCTGAAAGCGGCCACCAAGGCGGCCGGTGCTTTGCGCAAGACGAAGCGGCCGTGGGCGTGAGCAATGGGACGGCGCCACCCGGGCGCGGCGGGAACCCAAATACGCGGCGGCACGTTGGCCGACATGGCGCCACGCACAGCGGCACGGGATACACCGGCACGGGATGACGCTTACCGCCCGGCTTCCGCGGATGACGCGCCGGCGCGGGAAGAAGTCGCGGCCCCTGAGTTGGTTCCCGGCGAGACGACGGGAACTCCGCGCCCGGATCGCGCCGAAGAGAGCCGCCCGGCGGGCAAACGGCGCGCCCAGACCCCCGAAACCAAGCCGCGCGAGGACGCACCGCAGCAGCGCGCGGGCATAGCTCGGCATCCGATGCTCATCGCCGCCGTGGCCATCGCGGCGGTTATTGCAATCGTGGCGGGTGTGCTGTGGTGGCTCAACGCCAGCCACTACGAATCGACCGACGACGCGTTCATTGACGCGCGCACCGTGACGATCAGTTCGCAAGTGAGCGGCGCCATCGTCGACGTGCCGGTCACGGACAACCAAACAGTCGAGACGGGCGGCGTGCTCGCGCGCATCGATCAACGCGACTATGCCGCCGCCGTGGAGCAAGCCAAGGCGCAGGTCGAGCAGGCGCAGGCGAGCGTCGCGAATTTGGCCGCGCAGATTTCCGCGCAGCAGGCGCGCATCGATCAGGCGCAAAAACAGGTGACGGAAGCGCAGGGCGCGCTGACGTTTTCCCAGCAGCAGAACCGTCGCGCCCAGGAGCTGGTGCAAAAGGGCGCCGGTACCGTGCAGAACGCCCAGCAGGCGTCGTCCGACCTGATCCAGAAGCAGGCGGCGATGTCGGCCGCTCAGGCGAACCTGATCGCGGCACAGAAGCAGATCGACGTGCTCAAGACCCAGCAGAAAGTCGCGCAGGCGCAAGTCGATCAGGGGCGCGCCGCGCAGGAGACGGCCGAGGCCAACCTCTCGCGCACGGTGATCGTCGCGCCGGTCGACGGCCGGGTCACGCACCTGACCGCCGCCAAGGGCCAATACGCTCAAGCCGGCCAGGCGCTGATGATGTTCGTGCCGACCGAGAAATGGATCACCGCCAACTTCAAGGAGACCCAGCTCGCGTACATGCGCCCGGGCCAGCCGGTAGAGATCACCATCGACGCCTATCCCGGACGCACCTTCCGCGGCCGCGTGGACAGCATCCAGGCGGGCAGCGGCACCGCGTTCAGCCTGTTGCCGGCGGAGAACGCCACGGGCAATTTCGTGAAAGTGGTGCAGCGCGTGCCGGTCAAGATCGTTTTCGACACGCCGCCCGAGGTCTATCTCGGCCCGGGCATGTCGGTTGTGCCGACCGTGAAGGTGCGATGAGCAACGGCGCTGCGCGCAGCGGGCCACGCACAGGGCCGCTGGAGCGGTCCGCGGCGGGCGATCGCAACCCCTGGCTTATCGCCGTGGTGGTGTCGATCGCCACCTTCATGCAGGTGCTGGACACCTCGATCGCCAACGTGGCGCTGCGCAACATTGCCGGCAGTCTCGCGGCCGGCGTCGACGAAAGCACCTGGGTCATCACGAGCTATCTGGTCGCGAGCGCCGTGATCGTGCCGGTGAGCGGCTGGCTCTCGGACGTGATCGGGCGCAAGCGCTTCTACATGCTGTGCGTCGGCACGTTCACTGCGTGCTCGCTGCTGTGCGGCCTTGCGCCCAGCCTGCCGCTGCTGATCGTCTTTCGCGTGCTGCAAGGGCTGGGGGGCGGCGGCATGGCGCCGAGCGAGCAGGCGATCCTCGCCGACACTTTCCCGGAACGGCAGCGCCCGCAGGCGTTCGCGCTCTACGGCGTCGCCGTGGTGGTCGCGCCCACGGTCGGCCCGACGCTCGGCGGCTGGATCACCGACAACGTATCCTGGCACTGGATCTTTTTCATCAACGTGCCGATCGGCCTGATCTCGCTCGCCCTCGTGCATTGGCTGGTGGTCGAGCCCGAGGTCCTCAAGCGCGAGCGCCGGGCGATGTTGCGCGGCGGGCTCAAGGTCGATTGGGTCGGGTTTCTGCTGATTGCGTTGGCGCTCGGCTGCCTCGAGATCGTCCTCGACAAGGGGCAGCGCGAGGATTGGTTCTCGTCGGGTTTCATCGTCGCCTTCACGGCCGCCTCGGCCCTCGCATTCGTGCTGTTCGTGCCGTGGGAGCTTTGCCGCCGGGATCCGATCGTGGAAATCCGGCTGTTGGGTCACCGCCAGTTCGGTACGTCGTTCCTGATGATGATGACGGTCGGCGCGGTGCTGTTCAGCTCGATCCAGTTGCTGCCGCAAATGTTGCAGACGAGCTTCCCTTATACGGCAACGCTCTCGGGCCTGGTCCTCATGCCGGGCGGCCTGGTCATGCTGGTGCTGATGCCGATCGCCGGGCGGCTCACCGGCTTCATCCAGCCGAAATATCTGATCGCGGCGGGCATGTTTCTGATCGCGATCGCCATGTGGCACATGACCTCGCTCTCCCCCGATGCGGATTTCGGCTACTTCGTCTGGGCCCGCATCTATCAGGTCGTCGGCCTGCCCTTGCTGTTCATCCCGATCACCTCGGTGTCCTACGCCGACCTGCCGCCGGGCCAGACCAATCAGGCCTCGGCGTTGATCAACGTCGCGCGCAACCTCGGCGGCAGCATCGGCGTGTCGATGGCGACCACGCTGTTGGTGCAGCGCGAACAGTTCCATCAATCGCGACTCACCGGAGATCTGGTCCCGTCCTCCCTGCCCTATCAGAACGCATTGCGCAGCTTCGAGAGCTATTTCGCGAACCAGGGCTTCTCCCCGCCTGATGCGATGCAGCGGGCGTACGCGCTCATCGAGCAGCTGCTGCAGCAGCAAGCGGCGCTGTTGTCGTACGTCGACGTGTTTTTTGCGCTCGCGATCCTCGCCGCGGTGATGAGCCCGGTGGCGCTCATCCTGCTTCGCCGGGTGCGCCCGGGCGCGGCGCCGGCCGGCCATTGAAACTTTCTGCCGGCTAAATCGTTTCCCTTCACCATGGCCCTTTCCAAGCGCGCACTCTTTTCCCTCGCCGCCGGCACGATGCTGCTCGCCCGCTTGCGCGCGAATGCGCAGGCGCCGCAGACGACCGACGCGCCGCACGACGTGCCGAACCTCGGGCTGACCGCCGAGCAAAAGCACACGATCTATCAGGCGCTGGCCGGGCCCCAGGCGAAGAACAACCCCGAGCCGGTGGGATTTCGCGCGGCTCCCGGGGCGCGGGTGCCCGAGGCGATCAAGCTCGAGCCGATGCCGAAGGTGGTGGTCGATCTCATTCCCAAGCTCGCCGACTACCAATATGCGGTCGTCTCGCGTCAAGCGATCATCGTCGATCCGCATACGAGTACCGTGGTCGAGGCGATCTCGCAGTAACTCCGCTCTTCGTCATTCCCGGTGCCATAGGCGGCCTTCGGCCGCCGTTCTTAATACAAAGAACGCCGACGCGGAGCGTCGGCTATGGCGGCGACCGGGAATGACGAGGACAGCGTGTTTTTCACGCCGCGACGGTGAGAATCCAGGCGGCGAGCGCGTCGAGCATCTCGCGCCGCACGTCGGCGTCGCGCCGGCCGCTGCGCGCCGGCACGTGGAAGGAGTGATCGGCGTCCTCGAACACGTGCAACAGCGCGCGTGCGCCGAGCCGTTCGACGATCGGGCGGAGCAGCGTCAAATCCGCGAGCGCATCGCGGCTTCCCTGCAGGAACAGCATGGGGACGCGCACGTCGAAGAGATGACGCGCGCGCTCATCGCCCGGCTTGCCGGCGGGATGGAGCGGGAAACCCAGGAAGGCAAGGCCGCGCACGCCCGGCAGGGGCGCGGCCGCCTGGGCCTGCGAGGTCATGCGCCCGCCGAAGGACTTGCCGCCGGCGACGAGCGCGAAGCTGGGCAGCCGCCGGACGGCTTCTGCCACGGCCGCGCGCACCGCGGCGTGGGCGAGCGCGGGCGGATCGGGGCGCTTGGCGCGGCGTTCCATATAGGCGAACTGGTAGCGCAGGCTGGCGACGCCGCGCTCGTAAAGTCCCGCTGCGACCGCTGTCATGAACGAATGCGCCATGCCGGCGCCGGCCCCATGCGCGAGCACGTAGCAGGCGCGCGCGCCGGGCGGAGCCATGAGCAGGCCGGAGACGCGTTGCGCCTGATCGATGTCGATCGTGATGGGCTCGGCAGCGGCGGCGGTCATAACTTCGGGCTCGCGGCACCAGGGCCAATGGACGGAGTTGCGCTGACGTAGGAGAATGCACCATGCCCCAGACCGGCACCACCACGCGCACCCGCACCAAGGTCAAAACGAAGACCGAACGGCCGCGCCTGCACAAGGTCATTCTCGTCAACGACGACTACACGCCGCGCGAGTTCGTCGTCACCGTGCTGATGGCGGAATTCCGCATGAGCGAAAGCCAGGCCTACAAGGTGATGATCACCGCGCACCGGCGCGGCGTGTGCGTGGTCGGCGTGTTCGCCAAGGACGTGGCCGAGACCAAGGCGACGCGCGCCACCGAAGCCGGCCGCGCCAAGGGCTACCCGCTGCTGTTCACGACGGAACCGGAGGAATGAGTTCCGCTTCGGGCCCTTGCTTGGGGCCGCTCAACAAATAAAAAACGTCATCCTGAGGAGCTCGGCGCGAAGCGCCGAGCGTCTCGAAGGATGGAGACGACCGCCGCGCCTGCTTCCATCCTTCGAGACGGCCACGCGCAATAGCGCGCGGCCTCCTCAGGATGACGTTGTTGTTTGTTGCACGGCCCGTCACACGCACCGCCCGCCGTCGACCTCGAGCACCACGCCGGTGAGGAACTCCGCCTCGTCGGAGGCGAGGAACAGCGCGGCGTTGGCGACGTCCTGCGGCACCGAGAGGCGGCCGAGCGGCACCGAGGCGACGAATTTGGCGCGCACCGCCGGATCGTCGCTGCCGAGGAACATCGGCAGCAGCGCGGTGTCGCCGGCCACCGGCGCGAGCGCGCACACGCGGATCTTGTCGGGCGCGAGTTCCACCGCCATCGACTTCGACAGCAGGTTCACCGCGCCCTTGCTGGCGTTGTACCAGGCAAGGCCGGGACGCGGCCGCAACCCGGCGGTCGAGCCGATGTTGATGATGACGCCGCGCCCGTTGCGCCGGAACACCGGAATCACCGCATGGGCGAAGAGAAAAATCGATTTCACGTTGACGGCAAAGACGCGGTCGAACTCTGCCTCGTCGACTTCCAGCATCGGGCGGTTGCGGTGGGTGGTGCCGGCGTTGTTGACCAGGATATCGATGGTGCCGAACGCGTTGCGCGTCGCCATCGCGGCCGCGTCGACGTCGCCCTTGCGCGCGACATCGCAGGTCACCGCGAGCGCGGCGGGCCCGATCGCCTGCGCCACGTCGTGCGCGGCGCGCGCGTTGATGTCGACCACCGCGACCTTGGCGCCCTCGCGCGCGTAGGTCTCGGCGATCGCCTGGCCGAAGCCCGATCCGGCGCCGGTGACGAGGGCGACTTTGTTTTGTAACCGCATTGGCTACGCCCCTTTTTGCGAGGGCGAATAGCGAATAGTGAAGCGAAATAAGATTGTACCAGCCTCGCCTACTTACCACTCACCACTCGCTACTCGCTATTCGCTTTTCAAGCCCCACACTTTTCCCCACCCCAACCCATCCTCCGTGCGGCCGCGCGGCTTATACTCGCAGCTCACCCAGCCGGCGTAGCCGACCCGGTCGAGCGCCGCGTAGATGGCGGGATAATTGATCTCGCCCTCGTCGGGTTCCTGGCGGCTCGGCACCGCGGCGACCTGCACGTGACCGATCACCGGCAGGAACTGCTCGATGCGGCTGATCAGGTCGCCTTGCGTGATCTGCACGTGATAGCAGTCGAACTGAATGCGCACGTTCTCCCGCCCGACCCTGGCGACCAGGTCGGCGGCGTGCTCGACGCGCGAGAGGAAATAGCCGGGCCGGTCGCGCGCGTTGAGCGGCTCGATCAGGAGCTTGACGCCCTTCTCGCCGGCCGCGTCGGCGGCGCGGGCGAGATTGGCGGCGAACACGGCGTCGGCCGCGGGGCGCTGCTCGGGCGCCACCAGGCCGGCAAGGCAATGCACCGCGTTGCCGCCGATCGCGACCGCGTAGTCGAGCGCCTGGCGGAACAACGCGGCGAAGTCCTGCTCGCGCCCGGGCACCGCGGCCAAGCCTGCCTCGCCGGGACGGCCGAGCGCGGTGTTGAGCCCGAGCACAGCGACGCCGTGGCGCTCGATCTCGCGTTTAAGCACGCCCGGCGCATGGTCATACGGCATCTGAAATTCGACCGCCCCGAAGCCGGCGGCGGCCGCCGCGCCGATGCGCTCGGGCAGCGGGCGCTCGGTGAAGAGATACGCGAGGTTGGCGGCAAACCGGGGCATGGGGCGGTCGCGCTGGCGTGTCGCTCTTTATCGCCGCAGGCGCCGGCGAAGACAAACGCCCCTAGGTGGGCCATATCCCATTAAACAGTGGGAAATGGCCCACAGCGCGTTTGCATACAATCTCGTTTGCCGCGTATAAAGCTCCAGCTGGTAGGCATTTTCCCGCGCTGCCCATCATATTGCCCACTCAAGAGTGGGCCATTTTGTGGTTGACGCACGCGCGCTCGCTTGATGTCATTGCTTCGTCGGCCTTCGGCCTCCTCGCAATGACGGTGCCGACGGGGCGTGCCATGAACGACGCCATCCTGCGCGAGATCGCCGACTACTGCCGGCGCACCGGGGTTGCAGAATCGACCTTCGGGCGCCGCGCGGTCAACGACGGCAAGCTCGCGAGCCGGCTGCGTAACGGCGGGCGCATCACCACCGACACGCTCGACCGCATCCGCGCCTTCATGACGGAAAACGGCAACGGCGAAGCGGCGAAGCCGGCGCCGGCCTACGTCGCGCCGCCGTCGGTCGTGCCGATGCTCTCGAAGCCGCTGCCCGGCCGCAACGACCCCGCGCGCAACTTCCGCTTCTTCGACAACCGGCAGAAATATCTGCTGTTCGTCAACACCTGCAGCGAAAAATGGGTGGTCGCGCACCGCGTCGCGCTCGAACTCGGCAATATCCATCCGCGCCCGCCCGCGGTGCGCGTGTTCGACGCGGGCGTGGGCGACGGCACGGTGCTGGCGCGAGTGATGCGCGCCATGCACGATCGCTTTCCCACCATGCCGTTCTATCTGGTCGGCAAGGAGATCAGCCTCGAGGACATCCGGCTGACCCTGCAGAAGATGGCGGACCGTTTCTTCGAGCACCCGGCGAGCGTGCTGGTGCTCACCAACCTCGCCTATGCGGATGCGCCCCGGCTCACGGTGAAATCGATGAGCGCGGCCTCGACCCTGGTGTGGCACGAGCTGCCGCTCACCGGCAATTCCGCGCACCGGTTCGAGGAACAGATCACCAACCTCGAGCCGTTCCTGGCGGAGAACTGGAAGGCGGGCGTGAGCGCGAAGACCGGCAACCCGGTTTACGAGCGGCCGGTGGTGCTGGTGATCTACCGCGAGGACCACAAGTTCCTGCTCGACCCGATCATCCCGCGGCGCGGCGGCACCGCGGCCGACTACGACCTCGTGATCGCCTCGCAGCCGTATCGCGCGCGCGCGCCGGTCGAGTTCAAGGCGAGGCGCGTGATCGCGCCGCTCGCGGGCGCGCTCGGCCCCGGCGGCCGGCTGATCGCGATTCATTCCTACGGCAACGACCCCGGCCTCGAAATCATCCGCCGGGTGTGGCCGGGCGACCATCCGTTCACCGCCGACCGCCATGCCATCCTCAAGGCCGTCAAGCACGAGCTGGGGCCGTCCGGGCGCGAGCTCAATTTCAATGCCTATGCCGACAACCGCTCGATCTTCCGCTACGAGATGCACACGCTGCCCTCGGAGATTTCCGAATCGATCGGCACCTCGACCCTGCTCGCCGCCTGGAACGCGGCGATCTACGTGGCGCAGATCGAGGACGACCGCCTCTCCGAAGCGACCAGCGACCGGCGCTACATCGAGGCCACCCGCGACGTGCTGCGCGAGCACGGCGGCCTGTGGTTCCTCGACGAGTCGTATGTGATTTCAAGAAGGCGATCGTAGGGTGGGCTAAGGCGGCGAAGCCGCCGTGCCCACGCGGTTTGGTTTATCTGAGAGACTGTGGTGGGCACGCCCGCCTTCGCGCTGCGCGCTTCGGCCGGCTTAGCCAGCCTACGGTTTGGTCATATAACATTTGACAATCGCGGGCGGCATAACCGAATATTGCTAACATTGCCAATAACGTGCGTTTATCGAACGCGCGACGATTGGTTCAATCTGGGGGCTGACTTCATGAAACTACAAAAAGCCGAAATCGAGGCGTTGCACAACGCCAGCCAACTATTGCAATTCGTGGCCGAGCATAGAGATAAAACCGCCCTGCCGGAAGATTTGGTCAAAAGAATCACCCACGCGTGGGAGGTGAGCGAAAGCAATCAGTGGGACTCGGCTGCCGCGACGGATTTTTGGGTCGCCTATTCCGAGCTGTGCGATATCGCTCAGCCGACGACGGTCGACACCATCGGCATGAATGCACCGGTCGTTGCGCGGCGAGGGGGCCTGCCGTTCGGCGCCCGCAAGGACGGCAGTGAGATCGCGGCCGCGGCGCCGGTCGGCGCTCAAGTCACGGGATCGCTGGCGCCCGACGCGAAGCCGAGCTGGATACCGGGATGGCTGTGGACGCGCGAGCGTATCAGGGTGAAGACCAGCTCGCGACGATTCGCCGGGTGGTGCATGGCGACCCTGCTGCTGTTCCTGGTTCTGGTCGTGGTGTTCGGTTACATCGCCTCGAGCGCGGATACGTTGAGCCGCGAAATTCGCGACCTCGAGGCGACCGCCGACCAGATCGCGCCGCAAATCCGGACCGACATCGACGGCATTGCGGCCGACCTCGCAAAAGTCGCGGCCGACGACAAGACGAAAGCCTTGTTGGAGCCCGACAAGGGCGTGCTCGACCAGAGCCTCGACGGCGCTTTTGCCGCGGAAGTGAGATTGAAGATATCGCAACTGCGGGAGCGGCTGCAAAAGATGTATTACGACACGGACACCATGTATCAGAAGGTGGAGGCGATTTCCGCAGTCATGCCGTTCGTGCCAAAGTTCAGCGAATATCACAAAGGCGATCTGACGCCCGTGCCCGTGCTTCGCGACGCCGTCGCGAATTTGTCCTCCTACTACGTCAACCGACGCGACGTGAATGAAAGGCTGCAGAGCGCCTGGATTTGGATCAGCATGTACAACGGGTTCGTGCCGATGCTCCTGGGGGCGCTCGGGGCCGCCACCTACGTGGTCCGGCTGATTTCCGAGGAGATCCGCGGAACGACGTTTTCCCGCACCTCGCCGATCCGGCACGTCATGCGCATCGCGCTGGGCGCGCTTGCGGGCGTCATTATCGGCCTCGGCGGCATCGTCACGGGTGCCGGCCTTTCGTCGGCGGCCTTGGCGTTCATCGCCGGTTATGCGGTCGAGCCGGTCTTCTCCACGCTCGACGGCATCGCGGAGAAGTTCAGGACGTCGCGCGAAAGCGCCGCCGCCGCGAGCAAATGAACGGGAAATGAGCAGGGTGGGCTAAGGCCGCGGAGCGGCCGAGCCCAGCCTGCGGCGGGGATCAATTCATTCCCGCAATCGCCCTTGCCTCGCCGGTGAGCTCCAGGATGTGCATGCCGGTGTTGGCGCGGTCGACCACGTAGATATAGCCGCGGTCGTCGACGTCGACGTTGTTGCTCTGGATCGCGACCTTGCAGCGATCCTGGCCCTCGACCTTGATGCAGCGCTTGTCGGTCTTCTCGGTGATGGCCGGAACGAAATAGCCGGCCTCCTTGGGGTGATAGGGATCGCGGATGTCGATCGCGCGCACCCCGCCGTTGAAGAAGGTCACGAACACGAGCTTCTTGTCGTACATCGGCGCGATGAACTCGTTCGAGGAGTGCGAGCCGAAGCGGCCGCCGCGCTGGCAGAAGTTGCCGCTCGCCTCCGAGGCGGTGTAGCTCGAAATGATCATGGGCCGCGTTTCGATGGTCACGTCGGCGAACCACACCATCTGGCGCGGCTCCTGGCACTCGTTGAGGATTTCCTCGTCGACGATCATCACGATGTCGCGGCTTTGCCCGAGCTTCTCGTGGGCGAACTCGGCGATCGGCATTTTGCCCAGCGGCAACGTCGTGTGCGCGCCGTTGAGCGGCAGCATGTCGAGCTGCCCGACTTCCGGATAGCGCAGGTTTTCGGGCGTCGGCTCCTTCGGCCCGTTGAGGAGCTTGTCGCGGTCGACGATCTGCAGGATGCCGCCCTTGTTGGTGCCGTAGCCGAAATAGACGCGGTTGCCGGCCGGCCCGGTCGAGATCGGGCCGTGCAGTTCGGTCGGCACGGCGCCGGTCGAGCTCGGCTCCTGGCCGGGCAGGCCGAAGTCGCGGATCTTCACCGGGTGCGCGGGATCGCTGAGATCGTAGACCTGCGTCATGCGGCGCGTGCGCCAGCCGGGCGCGCCGGACACCAGATAGGCGATGCCGGTGTCGCATTCCCACCAGCTCTTATGGGTGTCCTTGAGGCCTTCGACGATGCGGGTGATCAGCGCCGGGTGCGCCGGGTCGGTGACGTTCCACATCTCGTGCGCATGGCCGCCGAACACGCGCAGCATGTAGACCGCGTTGCGGTCGGCCTTGGGCAGGGTCTTGCCGTCGCACACGCGCACCATTTGCGCGCCGCCTTGCTCATACTCGCCTTCGGTTCCGGGGATGTGGGCGAGGTACTTCGGATGCGCCGGATCGGTCACGTCAACGATGGAGGTGCCGTTGAACTCCTCCTGGCCGGTGAGCGGGTTGAGCGGCTTCGGGATGTCGGGCGTGCCGCCGTGGTGGCCGATGTAGGCGATCCAGCGGTCGCCCTGGTGGTGGATGGTCGGCTGATAGGCGCTGCGCGCCTGCAGGTCGTTGTAGCCGACGAGGCGCATGTTGCTGGCCTCGGGCGGATCGCCGATTTTCTGCATCTGCGCGGCGGCGGGCGTTGCCAACAGCAGGGCCGTTGCGACGCCCGTGGCGATCCGTTCAAGGTTCATGCACTTCCTCCACGGTTTTGTTTGTCGACGGAATCAAAAGGCGGCCTCGAGAATGACCCGCGCGTCCTCGGCCGCCACCGGCCGCGGCAACGCAATCGCAAGCGCGGCCACTTCCGCCGCCGCATCGGCGATGCGCGCTTGCTCGAGGCCGACCTCGCGCAGGCGCTGCGGGATCGGCAAGCCGGCGACCATGTCGGCGAGCGCGACGGCAGGATCGCTCGCACGCAACGCCTCCGCCAGCCGCGCCCGCGCGAGCCCCGCGGACGCGAGATTGAAGCGCGTCGTATGCGGCAGCAGGATCGCGTGCGTCTCCGCATGCGGCAGGCCGTAGCCGCCGAGCACGTGGGCGAGCTTATGGTGGAGCGCGGATCCCGTTGAAAGCGAAAGGCCGGCGAGCCAGGCGGCCGCGAGACATTCGCCGCGGGCGTGACGGTCGCGCCCGTCCTTGACCGCGCGCGGCAGGTTGTCGGCAAAACGGCGCACGGCCTCGGCGGCCACCGCTTCGGCGAGCGGCGTGCGGCCCTCGACCCACAGCGCCTCGACGCAATGGGCAACGCCGTTCATGCCGCTCGCGGCGGTCACCGCCGGCGGCAGGCTCAACGTGAGATCGGGGTCGTAGATGATGGTGCGCGCGCGCACGCGCTCGTCGCGCACGGTCACCTTGCGGTCGCCGTCAGTGGTGCCGAGCACCGCGGTCACCTCCGAGCCCGAATAGGTGGTGGGCACCGCGATCGTCGCGAGACCGGTTTCGCGCGCGATCGCCTTGGCGAGCCCGATGGCAGAGCCGCCGCCCGCCGCGACGAGCCCGTCGGCGTCGGCAGTGCGCGCCGCTTCCACCCCGGCGCGGGCAACCGCGACCGGCACGTGGATCACCGCCTGGGCGTGCAGCCCAGCCGCGCGCGCGCCCAATTCCTCGACGATGCGGCTGCCGAGGCGCTCGCCGCTGCCGGGCGTCGCGATCACCAGCGCGCGCTCGAACTTGAGCCGCTCCGCCTCCTCGCCGATGCGGGAGACCGCGCCCGGCGCGAACACGACGCGCTGCTGGAGGGAGTCGTGGACGAAGGGCGACGACATGAGAGTTAGTAGGGCGCAATAGCGAAGCGTATTGCGCCATGTGAGAAGCGGGTTGGACCGCGCGAAAGTAGTCCGCGCATTACGCGGCCCATCGGGCGCTAATGCGCCCTACGCTCCTCAATGTCCTTCCCGCCAGATCCCCAACGCTTCCTGCACCGGGCGGTCGGAAATGCTGAACAGCACCGACTCTTCCGCCGCGTTGTGGGCGTAGCGCTGCCATGACGGCACCACGAACACGTCGTTGGGGGACCATTCGAGGGTCTTGTCATCGAGCTTGGTCGTGCCCTTGCCTTCCACGCACACGAAGATGGTGCCGTCGGTCGAGCGATAATTCTCGCCGGCAAACCCCTTGGGCAGCAGCGCGAGATGCGCGCCCATGGTGGGGAGCGCCCAGCCGCCGGTGACGGGGTTGGCGTAGCGCACGCGCGCGCCGTGGCGCTTGTCGATGTCGCCGGCGCGCTTGAGCCGCTCGAGGATCGGCCGCGTGCGCGCGTAAGGATAGTTGATGATCGGCGTCTGCTTGGGTGCGGTCACGGCGCCGTCGGGCAGCACGCCGGAACCGTAGCGCGCCATGGAATCGCCGTCCTCGCGCGCGGTCGACTGCGCTTCCTCGTCGAGGTGCTCGGCGAACATCGATTCAAAGAAATTGACGGTGGGCAGATCGAGCACGTCGAGCCACACCATCGGCTTGTTCGAGGTGTTGCCATGGTCGTGCGCCGCCCAGTTGGCGGTGATCACGAAATCGCCCGGCTTCATGACGGTCTTCTCGCCCTCGACCGCCGTGTAAGCGCCCTCGCCGTCGATCACGAAACGGATCGCCGAGGCGGAATGGCGGTGCGCCGGCGCGATCTCGCCCGGCATGATGAGCTGCAGGCCGGCGAAAAGGGTGTTGGTGGCGCGCGACTTGCCGCGCAGGGCCGGGTTCTCCAGCACCAGCACGCGCCGCTCGGCTTCCTTGGCGGTGATCAGTTCGCCCGCCTCGGCAATCAGCGGGCGCACGTCCTTATAGTGCCAGACCTTGGGGGCCGCGACGCTCTTCGGCTCGGTGACCACCAGGCCTTTGAGCACCTCCCACAGCGGCGCCATGTCGTAGGCGCTGATGCGGTCGTAATAGCCCTGGCGGATGGCGTCGACGTTGTCCTTGGGGCCGGGCGCCTTGGCCGTGGGCTTCTTGTGCGCGGTTGAGACCGCCATGGCTTCCTCCATTCGGTGCGGGATCGGCTTTGGTTTTATTATAGCAGACGGCGGCAGGCTAAACAGGCGTCAAGCTGCCCTCCCGTCATTGCGAGCGAAACGAAGCAATCCACGGGCAGCGCGCTCGGAGGCCCTGGATTGCTTCGTCGCCGCTTCGCGGCTCCTCGCAATGACGTCAGGCGCTCATCTTCACGATGAATTTTGCAAAGCCGGCGAGCTGCTGTTTGATGATGGTGCGGGTGGGCTCGTCGGTGAGCACGCCCTTCTCGGCGTCGACCTTGGTCTGCGCCACGCCGATGAAGATTTCCGGCCGGCCGAAGGTGAAGGCGTCGAGGAAGATCAGGCACTGGCGCAAGTGATATTGCATGCGCGGTCCGCCGAGCGGGCCTTGCGTCGCCGACTGGATCGCTACCGGCTTGCCCGCGAATGGCTGGTTTTGCATGCGCGAGACCCAGTCGATCGCGTTCTTGAGCACGCCGGGGATGGAATAATTGTATTCCGGCGTGACGAAGATGACGCCGTCGGCGGCGCGGACGGCGTCGGCAAGCGCGGTCGCCGGCGCCGGAAAGCCGTCGCCGGTCTGCACGTCGGCGTTATAGAGCGGCATGACGAGCGTCGGCGAGCGCGTGATCTTCATGCCGGCGGGCGCAAGGTCCGGCAGCGTGTTCGCCACCATGGCGTTGTAGGAGCCCTTACGCAGCGAGCCGCAGATGACGAGCACGTTGAGATTATTGGGGTCGGCCATGGTGGTCCCTTCATGTTCCGATGAAATCCAGCCTGTTTACCGCAGCGTGCGCCGTCATTTCAACCGATGGGGCGTGCCATTGCTGGCCCATGGGCGCTGTGATACGGCCCGCGCCTTCAACGTCGTGAGGAGTTAACGGCATGCCCGACACGCGCAAGATCGGCTGGATCGGCATCGGCCGCATGGGCTTTCCCATGGCGGAGCGGCTGCTCAAGGCCGGCCACAAGGTCGCGATCTGGAACCGCACGCGCGCGAAAGCCGAGCCGCTCGCGGGCGCGGGCGGAACGATCGTCGGGCAACCGACGGATCTCGCCGACGTCGACGTGCTGTTCTCGATCGTCTCGACCGGCAAGGATCTCGAAGCGGTGCTGTTCGGCGCGAACGGCGTCGCGACCGGCGGCAACGGCAAGCTGCCCGGTATCGTGGTCGACTGCTCGACCATCGGGGTCGAGGAATCCGACGCGATCCGGCGCCGGCTTTCCGAGCACGGCGCCGCCTTCGTGTGCGCGCCGGTGAGCGGAAACGCCAAGGTGATCAAGGGCGGCCGCCTCTCGGCCGTGGTGTCCGGCCCCGAGGCCGCGTGCAAGACGGTGATGCCGCTGATCGAGGCATTCGCGCCACAGGGCGTCTCCTACGTGGGCGAGGGCGAACTCGCGCGCATCTGCAAAATCGCCCACAACGTGATGCTCGGCGTGGTGATCGAGAATCTGATCGAGATCACCTTGCTCACCAACAAGATGGGCGTGCCGCGCCACGCGTTCCTGGCGTTTCTCAACAACAGCGTCATGGGCTCGATGTTCACCCGCTACAAGGCGCCGGCGCTGGTCAACCTCGACTGGACGACGACGTTCACGCCCGAGCTGCTGCGCAAGGATCTCGACCTCGGGCTCGAGCTGGGGCGCGAGCAGGACGTGCCGATGCCGGTGACCGCCGCGGCGCGGGAAATGCTGCAGAGCCACTTCGGCGCCGCGACCTTGCAGCAGGATGCCGCCGGCTATCTGCAGAAGGATTTCGCCGCGCTCGCCGAGACCATGGCGCTGATGGCCGGCATGCGGCTCGAGAGCGAAAACAAGAAAGTCCCGACGGGATTGGAATAATCTCCCTCTCCCCGCTTGCGGGGCGCAAGCGGGGAGAGGTGAAGCGCGCGTGTTGAGAGGTGACGACCTAGCTCAATGCACCGCGATGGCGGCGGTCGTGGTCACCGGCCGGGTGGCCGCGGCGCCGATGGCGCCGGCGAGCTGCCGGGCGATGCAGTCGTAGCTCCAGTCGTTAAGATGCAGGCCGTCGGGCGAGACGAACTCGGCGAAGGACATGTGGCGCGTCTCGTACCAGCTGCGCATGAGCGCGAAGCGGCGCAGCACGCCCGCGCCTTCCTCGCTCGCCTCGGCGCGGATCATTTCCACCATGCGGCGCGCCTGCGGCCGCGCGATCACTTGCGGCGCGTACTGCGGGTCGATGAGCACGACGTCCGCGCCGGTTGCCTTGAGGCGCTCGATGCCGAGCCGGATCAGGGGCGCCTGGCCATTGACGGCCGGGTTGTGCAGGACCGCGTTGGTGCCGACCTGCCAGAGCACGAGGTCGGGCTTCTCCGCGATCACCTGCTTGTCGAAGCGCACCAGCATTTCGGCCGCTTCCTCGCCGTTGACCCCGCGGTTGAGGACTTTGACGCTGGCGCCGGGGAAGCGCTCCTTGAGCAGCGCTTCGAGCCGCGCCGGATAAGCGGCGGCCGACGAACTGGCGCCGACCCCGAAAGTGGACGAGGAGCCGACGGCGACGATGGTCACCGGCTTGCCCTGCTCGAGCCGCGCGGCCGTGCGGGCGAACCAGTGGCCGGTCGAGAGCGCTTCCGCCGAAACCGTGCACTGCGGCCTTTCGGCCGCCGGCACAGCGACGGCTGAGAGCGCAAGCAAAAGCGCCGCGGAAAACGTCCGCGAGACGGAAAACAGATTCATCGAGTTAAGCCCCAAAGCCCAGCGCCAGCCCTTCGCCCGTTCTTGTCAACTACACTGCTTCAGCGGGCGTATTCCGTTTATGTCATTGGCGACGTGAACGACGGCTGAACGAATTGCGACGTAAACCTAAGTATAGGTCGCGTAGCGGGGGCTGCCCCGGATTGCGCTTCGCTCCATGCGGGCCACGACTCGCGCTTGATCGCCGGCGCGCGGAATGATTGTCTGCCTCGGTCCCTCTCACCTTCCAGCGTACCCATGCCAACTTCTCGTAACGTTAACGTCGTTTCATATATCGACTGCCCGGGCGGCGGGCAGGCGTGGATCGACGGCACGACCTTGTTCGTCGCGCATATGCGCGCCCCGGACGGGACCTCGATCTACGACGTTGCCGACCCGCGCGCGCCGCGCCTGCTCGCGCACGTCGACATCCCGGCCGGCTGGCATTCCCACAAGGTGCGCGCCCGCGACGGCGTGATGGTGGTCAACCACGAACGCCACGGCGACGGCGGGGACCAAAGCTTCGGCGGCGGCCTCGGCATTTACGATGTTTCCAATCCGGCGCGGCCGCGGCTCGCCGCCAAATGGCGCACCGCCGGCGGCGGCGTGCACCGCTACGACTTCGATGGCCGCTACGCCTACCTCTCCTCGACCGTCGAGGGCTACGTCGGCAACATCGTGGTGATCCTCGACCTCAAGGACCCGGCGCGCCCGCAGGAGGCCGGCCGCTGGTGCATTCCCGGCCAGGAAACGGCCGTCGGCGCGGCCGCCCCGGTCGGCGGGGTCAAGCCGCGCTGCCACCACCCGCTGCGGCTGGGCGACCGGCTCTACGTGTCCTACTGGCACCACGGTTTGTTCATTCTCGACGCGACCGACCTGGCAAAGCCGCGCCTCGTCTCGGGGCTCAACACCAGCCCGGCGCATCCGCATCCGACCCACACGTGCCTGCCGATGCCGGAGAAGCTCAAAGGGCGCGCCATCATGGTGGTGGCCGATGAGGACGTGGCGAAGCTGCGCCCCTCGCCGCCGTCGTTCGCATGGATCTACGACATCACCGACGAACGCCAGCCGCTGCCGATCGCGAGCTTCGACGTGGAGGGGCTCGATCAGGACGGCGCACCGCAGCCGGCGATGACCGGCTGTCATCAACCCTGCGAGGTCGTCACCGGCACGGTGATCCCGTTCGCCTGGTTCGCGCAGGGCCTGCGCCTCGTCGACATCGCCGATCCGTTCCGGCCGCGCGAGGTCGGCTTCTTCAAGCCCGACCCGCCGCCCGGCTGCGAGCGCGCCTCCTCGAACGACGTCACGGTAGACGCGCGCGGGCTCATCTATCTGATCGACCGCCAGCGCGGCCTGCACGTGCTGGAGCGGACGGGACATTGAACGCGTTCACCCGCCGAGACCTCCTGCACGTTGCGAGCGCGGCCGCTGCTGCAATCGCTGGCCCAGCCGTGACGCACGCGGCGTTTCCCGAGCGACCCGTGCGCCTCATGGTCGGTTTTGCGGCCGGCGGCACGGTCGACACGATCGCCCGCATCCTGGCGCAGGCGATGGCGCCGCTGCTCGGCCAACCGGTCGTGGTGGAAAACCGGCCGGGCGCGAGCGCGAGTCTGGCGGCAAGCGCCGTGGTGCACGCGGCGCCCGACGGCCACATGCTCCTGTTCGGCGTGTTCTCCCACGCGGTCGCGCCGGCGCTGATGCATTTGAACTATGACACGCTCGCCGACCTCACCGCCGTCTCGCAGGTCGCGAGCGTTCCGCTGTTCATGTTCGCGGCCGGCAATTCCTCCTTTCGCAGCGTCGGCGACGTCGTGGCGGCCGCCAAGAAAAATCCCGGCACCGTGACGTATGCGTCGGGCGGAGTGGGGTCCTCGGCGCATCTCGCCGCCGAGCTATTCGAGCGGCGAGCCGACATCACGCTCGTCCATGTGCCCTACCGCGGGGGCGCCCCGGCTGTGCAGTCGCTGCTCGCGGGCGACGTCACCCTGCTGTGGGACACACCGCAGCCCGCGACCCGGGCCTACATCGACGAAGGCCGGCTGCGCGCGCTTGCCGTGATGGCGCCGGCGCGCCTTGCGGCCTATCCGGACATCCCGGCGATCAACGAGGCCGGGCTGGGCGATGACCTCGCGGTGCAAGCCTGGCAAGGGGTCTTGGTGCGCACGGGCACGCCACCGGAACTCATCGACACGCTTTATCAGACGATCGCGCAAGCGATGGCGCAAGGCGAGACGCGCGCGCGCATCGCGGCGCTGGCGGTCGAGCCGATGGCAACGAGCCCCGCCGAGTTCGACGCTTTCTTCCGCACCGAAGTGCTCCGCTGGACGGACGTGGCGCGCCGCGCCGGGATCACGGCGCGGTAGTGGGATATCCCGGTTGAGTGGCGAAGCCGTCAATATTATGGAGGGTGTAACTCAGAGCCCACGACAGGACGGAACTCATCCATGGCGGCACTGCAGTTCAATCCGGCGGACCCGGCGACCAACGCCGATCCGTTCCCGATCTTCCGCCGGCTGCAGGACGAAGACCCGGTGCATTGGAGCGACGCGGTCCGCGGCTGGACCATCACGCGCTACGACGACGTGCGTGCGGTCGCGCTCGACCGCACGATGTCGGCCGACCGGGTCCGCCCGTTCTTCGACGTGATGCCGAACGAGGAGCAGCGCCGGCTCGCGGACCTCGGCCATTATTTGACGCTGTGGGCCGTGTTCAAGGACCCGCCCGATCACACGCGCCTGCGCGGCCTGATGAACCGCGCGTTCACGCCGCGCGCGGTCGAGGCGCTGCGGCCGAAGATCGAGCGCATCGTGCGCGACCTGCTCGAGGCCATCGTCGAACGCGGCAGCGCCGACCTCATCGCCGACTTCGCCTACCCGCTGCCGGCGAGCGTGATCATGGACATGCTCGGCGTGCCGCGCAGCGACCTCGCGATGATGAAGGTGTGGTCGGACGAGATCGCCCTGTTCGTCGGCATCGCGCGCACCACGCCGGGCAAATTGGCGCGCGCGCAGGCCGGCACGCGCGAGATGGCGGCCTATTTCCGCCGCCTGGTGGGCCAGCGGCGCAAGGCGCCGCGCGACGACATGATCTCGGCGCTGATCGCCGCCGAGGAACAGGCGCAGCACCTCACGGAAGACGAGATCATCGCGAGCTGCATCCTGCTGCTGTTCGCCGGCCACGAGACCACCGCCAACCTGATCGGCAACGGCGTGCTCGCGTTGCTGCGCCATCCCGGCGAATTCGCGAAGCTCGCCGGGCGGCCGGAACTCGCCGCGAACACGGTCGAGGAATGCCTGCGTTACGACGGCCCGAGCGGCGCGCTGGCGCGGGTGGTCGCGGTCGAGCACGAGATAAGCGGGCGCCGTCTCAAAACGGGCGATCGGGTCTATGCCTGGATGAACGCGGCCAACCGAGACCCGCGCCGCTTCGCGGATCCCGACCGCTTCGACATCGAGCGCGCCGACAACCGGCATCTGACCTTCGGGCACGGCGCCCACTTCTGTTTGGGCGCGCCACTCGCGCGGCTCGAGGCGCAGATCGCGTTTCCGCAGATCGTCGCGCGGCTTCAAGGGTTGGAGCTGACCACGGATAAATTCGAGTGGATTGATTCGCTCATCTTGCGCGGGGTGAAGAAACTTCCCGTGCGATTCAAACCCGTCGCCGCGCGCCGCGTCGCGATGTAAGGAACGTCCCATGGCCTTCACGCTCTACAACGCGCCGCAATCGACCTGCAGCCAGCGCGTGCGCTTCGTGCTCAACGCGAAGGAACTGTCGTTCGCGGAGGTCAAGCTCGATCTGCTCGCCGGCGACCAGCTCAAGCCGGATTATCTCAAGCTCAATCCCAACGGCGTGGTGCCCACCCTCGATCACGACGGCGCAATCATCATCGATTCCTCGGTGATCATCGAATATCTCGACGAGATCGTGCCGGAGCCGGAAAGCTTCACGCCGCAGACCCCGGCCGAGCGGGCGAGGATGCGCGCGCTCATGCGCTTCATCGACGAAATGCCGGCGGCGGCGGTCCGGGTGCCGACCTTCAACCTCGCCTTCCTGCCGCGTTTTCAGGCGATGAGCGAGGAGGAGTTCACGGCGTTTGCCGACGCCAAACCGCTGCGCCGCGAGTTCATGATGGCGATGGGCCGCAACGGCTTTCCGAAAGAAGAGATGGACGCGGCTCTCGGGCGGCTTGCGCGCACGCTCGAACGCATGGCGGACTCGATCAATGCAAGCGGCGGCCCGTGGCTCATGGGCGCATGGACGACCCTTGCCGACGTCGCCGTGATGCCGGCGATCGTGCGCATGGCCGATCTGGGCCTCGACGCGATGTGGGCGGACAAACCCGTGATCGACCGCTGGTACGACGCCATCCGCGCTCATCCGGCTTTCGCGCCGACCTATTATCCGGGCTCGCTCCTGAGCGAGCGCTTCCCGCACCTGCGCGAGCGCGCGGCGCTGGCGGGCTAATTATCCGCGCCGTCCCTTCAACATGCCGGCGATGCCAAGATCCTCGTCGATATCCGGCCAGTGAATACGCTCGGCATCAATTCGAAATTGGCGCGCTGCTGAGCTGACGCGCCTTTCAGGCGCGGATACCAATCGAGCGGCGTTGCAATCTTGCGGCCGTCTACAAGCGTCACGACGAGTTCATCGGCGGTGAACTCGACGGCGCGGGGATGAAGATCGGGGGCAATCGACATCGTCACTCCGCGGCCAACACGCGCACGCGCGGTTCCACCTTGGGCCAATCCTTGGCGCGCGCGAGCCGCAGGTCGTAATCAGCTTGAAGGTTCAGCCAGAGTTCCGGCGTCGTTCGGAAATACTTTGCCAACCGCAGGGCGATCGCGGCTGTCATCGACGAGCGGCCATGCACGATGTCGTTGACCCGGGCAGGGTTCACGTCGATGTCGCGCGCCAGCCGGTTCTGGCTGATCCCATGCGGGCGCATGAACTCCTCTAATAAGATTTCGCCTGGCGGAATGGGGTCGAGGCGTTTGGTTGCTTTTGCCATTGTTCTTGCAAGGCCCCTCACCCGACGCCCTTCCTACTGTCGACTCTAAGAAAAAAAGCGCCTCGCGCCATCAGCGCACCGGCCATGCCGAACGCGCGCGGCCTTCCCTGAACTCGCCGATCGCTGTGTCGGCTAGTCTGTCGAGCTTGCCCGCCTGGGCATCGCGCTCGATTTTCGCATCGAACAGCGCCGCGTCGAAGGCTTCGAACCACGCGCGAAATTCGGCGAGTTCGTCGGCGTTGAGATTCGATACGGCTTTTTCGATGTCTTCGATCTTGGTCATACGTGGACCATAGCAGACCGGAACCAGACCGCCAGGTTTGTGGCGCCCCCACCCGGCCGCGCGCAAAGCGCGCGGCCACCCTCCCCCTGCGGGCCCCCTGCGGGGGAGGGATGAAGCCTCAATATCTGTTCGCGATCGGCAGTTCTTCGGCCGGGAACAGGGTAATCACGCGGCAGCCCTTGTCGGTGACCACGACCTCCTCCTCGATGCGGGCGGCGGAATAGCCGTCGCCCGCCGGGCAATAGGTCTCGAGCGCGAACACCATGCCTTCCTTGATCTCGGTCGGATGATCGAGCGAGACGACGCGGGAGATGATCGGGCGCTCGTGGATGGCGCAGCCGATGCCGTGGCCGAACTGCAGGCCGAAGGCCGCCATCTCGTCGGGGAACCCGAAATCGGGCGCCTTCGGCCACACGCTGCACACCTTGTCGGTGGTCACGCCGGGCTTGATCAGCGCGATCGCGTTGTCGAGCCATTCGCGCGCGCGTTTGTAGGCGTCGTGCTGCACGCTCGTCGCGCGTCCGACGTTGAACGTGCGGTAATAACAGGTGCGATAGCCCATGAACGACTGCAGGATGTCGAAGAACGCCTGGTCGCCCGGTCGCAGCATGCGGTCGGTGAAATTGTGCGGATGCGGGTTGCAGCGCTCGCCCGAGATGGCGTTGATCGCCTCGACGTCGTCGGAGCCGTGGCGATAGAGAAACTCGTTGACCTTGGCGACGATGTCGTTCTCGCGCACGCCCGGTTTGAGCTCCTCGTGCACCAGGTGATAAGCGCCGTCCACCATGGCGGCGGCGCGATTGAGCAGCGCGATCTCGTCCGCCGACTTGATCTCGCGCGCTTCCAGCATGGTCTGCTGGCCGTCGGCGATCTTGAGTCCCGCCTGCTGCAATTCGAACATCATCGGCGGCTCGATGATGTCGACGCCGACCGCCATGTCGGCGACGCCTGCTTCGCGGATGAGCGAGGCGATCTCCTGCGCATGGCGCTTCATCAGCCCGAACGAAGGCGACACCGTGCCGCGCAGGCCGATCAGCCCGGCCTTGCAGTTCTCGGGCGCAAGCCAGGGCGTATAGAGCTTGTGGTGCACCGCCGCCGAGCCGAAGTCCCACAGGATCGGCTCGCCGCCGCGCGTGAGCAGCGCCCAGCGGCACAGCTTGTCGCGCTCCCATTCGCCGATCTTGGTCGAGGTGACGTAGCGGATGTTGTTGACGTCGAAGACGAGCAGCGCGCCGAGCTCGGAATTCGCGAGCGCTTGGCGCACGCGCGAGAGGCGATAGCGATGCAGGCGCCGATAGTCGACGCGCTCCTCGAAATCGACCCCCATAGTGCCCAGCGCGGGCAGCGCGCGGGCCCAGTTGTGGCGCGGATTGATGTCCTCGGCGCGGATTTCATGAACGGCCGTATCCATGGCGGGCCTCCCTCAAGTCCTGATGAGATGATTGAGGGCGATCATAGGGGAAACCGCGAGGTGGTGCGACCCGCCCCCTCCCCATCCCTCCCCCGCAAGCGGGGGAGGGAGCCACGTGACGCGCGTTCGTCTCCTCCTCGCCGGCCGGCAGGGGCAGAGCATTGCAACATCGTTCCCTCCCCCGCTTGCGGGGGAGGGACAGGGAGGGGGGAGCTAAGCCTGCGTCAGGGCGTGGACGGAGAAATATTCCGCCGGATCGGTGAAGACCGCGCGCGTCAACCAGCCGGCGCCGCGGGCCATCGCCGCGAAGCGCGCGAGCGTGTATTTGTAGCTGTTCTCGGTGTGGATGGTCTCGCCGGCGCGGAACGGTATGGTGCACTGCGCCACGTGGACCTTCTGGCGCGTGAGGCTTTGCAAATGCATCTCGATGCGCGAGCGCGCCGCATTGTAGAAGGCGCGATGCGCGAAGGCATCGAGGTCGAAATCGGCGCCGAGCTCGCGGTTGATGCGGTCGAGAACGTTGAGGTTGAAGCGCGCGGTGACGCCGGCGGCATCGTTGTAGGCCGCGTTGAGCACGCGTTCGTCCTTGACCAGGTCGACCCCGACGATGAACCGTGACGAAGGCCCGAGAATGCGCGCGGCGCGGCGCAGGAACGCGTCCGCCTCGTGCGGCTCGAAGTTGCCGATGGTCGAGCCGGGGAAGAAGCCGGCCAGCGGACGCCCGCGCACCTGCGGCGGCAGCTCGAACAGGCTGGTGAAATCCGCGGCAACGGGCAGCACCTTGAGATGCGGATAGTCGTCCTGCAGGCGGGTCGCCTCGGCGCCGAGGAACTCGGCCGAAATGTCGACCGGCACGTAGGCCGCAAGGCTCGGCGCGGCATCGAGCAGCACGCGCACCTTGGCGGTCGAGCCGCTGCCGAACTCGACCAGCGCCGTGCCGGGCGCAAGGTCGCCCATGATGCGCGCGCCCTCGCGGCGCAGAATGCCCATCTCGGTGCGCGTCGGATAATATTCCGGGAGACGCGTGATCTCCTCGAACAGCTGCGAGCCGGCGGCGTCGTAAAAATACTTGGCGCCGAGACGCTTGGGATCGTCGCTCAGCCCGGCGATCACGTCGGCCAAAAAAGTCTCGTGCTCGTCGCGATCAAGCCCGAGCGCGGAGCGAACGATCACATCCATCGGCGGCCTCCGGAAACTCAACTTCAGCCGCCGTAATCGGCGAGACGCAGCCCGCAGAACTGCCAGCGCGCCGGGGGATAGAAAAAGTTGCGGTAGCTCGCGCGCGCATGACCGGCCGGTGTCACCACAGACGACCCGCGCAACACCATCTGATTGACCATGAACTTGCCGTTATATTCGCCGAGCGCGCCGTTCGCGGCGACGAAGCCCGGATAAGGCGCGTAGGCGCTGCGCGTCCATTGCCAGACAACACCGAACGCGTCGGAAAGTTCGCCCGTGCGCGCGGCGATCTCCCACTCGGCCTCGCTCGGCAGATGCTTGCCGGCCCAGCGCGCAAACGCGTCGGCTTCGTAGTAGCTCACGTGCGTCACCGGCGCGTCGGGATCGACCGCTCGCAGCCCGCCCAAGGTGAGCGCGTGCCAGGAGCCGTCGATCTCGCGCCAATAGCCGGGGGCACGCCAGCCTTCCGCCTCGACAAGCGCCCAGCCGTCGGAGAGCCACAGCGCCGGCGTCGCGTATCCGCCGTCCGCCATGAACGCGAGCCATTCGCGATTGGTGACGAGGCTGCGCGCAATGCGCACGGGCCCGGCGAGTACGCGATGCGCCGGGGTCTCGTTGTCGAAACAAAATCCGCTGCCGTCGTAGCCGATGGTGCGGATGCCCTCGGGGATGTCGATGAAGCCCGGTACCGGCCGCGGCGCCGGCCGCTGCCACGCGGCGTCATAGGCGGGCAACGTCGGGTTCTGGTCGAAGGCGTGCAGGATGTCGGTGAGCATCAGCTCCTGATGTTGCTGCTCGTGATTAAGTCCGATTTCGACAATCGTCGCGATGCGCGCGAGCGCCGCGGGGCTCGCCTGGGCGATCAGCTCAGTGACCGCCGCATCGACATGCGCCCGATAGGCCGCGACTTCCGCCGCGTTCGGTCGCGTCAAAAGCCCGCGCTTGGGGCGCGCATGGCGCGGACCGGCGGCGACGTAATAGGAATTGAACAGATAGGCGAAGCGCGCATCGAACGGCCGGTAGCCGGGCGCATGGGCCTTGAGCAGGAACTCCTCGAAAAACCACGTGGTGTGGGCGCGGTGCCATTTGATCGGGCTTGCGTCCGGCATCGACTGGACCACCTGGTCCTCGGCCGAAAGGGGCGCGGCGCGGCGCTCGGTTTCGCCACGCACCGTGACATACGCATCGAGCCAATGGGCGGCCGGATCGGTTCCGCGGCTGCCATGCGCCGCGGCGCGCTCGATTGCAATGCTGGTCATGCAAGACTCCCGGGCGCGAACAACGACGGCAGCTTTTCGGGAAGGCGGCAAAGAAGTAGAACGGGCCGAGTGGTATATTGTTCCAGCCAGAGATGGGGGGCAATCGGGGCGGCGCAACCCCTGGGCGGGATCGTTACCTTGCGTAGCCCGCATGGAGCGCAGCGGATGCGGGAGCGGCCGCCGTATTTCCCGATTTCGCTTCGCTCCATCCGGGCTACATGTGACTGGAGGGCACTCATGACCGAGCCGAAGGTGCAACTCGAACCCGTGCATCCCAAGCCCGAGGAAGCCGCGCACATGCCCTATGCGCCGGCGGTGCGCATCGTCGGCGCCTGCGATCTCATGTTCATCTCCGGCGCGACGCCGTCGCCGCTCTACCATCGCCATCCACACGTCGATTCCGAGCACGTGCACCCGCACGACATCGGCGAGCAGACGCGACGCGCCATGGACTCGATCAAGCTCATCCTCGACCGCGTCGGCGCCAATTTCCGCGACGTGGTGAAGGTCACCAAATATCTCACCGACATTCGCGACTTCGACGGCATGCACGCGGCGATGGCGCCCTACTTGGGCGACTGGCGTCCGGCGAGCACGACGCTGTGCGTCAACCAGCTCAGCTCGCCCGGCGCGCGCGTCGAACTCGACATGATCGTGGCGTTGCCGAAGAAGTAGGCGCATTAGCGGCCGATGGGCCGCGTAATGCGCCGTCTTCCACAAGACGGCGCCATACGGCCTTCGGCCTATTGCGCCCTACGGAAAATCGAATGCCCCTTTCCCTCCCGCCCCATCTACAGCGCATCCACGAGGCGGAATACCCGCGCTTCTCGGCCGCCGAGATGGAGCGCCGGCGCGCGGCAATCGGCCATCTGCTGGCCGAGCACGGGCTCGATCATCTCGTCTATTGCGGCTTCAACCGCACCGGTTCGGCGGTGCAATGGCTCACGCAATGGCCGATCACGGCCGAGGCGGTGGGGGTGTTTTCGCCCGGCCGGCCGGACGCATTGTTTGTTCAGTATTTCAATCACGTGCCGCTCGCGCGTGAGCTCGCCGAACGTGCGGAAGTCGCCTGGGGCGGGGAGTCCTCGGTCGGCGCCGGCATTGCGGCGCTCACCGCACGCGGCGCACGGCCGGGGCGCGTAGGCGTCATCGGACCGCTGCCGTTCGATCAGAATGCACGCCTTGCCGAACGCTTCGGCCCGCTCGCCAATCTCAACAAAGCCTACGTGCGGCTGCGCATGATCAAGTCGGCGGAGGAGATCGACTGGTTGCGCATCGGCGCGGCGCTCACCGACCGCGGGCTCATGGCGTTGCGCAACGGACTAAAGCCGGGGCTCACCGAACGACAGCTCGGCGATCTCGTCGAGCGCGCCTATGTGGCCGACGGCGGCACCAACGTGATCCATTATTTCGCGGTAACACCGATGCAGTCGCCCGCGCGCTCGGTGCCGGCGCAATTCCCCTCGACGCGGCGCGTTGCGGCCGGGGACGTGGTGGTGACGGAGATCGCCGCCGCGTTCTGGGAGCATCCCGGCCAGGTGCTGCGCAGCTTCGCGGTCGGCGCCGAACCGCCGCCGATCTATCGCGCGCTGCACGATACGGCGGATGCCGCATTCGACGCGATCGCCGCCGTGCTCAAGGACGGCGCGACGCCTGAGCAGGTGATCGCCGCGGCGCGCGTGATCGAGGACGCCGGCTTCACCACCTGCGACGATCTCCTGCACGGCTACGGCGGCGGCTATCTGCCGCCGATCCTCGGCTCGGCGAGCCGGCCGGGCGGGCCCGTTCCGCAGGAGCCGTTTCGCGCCGGCATGACGGTCGTGATCCAGCCCAACGTCATCACCAAGGATGGCCGTGCGGGCGTGCAGACCGGCGAACTGGTGCTGGTGACTTGCGACGGCATCGAACGCCTGCACGGCATCCCGCGCGGGTTTGTGCAGGTGTGACGCGGCTTATTCCGCCGCCTGGTCGGCTTTGCGTTTGGCCCAGTAATCGGGATCCTGCTTCGAGCGCATGAGCTTGTCGAAATCCTCGAAGCCGGGCGCCATCGACGCGTCGGTGCCGGCGAGCACCTGATGGTGTTCGATGTCGAGGGTGCGCAGCCAGCGCTGCTGCCCCATGGTGATCGCGACGAAATAGCCGATCTCCACCAGCTCGGGCTCGGAGAAATGCCGATGCAGCCGCGCCCAGAACGCGTCGTCAGTCGGCAAATCCCAAGTGATCGCTTCGGCATAGGAGAGCGCCGCCTTCTGACGCTCGTCGTAGCGGTCCGAGCGCTCGAAATTGATGAGGTCCAGGTAGTCGTCCTCGATCAGCCCGGCGCGCGCACCTTTCATCGAACGCTGGTTGCCGCAGTATTCGCATTTGACCGAGCGTGAGACGTAAACCCGACA
>Ga0153928_1000034_pt1 | contig 66734 bp, 61 predicted proteins | sample TSNJ012MetaG_FD_106656 | JGI IMG/M metagenome (GOLD analysis project Ga0153928, IMG submission 106656) | Attine ant fungus gardens microbial communities from New Jersey, USA - TSNJ012 MetaG | ecosystem: Host-associated > Fungi > Mycelium > Unclassified | place: USA: New Jersey, Wharton State...
CCCGACAAATGCCCCATTACCATAGATGAGGTTACTGGCGGCTCATAAGCCCAGATAGCTTTCATCACTTGAAATTCCGCTTCGGGAAGCCTTTTCATATAATCACCCTTTCTACTAACACAAGTGTATTAGATTGATTATATAATACATCTGTATTAAACGGTTGTCAATAGTGTAAATAAGATTTTTTTGCAAAACGAAAATCAATAAACAGTGCATTTTTCGCCTTTCCGCTAAACGGTTATCATGACTTTCTGGTTATCATGACCATCTGGCAAGAAGCCTATAAATACGGCATTCTTCTTTTGAAAAGTCGTGATAACTTTTTTGCTTCTTTCCATAAAATCATCTATATCACAGCAACTTTAGTCCACTGAAAAGTCGTGATAACTTTTGATAGATTTTGCACCGATTGTCTCCGATAATCATAATAGCATGATATACTCCTGACTATTCGATAAAGGAGGCACTATTGCATGACAAAAGCACCTGTAACAATAACCGAAATGCTCCCACAGATTATGGGCATACTGGAAAGCTACGGTTATGAAAAGCATTACCTTTGGGGAACTATGTATGGAAATTTTTCTTGTATCGCACGTTATTATCGAGACCGTGGAATTGCTTATTACGATCCCAATGTAACAAACCTCTTTCTACAGGATTTTAAGACACGATACAAGAATAAGGAGCTTTCACGCTCTTACTATTCTACGGTCTGTAAGGCAGCTTGTCGTCTGAATGAATTCTATCACAGTGGCACACTTGAATGGAATTGCAATAAAAGAGGGACGAAATTTAAATTGAATCAGGAATATACTCAGCTCCTGGATGCATTTCTGTCCTCACGAGAATTCCATCGCAATACAAAATGGGATTTTGCTTGGGCAATCAGAAAATATTTGTATTATCACCAGATGAGAGGGCTGACTTCGCTGGATATAGTGACAGTCAATGACACTCGCCAATTCATCATTGATACAGCAAAAGCCGTTGCCGCAGGCAGTCTCCACAACCTGCTGTGTTACATCAGGCAATTTCATGTTTTTCTGCGGGAAACAGGGGAACCAGCTCCTGATTGTGTAGCATTGCTTTCTTATCACGTTCCTAAGGAAATGCCCATACGTGATTATGTAACAGACGATGAGTTGGGACGGATTATGGAGCAGATTGATTGTAATACTCTTCAGGGTAAAAGGGATAAGGCAATCATTAGCTTAGGTGCAACTACTGGTTTACGAGCAATAGATATCGTTCAGTTGAAGTTGACGGACATCGACTGGTATAAAGGCGAGGTTCAGTTGATGCAGAGCAAAACGGGTGGAGTACTCTCATTACCTATACTTCCCGAAACCGGAGATGCTATCAAAGATTATATTTTGAATGGTCGTCCTGAATCGGATAGCCCAGAAATATTTCTACGAGTAAAAGCTCCCATACAGGCACTAGATAATGGTGTAGCCATTGGATATGTTTTCGATCAATACGCAATAAAAGCAGGCATTAAACGCTGTGCTTTTGATGGCAAAAGCTTTTGTGGGTTGCGCAGACGCCTTGCTAGAAACATGTTGATCAGTGGGACTCCAATAACGACCATTGCACAAGTGCTGGGACATCAAGGGATGGAGACTGCAAAGCAATATCTTTCGCTCGACAGTCAGAATCTCAAGGAATGTGCTTTAGATTTTTTCGGGATTCCGTTAGAAAGGGGAGATTTGCTATGAGCAATATGTTTTTAAGCGATTTCTCATCTTGCTTGGAATCCATGATAGTTTATAAAAAGGCACTGGGATTTTCTGAAACCACCTATATTCCTAGGGCGAAAAATTTTGATCGTTATTGCTCGCAAAACTTCCCTGAGTCATCCGTACTATCTAAAGCTATTGTTCTTGGCTGGTTAAAGCGTCGTCCGAATGAGTCACCATCAACATTTCATAATCGTGCCGGTTTTCTCCGTTGCTTTGGACATTATCAGAAGTCTATGGGCTTGGAGGCGTATATATTGCCTGACCGATTTATAGGTGTTAAAACGACATTTGTTCCCTATCTCTTTACAGATCAAGAATTAACAGATTTATTTCATGAAATTGACCAGTTCAAAGGTGGGCGCAATGCACTGCAGCCACTTTTGCTATCGACAATCTTTCGGATGATCTATACCTGTGGTTTGCGCCCAAACGAAGGTCGATTGTTGAAAAGAAATGCTGTCAATTTAGAAACTGGCGAAATCTTAATCACGGAAACCAAACGAAACAAAGAGCGGATTGTAGTTATGTCAGATGATATGCTCGATCTGGCAAAGCGTTATGCATATCTTCGAGATGCTGCCTATTCAGACAGCCCATACTTTTTCCCTGATGCGAAAGGAAATGCCTATTCATCAGCATGGATCCAGAAGAAGTTTAAGAATTTTTTTACCCGCTCAAATCCGGATATCGAACCAGACATGCTTCCTTTCGTAAGAGTTTATAATCTTCGCCACCAATTTGCCTCGACCGTTCTTAACCGTTGGTTGGATGAAAAACAGGATTTATATGCCCGGCTTCCTTATCTGCGTACGTACATGGGACATAAAGAACTTTCTGCTACGGCTTATTACATTCACTTGCTTCCTGAACATCTCACAAAATCTGCGGGTATCGATTGGGAAGCGTTGAGACGCATGATACCGGAGGTAGAGTTATGGGAAGAATAAAGGATGAAGAATTATTTCAAATGATACACGATTATTTGAAAGACTATTTACCAAAGCAACGAGGTTCCAGCCCCAATACTATAAGGGCATACCGTACAGCCATTGAACAGTTCCTTGATTTCACCGCGGAGCAACAAGGTATTACGTTGACAGACGTTACATTTGATATGCTCAACTGTGAAAATCTAACGAACTTCTTGAAGTGGTTGATAACGGAAAAAGGATGTTCTAGTGCCACACGTAATCATAGACTTGCCAGTATCCGATCCTTTTTTAGCTATGTAGCTGCCGGGAATCCCGAGAACATCTTTCGGCAAGTATCACTTTCAAAGATTCCGAAACAGAAAACAGATAAATTTGCCGGGGTTGAATACATGAGTGAAGATGCTGTTCAGGCGGTTTTGAAACAACCAAACACTCAGACTCGACTTGGTGTCCGAGACCAGTTTTTCATGATCCTTTTATATGATACCGGCGCTCGGATTCAAGAAATGTTAGATTTGAAAGTCTGCGATATAAAAGTCGGAAAAGTACCCGTTGCTACGCTGTTAGGTAAAGGATCTAAAGTACGGAGTGTACCCTTGATGCCAGAGACTATGGCGCACTATCAGAATTATATGAATCTGTTTCATTCAGATGAAAAACGGTTCTCTACAGAACCATTATTCTATGTAGAGAGATATGGGATGCGTAATCCTATGTCAGATGATAATGTTCGGAAGTTTTTGCGAAAATATGGAGCGGTAGCCCGACGCAACTGTCCTGATGTTCCTACAAATATCCACCCTCATCTATGGCGCCACAGCCGGGCTATGCACCTATATCAGCATGGAATGGATCTGACATTGATATCGCAGTGGCTTGGTCATAGCAACCTTGAAACCACCTTGATTTATGCTCATGCGGACACTGAGCAAAAGCGAAAAGCAATCGAAAAGTCTATGGGTAGAAAAGTGACTGGTGGAATTGATATTCCGAGATATAGTGTTACAGATGAAGATACGATTAAAAGATTATATGGGTTGAAGTAATAATAGTTATCACGACTTTTTACCGAGGTAAAGTATACCCTCTTATGCTATTTTCAGAATAATCTTACAAACAGTTATCACGACTATTTCGATGAAAATGCGGTCTTTATGGGCTTCCTAAGATGTAGTCGTGATAACCAAAAAGTCGTGATAACCGTTTAGCGGAAAGACCGATATGGGGTATAATATATGCAAACTATGCTCCTATATATGTAAGGTGCGTGTTAATACATGTAAGGTATGCTGACATCATTGTATTTCTTTCGGTAGCATTTTATAATAAACATGTGAACTAACGCGAGAAAGGAGGATGTTTAAGCGTTATGAAAATCAAGCTGATTATAAGCGCAATGAAATATGAGCAAGTGAAACATGAGCTGACCTCAAAAGGTATTGAAATAGATGAAAATGCAGATTTGTTAATTACTGAAAGAGATTGTTTTGTGGAATATCTTATAGGAAAGCATAATGGAGATTTACACCGAATTTCCGTTAATGATATTTTCTGTATTGAGAGTTTTGCTCATGACATTATTATCCATTCCATTCAGGGCGATTTCAAAGTAACTGAGCGGTTACATCAACTTGAAAATATGTTGAACCCAAGCCAGTTTTTGAGAATTAGCAATTCTGTAATTGTTTCTCTGGCCCAAATACGCAAAATTAAGCCCACCTTATCTGCAAAATATGTTTTGACATTAAATGATGGACGCGCTGTTGATGTAACAAGGAGTTATTATTATATTTTTCGAGAAATTATAGGAATATAGGAGGTTGTTCCAATGAGTAATTTAATGACCATAATTTTTATTGCGGTTTCAGTCGTAGTAACTGCAATTGCGATAGTGGCAATATACTATTTGTACTACTCGAAAGCGATAAATAAGCGGCTCAAAGAACGTCCGCAAAACAGGAAAAGAATGCTATCTCCCAAAACAGTTGTTATAGTAGCAATTATTACAGCCTTACTCTTATTTAGTGTATCTGTCCTGCTTGTTCGGATGAAGCAATCCGAAGCCATAAACATTGGTGAACAATACCTTACCGCACAATATGACTATGAGGTATTTACCCCCCAAGAAATGCAACAAGGATACCTCGAAAGCTATTCCATTGATAACAATATCGGCTATAAGAAGCATGAAGAAATACTTGGGGACATTAAATTCACCTATTTCGTTAGTCTTGGCTCCTATGATGTGTACCATCCTGCTTTCATAATTTATGTTCAATATATTGGGCAAGAAGATATTGTGTCTTTTGGGTATCAGGGTGACTATTTGACAAATGAGCATATAAAGATTGCAGGAAAAGAAGGAGCTGGAGCGGACGCACAAGAGTATATCTGTGTATTGGGAAACACATCCATTGACTGCATTTTTCAACTCTCGCTATTTTACTATGGTGCAGATGGTGACATGTCTGTAAATAAAGACCTCAATACCGCAGGAACTGATGCGACAGGGAACAATGCTGATTATGCGATAGCCGCAGAAACTATTAGAATTGTAATACCGAGAACGGGCGAGAAATCACAATAACACATAGAACGACTTCGGGCCGTGCCTATGCGCTATGGTGGCCCCGGTTGCCGTTCCCCGCCTTTCCCCATTCATCAGCCAGTTATCCGCGAGGCAACTCGCAAACATGATGAATGGAGGAAAAATAATGGACAAGTCATTAGTTACGATAGAATATAAAACCGCCAATGGGAGCCGGATTTGTGTTGAGGTTTCAACTTCGGTCAAAGAACTGCTGGAACAGTCTGACCGACAAATCCAATCCCAAAGGCGGCAAGACAGGCGATACCTTGATTTTACGCCGCTAACAGACGAATTGCTTGAAAACTCCCTGTTAGGCGCATACGAGGACACCGCCGCGCTGTTGCCTATTCCATAAGGCAAGCACTAAACATACTTATGCAGATGTTATATTAGGAAAACAAACTGCCATTGTAAGCGAACGCTTCAAAAAAATCGGAAATAAAGGTTCAGGTTGAGAAGCAGACCCTTGCATATTGGAAACGTCTGGACGAATATGAAGAAGTAGAACGCCGGACATAGAAACCGTGGCAGTGGGTAGCAGTTATGATACAAGTTTAATCCACAAAGAATTAGAAGAACGTGGGATTACGATATTTGCATGCCTATCTGTTTCCGGTTATGGCGGAAAACAAGTATTATTTTATATCAAATCTATAAAAATCAGCATCTCATCTGATAAATCTCCACTTTGTCAACAGCCCGAACTTGGCCCGAAGTTTCTTTTTCAAACTTCTCTACCAATCTATTGCAAGCTGCAAAGATTTTCTCAGGATTTATCATATTTTTATTAAATATCAAATCATAGTTGACGTCTTTTGCTCTAAACTGGTTTACGCCGTAAACTATGCTATTAGCAGGTATATCTTTTGTGACAATAGCACCAGCAGCTATTACAGAACCTTCGCCAATTATGATGGGGCCTAAAATTTTTGCGCCATCTGCAATTACCGAATTTTTGCATATTATGGGGTTTCCAACATTTTCCCATTCGTCAGTAACTTTGTTATATCTCATATTTGAACCGATAGTTACATTTTGAAAGATTATAACATTTTCATAAATTTTCGAAGCAACAATCGTACAACCGCGTGCGTGATGAGCAAATAACACACTTTTATCCATCTCAACGCAATTAATTTCGCAGCAATAAAATTTTTCCAATAAGTTCATGGCTACTTTTTTTAATATTTTATTTTTAGTGTAGCAGTTTAGTTTTATCAATTTATCAAACATATTCGTAATATCACCTTCCTGAATATTTCATTATCCATTAAAGCGCATAATGCTTACCGCCTTTCCTTTGTATGCTCATTGGTTTTTCTTGTTAGGAAATTTTTATGATGTCGTATTATTTCATCCGCGTCATCCGGGTTGTAATCCATGTGTCCACTAAACCCATCCTGTTCTATACCATCATAGCGGTATAATTTTTCAAGGAGCGTACATAGTGTTTCTAAATCTTCCGCAGTAAAATCATGGGATATATCTGCCAAAAATTTATCTGTGAGTTCTGAACATGCGTTGAATACCTGATTTCCCTCCGGTGTAATAGCTACATTGACCGCGCGTTTATCCTGTTCACTTGGTGCAACGGACAGGTATTTCTTTTTTTCCATAGCGTCAACAATCTGTTTCGCGCTTTGCTTGGTAGTCCCCAGTTGTCGTGCAATATAATTAATTGTTGATTTTCCGTCCGGTGCGTGGGCAATGGCCGCTACTGCCAACATCTGGCGAATGGTTATATCCTGCAAATACTTGTCACCCTGCATTTGCAGTTTGTTTGTCGCTGAAAATAATGTCATAAGAGTTCTCTGTGCGAAAAACAATCTTTTTGCTATATTCATGCGATAGCCTCCCTCAAAATAGGCATTATACTGTCTAATACTTAATATAGCACCCTCCCATATAATAGTCAATATACTGTCTAAAATATTTTTTGAGCAATTATTTAGCTTTACGCTAAACGGTTAACACGAAAGAGTAAAGTTATGTTAATTTTTTATGAAGCGCAAATAAGAGCCTTCGGTTGCTTTTTACATCGCGTATATTTGGGGCTGCATGTCCGTTGTGCAAATCAGGTTTGAACCAAACAATAAGGCGCTGGTTATCATGGCCTATGACCTGCGCGGCTATTGCTGAAAAAGGCTTCCGGTGTCCGAAATTGGAGGACGGCTCATATGGATGCAACGCGCCTGCCGCTTTGTGTTACAAGGCATTATCGGTGGAGGAACTGCGCGAAGCGTTAGGTCAATGTGAACTCAAAGGCGCAACGCTTGATAACGTCCACTCCTCCCCTCCCTGTCTTTGAGGGAGGGAAGCACAGTTTGCCTCCTTATAGATAGTATTTTCAACTCAGTAATAGGCCTAAATTAGCATTTCCTGACTTCAGTATTCGTAAGATTCAGGATATGTCTACATAGTTGGTTAAGCGCTGTGTTTCCACCAGCAATTTTGCCAGGCTCAATATATTCCACAAATCTCATAAGAGCCTTGTCTTTCCAAAGGCAGCTGGTTCCAATCAGCGCCACACCGATAAAGGTGATAACGTTTTGTATAAGAACTCCTGTCGCGTCGCCTGCCGCAGCTAGTCCGACCGTCCCACAGAGGTTAGCGGCAATGATCGTAAGATAGATCGCTGTGTAAATCAGCCGAAAAACCTTACGGGTAAAGCGAAGCGTTTCACGCCAGTTCCTATCCTTTTTGAGAATCCGCAGGAAAAGAAATTCCGCCGTTAGCAGGAGTATGTATGCAATCAGCGCGAGCATTATTAGATGCGCCATAGCGGTTAATTCCTGATTGCGTACAAATAGCGTCACGAAACTGGATATTCCCATAACCCCGATTGAAAGGATATCCCAAACGGCTGTCAGGTAGGGGCGCATTCGCTCAATTTTTACTCCTGCCATTATCCCTCTCATGTTTCACGCTCCTTTTCGTTTGATGGTCTTATCTTAAGGCGCAATTATCAACTGCCGGATATTAAAAAATCAACAATTCATAAACGGGAGCTAAAATAAAAAACAAGGCATTCCCGTAGAGAGGATGCCTTATTTTCAGATAAAGTAAAACTCTTGTTTATCCGCTGAAAATTATACTAATTCAGCCATTCTGGTTACCGCTACATATATATTCGATATTCTATACCAGGTAGCGTAATCCACAATACCGGATGTGGGAAGATCGAAAGTCTTCTGGAAGGTTTCCACCGCTTCCCTGGTATTCGCGCCGAATATACCGTCGACCCTTAACTTTTTGATTAAAGGATAATTATTCGATATCGCGTTTAACTGTTCCTGTATTACACGGACCGGTTGACCGGTCGAGCCCGTTTGCAGAGTCGTGCCCGGAAAGGATATCGGTACGCCTTCTACCTTGGTTGCCTGCATAAGAAAAATATCCGACCCATAATAATTCTTTAAAATATCAATCGTGACATAACCACTGTCGCCTAAAGCTTTAGAACCCCATTGTGATAACCAATTGGGGCAGGATACCCTCCGGCCATCGCAATATTGAGCCAAAAGAGGCTGCCGTATGTTCGGGCGGGTTATAAACGTTGTGAAAATTTCATCTACGACCCGGGATATTTCGTCAAAAATATTACGGCCGTATGTAAAGGCATGGTCATATGCGGTTGAATTTGTAATGGTAAAATTGTAACCCTTTCCCCTGTACCATTCGGTATAAACTCTGTTAAGCGTAAAGGATATGATTGCGACAATATTGGCACGTATGGTTGACTCCGGCCAGGTTGCGTAAATCTCAGAGCTCCCGACATTTTTTATATAATCCTTAAAAGGAACCCAATAATTGGGTGCGGACGCATTACTCGGTGCTCCCGCGTGCACTACCACAAATTCTGGTACCACGGGATCCGGCAACACTACAAGACCTCTGCCTGGCGGAAGTGGTTTTACCTCATCCTCCGGAATTTTGGGCGGGAAAATCCCCCAGAGCGTATTAGGCTGAATTGATATGACGGAGTATTGCCCATATTCGGTCAATGGATTAAGCGTCGTGTTTTGCAGAGCTGTTGCATCAGGGAAAACTTGCACTCCTTCAATTCTAAAGGGGGCAAACCCGTCCGCCGTTATATTCAGGTCATACTCACTGTATGGCTGCTCCGATGGCTCCATGGAAAAATCCAAGGGCGGAGCCGGCAGGATAACAGACGGCGACTGCCCGTTTGAATCCGTTATCAATTCATCTATAATATTGGCGGGCTCTCCCTTCGGTGTTATGGAAATGCGTGCGTTTCCTACCGGGCGGCCTACGCTTTCGGCAAATAGACCCACCTGTAAATTCCCCCGGTCTGTCAATTCAGGACCTCCGTTTGGCATAATTTTCTCCCCCTGACGATTTAATTCGACATGAGCAAAACCGTAAAAACATACAAAAGAACCTAATTCTATGTTTAAAAGACGGGTATTGCACATGCTGACTATTTAATTCATATTATGCTGGGATCATGCAGATATTTCCGGTTAATTTCAAATACTGTCTTTTTCGGATGCGTTTGCCGCATATTCTCTTGAGAATATATATATGATGATACCAGGGTCAAAAGGTCATGCGTTTCATGCTTGCATGAAAAAGCATGACTTTGGGACCCGCAAAACATGAGAAAGTAGCCCGAACAGGGCGGATTTCGAATGTTTTTAGGATTGCGGGAGCACAAAGTGCGTAGCAATCCGTAGGTATCAGGAGGCATATCAGGAGGCAAAAGGTCATGCGTTTCATGCTTGCATGAAAAAGCATGACTTTGGGACCCGCAAAACATGAAAGTAGCCCGGATAGGGGGGATTTTGTGACAAATGACTTAGAATTTCTTGAAGAGGAATATTTTGAAGAAGGTTATAATGGTGAACTAGGCGCTGGTTTTGACCCAGCTTCAGGCAAGTGGGAGGTCATTGTAAAGTATAACGGTAATATCCAGCGTCTTGAGGATGAGTTGGGCGTTTTGGTGGAAGTGCTGGATGCCGATTATGCGATTATAACCTTATTTCGAGAACAGATTGATTTACTATACAATTTCCGTGAAGTAGAATACATAGAAATACCGAAGTGGCTATATCTTTTGTTAGATGGCGCCATGGAACGAAGCTGCATTCCGCCCGTTCAAAACGAACGAGGCGCCTATCGGCTAAACGGGGAAGGCATCATTGTGGCTGTAATTGATTCCGGTATTGATTATCGCCTTCCAGATTTCAGAAATGAAGACGGAACGACACGTATCCTTTATCTTTGGGATCAAACGGCGGAAGGTACACCTCCGGCGGGTTTTCATCGTGGTGCTGAATATTCAAAAGAGCAAATTGACGCGGTCTTGTCAGGACGTGAACCTCCTGATCTGGTTCCGGAAGTAGATTATGTCGGACATGGTACTGCCGTAACCGGGATTGCGGCAGGAAATGGAAGGTCAGGCAGAGGACCGGAAATGGGAGCCGCTCCAAAAGCTTCACTCCTAATTGTCAAGCTTGGGGAGAGAGGCCAGGATTCCTTTTCCAAATCAACCGACATGATGCGGGCCATTAAATATGTGATTGAGAAAGCGCAGGAGCTGAATATGCCTGTTGCGGTTAATATAAGTTACGGCTCAAATCACGGTTCACACAGCGGAGAATCCTTGTTTGATTCTTATGTAAGCAGCATGGCGGAAAAGTGGAAAACCGTTATTGTTGTAGCCTCGGGCAATGAGGGCGCGGCGGGACATCACTTTTTCGGGCAAATCGAAACCGGTCAGGTCATGGATGTAGAATTTGTGACCAGCGGTGATCTTCCCTCTTTTTACCTTACCCTATGGAAGAATTTTGTCGACACCTTTTCCTTTGAATTAATTGCTCCAAACGGTTCGTCCAGTGGAACTATCCGCTATAATACACCGGAGGTGTTTTTCCGATCCGACGGGATAGCCGTGTATATTTTCTATCGGCAGCCCACCCATTACAATGAGGATCAAGAGGTGTTTTTCCAGTTCCTTGAAAGGGAGCGCAATGCTCCGGGCGGGTTATGGAGGTTAAGAGTTCGCGGTGATATGGTCGTCGACGGCCGGTTTAACATCTGGCTCCCGACGGTTGAAGAGGTCTCAGAAAATACCGCCTTTATCCGCCCTTACCCCGGTATAACCCTGACCTTGCCGTCTACCGCTAAAAATGCTCTTACGGTAGGCGGGTATAATTCAGCGTCAAGCAGTGCTGCCATATTTTCAGGGCGCGGATTTACCAGGACCAATGTCTATGTGAAGCCGGATTTAACTGCGCCTGCCATTGATGTTTTATCCACACGTACAGGAGGCGGTTATGATACATTTACGGGAACAAGTATGGCTGCGCCATTTGTCACGGGTGCGGCAGCACTAATGATGGAATGGGGTATTGCCAGAGGAAATGACCCTTTTTTATACGGCCAGCGTGTAAAGGCCTTTTTGCAAAAAGGCGCGAGAAGGGAACATAACATTCCCTATCCGAATTCCATATGGGGCTATGGAACCCTTTGCTTACGTGATACGATGGACGAATTGTCAAATTATGTGCTAGGAGGGCGGTAACCTATGCCTACGGAACAGACACTTGAGACAATGCCGCTGGTAGATTTTATTGCACGGCCAGACACAGCGGCCTTTATTATAAGGTATAACGCACTTGCAAGAAACTATATCGCCGCTCATCCATACCTGCGCATTGGCAAAACATTGACGGGTGATTATGCAATTGGATATGTTCAACGTGACCGTTTTCCTGAAATACTAAATGATCTTGGGACGTTTAATATCGATATCTTTCCGCTGGTATGTGGTCTCCTTGCCCGGCCTGAGTTGGACGCATCTGGTATTACAGCGGTACAGCAGCAGCCGTTCCTGGATTTGAGAGGGAGCGGCGTTCTGATCGGGTTTATCGATACCGGAATCGATTACACACAAAGGGCCTTCCAATATGAGGATGGAACTACCAAAATTAAATACATCTGGGATCAGACCATCCGCGGCAATTTCCCAGAAGGATTTAATTTAGGAGCGGAGTATACGGAGGAGCAAATTAATACGGCAATAAACTCTGCGGACCCATATTCCGTAGTCCCTCACCGGGATACAGTGGGCCACGGTACTTTTTTGGCATCGGTTGCGGCCGGCAGAGAAAGAGGGCCCTATATAGGGGCCGCGCCGGACTCGGAATTAATTATTGTAAAGCTTAAAAAAGCCAGTCCATTTTACACGCGCTTCTATTTAGTGCCTCCTGATCAGGAAAATGTCTATGAAACCAGCGATTTGATGCTCGGGATTGATTATATCATTGAAAAAGCAACCGAACTTAGGATGCCCGTGGCAATTTGTATTTCTGTCGGAACAAATCTTGGCGGGCATGACGGAAGTAATGTGTTAGAGGAGTTTTTGGCACGTATTTCTCACATTCCGGGAATTGCCGTATGTGCGTCTGCAGGGAATGAAAGCGCGCAAAGGCATCATACACATGGGCTGGTCGCGCGCGCAGGTGATGTTAAGAATATTGAAATAACGGTTAGGGAAAGAAGCAGTTCTGTTTTTATAAGCCTGTGGAATGGTCCCACCGACCGTATGTCCGTCTCGGTGAAATCCCCTGCGGGAGAAGTCGTAGAAAGTATTCCCGCAAAGTCAGGAACAACCCTGGAACAACGATTGATATTAGAACAGTCAACTGTAAATATACAGTATTTCTTTCCAGTTGGAGGCACCGGCGACCAGTTGACAGCAATCAGAATTATAAATCCTACCTCCGGAATCTGGACGATACGTATACACGGTGATTTTATTGTTAACGGAAGGTATAACGCATGGCTGCCGCTTATAGGGCTGGGCCCGCCAGGAATTAATTTTCTGCCGTCTTCCCCCAATTATACCATTTGCGTCCCCGCTACTTCGATTGGTGTCATTACCTGCGGAGCCTATGATACTTTTACGGATAGCCTGTATTATACTTCCTCATGGGGACCGACAAGGCTGCCCTCCGTGTCGCCGGATTTGGCTGCCCCCGGAGTGAATGTGGGAGGCATATTTCCGCTTGGATATGGAAGAATGAGCGGTACCAGTGTGGCGGCTGCAATTACCACGGGCGCGTGTGCACTCCTGCTTCAATGGGGATTCGTCCAGCGTAATGAAACCTCCATTAGTACATTTTGGATAAAGACTGCATTGATCAGGGGATGTGAACGCGATCCCGGTGTTTATTATCCCAATGTACAGTGGGGTTATGGGAAACTCAATCTGTTAAATACTTTCCGATTATTAAGAAGATTTTAGCATGAAGTAAGGATATGCCTGAGAAGTTATGTAAGAATTTGAGAGCAGAAAGGCTATGGAACTTAATATGACAAATTTAATTATTCATGTTGTAGAACCAGGTGACACGATTTACGCAATTGCGCAAAAATATGGAGTTTCGCCTAATAACATTATGATTGACAATCAAATTTCGGACCCGAGAAGGCTGGTGCCCGGTCAGGCACTGGTAATTATGCGAACCCGTTTTGAACACACGGCTCAATTAGGAGAATCCCTTTACTCAATTGCGGCATCCTACGAGATACCGCTGGATGAGCTTATTAGAAGCAATCCGGATATTGCCGATCCAAATGTGATCTTCCCGGGTCAAATCATACAGCTCCCTCATGTCCAAAAGAGGAATGAAATTACCGTGAACGGATTTATGCATCCCCCGATAAGCCGGGATGACTTGCAAGCCGCGCTTCCCTCTTTAACATATCTGAGCCCCTTTAGCTACCATATCTCGCCTGACGGCAGCTTAAGCAGTATGAATGATTCCTTTACGGTACAGGCAGCAAACCGGGCAGGTGTCATACCGTGTATGGTAATTACGAATATCACAAGAGAAGGAGAATTCAGCTTAGAGATTGCAAACACGGTCTTGAACAGCGAACAGGCGCAAACAACTCTTTTGAACAATTGTATGGAAGTAATACGAACCAAGGGATACCGGGGGCTGGTGGTCGATTTTGAGTTTATTTTGCCACAGGATCGGGAGAAATACTCCGCTTTCCTGGAAAGTGCGGCAAGGCGGCTACATGCCGAAGGATATGACCTGCTGGTGGTTGCCGCGCCGAAAACAAGCGCGGATCAGCCCGGACTGGCATTTGAGGGGCACGACTATAATGCATTTGGCAGAATTTCGGATTATGTAATTCTCCGAACTTATGAAGGATATGGCCCGCCTATGCTTTTATCCCCGATAAATGAACTGAAGCAAGTTCTTGACTACGCCGTAACCGCTATCCCAAATGAAAAAATCCTTTTGGGAATTCCATTCTATGGATATGACTGGACGCTCCCGTATGCCGAGGGAACACAGACCAGAGCGCTATCTCCGCTGCAGGCGGTAGAGCTTGCAATGACAGTAGGAACCGATATTGAATATGATACCAAAGCGGCGGCGGCGTATTTTTACTATTATGATGACTCCGGCAGGCAGCACTTCGTCAGCTTTTTGGACGCAAGAAGCGTTTTTGAAAAGCTGAAGCTTGTGAACCGGTATCAACTTGGCGGGATAAGCTATTGGACGGGAAATAACCGCTTTGAACCGGCAAACCTGATTGTGGGTTCGTTATATATGATAAGAAAAGCATAACGTGTATACAGGCAAAGGGATACCCCCTTTGCCTGTATATCTCCTGCCCGAAATATTTTAAGTAAAAAATTTCGTTTTGTAAAAGTTATTTTTTCTTTACGGGAATCCAAACTTCGCTGTAGTAGTTTTCGTCCCCCGTTCCGTCAGGATAATCCACCGGGTTGTTATACATTTCGATGTTGTAGCCTGCGGCAATTTCGTAATCTCTACAATTTGGCAGCCACTCCGAGAAGATTTTCCGGTTCACATCCTGCATGATCTTCGGCATTGCGCCCTTACAAGGAAACACCGCCCAGGTATGCTTGGGGATAATCTTCGTGATTAAGCCGGTCGGAACTTCTGTACAAGGATCGTAATTATCCGCAATCAGGTATTCGAATTCGTCACCTTTCATGCTCTCATCAATGTTCACACCGTACATTCCATAGACAAATTTACCGTTTCCTTTTTGAAAATGCTCTGACCAAAATTCCGGTATTGCTTTGGTTGCATTTTCATATTGAAACACCCTCGATACGCCCATGACTGTAAATGACTCTTTTTCTACAATTTTGTAATCCATAATATAACCGCCTTCCAATGAAAATTTAATTTTTAGGGAAGCAAACGATTTAACCATTGCTCCGTCCTTTCGAGCCGCAGTAGGTGTTACGCCGTGAAAACGAGTGAAGGCTTTCGTGAAGCTATCCGGTGAATCATAGCCATATTTCATTGCGATATCAATAATTTTTCCATCCGTTGCAACAAGCTCACTGCCGGCAAGTGTAAGCCTGCGATGCCTGATGTACTCTCCAACCGTAAAACCGCAAAGCATTGCGAAACCCTTTTGAAAATAAAACGGAGATACAAATGCCTGTTTTGCAATTAATTCTATTGTCAGGTCTTCGGTTATATTGTCCTCAATATAGCGGATCGCTTTACTAATATTTTCCATCCATCCCACAGTTATCACCTCCCTTTGCGCCTATATCTTATTACATTTCCCGCGGTCATACCCGACTTTTTATGCGATGTTTTGTCTGCTTTTACAGATAATAGAAAGAGTGGACAATGAACCCACTCTTTCGCGTGTATCGTATTAACCGCCCAGCGCGGTAAAAATGAGTCTTCCGCCTTCCGTCAAATCTTCCTCTGTCCAACCGCTTATTTTAGTGACTTCCGGCCGAATTGCGGAATAATCTTCCGCCTTATTACTGAGTGACCAGTTCACCCAGCTTAACTGGTTTTGTTTCATATACGCAATAAAGGCCTTGGCATTCTCATAATCCATTTGTCCGGTAGACGGTTCGGCGCAAATCCCCCATTCCGAAATAAACACCGGCAGACCGTACGCTTTTGCCGTATCCAGTGACGCGTAAAAGGAGCTGCCTGAAAGGCCGGAGTAATAGTGATAGCTGTACATAATGTTATCATATAAAAGAGGGGCTGCCATAGCATCCTGCAATGCGCCGCTGTATTCCGGCGTTCCCACTATGATTATAGCGTCAGGCGCATTTTTGCGGATCACCGGGATCACCTTATCTGCGTAGGCCTTGACATCCTCCCATGTGGCGCTCCCATTCGGTTCGTTGCATATCTCATAGATGACCCCAGGTTCATCCGCATAGTATTGCGATAGTTCATCAAAAAACGGGATCGCTTTGTTGATAAGAAACAGTGGATTCTCGTCTTCCAGCAGATGCCAATCCGCAATTACGTACATATCGGCGGCCAATGCGTTCTCAATCGTGTTATACAGCATCCTTTTATTATAAGCCGCCCATTCCTCATCCTGGCTGTACCCGTTCAGACTGCTGTCGGCATACATCGCTGCCCGAAACAGGTTTGCTCCATACTCTTTCGTGGTAATAAGCGCTCTGTAGTTTGTATATTCAGGATACCACTGAAGTCCATGGCTGCTCATACCGCGCAATTGCAGCGCCTCACCCGATTGGTTTACCAGTTGGGTTCCTTCGACACGCAGCGCGCCATGACGCTGTATACCATTAGCAATCTGATTCATCACATCCCTTTCGTCTGTTTGCTGTGCGTCATTCCTAACAGACTCCATCGCATCCCTTTCGTCTGTTTGCTGTGCCTCATTCCCAACAGATTCCATCGCATCCCTGTCGCCTGTTCGTTGATTGATCGCAAAATATATGACCAGGAAACCTGCGGCAATCAATAAAACGCAAATGAAAATCAGCCCTATTCCTTTTTTTCGTATCATCCGAAGCCTCCGTACAAATATATGGCGTTAAATGTTTCAGCGTACAAAGAAGTCAAATCCCTGCTCCGTTATATTCCCCGGATAGTACTCCACAAATACAAAATCAAAATCATGTTCCAGTATATATTTCTCCAAGTCGAGCGACTGGTCGGCCGATGGACAGATTACCTGTATTTCACTTGCCATGGGCGCGAGGAAGGAAATCACCGGCATCGCAAAAGAATCGCATATGAACAAAAGCCGCGGGCCGTTTTGCGATAGTTCATTGGTGATCTTTTTCCATGGCGTCTGACCGCTGAGATAGGACGCATAAAGATTTCCACTGTCCCAGTAGGAAGAATTGATGAGGGCTTCATTGAAATCGCCCGTTGCGGTATATTCGGTGTTATCGCGGATATATTCCAGTGTGAATTGGGTTTCAAAGTCAGGCTCTATGAAAAGGAAATCCTCCATCCCCGAGAAAGGGATACCGGCGCGCTGCCCTAAAACTCCCAAATAGCTTTGCGGGAAGACGCTTCTTTTATAGTTATCCGGATTTGTATAGAAGGAATCCGGATCCAGATCAAGGCCATATTCGTCAGAAAGCTTCTCAACCAAAGCGGTAAACACCTCGAAGCCGGCCTCTACAGTCCAGTGGATATCCGTATTGTACCGGTATTGTTCAGGCTGCAGCGAAGATTCTTTTAGAACCTTACGGCTGTCCAGATAGTCGATTCCATAGCTCTGCAAATAGTACAGCATCGCGTCGGATATTGCATTCTGGTCATTGACCGGAAGGTCGGCGGCATAGTTGGAAAAGTCCCGGTCAATTAAATCAATTGCGTTGATGAAGATAAGATGGCTGTCCCGGCTGCTCTCATAGTCCCGCAGCCGACTCAGGCGAAGGGCATATTCCTCCGTGTTCGCCGTAAGAACCGGATAGAAGTTACCGTAGCCTAACTCGCCATTATTGCCCTTTATAATTTCAAAACCGCCGCTTTCTTGCTTACCCAAAAGGACTTGCAGCAGAGAATGGCTGTCTATCAACTCTTCTTCTCCTACTATGCTGCTGTTCGCGATATAGTCCACCGTATTAATCCTGTCATTCAGCCCGCTGCCCTCGGGCAATTGGCTCAGCTTCGCCTGAAACAAGGGCAGACGGGTAGCAAAATTAAGTATTGAAACAATTGCTAACGCTGCTATAAACAAAATAGCGAAAGCGCTCTGCGCTCTGCGTGAAAAATTCATTGCGATACCTCCCTATCATAATAAACTGTATTTCAAGAACGGGTCATATCCGCTTCTGGTTATAAAGATTATCACCAGAAGCAGCAGGGCTCCCATAAGCAGAGGATAAATCACACCGGAAACCTTGGCCAATGCATTTTTTTTGCTTAGGAGCAGCGCTCTCAGCTTAGGCGCGGCCGGAGTTGAAAACACAATCCCCGCCAGAAAGAAGATCCAGTATTCACGGATAAACATAAGCGCCGCATCGCTGACGAAACCATTGCCATTTGCGCCAATAAGATTTCCCATAAAAACAGACAGCTGGTAAAGATCACCCGTTCGGAAAAGTACCCATCCAATCAATATGAATACCAGGAGATAGATCCGCCGCAAGATCCGCGAAATATACATGCTTTCAAACTCAGTAACACGCTCAAATACAAGGAATGCGGCATTCCAGATTCCCCAAAGCAGGAACGTCCACTCCCCTCCCAACAAGAGCCCGATCAGCAGCCACATAATGAATGTGTTGCGGACCAGGCGGTCATGGCTGCTGTTTCGAACCGTGAGGGGATCCAGGACATAGTTGTTAAACCAGGATAACAAGGAGGTATACCAGCGCGACCAAAAGTCTGTTACGGACAAAGCAGTATAGGGGTAGTCAAAGTTTTCCTTATAATGAAATCCGAACATGCGCCCCAAACCAAGGGCTATATCCGTATATCCGGACAGTCCATGGTAGATTTGCAGGGCAAAGGCAATCAGCCCCAACCACGCAAGGGAAGCAGGCACGTTAGTTAAACTCCCGCTCATAGCGGAAAGACTAAATACGTGATCGGCAATCAGCCCCATTGCATCGGCGATCAGCACGATTTTGCCCAAGCCGATAACAAAACGGCAAACACCTTGGGAAAAATCCTCCCAAGTGGCTTTACGCCGCGCGATTTGGTTTACTACATCCGCGTATTGAAGAATCGGACCGCCGATCAGGATCGGAAAAAAAGCGATGTAGAGCGCAAAATTGACGGGATTTTGATCCATCATTACGTCCCGCCGGTAAATATCCACCAGATAGGAGATCGAATGCATAGTTATCAGCGCAATCCCCAGCGGAGCCAAAATGGAAGAGATGGCTGTCGTATCCGTATTGAATAAAGAGCTAAACCCCGCCACAAACGGCGAAAGATAATTAAAAGCAAAAAGCAATACCAGGTTAAACACACAAGCGGCGGCAAGCGCAGGCTTGGCCGAGGCCTCTTTTTGCTGCCGCCGGCTTATCACAAGGCCCATGCCGTAGTTTACGGCAAGGGACGCGAGCAGGAAGAGGATATGAACCGGTCTTCCCCATGCATAAAACAGGAGCGAGGCAATGAGCAGCCAGACATTCTGAAAACGCTGTGAAAAGCGAAGCAGATAATAAACGCCTACGGCAATTGGAAGAAAATACAATAGAAACATCAGGCTTGAATAAGGCATGCGCTTTTACACCTCCACTTCCTCTTTTTGGGATTGTTTTTCCTCTTCCGTACTTTCAGCGACACTTATGGTTGCTTTTCCAACTGGTCTGCGGTTTAACGGGATCGACTGCAGCTTGAGCCAGATATTTAAAGTCTTATCGTAATCCGGATTTTCAATAAATTCATCCTGGTTAACAATTCTATAATGATCGATAATTTTATACAGACCTCTTTGTGGATTGTTCGTTTGGTCATCCATGGGCGCAAGCACCAATGTCGCGCCGGTGCCATAGGTGATCGTCAGAAGCTCACCGGCCGCCAGACTTATGTCTGCATTAATTTTGGCAAATTCATAGTTAAAGTCAATCAGCTGCCCGCGCAAGCCTTGCTCGGTTTCAAAGGGCAAATGGAGCGTAATACGCGGCAGCTTGCGTTTGGATGCTTTATAGCGCTTTGAGCGTTTAACCAGATTCAAATTGAAATCGTCAAAAATACTCAGCGACGGATCCAGCTTCTTGGGCAGCGTGTGCGCCCTGTCAAATATGATCTGCATATACTGCCTCTTATTTTCCGAATCCATTGAATCAATGCGGAAGCTGTACTTCCAATTCTCACCGACTTGCGTTACGCTTGACAGGATGCAGGAAAGCTCCGCTTCATACATCTCACTGCGGACAATAATTCGCTGCGGTTCATCTGCAGAGATATAGATGGGAGCATCCAATAATACCGCCAAGCCTGTTTCGGACACATCCGTGGTATTCCCTTCATAGTCTTTTTTTCCGGTGCAGACTACGGCTGGAATTTTAACATAAAACCGTTCCGCCATACGCAAATTACTTCGTCCATACATAAAGAATACCGCAAAAATCAGATTTTTAATGTTGATGATAAGCCAATACAGGATAATGGGATTATAAATGGTTCTGGTATTAACGCTTGTAATAATTAGAAGAACCAATGCCCATACGGATGCGCCTAATATCATCACATGCGGCAAGGAAAACAGGAAGGCTGAACGCCGCACAGCCTGCTTAGATGGAGTTACCTTCTTTTTTTCCGTTACCACAAACTTCCTTTTCTTAATCCCAAGCGACTCAAAAAGGATTGGTCCCATAAGATAGGGAAAAAGGATGGTATCACACACATTGCTCCAGTGTTGATTTCTGATATCACCCGATAACATACGCAATGTGCGGTTAAAAAGCAGATAGTAGGGCAGCCAGAACACCAGAACCTGCCAAACCTGAGCTTTAACAATATATAAGTTGAAGATGATGGACAGGATGGGCGCAAAAATATAAATCAAACGCCGCGCGTAAGTCCACCAATAGAACAGCGTCGCCAAATAACTGATTTTTTGCGCCGGTCTGAGCCGCGGCGACAGGACGATGTGTTCCTGTTTTAAACTTTGAACGCATCCCCGGCCCCAGCGCTCACGCTGATTAATCAGGCTCTTAAAAGAATCCGGGGACAGCCCGTGAGCAAGCGCGTCCGGTGTGGCATAAGTGGTATATCCTTTTTTTTGAATCCGCAGTCCGGTAAGAAAATCTTCGGTAATGCTGGTGGTGGCAATGTAATCAACTTCTTCCAACGCTTTGCGGGCCAACACGGTATTCGATCCCGCATATATGACGGCGTTATCCACGTTGCGGCCGACATTTACCTCGCGGAAAAAATAGTCCTGTTCGTTGGGAATACGATCTTCGGAATAGAGATAGTATTGAAACAGATCCGCATTATAGAAACTCTGTGGGGTTTGAATAAAACCGATCTTATAATCCGGATCTATTTCAGATTCTTTCCGTTCCACCCATATTCCCTGTTCATTTTTTTTCACTTTTGGCAGAAAGAAGTATGGCACGGTCTTTATCAAAAAATCACTGTGGATAATCATATCGGAATCCAGCGTAACAACCAAGGGAGAATCCGTTTTACGTATCGCGTTATTCAGGTTTCCCGCTTTTGCATGCTTATTATCGGACAATCCAAAATAGCCGACTCCCAACTTTCGCGCCAATTCCGCCATTTCGGGCCGGTCATTATCGTCGCATAAATAGACATGTATCTTATTCTTATCCGGATATTTTAAAAAAGTACACGCATTCACCGTTTTATAAAGCAGATCTACCGTTTCATTGTGTGTGGCAATAAAGACATCCACATGAGGATACCACTCCGATGGGATATCGGGAAGCTCCGGCACCAGGTTCTTATTAATTTGACGGTATTCAATCAAAGATTCAACCGCGCTCATAAGCTCTGCGATTATCAGCAGCAGTCCCAGTACAAAGGTCACCGGTTCGGCGCTGGTTGGAAGGGTGAACAGGAGCCGCCAGACGATATAAATTGTCGCACTGATGGTCGTGGCCCAAAATAGTATATTGTGAGATTTATTTATTTTTATCAGCTTTTTTGGCAATTCCATGATTATTTCTCGCTTCCTAGTGTGACCCACACTAATTTATTCTGCACGTGCTTTACCGTAAATTTTGTCTTCTGGCAAGTGCGACGGCCGCTACAAATACAACGAAAAAACCAATAAACAGCATCGTATTTCTTTCGTAATTATCTGCTAATGTAATCAGATTATCCCCACTGTACAGAGTGGGAATCGCTTCCGCAATTTGCAGGCTGTGCTCCCGTAAAACATATTTTAGCTTTACGATTTCTTGTTCGTAGCTTCCGGTTTGACGCAGTCTGGAGGGATTATCCGTATTGTCGGAGGGATATTCCGCCAAGGTCATTAAGGGATCGTATTGATAGATATATTCCCATCGGGCCCAATCTCTGGCTTGCGCCGAACCCAAATACTCCACCGTGGAATCAATCAGCTTCGTCAAACGGTCGGCGCTGGCGGAACCGGTTTCCAATTGCTTATAGCGGCTCTTCAACGCATCCACAAAGTCCATGCTTTTAATCAGATCCGCATAAAATGGCGCTTCGGCCAAGGGTATTTGATCCAGCTCCATGGGCGTATCCACCTCATTGTCCAGAGAGCGCTCAAAGTTCCAGACCGGCCCGGCCTGGAGCAGATGGTTATCCGTATTCTGATAAGAATAAAAGGTGTTCAGGGCAGCGTCATAATTTCCGAGCAATTCATTAACGATAAAGTAATTAACAAAACTTTCTTCATCAATCAAATTTTTATACTGCAAAAACCGGTTGGTGTCATTAGTAGCCAGAATATCTTCAATATAACTCAAATCCTGTGTTAGCTGGAGGATTTCTTCCTCTGTCTGCTCCTGCTCGTAAAAAGGAATTGTCAGGCTGCCTAAGCCGGAGACCGTCTGCGTATATTGTGTATAAAGAGGAATCCCGCCGGTTTCTTCGGGGAGACGCTTAATATAAACGCCGGTTTCCGCGTAAGTCCGCTCGATCAGGAGGTAGACCCCCTGATAAAGAAGCCCTTCCTCCGTTTGAAGCAGCACCTCGCAGAACTGAACCTTCGGCGCATTGTCCATGATTTCAGCGGCCAAAGTATACCCCAGATAATTGCGGATAAGCGATTTGTCATACATACTGCCCAATAACCAATATTCGCTGCCCGCCGACAGACCAAGAAGCTCATGTGCCTGAGCCTGCCCGCTGCCGTCTTCCAAGCGGATGTAGTAATCGTGCTTTTCGCGGCTTTCGGTTTCCCAATCGGCAAGCATTTGAATTTTAGAGATCACCGTCAAATTCGGTTCCGCTTGTATGGTATTCTCTCCGCCGTCGGTCTTATCGTATACGGAAATCACGGAATTGTTAAACCATTCGTCTTTAAGCCAATTGCTTTCCAGCGCAACATAAGCCGGATCGTCTTTGTCTTTAAATTCAATTACAACGAGCGGAAGATGCGAGGCAAACTCCGGTGCCGCGTATAGATTATCTTCTAAATATAATTCTTCACCGGCGCTGTCCGGTACATTACTATTTGCTGATACAGGCACAGTCACCAAAGTAAAAACCATAATACTTAAAATAAAAAAACTGAACTTCCTATAACGTTTGTCCATAGCGCTGTTCAACCCTTCACAAAATTAGAATCCCTGATATTTTAACCTAATTCTACATATTTTTACAATTTCCTGCTATTATACTATTATTCTTATAGTATGTACAGTCCTTTTATTTGAATTCATAAAAGCAGTCAAATTGTCACTTTCAAGCAGCCATTTATGGCAAATATTTTCCTTTCTTAAATTAAAAGGTCATTCCTCTTCGGCCTGATTACGGCTATTGTCGATAGTTATTATAGACGTAACGGCATATCAATTTTCCCATGTACGAGTACGAGGTGCTGTTGGTCATTCTACAAGCTCTACAGTTCCTGCATTATCCGTTGGTCAAGGTGGCGTCAGCATTTCCTTTAACCCCTCTTCAACTACTACTATAGTAGGGGTAAGGCAAATCCTATTGTATAGTAACGGAACTGTAAAGAATGAATAATCTTTAATATCAGGAGGGATAGTATAAAACAATTCTTAGTATGCGGACTCGGAGTACCACTTATTTGTGATTGGAAGGTGGGACTTTCACTGATTTTTATACGGTTTTTCGAACAGGAAACAAGGTTTCCAAAGCAATCTTTCACTCACCTTCTGTGTAGTGTAGCTTCTTCTTGTAGACAATTATAAACGAAAGGTGAAAAACGCACATCTTTATTAACTTGCTTTTTTACTACCTATTTGTGCCGTCAGCGTTAGCGCCAGCGGCGGAAGGGAGATTTTATGTCAATCCAACAATACCTTTTCTGTTTTGCATCAATTTTTGTTTGGCCCATTATCATCAATATGCTTAATAGAAGGAAAAACAACCAAGACATACGTCTTCATGTGCTTTTTCTATCAGTATATACGTTTTTTCTATCTGTTTATGTCGCAATGGGAATTATACTATGACTTGATATGAAGTCTCTCATACCTAAATCATAAATTTTAGAATGCTGGTTAAAAGCTGTTGCAATTGTGGAGTGTGTTCCACTGCAACAGCTTTTAATAATGAATTAACGCCATTTTTAAGCAGCCATTTATGGCAAATATTTTCATTTCTTAAATCAAAAGGTCTTTTCTCTTCGGCCTGATTACGGCTATTGCCGATAGTGCCGTTCCAATCGCAAGTACGATGCCTGCTGCCATCATTTCTATCAATGGTATGGAAATTTGCTGGTAAATCGTATTATTGTAATAAAATGCAAAAGTGAGCATGTTTACTGCAAGAAGCGCACAGACAACAAAAATGGGGATGACCTTCAAAAGCATGGAAATATAGTTTCCGCTATGGCAGGATAGAAAAAATATAACCCCTCCTACGCCGAAGCATACCAGATAGCAGATCACTGCCAGTACGCAGCACCACAGACCAAAGCTCCAGTTGACCCACGAATAGCCCGTCATCATAAAAGAGAACATCCTGCACTCAAAAAATGTACGAACACCATTTGTCAGAAACAGACCGCCGAAAATCACCAGATTAATCGTGGTCAGCAAAAGCACCGACAGCATGATTGCCGCAAATTGTGTTTTGAGCACTCCTCTGCCCCGGCTGCTGCTCCACTGGAGCGGACGAATATTCCTCATTCTGTCCTTAACAAGGACAGGCGCAATCAAAATACAGGCCGACAGCACCATCCAAACGAGGAGATACCCCATATAGGTACTCGTCGTTTGCGTTATCTCATAGGGCAGGATATTTCTCCATGCTTCCTCCTCTCCAAAAAAGCGGTTCAAAGCATTTGCATATTCCTGATCACCGGAATAGCTAAGTCTGCCGCCGGCAAGAATATCAATGCCGTTTTCCCGCCACACCTCGTATTGCTGGATATATAGTTCAACCGCGACTATCCGCCCATCAATATTGTTTGTCTCATCGCTGATAAGATAGCTGCTTATGCGTTGAGCATCGGCGTACCGTTTCTGAGCCAGGTCGCTTTCATCTCCGGAATAATCGGAAATATCATCGGCTTCATTATCAAATTGCAAATATTCCCCGTAGCTCGTAATTCCATATTCCTGTGCCAGAGAGTTTGCCTGAATATATACGTCCGCTTCACTAACCAGGGACGAGAGGGATGCTGTAAACTCTTCATATTCATCCTGCTCCAAGGTGGTACCATAGATTTCAACCATTTCTGCGGCTACATCAAACTGCGCCTGCATATACGGCCCGTTCGGAAAATAATTGATACTGAATGCAAGAAACATCCAGTAAAACACAGCCCCCAAGGCAGCGATTACGAGAAGTATCCACGGGCTCCATATCTTCTTAAGCTCTTCACGCAGCATGTTCCGTCACATCCTTTCGCATAAATCTTCGGTACAGCGCAAATATCAGCAAGCCCAAAATGACCAACCACAGAAGCGCTGTCCAACACTCCTGATATTGTACGATAGTCGATATCCCCAAGCCTGTAAACCACAGATTAAGCCCCATCCACAGCGGCATAGGCGTCCAATAGCTGAGTTGATAGAGAAGCCAGCTGCCTGTATCTCCAAACAGCATCAGCAGTCCAAACTCAAAAGCAAGAAACAAAAAGAACAGTAAAAATCCATAATACATATTCCCGGTAAGCATCCCCGCAGCAAAGCCGATCAGATGGAATATCAACACCACTACTACCCCCAGCAGGAGTACCGACGCAAGGTACCCGGCCACCGAAAACTCCGTCCAACTTAGGAATGCGGTGGATACACCGGAGACATTGACCGTATAAAACTGGCTGGACATGCCGGCATCCCAAATCGGGCCGAGCCGCCAAACCAGCGCAAATATACCAACCGAAGTACTAGCAACCGCAGCGTAAGCGATAAGGGAAGTTATGGCGCTTGCCGTGAGCTTACTTTTCTGGATACTCCGGCCTGTCCTGCTGGAATATACGTTGGATGAGGTACGAAATAGACCCTCGCAGCCGCAGGAGTATAGCGCCATCAGAACAGCCAAAATCATCCCCTCGGCCAAAATCGTGCGGCACAGCGTATGAAAAAGACTCTCATATACGCTTTGGGTCATTCCTCCCACCGCAAGACTCAAGGAAGCCCCGCTTTCCGCAAGCTCATCGACGCTGCTCTGCAGGCTTTCAAACTTGCGTTCTAATAGTTCAGCGGCATTTCCTGTTATCATAAAAGCACTGCGATAGTAATCTGCAATTCCTATGGTCCTGTAATCCTCAAAAATATCTGTTGCGCCGTATGTTGACGCGATAAGAACATCTTTGTATTGCGCATCGGGAAGCTGCGCCAGCTCGAAGTCAAAAACTTCTCCCATCTGTCCGCCGATTTCGTCAGTTACCTGCGCAACATAGGATACATAATCGCTGCCATATCTATCTGATAGGATAAGGATGCTGTTAAATCCGATGCTCAGGGCGATGAATATCCAGAACATCGGTACAGCGCATAGCTTCTTTAGCTCCCAATGGATAAGCTGCCCTTTCATAATTCTGTATCCCTGTAGATATAAAGGAATGCGTCCTCCAGCCCGGGAGCAACGGCAACCGCACCGTCAGGCGGCGTGTCGGCCACTATTCGCAGTACAGGACCTTTTTCACCTTGGCGCTCACTGAGCAGCAGTTCTCCGTCCGTCAAAGCGCCTGACGGGATTTCAAATAGCTTCCCCCGCAGAATTTTACAGATACTTTGAGGCGTATCGCAGCAATATAGCTGATGATTGCGTATCATAATAATCTGGCCTGCAATCGTTTCAATGTCCGAGACAATATGGGTTGATAAAATGACTATGCGGTTTTCCGACAGGTTGTGGATGAGGTTGCGGAAGCGCACACGCTCTTTTGGGTCAAGTCCTGCCGTCGGTTCGTCGAGTATAAGGAGCTTCGGGTCATTCAGCATCGCCTGGGCAATCCCCACACGCTGTATCATGCCGCCCGAAAACTGCTTCATCTTATTATCCTTTACATCTGACAGCGCGACAAGATCCAGCAATTCATCAATGCGCTTTTCCGCATCCTTGCGGTTTAGGCACTGGAGCGCAGCCACATACCGTAAGAACTGCCGGGGAGAGTAGTTTTTATAATACCCGAACTCCTGCGGCAAGTATCCTACCATTCCGCGATATTCGCCGCCCATAGAGAGAATATCGCAGCCATTCCACAGGATGCTTCCCTGGGTTGGAAATAACAGCGTCGTCAACATTTTAATAAGGGTAGTCTTTCCCGCGCCATTTGGGGCAAGCAGGCCGTAAACACCGTTCTCAAAAGCGAGATTTATATCCTCAAGCGCGGTAAAGTTACCGTACCTTTTTGTTACATGTTCAACTGACAGCATACTTGAGCGCTCCTTCCTTTGGATTGAAATAATATCTTTTTACAGTGACGACATAGACAGACAGAGAGATCATCGTAATAATCCAGAAAACGAAGTTCGGAATATTTATAATAAAATCCATTGATTTCTCACCTAAAAGGAATAAGACAAAGCTCAGCAATAACCAGAATATAGGAGCTGCAAAGTGACATTTTGGCGAATGCCATTTCCAATCGGCAAGCAATTGTACTGCCGCAAAGAGAAACAATGCTGAAAATGATACGCTCACACTCCGGAAAATTGAAATACCGCCCGTTGAAATAATTCCGGTAATTGTACTGACTATCACCGATACTACGACGCACACACCTCCAAAAACAAGCATCCGTAATACGGTTAGCTGTCGGAGTGAGCAGCGGCACGTCATCATAAATTCGTACGTCCCGCTCATGATTTCTTTCCATGTAATTAGAAGATGCAGTGCTGCATACAGGAACGGAGAGGCGATAAATAATGCGTACAAAAGGATGTTGTTACTGTCTATGGCAGACAGCAGGCAAACCCAGAGCAAAACACTTGCAAGAACCGCTAAAAATACACACTCTCCGATCCCGAAGAATAACCCCCGGAAACCGACCGATTTGAATACGACCGGCAATGCGGCTGAAAGGCTCTGCCTTGCCGGCATTCCGCTTGCAACAATAAATTGTATGCTCTGTTCTTTTTCCTCTTTTGAAGGAAGTGGAATATTATTAAAATCACGCATGAGATCCAAACTCCTTTTTTAGTCTTTTTACAAGCCGGTAATACTGCGCCTTAACTTTCTCCTCAGCCTGCCCGGATATCTGTGCTATTTCAGGAAAGCTGTACTCTGCATAAATACGCAGACGAAATACTGTTTGCAATTCAGGGTCTAAGGCGCATACATACTCTTCAATCTGATTAAGCAAGTCTTTGTCCAGGAGATTTGTGACAAAATCCTCTTCCGAAAAAGACTCCTCGTCTATTGGAACTGTTACGAGCTTTACCCTTCTGCGGGCATCAATAATTTTGTGTGCCGCGATCCGGTAGAGCCATGTACGGAAGCTTGCTTTCTCGATGTTAAAAACCGGCAAAGACTGTAAGGCGGCAATAAATATTTCCTGTGTCAAATCCTGTGAGTCCTCGCGGCTTCCTGTCTGCCGATAAGCAAAAACATAAATTTCATCGTAGTAGGCACGTACCAGCTGGTCCGCTGCCTCTTTAGAGCCGTGGCGTAGAATTTCTTTTATCCACTTGTTCTCCTGTTTCAATTCCACGCCCCCTGTCTGTCCGTCTATTTTTATATTCGTATGCGAATGGTCAATCGTTGCAAATATAATTATTTTATTTTACCAATTTTACCATACTATTTTTTCTAAAACAAATTACCCAGGGGTATTCCGACATAAAAAACTGCTCCCGGCAGGCGACACAGCTATGTGTTACTTGCCGGGAGCAGCTCTTCACGTGCTTTATCCAATGATTCCATTGCAGCCACACCTCACATTATCCCATAATCAGGCTGCCAATCGGGTAGCTAAAGAAAGTCATGACAAAGAAGGATAAGAAAACGAGAATGCCGCCCCAGATAAACATGTTCTTCGCATTTGTCCAGCCGGAAGCCGCGGCAACACCGTTGACCGAGGTCATACCTGGCGGCGTCATGAAAGCGAACGCGGCAGCCATGCCGATGATAGAAGCCATCGCGGCGACACTGACAGAATCTGCCGGCATGGAGGACAGCAAGGGGATGGCAATGGAGCAGACAACGGTGGTGGTCACGATATTGGAGGCAAAATTGGTCTGGATAAGTGTCCATGCTACAAAGAATGCGACGAGTGCCGTGACAGAGAGTGTTACGGTAAAAGAGCCAAGCGTGCCGGACAGCCAGTCTACAAGTCCCACTTCCCCATTCGTCAGGCAAGAACCCAGAACCAGAGCTGCTGCACACATGATCGGGCTAGACCAGAGGACGCCTTTGGACGTAGCATCTTTAAAGTTCATGATCTGCTTGCCATCCACCGTGGCAATCGATAGAATCAGGCAGCCGATCAGGGGCGGCATGGCGGTAGTCCAGCCGTTAACAAGGGTGAAAAACGCAGGGAAGATGTTCTGAAGCAAGCTAGGTGCCACCCACAAAAAGATCGTTATCCCCATAGCTAGCAGGGTTATGATTTCCCTACGGTCGGCCTTTGGGAGGGAGCCCTTGAGATTCAATGCCTCCTTGGGGTCTATGAAGCTTACATCGTTGGGTTTGAATATAAAGCGAAAAACAAGCATCATGATGGCAATACAGATGATCCCGGTAGGGACTGCCATGGCCATGTACTGAAACTGATTGATCTCCAGTCCGGTGGTGCTTTTGTAAAAGCCAATGGCCAATGTGGGCCAGACGTGTCCAATAGGGGTCATACCAGAGGAAATAGAGGTGCAAAAGGCGACCCCCAGCATCATGATTTCGGCCACCTTGCTGCCCTTTTCTAACTTGAGTACCCGGTAGATATCTTCCAGGAAGGGAAGGAACGCCACAAACAGAACCGAAGGCGAAATGAAGCATCCCATGAGTGTGACGGCTGTAAAAAGGAGACTCATGAACCACCATGGCCCCTTGAGCGCAATGGGGTTCGTAATAAAAGCGATGGTACACCGTCGTACAAAATCGGTCTGGCTCAGCGGGTAGGTGAGCATAAAAGTAAAGATCAAAAAAGCAAAGGTGCTGTTTCCAAAGGAGTCTTTAAACATCGTTGAAAATCCGAAAATTGGCATTAATCCGATGGCAAGCATGGTAAGAAAACTCGGCCAGTCGATGGAAATCGTCATCCAGAGCAGGACAGAGCCGATCAGGATACCAAATATCTGCACCGCATCGGCTGTCAGTCCGGCAGGCGGGGGAATCAGCCTGGACGCAAACATACACAGCATGGCGATCGTAATGATAATCGATCGCTTTATGGTAGTACTCTTTGTAGTAGTTTTCATTCAACACCCTCCTCAATCATAGTAATCCGACGCATTTTTGTCCGTTATTTGAAAGCCCCTGAGCGGTACACTACACTAGATAAGGGCTCCCTGGCGAAGCAGCTCCTCCTGAACAAGTTTTGTATCATTACACCCATTTTTCGCGAGGGCCGCGGCAATACCGGCCGCATGGCCTGTAGCGAAGCCCGTTCCCATGACTCGGACCGAACCGTAAGCGATATGGTCGGTGGAGATCGTCCGCCCCGCGCACCATAGGTTGCTGATATCCCGCGCCTTGAGGGCGCCAATGGGAATATCAAAGTAGGCGTTATCCGGCAGCTTGGTGTAGTGGTCATACACCCTGGTGCTCTTGTGAATCTCTGGTGACCAACCGCATCGCGCAACGCTGTCCGGACTCTTTTTCATGGAAAAAACATCCTCACCAGTAATGATGTATTCGCCTATCGTGCGCCTGCCTTCCCGGATACCGATCTTAGGGCCGGTCTGAATGAGACGCGCGTTTTCCATGCCTGGCATAAAGCGCCTGAACGCCTCCATATAGGCGTGGGCTTGCCGCCGTGTGTCAATTTCGGCCTCGGTAAGAACGCGGCAGCTAAGATTGTTGTGGGCGAAGCTGGGAATGAGAAAGACTACAAGATCCCCATCCTTCCCGGCCCGGTGCAGGAGTCCGCCCTTATCCTTGTCAAGGTAAGGGATTCCGGCGTCCCGGCCCAACTGAATGGCTTTGGCCATCCCGGGCTGGGTGAGATCGGCCTGGGGTCCCACCCGGTCGATCCGCAAAGCCAGCGTCGATACCTGACAGTTACCGTTCTCATCCCCTCTGACGACTTCACACCCCGTAAAGTTTGCCAGCGTGGATTCCCCCGATGCGTCAATGAAGGAATTACCCCCGATCCAGAATCGCCCTTCGTCATCAAAACACTCCACCGCAGCAATCTTTCCATTCTCAGTTCTGGCCCCGATGATGTGGCAGTGAAGCAGCAGATCCGCACCACTGTTCGTCATCATCTGATCCATGGCCAGCTTGATCGTCTCGGGATTGACGGGAATCAGGCTATTGCCCGTGACGGAGGGAACAGGCGACATGCTATCCCCTAGGCTCTCCACCTGCTTTCGGAGCATAGTACCGACTCCGCCCACTACCAGATCAGGATTACTGCCACGAGTGTAAAAACCACAATAAGCATTTACATTGGAATGGGTCGCCTCACCTCCCAAGTAGGGGTTTCGCTCGATGAGCAACACTTTCGATCCGGTTTGTGCCGCGCCAATTGCCGCGGCGATCCCTGCCGAGCCGCCGCCCACGACGATCACATCATAATTATCACTACATCTCATCTGTCTTCGCTCCTCACATTATGGCGTTATTTGTTTCCCTAAATCCACTATAATGTGCCTGTTGACTTTTGTAAAATACATGAATATAATACTATCCATAGGCGAATCCTATGGATAGTGTATGAAAACCATGAAAAACTGCATCCAAAAAATTGACTCCGATGAATGTATCTGCAGATAAACACCACTAATTTATGACAGAGGTATGGATATGCATTTAAATCAACTGCGCTATGTAATCAAGATCAGTCAATGCGGAAGCATCTCTCAGGCGGCAAAGGAGCTGTTTATTGCCCAACCCTCACTCTCCCAGCAGATTCTCAATCTGGAGGAGGAGTTAAACGTCAAGCTGTTTATCCGTGACCGGCGCAAGATCATGCTCACCGACGCAGGCAGGGAGTTTGTGGAGGGGGCATCCGCTGTGCTGCGGGAGTTAGAGCGGCTCACCCACAATATGGCCCGCTACAGCTCCAGGCGCGAGGGCAAACTCGTGGTCGGTGTTATTTGGGTCTGGGCATACCTCGGCATCAACGCACATATTTCTGACTTTAAACTGCGTTTTCCAAACATTGATGTACAGCTTCTCCCCAACGGCAGCGTTACTCTCTATGAGATGCTTATGAAGCGGGAGGTAGATTGTTGTATCATCCATGCCGCACAGGCAATGGAAGCACAGCCGGAGTTGTACATCCAGCTGCTCATTGAGGACTATTTCGTTGCCGCCATGGATATCAACCATCCGTTAAGCCATAAAGAGAGCGTTTCTTTCCATGATATTTGTGAGCACAGTATCATTTTGCCGGGTAAGGATTCTGCGGCGCGAAGCTTAGTGCTGAATGCCTTTTCAGAGATCGGGATCACACCTAAGATTGCATGTGAATCCACCCAGTCAGCCATTACATTCCAACTGGTAGCCGATGGCGCAGGTATCGCATTCGTTGCTAAGAGGACGGCTGATATCTTTCAATATAAAAATTTTGCAGCAGTGCCAATTGCGCCAAAAATGAAGAGAGATATTTACCTGGTGGCCCGGTCTGACAGTGTCGGCAGCCCCATTCTTAATTGTTTTCTTGAATTTATGCATAATGCGCACCCTGTATAACCTAAAACAATTTTCTCGTCCGGAATTAGTATAATGACCGCATAGAAGGTACAGAGAATGGCCGTAGAAAAGTAATATTTATCGAACTACCCCCGCCGCCCGCTTGTGGCTTTTCCCGCCTGCCTGACAAAGAACAGGATGACTGCCGCCGCAACGACCGGCAGGATATACCCAAACCCGCGCCACGCGCCCTCCGCCGACACCAGCAGGTTATAGGTGGCGTGGAAGGTGGCCGCCGCGCAGATCACCGCGAAGGAGCCCGTAATCTCCAACCACCTGCGCCGGTAAACGAAGGACAGCCCGTAGCCCAGAATAGCAGCGCAGATGGCGTGCATAATGCCCGCCGAGAAACCGCGCACCAGCGCGAACGGCAATTCCCCCGCGCCGTAATAGGCGATGTAGCCCACGTTTTCCTGCGTGGCGAAGCCCAGCCCCACGGCAAGGGCGCAGGAAACAATGCCGCGCCTCTTCGGCTCAAACACCGCCATGTAGAAGAACACCGGCAGCGCCTTGAGAATCTCCTCGCACACGGGCGCGAACTGGATAACGAATTGGGTCTCGCCAAGGCCATTCCCAACAGCGGACTGCTCGATATAGCCATTGCAGTAGCCGGCCAGCAGGCAGGCTGTAAGGCCCAGCAGGAAAAAGCCGATAAAACGCCGCGTGTCGCCTTCCAACAGGAATACCGCGATTAAAAGCGGCGCGGCCAGGCAGACAAAGATATTTTCAGAATAAATCATGAGCCCGTTCCTCTAATTCTTAATTCTGCATTCTTAATTCTCAATTACGCCCGCCCCCTTTGCCGCCGCCCGGTACATTAGCAGCATGGTGAAGCTCATCATTAAATCAAAGGTAATGTACATGGCGTCGCTGCCAAGGGACGAGCCGAGAAACATCATGTTTTCCGCCAGCACATAGAGCAGCACCGCTCCATGATACCGTCGCGGGGGCGGCTCCAGCCCGCTTTCCACACCGCCCGCCAGCAGTATCAGCAGGGAATAGTAGGCCAGAAACGACAGTGGGACGCAGAACAATAGGTTGATGAAAAAACCGCCGTCCCTGATATAATATACGCAATGCAGGACAATCACGGCGGCGGGAGCCGCCAGAGAGACTTTCCGATATGGCCGCAGAGCCTTTTTCTGCTCATCCGTCCATTCGCCCGCCAGCCACAGGTCGATCGAGAGCAGGAAAAAATATGTACCGATATAGGAGAGGTACGCCACCGAAAAACCCGAGGGAAATTGCCCGTAAATCCACATATGCAGCATATAAAAAACGTCGCCCAGCAGGTAGCAGCCGTACGCGCCGGCCAGCAGCCGGAACAGCCACCCTCTCCGGCGCGCCGCCAATACGGTCGCAGCGCTCAGGCAGGCGATTTGTATGAATTGGTTAATGAGATGGACCGTCTCCGTCATTTTCGTTTTTCTCCCCAGGCCTTTTCTTCAAAAGCACCTTATAGCAGAATATTGTGACCGCGCAGCCCAGCGCGAAAGAAACCACCGCCAGCAGCACATAGCCGCCAAATACGCCGTCTGCCGCCTGAGCCGCGCCGTATACTCCGGTGCCGGCGACCCCGGGGGCGTCCGTCACCACCGGAGGGATGACGAAAGCGAGGATCACGACCACAGCAAGGCAAACAGCCACCGACAGCGTAGAATAAATCCTTCTTTTTCTCGCCGCCCGCCGCTTTCTGATAAGCTCGGCCTTCCGCAGAGCCTGCTCCGCTATTTCCTTACTATCCCACATAGTCGAACCCTCCGCTTTCCAGCTTCTTTTTCAGGGAAGACTTCGCTCTATAATTAAGGTCGCTAATTTGTTTCACGGTCTTACCCAACACCTGTCCCGCCTCCGCGTAACTCATTTCCTCAAAGTATAACAGCTGCAGAACCATGCGGTAGCCAGGCTTCAATTCACTCATCGCCGCCTGAAGCCGTTGTTTGTTATCCTCCCGCTGTAAAAACGTCTCGGGCGTTTCGTCTTCGCCGAGTACATTTTCCAAAACGTATTCATAGGGGAGATGCGTTTCGTGCCTACGCATCTTTACATAGCGTAAGGCAATATGCTTTCCAATCGCAAACAAATAAGTCTTTAGAGACGACCTGCCCTCAAACCGCCTGCCGCTTACGGCAAGCTGGGCAAAAGCGTCGATCAGAAGATGCTTTGTTTCGTGCATATCCCCGACGATGCCGCCCATAAACAAGGCCAAGTCATGCTCGTAAAGCCTGACCAATTCCTCAAAGGCACTTTCGTCACCGGCCAGAAAACGGCGATATAATTCCTCGCCATTATCGTTTCCCTTTTCCCGACCCACACTCACCGTCCCCTCTCTTTGAATGCAGAATTATTATCGCACCCGCATTGAATCTATTTGTGATCCTGCTGTCTCTATAGTCTTTATATGTATGATACCAGGGTCAAAAGGTCATGCTTTTTCATGCTTGCATGAAAAAGCATGACCTTTGGGACCCGCAAAACATGAGAAATTAGCCCGAATAGGGCGGATTTCGAATGTTTTTAGGATTGCGGGAGCACAAAGTGCGTAGCAATCCGTAGGTATCAGGGGTCAAAATACCTTTTGACCTCAACATCATTATATGGGTTCTGTCGAACAGTGTCAATCGATAATAAGATCTCACTTATACCGCGGAACACAAGCTGTATTTATTATAGGAGCTTATTCGGGCTTACATCGCCAACGTTTGCGCCATACACCTTCTTCTGCTGGGGAATCTGGCAATTAGCTTAATCGCTACCATGTGCGGGTTGTTTGTACGAAAGGTTAAATCACCGGAGGAAAAATTGCCCGGAGCTATGTAGCCGGCAGGGGCTGCGCTACAGCTATGTCGAATAAGACTAAAAAAAATATTGCAAATTTAATAAAATACTTTATAATCTAATTATTATGATACCAGGGTCAAAAGGTCATGCGTTTCATGCTTGCATGTAAAAGCATGACTTTGGGACCCGCAAAACATGAGAAAGCAGCCCGAACAGGGCGGATTTCGAATGTTTTTAGGATTGCGGGAGCACAAAGTACGTAGCAATCCGTAAGTATCAGGGGTCAAAATACCTTTTGACCCCCACATCATTATTATCAGAAAGGATAAAGATAGCATGAAAGATGATTATCTCCAGATTTTAAATCAAGATTATAAGTGTCTGCGCCAATGTTACTTCGTCTATTTCCTTATTGCATGTGCGGCAACGATACTATTTCTTATCAACCAAGTCGCCGCTGTCGTATTATTTGTGGTTTATATTCTATTTCGTTTTACTATAATAAGAGCGAAAATAAAACAATACCAGCAAAGCTATACCCACGCCTGCATTCAGTTTACAATGGATAAACATTTAAAAAATGCCCAACACACGAAATCCCCAACCCTAGACCAGGAGACACTACGCCAGGCTCGTTTGATTCCCGATAAAAATCAAAAGGGTTCTATCCTGCTGATAGAAGGCGTACAAGGTCAAGGGCATGGGCATCCCGTCTTGCTAGGGGACGCGGTATTCGCCAATACCTTCCTGATCGGAGAAAGAAAAAAACACAATGAGTTTGCATCCGGTTGCTGGATACAGCTTACGTTACCTCAGGATACCGGATTGGACTGGAGATTGATTCACAAAGACGCCATAATGGAAGAATCCCTCTCCCTTATGAAAAGCAAAAATGCAGATTTGCAGTCGCCGGAAGATACATCCGCCAGATGGATAAACGATGATTTTAATATTCTGCGATTAGACGGTACACCTGACTTTCCCACCGACCCGGTACTGTCGGTACTGCATAAAATGGCAGAAAACATAACTGCTCCATTGGCCGTTTGCATGAAAGGGAATCAGGTACATGTCTATTTAAGAAGCCGATTCTTAGGGCAAAAGGTAAATCCTCGGCAAGTGCCTGATGAGGCGCTAATTCAGTGCGACATTCTTCCTGAGCTAGCACAGGTTTTGTCTCTTGCGGATACACTTGCAAAAGCGTAAAAGCAGCTGCTGTTCCGAGGGCTGAGTCGCTGTCGGCAGATAACCGGCTGTCCATATCTGCCGACAGCATATAGCAGGTCTTTTCCTCAACTTGGATTATAATTACTATTTTTCGACAGCAAATTCCACTACATGCCAGTAGGAAGCGAATTCTCCATTGCCAAGATCACGGGTAAAGCGAATGGCCACCTTCAGGGTATCGCCATCAAAATCCTGCGCCGTACTAATCTTGATATATACTTGCTTGCCATCTAACGTATTTTCATTGTAAAGGGAATTGTTCACATTCGGTCCGCCGCCATTTGCCAATGTAACCGTATCCGGACGAAGAATTGGCTTATCACTGGCTTCACAGGTTAATTCGATATCCGTAACACTACCTTCTAATACGGCCCAATCAATAGACCACTCTTTGCTAAAGGAAGTTTCATCATCACCATAAGCGCCCGTATATCCTTGAACCGTAATTGCCGCAACATCACCGGCTGAAATTGTCACGATTGGCTCATCCTTTGTGGCATCGTCATAAGATGTCTGTGTTTCATCACCAATTCGAATCTTACCGAGAATCGTTTCTCCTGTGCCGCCTTCACCCTGCACATATGCGACCGAACTATCTTTTACCTGATTCCAGGTTGTATTCTCTTGCGGCTCTATCCATGTTGCGTAATTATCCGCATTGGCCCAGCCATCAATTGCAGGGAGAACCTGAACACCCGCCCACAGGTAATCGCTGTAGTCGTACTCTTTGTCCTCAAAAAATTCATTCAATTCCGGGGATTCCGCACAAGCAATCTTCTTCTCTTGGGCAAAAATCCAAGTCATATAATCTGTCATCTCTTCTGCTGAAGTAGCATCCATAAGCACATGCCCGTCTGAAGTAATGTCCATAAGCATATTCGTTTTTCCGAGAGTCTTCAATGTATTGAAAGCACGATAAGCCTCATTAACGGGAATATAAAGATCTTCATAACCATGAAGAATATAAATATTCACGTCAGAATCCGCAATCGCCTGCATATCACACTGATCTCCCCATGTCGTATGAACGGTCGTTCCGGCATTAATCAAGATTGCTGCAAGCAAATCCGGCTGTACAGATGCTAACTCGTAAGACCAGCCAGCTCCCTGAGACATACCCGTTGCATAAATGCGATTCATATCCACATTGCCATATTCATCTGAAATTGCTTTGATCACTTCACCAAACTGGTAAACATATTCCAATTCCGCTTCATAATTCACACAGGCTTCAAAAGGTACGTTAAAATTTAAAACATAAGCCGGATTTTCCATCTGAGCAGTTTCGGATGCAAAATCCAATCCTTTATTGGCATAAAAATTATTGATTATGCAGTTGGCGCTTCCCAGCCCCCCCAGAACTGCAATCAAAGGATATTTCATTGTTTTCGCATCTTCCGGAACATAAAGTCGGAAATATAAAGTTCCTACGCCATCTCCGACGTCTCCAACGGTATCCATCTCCGGATCGATAGCAAAATCCCACCTGTACCAGTTAAAATCTTCTGCAGTGCCTTCTTCCGTGGAAGCATACAGCACCTTATTTTCTGTATCCTCCGACATGATGGGATATTCCTTCGCCTTTGTTTCCGCAGCTGTTGTTTCTGCTGTTGTTGTTTCCGCCGCTGTTGTTTCCGCTGTTGTTGTTACCGCCGCTGTTGTTTCCGCATTGTTTCCGCACCCCGTGATACTGCTCATGATCATGAGCATACACAATAACAGCACAAGACATCTTTTTTTCCTCATAAATTCTCCTCCTTTTCTATCTTAACTGCTTATGTCTTATACTATAATTATATCGCTATATAGATGTATTACAATGAGGTTATCTCAATAATTTGTGTGCAATTTTAATGGAATTTTCTATTTTTCCAAATATGGCAGTTCTATCTCCACAATTGCCCCACTATTCTCGACACTACTTAGTGTAATTCCATATTCTTTTCCATAATAAAGTTGAATGCGCTGATTGATATTAATCAAGGCGATACCATTGTTCTGCTTGCTATTTTCTCCATAGACAAATGAGGTTCCCAATTCCATAATTCGCCGAATGGATTCCAATCTTGATGAGGATATTCCCACACCATCGTCTGCAATTCGAATGACGATTCTGTCACCTGTGTTAAAAATCCGTATACTAACGCTTCCTGACCCCACTTTCTCTTCCAATCCATGGTAGATCGCATTTTCTACAATAGGCTGCAAGGTCAGTCTGGGAATCAAACAGTTCAACAACTCCACATCTGTTTCATCGAATAATTTTACTAGCATAAATCGATTGGGAAATCGATATTGCTGGATTCTAAAATAATTATATACATTTTCCAGTTCCTCTGACAACGTCGCCATATCCCCTGGATGACCAATATTGTAACGAAACATGGTAGATAGTGCCTCGGCCATATCCGCAACATTTTCCACCCCTTGATCCAAAGCCTGGCTTCGGATCATTTCTAATGTATTATAGAGAAAATGCGGATTGATTTGACTGTATAAGGCATTGATTTGTGCTTGCACTTTTAGCAGTTGAGAAGAATATTCGCTGTTTGTAGCAAAAGCTACTTTCTCAATTAGCCAGCGAATACCCTCCTCTGTCGAAAAATCCGGTCCGCTTTTATCAAAAAAGTCAATCCCAATTCTTTCTAACTGCTCAAAGAAGCCTTTCTTTTGCCTGAATTTCCAATACCATGACCTGATTTTTCCCATTACTCATCCCCTCTCCGATCAAGAATGTAGTTTGCGGTACTCCTTTGGACTAATTCCCACCATTTTTGAAAAAGTTTTACTGAAATGCCGCGAATCTGTATATCCCACCAGATGAGCCACTTCGGAAACATTCCATTTTACTTCCTTTAATAGTTTCTTGGCCCGGTCCATCCTCACATGGTTTAAATATTCCGAAAAATTCATTCCTGCTTCTTTTTTAAACAAACTACTTAGATAGACAGGGCTTAGATGTACCAGATCTGCCAGCTCTTCTAATGTAATTCGATTGGAATAATTCTCCTCTAAATATTGCAGAGCGACACGAACAGGCAATGCCATTAGCATCTGCTTCCTCTCATCCCCAGCTTGTACCGCAAAATCAATGGCATTCCCTAGAAGCTGCAAAACTTCGCTCCAGTTTTTGCAATCATTCATTTGTCTGATAAAATAGTCCTCTTGAAAAAATCCGTTGTTTTCATGAACCCCTTTCCATTCTAAAATTTTGTCTCGAATAATTCTCATTATATCCAATACAATATCAACCAGGAAAACATAATCTTTTCCTAACTCTCTCTGGTAATTCTCCAGCACTTCCAAAGACCACCGGGAAATCTTATGTGCATCAAAAAGCGCTATAAGCTGCAGCAATTTTTCCCGTTCTTCGCTCCGAATCCGTAGGGAATCCCTCTTCAATTCCAGTGAACTTTTCTCTGCCCAATAAATTTGATTCTTCCCGTTCCACCAGCGCATGTAAATTGCATATTGTGCTTGCCTGATTATCATTCTGCAATCCTCAATAGTATCACACTCTTCACTCACGGCAATTGTTAGAGCCATGTTTCTTATTGCTTCTGATAGCAACCGGATTCCTGTTATTATTTCTCTCAGCCTCACCTCCAAAACTTCTTTTGAATACTGTTTGCCATTAATTAAATAAATAATTTGATTTCCCTGTATCACACTTTCATAATCAAAAACAAAAGTATTCAGCTCTTGGTTGAAATACCTTTGAACCCGTTCTATATAATATTCCCGGTTCTCTTCCCAACCTCCTTGCCGGTCATTCTCTATCTGAATGACCAAGGCATAGAAATCTCCCGGATAAAAGTGAAAGCAATACTTTTGGTTGATTTCCTCTATGGTTTCCTGATTGGTTCTCCCATCACCCTTAATTAAATGGGACAGCCACGTTTTTCTTAAGTTTTTTTGCAGAGAAATTATTTCCACCTGTTGCGCGGATTCATTTTTTTCTTTTTTATACTCCGATTCTCTCTTTTCCTGCACATGCCGCAAGATAGCATTCAATTCATCTTCCTTAATGGGTTTTACCAGATAATCCTCCACACCGAAACGGAGTGCCTGCTTGGCAAATTCAAATTCCCGATATCCACTCACAATGATAAATGAAACCGCCTGATTCTCTTTTCTTATTTTTTCTATCAGTTTCAGCCCGTCTAATCCAGGCATTCGAATATCGGTGATCACAATGTCCGGTTTTTTCTCCATGATTATCTGATATGCTTGTATCCCATCATGAGCGTATCCCATCCCGGTTAATCCCAGCTCCTCCCAGGAAATTAAATGTTTAATCAAGTTACAAACAGACATTTCATCATCTGCAATTAATACCGATTGCATCTGTTATCCTCCTCACAAAATTACTTTGTACAATTTTCCCCTATCGTATGGGATATGTCTTTTTTACACGAGCCTTATCGGATAATAAACCGATAAGAATAAAACTCCCCTCAAACAGCTGGATCCAGTAGGAGGAAAGGTTCAATAAATTAGCACCATTTTCTAACAGTGTCATGAGCAATACCCCCAGATAGGTTCCCACTAGAGATCCTCGTCCTCCATATAAAGAACAGCCGCCAATTACAATCGCTGACATCGCCGTCATTTCCAAACCGGTAGCAGAAGTAGACATTGCCACTCCCACCCGTCCGGTTAGCACCAACGCCGCCGCACCATACATGACTCCAGCAATAATATAGGTAATCAAATGAATTTTCTTCACTTCAATTCCTGAAAGATGTGCCGCCTTTTGATCTCCTCCCACCACGTAAATGTGATATCCCAGCACCGTCTTAGACAGTAGCAGCTGGCCAATCAAATAGAGAACCAGCGTAAGTAAAACCGGCATAGGAACCCCCCAGAGGCTCCCTGTTCCCAATATGCGAAAAAGTGAAGGTAATCCTGATATCGTTATTCCGCCTGTATAGTTTAATGCGACTCCTCGAAGAATTGTCATCGTTGCCAAGGTTGTAATGAAAGACGCTAGTCCCAAACGCGAAACCAACCACCCATTAATGGCACCCAGTCCACCTCCCAAAAGCAATGTCACGAGGATTCCTAGTAAGGGATGGATTCCTTGATTTACCACCAAATCTGCGCCAATCACTCCTACAAATGCGACAATTGCACCTCCTGACAAGTCAAAATTCCCAGCAAGCATAACGAATGTAAGGCCTGTAGCCGCAATTGCAACCGTGGTTGACTGTAAAATTAAATTTTGCCAATTCTTCCAGGTTAAAAACCCTTCACTATTTAACGAAAAAAATACCCCTGCTAATATAATTAAGAAGATTACCACATAGTACTTTCGAAGCTGTATCCCCCAATTTTTTATCCGCAAATTCATTTTTATCTACCTCCTCCTGCCGCTATCACTTTTGATAGGCCTCAGACCAGATCCCATATTCCTGGACTTCATCACTGTTAATATTGAAAGGAGTAATGAGCATACAGGGAACATAATAAATAGGTTCAACGGCATGCCCATTGACCAAATATTCATACAACACCCTTACGACTTCTGCCCCAATTTCTGTTGCGTTCTGCGCAACTGTGCCATCAATTTTTTTATCACGGATAGAAGTCACTACATCCGGAAAGGCATCTGTTCCCAAAATAATAATGTGATGGGGAGAACCAATCGGTTCTGTCTGCTCCATCGCCTCAATGGCTTGGAGAACTGCCATCGTCAAGTAATCCGAAACGGAATAAATCCCATCCAAATCGCTTCCGTATAATCCCAGCCAATCCGCTGCTACATTCAGTGCCTTTTCTGGGGATTTTGCCTGCTGAGATGCCACAATACGGATATTCGGATACTCTTCACTCATGGTTTTCTTAAAACCATTGACTCTCTCCAGATGAGAAGTCAAGGTCAAACTTCCACAAACAATAGCCACATTCCCCTTGTATTCTCCATTTTTCTCATAAACCATATCTGCCAGCGCTCTGGCCGCCGTACTTCCCAGGGAAAAATTATCGGTCGAAATCATACTTACCACATCGCCCCCATTCGCGTATGTGTCATAAGTAAATACCGGAATCTGCTTCTCATTGGCAGTTTCAACTATGCTAACCACAGCATCCCCATCAAACGGCCAGATGACAAGTGCATCAATCTCTTGCGTCATCAGGACATTAGCCTGATTCAACTGGGTTTCTACATTGGAAGATACTTTTATAACAACCTCTATCTCTAGTTCCTCAACCCGACTCAAAAAAGCCTGTTGCATAGCAAGCATAAACTCATTACTGGTTTCTGAAGCCAACAGGCCAATTACGACTTTCTTTTCTCCCACTCCGCTCTCTTCATTAACGGAGTCACGAAAAAAACATCCCCCTAGGGAAATCGCAATTAACAACACGAAGAGCATTGATTTTTTCATCATACCTCCCCTTTCGCTTTATAATTCGTGATTCGTAATCATGTTCTGTTCATATAAAGGTAATTCTTCAACGGATTCCCCTGAATCTCTTCACGAGAAAATTCTTTGCCAAACTGATGGTTTTCAACTAAATAAAGGCGATGGCATAGATGCCCTATGTCCTGTAAATGATTGGAGATTAAAAGAATTGCGATTCCCTGAAGACACATTTTTTCGATTTCCTCATATAAACAGTATCGATGTCTTAAATCCATATTTGCGCCCGGGTGAACCAATATCATCACTTTCGGATGGGTTAGGAGCCATTTTCTGATTACCAGCTTCATTTTTTCTTTTTCCGAAAGAAAAGATATATTTTTGTTATAATCTTTTGCCTGTAATCCAAGGTCATCCATCTGCTCCTCAAAAGAGAAGCGCATGAGTTTGCGCGAAATAAAGTGCAGCCAGCTGGACGTTCGTTTTAATACCAACCCATTGAGATTTTCTGCCAGATTTCTATTAGGGAAAAGACCAGATTCTTCCGTTATCAACCCAATTCCATTTTGAATCGCATCCCTCCGATTTCGGTTCTCTATCTCTTTTCCGTTTATTTGAAGCTTTATCACTTTCTTGTGAATGCTCCCCAAAAGACAATCCACAATATACTTCGCTGTGTCTCCCTCCAGATCCAGTATCCCTGCCACTTCTCCTTTCTGTATATAAAAGGAAAGGGGCGGATTCTTTGTATCTAACGCTGATAATTCCACGTTTAATACAGATTCTTTTGAACGAAGATTCTCCATTCGTTCCGTTTTACTCAATCCACTTTCCACTAAAATATCTACAAGATTTTTTTTTGAAAACTCTCCCCTAAAAAAATTACAGGTCACGCGCCCTTGTTTTAGAACAACAATCCGGTCACAACACGATAACAAGTATTCTGGTTTCGAATCCACGATAATTACTGATATTCCGTTTTCTTTCATCTTCCGAAAAAAAGGAGGAACCGTCTGGAATAGCATATCAAAAGACTGTGCGCAGATTGAGTTAAGGATAATCAGTTTTGCACCGCACATTACCGCTTTCAGCATTCCAACGAAATATTCTTCTTTCAAACTCAATTGCTCCGGAAATTCATAGGCATTTATTCCGGTTTCCCAAGTATCCAAATATTCCTGAGCCAGGATATGAATATTTTTCCTTTTTACAAAAAGATGCTCAGACTTTGGAATAAAAGAAGGCGGTCGAACCATGCAAAGATTTTCTGCGACATCCAGTTGAGATATCAGTCTGGATTCCTGATTGATACAATAGATTCCTTTTTCTTGGGCATCGGAGATCTTTTGAAAAGAAGTCAATTGGTTTTCTATGTATATCACTCCGCTGTCATTCGGAATATCCCCAGATAAAATGTCACATAATATTTCTTTTCCCGGGCTAGAATCACCTAAAATACCAAGGATTTCACTCTCATAAACCGAAAGATTTACATTTGTCAGTATTTTATTCTCCCGCTGCAGTTTAGATATGCCAAAAACACGGAGGATTTCTTTTTTGTAATTCTCTCCTCTATGTCTGCCTTGATTCATTTAAGTCCCCTCGCTTTCTGATTATATTTTTATAATTATACCATTAACTGAGTGGCATTCAAAGCGTAAAAATCAGGATATTTGGCATGGGAAGCGCTACAGCTATATCGAATAAGGCCATGTCATGAAAACACGATGGGACGGCGTTACCACTCATTTTACCAGCCACTACAAGCCGGTATGGAGGTGATCTTCTCCAGCTTCTTAAGATATATTCAACAACAGCACAACCGCCAAGCTGCATCTGGCGGTTGTGCTGTTACTCATGTTATATTTAAATACAGCTGCCTGCTACATGCTTTCTTTCAGGATTCCTACAATCTCATCCTGTGATAGAACCTTATAGCCGCCTTCCATAATAAAGGAACCTTTTGCAATGCCGTCTATCATATTTTCGGTTACGCCTAAATCGCCGATGTTCATTATAAGACCAATGTCCTTCATCCACGCTTCCATGCAGCTCAAGCCTCTGGCAGCGGTCTGCTCATCGGTTTTTCCTTCCGTGCCTACATTCCACACATTAACAGCATATCTTTTAAACTTTGCAAGTCCGTAAGGCATGATGTGCCGGTAGTAAGCCATGGAAATCGCCGAAAGCGTCATGCCGTGGGTGGCGTCGGTATACGCGCCGATGGATTGGCCGATCATGTGAACCATCCAGTCGGTGGATTTGCCTTTTGCCACAAGGGTGTTGAGCGCCCAGGCCGCAATCCACATGATATTGCTGCGCGCTTCATAATCAGTGGGACTGTTCACAGCGATTTTGGAGGAATGGACTAACGAGCGCAGCAATCCCTCGCTGATATAATCGGAAGTATTGTCGTCCTCGCCGGAGAAATACTGCTCCAAAATATGCGACATGATATCGTATAAACCGGCGACCATCTGATACTGCGGAAGGGTATAGGTAAACACCGGATTCAAGATTGAGAACTTTGGAAATACGCTGCTGCTAAATATATGACCAATCTTCCGCTTGCTTTCATGGTTGGTAATAACCGCGCCGCCATTCATTTCCGATCCGGTACCGACCATCGTCAGAACACAGCCGACCGGAATGATTTTATTGTCTACATCCTCCATTCGCAGATAGTATTTCTCCCACGGGTCTTCCTCGCAATAAGCTGAAACAGAAACCGCCTTCGCATAGTCACAGACCGAACCGCCGCCGACGGCAAGGATGAGGTCAACCTTGCCATTTTGAGCACGCTCACAGCCCTCATACAGCTTTTCCACCGTGGGATTCGGCATGACGCCTGCGTCCTCAAAAATGACTTTTCCGTTTGCCTTTAGGATTTCCACGACTTTGTCATAGACACCGTTTTTCTTAATGGAACCGCTGCCATAGACCAACAGTACGTTTGCGCCGTATTTAGGCAATTCTTCATTCAGATAATGGAGTGAATCCTCACCAAAATATAGTTTTGTTGGGTTTGCATAGCTGAAATTTCCTAACATTTATCCTCCTCCTATGGATTCTATAATTCTTTCACACAGCCTTGACGTCAAGGTTGCTTAAGTAATATAATCAGTATAGAACCTAAAGTCAGGTTTAGGTCAAGAGATAACGAAAAAAGTTTTCTAAAATGAAAAAAGTTTACAAATTTTCAGGAGGATAAAAGGATGTACTATTCCATTGGAGAGGTATCGGGTACAACAGGTATCACCATTTCAACCTTGCGTTACTATGATAAAGAGGGACTTTTCCCCACGATGGGACGTTCGGGCGGTGGCATTCGAATGTTCACTGAAACAGAAATAGAGACCATCAAAATTATTGAGTGCCTGAAAGCAACCGGTATGTCCATCAAGGATATTAAGCGGTTTTTCGATTGGTGTCAGGAAGGCGACGCTTCTCTGCAGAACCGGCTGGATATGTTCAAGGAGCGCCTTGAAATAGTAAATAGGCAGATGGAAGAACTGCAGAAAACGATGGATACCATTCAATATAAATGCTGGTACTATGCTACTGCTGCTGCCGCCGGTTCTGAGGATGCCGTAAAGAATATCCCCTCCGAGGAAATGCCGGAAGAAATCAGGGTGTATAAAAGAAAATACTCAAAATGAGGATATCAACTCATCATAGACAAAACAGTCCGTATAATGATCATTCACCATACCCGTCGCTTGCATAAATGAATAAATAATAGTCGAGCCGACGAATTTAAAGCCCATTTTTTTCAAATCCTTGCTTATCTTATCGGAAATCGGGGTGGTCGCGGGTATATCCTCAAGCTTCTCCCAATGGCCTATAATAGGCTTATTGTCCACATATCCCCATATGAATTTATCAAAGCTTCCGTACTTTTCAATAATCTTCAAGAATAACCTGGCATTATTCACAGCCGCATTAATTTTCAGGCGGTTTCTTATAATACCTTGATTGTTCATGAGTTCTTCTATTTTCGTTTCGCTGTAAAGGGCTACCTTATCAGGATCAAACCCGTCAAAAGCCTCCCGGTATGCCTCTCTCTTTTTCAACACGGTGATCCATGACAGCCCTGCCTGCGCTCCTTCTAAAATCAGCATTTCAAACAGCTTACAGTCATCATGTACGGGCCGCCCCCATTCGTTGTCGTGGTAGTCTATGTAAACGGGGGTATCTCCAAAGCATCTGGTTTTTTTATTCTCCATAAATCAAAGTCCTTTCGCGCGTTAATCCGCCTTATTCCCAAAACGTAAGGGCATACTGTGCGGCATAAAAAACACTTTATTTCAAATTTTCTATCTACCATTGTAAAAAAATTGGAACATCCTTTTTTCCCAAATAAGGCAGTCTCATCCAATGCTCCCGAAGGACATGTTTCAACACATTTGCTGCAGTCGTCGCAAATTTTGTAGGATGCTTTTTTATCTGGAATCAGGTCTGCATCGGTTAGAACAGCACTAAACCAAAGCAGATTACCGTACTGTGAATTTGTGAGCAAATAATTTCTTCCAATGATCCCAAGCCCCGCAAGCTCTGCGGCATGTTTCAGAGATATGTGCCCGAATTGTTCCTTTCTTCCATCACCATCCACCCATTTGCCGCCCGAAGCACTGATCGCTTTTGTCTTATACCCATCGGCCTTTATTCGCTTTGCTACTTCTTTTGCCATGCCCGTCATTGTAGTAAGCATTGCATTGCGGCTTTCAGTATATAGCGCTGTATTGTTTAAGACTCCCCGCGGAAATGTAGCTCCCAAAACGATCACAGATAGGCATCCTTTTAAATTATCAGAAGGCTTAAAACCATCCGGCGCTAAACCGAAATCTTTGGAAGCTGCTATACCAACTACACTCGCTCCCGCATTTAATCCATATTCTTTCACGATTTCACTGTTTATTTCGGTTTTCATTAACATTCACCTCACGGTATAAAAACGATCCGAACCTTATTGTCACGCCTTGGAGTTTTGCTTTACGCCTCAGCGAATGGCTATCCGCTTCATCACATTGTCAGGGAGCGGCATCGCCGCCCCCGATTTGCCGTTTATTAAGCCGTCTGCCAGCGTTTAAGCTTAGGGAAGTTCTCGCGCATCATAGCAATTGCTTCCTCTTTTGTCATCTCCATGTCCCAATCATCCACGTGCTCGGCACAATAGGCGATCATCTCGTCCATTGTCATATCGGCGGTAAACACGCCGTCTTTATAGCAGTAAACGCAGTAGTCCTCGTTTTTGCCGCCGTCCTTATTCGTTCCGAAATCCTCGCACTTTTGCATTGGCATACCGCAGCTCTGACAAAAAATCATGTTTTCCATTTTCGTTTCTCCTCTCTCCTTTACAGGTATCATAATCTTGGTAATTATTTGTATGCCATCATTATACAACTCCTAATATGACAACAGTGAGTCATATTCTAAAGACTTGTCCAAAGATTTTTATTCTTAATCCTTTTCAATGTTGCTGACATTGTTCACAAAAATAAATACTGCCGCCCATGTAAGTCTCTTTTTTCAATGCGCCGCCGCAGTTCGGGCAAAGGGATAATGCGGTGCGTTTACTCAGCTTGGTCTTGTATCCGCCGAAACTGCCGAACAGATCCCGTTCGGTATCCCGTCCGCCGCCATTGACCATTTCCGCAAGAGTAGCTTTAGTGCTGTCAAACAACTCCCGGTGCTGTTCATCCGATAGCGTATTCATCTTGCTTTTAGGATGAATTTTCGCGTTCAGCAAAATATCCTGCAAAACACCGTTTCCCAGTCCCGGTATACGCTGCTCGGTGGCCAGAAACGCCTTCGCACTCATTTTGAGGCTCTTCTCATTAAAAAGCGTCAGGAAATATCCATAATCAAATCTGTCGGACAAGGGTGTCACCGCTTCTCTGGCTGCTTTGTAATAAAAATCATCGTCCATCGACCCGGCAGGGAACGCCCATAAGCCACCGTACATGGCTACGGTTCCCACCAGTGCCGAACTATCGTCAAAAATCACAAGCAACTGATGCTTCACAGGAAGTTTTTCCCCGGCTTCGTAATACCGGAGGATCGCGCCGTCACCGAAATGCAGGATCGCGCCCTCTGCCTCGATCTCGATCCGTCCGCCGTAAGCGTATGCGGATTCAAGCATCCGGCCGCGTAAAAGAGCGCCGTATTCTGCCGGATCCCCGAAATACCACGCAAATTTATGGGGAGACACCGCCGCGACGGCTTCTTTGATACGTTTGCCCTTAACGGTGCGGTTTAACTGTTCCGAAATTACGATCGCCTCAGGTAATTCAAGCATGATCTTCCCACCTTTCTAATTTCTTCTGTTCAATAATTCTCTCCGTGTTTTTTCAAACATTGTATCACTCTTTTTCTTATTTAGCTACTACTAGTGTGCTGTCCGGCTCACACTAATTTCAAATTGATTTTACCTTTTTCAAGGGAAGCGATTGATGATTCGTGCGGTTCATGGTATAACCTTACTGATTCACGGCACTGTTTATATCGGCATGTCCCTGCAGTAAAAGTTTTACCATTTTTTAATATGGGGCTTGGCCTTGCTTGTGACGCAGCGTTATAAGCTATAATATCGGCGGGAGGTTATGAACATGGATAAACACAGAGCGATACCGCAAGGGTATATGACGGTGGGCGAAGCCGCAAGAAAAATGAATACCACCGTCCGCACCCTGCAATACTACGACAAAGAGGGCATTCTCTCACCGTCTGCCGAAAGCGAAGGCGGACGCAGACTTTATACCGAACAGGATTTTATCAAGCTGCACCAAATACAGTCTATGAAATATTTAGGGTTTACTCTCGACGACATTAAAAACCGGCTGATTTATCTTGATACCCCCACTGATGTGGCCGCCCTGCTTACGGAACACGCCGCTACCATACGGGAAAAGATAACCGCCTTATCAGAATCGTTACAAGCAATAGAAGCATTAAAAGAGGAAGTGCTTCAAATGCAATCGGTGGATTTTAAGAAATATGCCGACATTATCGTAAACCTGCAAATGAAAAATGAGTTTTATTGGCTTATCAAGCATTTCGACGATAAGACCCTCGATCATATCCGAAGCCGCTTCGATATGGAAAGCAGCTTAGCATATATGGCTGCCTTTACCCGCATACAGAACGAGGCGATACGGCTCCAAGATGACGGTATAACGCCCGAAAGTGAGAAAGGCCAAGACTTTGCCAAGGCGTATTGGGATATAATTATGGAATTTACCGACGGGGATATGAATGTGCTGTCTAAGCTTACTGAATTTGCCGAAAAATTGGATGGCTTGGATAATAAATGGAAACAAAAGCAAATGCTTGCCAATACTTTTATTGAACCGGCTTTGGAATTTTACTTTACAAAGTTGGGCTATAATCCGTTTGAGGGGGGGCAATCATGATTAAAATGAACCACATCGTCAAACGCTTCGGCGGTCAGACCGTGCTGTCCGACGTGACGTTTGCGGTAAAGGACAAAGAAATATTCGGTCTGCTCGGACCGTCTGGCGCGGGCAAGACGACTATCATCAATATCCTCACCAATCAACTGGACGCAGACGGCGGCAGCCACCATACAGGGACTGCTATGCTGGATACTGGTCTTATGCTTGATGCGGATGGGCTGTATGTGCGGTTAAACTGCCTGGAAAATCTAAATATATTCGCGGATATTTATGGAATCCCACGCAAAAAATCTTTTGATGCGCTAAAGAAGGTCGGGCTTGAGGATGCTGCAAAAAAAAGCTGTCAATGTACTATCCAAAGGTATGCGGCAGCGGTTGGCGCTGGCTAGGGCGATTTTGCATGAACCTAAAGTATTGTTCCTTGACGAACCGACAAGTGGGCTTGACCCTGCGACAGCGCGGGGCATACACAACCTGATACAGGGATTATGCGATAACGGAGCTACTGTTTTTTTAACCACCCATAATATGGAAGAAGCCATAAAGCTTTGTAATTATGTCGCGCTTCTGCACAAGGGTAAAATCATTGAACAGGGTATTCCCGCAGAAATTTGCGAAAGGCATAACGCCGTCAAAACCGTACCGGACTTAGAAGCGGTCTTTATTAAGCTTACGGGGGTAGAATTAGAATGAAAAGTATAAAAGCCATTTTTACCAAACAGGCCAAGGATATGTTCAGAAACCCGGCGGTACTGGTTATGTTTATCGTATTTCCCGCGGTGGCTTTCATAATGACGCAGCTGATCGCTAAATCAAATGATGATATACCGAACAATATGTTTGTTACAATGATGGCGGCTATATTCACTGGAATGGGACTCGTAACCTCATCTTCCGCGGTTATCGCCGAAGATATCGAACGAAAAAGCCTGCGTTTCCTCATAATAGCGGGGGTTAAGCCGCACCAATATCTAATTGGCACAGGCGGGTTTTTCCTGCTTGCCGGAGCCGTCACATCGGTAGTGTTTGCTCTGATAGGTGAATTTACCGGCACAGAAACCCTAAAATTCCTGGCCGTTATGATAGCAGGCTCGGCAACCTCGATCATACTCGGCGCGGTAATCGGTATGCTGTCGAAGAATCTGCAGGCGGCGACCGCATTGAGTATGCCGATTGCAGTGATAATCGGCTTTACTCCTATGGTCGCCAGCTTTAGTGAAACAGTTGAAAAATATGCGGGTATTTTATATACGCAGCAGATAAACGTGATCGTGAATGACTTTTCCGCGAATTTTACGCAAGCGTTAATGGTTATCGGCATGAATAGTGCGGTGTTGTTGATTTTGTTTATCGTTACTTATAGAAAAAAAGGATTAAAGGAGTAAAAAACATCTCGGCTTCTCCTTGGTTACTACTCCTCAAGCTTTTCATTAGAATCGCCGGCTGAAGAGCCTGCAAGCAATAATTCAATATTCCGTTCCATAATGCCTTTTGAAAAATCAGCGTCTAGAAATTTGTCTGTCACAACCGTATCCACATCATCGAGTGAGCAAAAATAGGAAAAGGCGTTGTTTCCGAATTTCGCGCTGTCCGCTACCAAAATGGTCTTATTGGAATGCTCAAAAAGAACTTTCCGGTATATGGGATCCAAGCCGTAGTCTGTAACCCCTCCATCCAGCGTGATGCCTCCGGCGCCAATAAGCAATTTGTCAACAAAAAAATGTTCCATCGCCTGATAAGTCAGGCTTCCATACATACAATATTCATTTGGATCGATCATCCCCCCAAGCGCAATCAGCTTAATATCGGGGTTCGTGAGTTCCATAATCACGGGAAGTGAGATTGTTAGGACCGTTAAATTCTTATAATATTTCAGATTACGGGCAACTTCTAAAATGGTACTGCCGTTACCCAGCATAATCGTGTCACCCTCTTTCACAAGCGACGCGGCAAGCTTGCCAATGGCCTGCTTTTCGGCATAACCGGTATTACGATGAAGCCTGTAAATAGATTTGGAGTTCTGCGATTCAAGGAGAACCGCCCCTCCATGAACGCGCTTCACCAGATTTTCACTTTGCAGCATTTCAAGATCTCTGCGCGCGGTTTCATTGGAAACGCTTAACTGCTCAACAATTTCCGTAATTTTAATTGTACCCTTTACACGCAAAATATCCATGATGGTATTCCGCCTCTGTTTTGCAAGCATATGCCCTCACTCCTTGTAGACCTTTCCTTTTAATAAATATATTATGAGTGATTTTATGGGAATTTACAATACTATTTTTGATTTTGTTTGAAGATTGATTTCCTCTATATCCCTTTTTGTTGCACTTTATTGTATATTATATGTTTTTTTTGTTATTTTGGGATTTTAATTGGCGGAAACCCAAAAATCCCACAATCATATGTTGACAATTTGTTTTAAAATTGTTAAAATTTAATTAAATAGTGGTCGATTGATTAAATTGAGTTACAATGCATTATTGATTAGTCTATATTTGTAATATTGTCTCTGTTTCCCGTTAGGCATATAGTCTCAGTTAATAGGAAGAATGATAATCCGCTGTCAATTTAATTGCAGCGTTTTTATAGATATATATTGTTACTGTTCTACACAGCTAATCCTCGCGATTATCGCCAGCAGATGGCCGCTCGACAAACACGAAAGTCTGCAGTATCTTAAAGACTAAACACCCGCACAACAATGAAAAGGAGGGAAAAAATGAACCAGAATTATATCTTGTCGTTTGACCTCGGTACAAGTGGCGTTAAATCCGCGTTTATCGATTCTTCAGGCGGTTTCCACGGCTGTTCATCCAAAAGCTGTCCGCTTATCTGTCCGCAGTCGGGATGGGCTGAACAAAAGCCTTCCGATATTTGGGACGCCATTTGCGAAACGTCCAAAAGCGTTATTGAAAGTGCCGGCATTGCTAAAGACGATATTAAAGGCATCGTTTTTGGAACCTATTGGAAGGGGATTATCCCCATCGACAAAGACGGAAAGGAACTTTACAACAACATCATTTGGCTGGACGCGAGGGCAGGCGCACAGGCACAGAAGATGAATGAGTCGCTGCCTGAACCCAATATGTTTGCCCAGGAGTATTGGCCGAGACTTTTATGGGTAAAAGAAGAAATGCCGGAGATATATGAAAAAGCCGCATACCTTTTGGAAACAAACGCCTATTTAAAATATAAGGCGACCGGCGAAATTGTCTCGGATTATAATAACAATTTTATGTTTTCGGAGAATTCTCTTTTAAAAGCGTTTTATGAAGGTATTTTTTTCATAACAGGGTTGGATCGCGAAAAATTTCCGCCGCTCGTGTCCTCAACGGACAAAACGGGTTCCATTACAAATAAAGCCGCCCTTGAAATGGGCGTGTGCGAAGGTACTCCGGTATTCGGCGGCAATAACGACTTATGCGCTATTCCAATCGGTTCGGGCAGCAGCCAGGTCGACCATTGGCATATTTATTTGGGCTCTTCGGGATGGATTGGCACAGCTGTCACAGAGGATACGTCCGGCGCGCGTCCTCCCTTCTTGCCCTTTTTCCCCGGCCGTGAATTAATGCTTAGCGGAATGCAGGCCGTTGGCCTTGCGTTCAACTGGGTAATTGACCAGTTCTACAGCCAGGAGCGGAAACAATTGGGCGACGGTATATACGATTTTGTCAACCGTGATATTGAAGGCATCGAACCCGGATCGATGAACATGCTGGCCGCCCCGTGGATCAACGGCGAACGTCCTCCCCTTTCCCCGGACGCTAAAGCAGTGTTCTTCAATATAACAAATTTGCACGACCGACGCCATTTCATTACTGCCACCATGGAAGGAATCTGCTATCATTTACGCTGGCTGGGCGAACAGGTATGCGCAATGGGGATAAAACCCATGAAGACAATCCGCGCTGTCGGTGGCTGCGCCTTGAGCGCGCCCTGGATGCAGATGCTGGCGGATATCATTGGCGTTCCCGTTGAAGTACCCCAAAACGCCCGCCATGCCGGCGCGATTGGTACTGCCTATTGCGCTATGATTGGCCTTGACTATTGCGAGAACTTCGATAAAGCATATGAAATGGTTAAGATCGAAAAGGTTTATCAGCCAAATCCATCCAATAAGGCTACATATGACAAGCTATACGGTATTTGGACGAAACTGTATCCGTCTTTAGAAGGTTTATATGCTTCACTCAATAGCCAGGCATAAAACATTTTCGGAGGACACACACTTGAAGAAAGTTATTATTGGAGGGTTCCGACAGGAGTCCAACTCCTTTAACCCCACAATTACTACAATGGATTGGTTTATAGACACTGCTTTCCTTGAAGGAGAGGATATCCTTAAGCATGCCCAAATGCCGACCGAGTTGAAAGGCATGATGCAGGCGGTGTGTGAAGCCGGGGCCACGGCAATTCCCTCATGTTTTGCCATGGCGCAAAGCGGCGGAAAAGTTGACCAGCCGGTAGTGGATCGCGTGCTTGATCGGATTTTGCAATGTATCGAAGAAAACTTACCGGTAGACGGAATTTTTCTCTCCCTGCACGGCGCGACGCAATCTACCGAGTACGACGACTGCTGCGGATATATGCTTGAAAAAGTGCGAAACGCGCTTGGAGATATACCGGTTATTGCCGTTACGACTGATTTACACGCGAATATTACAGAAAGAATGGTCTATCACGCGGATGTTATCTGCGGCTACCAAACCTATCCCCATCTGGATCTGGTTCAAACGGGATATCGTGCCGCTTCGCTTGCGTTTAACTGCATGGAAACGCCTTTACATATGGTGATGACACGTATTCCCATGATCATGTCCGCCAGCATCTACACGACTACGTCCGGGCCGTTTGCGGAACTAATGGAATATGCTTTTAAAAAGCAGGCGGAAGAAAAAATACGTGATTTTTCCATTTACCAAATGCAGCCTTGGCTGGACACCGGCGAAGGAGGCTCCGCCGTAGTTGTAATTGACAGCGATCTACAAAAGGCCAAGTTGTTCGCGGCAGAACTTTCAAGCCGTCAGCTCGAACTCAGGCATTCCATACAAACCAGTTTATATTCGATTGACGAGGTCATCGGGGAAGCAGAAAAAAACCATTTGGGAAAGCCCTATATTCTGGTGGATTCGGCTGATTCTCCAAACGCCGGCGCAACGGGAGACAGCGCCGCTGTTATAAAAGAAATATTGGAGAAGAAATCCACCTTAAAAACCGCGTTTGCACTTGTAGACAGCGATGCCGCGGATTTGGCGCACAAGACCGGTGTGGCGAACCGGGCCACATTCTCGCTTGGCGGAACAATAGACCCTGAGCGGAGTCCCAAAGTAGTGGTCAACGCCTATGTAAAGTCTCTGCATGACGGAAATTTTTCACTGGAAACCCCGGCTTACGCCGGTCTTTCCAAGTCCCTTGGAAAGTGCGCCGTATTACAGGTCGGGAATATCGATATCTTGGTATGCAAGCGCATGGGCTTAAATGGCGATCCACAATTCTACCGAAGCTTCGGGATCGACCCATTATTTTATCAGCTTGTGGTCATTAAGGCAAACACCTCCTTCAGGGCCCAGTATCATGAAATTGCCGCGAGGATTTTTGAAACGGATACGCCGGGAGCCGCCGGCGCAAAACTGACATCCCTTCCTTTCAAGCATCTTCCTCACCCTTTCTACCCTTTTGATTCCCTGGACGATTATGTCATAAAGCCGCCAATCGTTTCCAGACGTTCGTCACTGCATTAGTGCTATTTTGAACAGACGCGTTATTAAAGAACAGCAAGCAACCGCTTGCTGTTCTTTGTTTTTAAAGTCCTACAAAATCTAAAAACTACTTTTTAACAACCGGCACCTGCAGTTCCGTCATCCACTTTTCAGGGTTTGGCTGATCATCCGGCGAAGTAATGACATGACCGCGCAGAAATCCGGCAAAGGTGTAACCGTTTTGCTCCATCCATTCGGCCAGCTTTTCCGAAGCAGCGTCGTAGCCGCCGTGAAACGGGCCGGAAAAACACACGGTAGCGGCCAAAGGAATTTCGTCATATTCCTTGTAAATAAATTCGCCGTGGCTTTCACCAAGCTCATCAACAGGGATGGCAATTTCCACATCAGGGTCGGACTCTTTGTATTCCTCGTCAAAGTAGGTGGAGTAGCCATCGCTGTGGCACTCAATTTGGTTTTCACCGATAAACTTCCCAAGTTTCTCCCAAAGCATGCCCTCGTCCCGATAGTGCGGGATAATTCCCCTTAATGATAACACCTTGACAGCGGACAGCTTTTGCAGCTTAACATCATAGACCATAATCTTGCGCTCCTTTCGCATTGTATCGCTCATCTGTATGAGCTTGCCATACTTTTCCTGTTCGGCTTCGATATTTGCCTTTATCGAAGCGGCTTTGGTGCGCAGAACCTTGTCCATATAGGCAGTATCATCAAAATGTGGGAGAATTTCGCCGATTTCATCAATGGAAAATCCCAAATCCCGCAGCGTTACAATATTTGTGAGCAAGGGGATTTGCCCGGCGCTGTACTGCCGGTAGCCTGTGAACTTGTCAATTTCCGCAGGATATAATAACCCACATTTTTCGTAGTGCCGCAGCATGCGGGGCGACACGCGTACCAGTTTTGAGAAATCGCCTATTTTAAACAAGAGCGCACCTTCCTTTCAGTTTTGCAATCCGGCTTGCAAATACAGGATAAACCTTGACACAATGTCAGAGTCAAGGATAATCTGCTTTATTCATTTTGGAAACCTGTCCCATGCGGGCGGCATGCAAATCTCCTTATGTCTTTAGATGTATATCACTTGATATATTACAACAAATATATTTGGACTTGTCAACATACGCTGCCACTCCTTCTTTTTTTTGCTATTAATATTTCTCAAACATTTTTCAAACAATTTGCAAATATCCACACGGTAGAGTATGTGTATCAAAATAAAATTAACTGGAGGAAAGAACATGAAAAAAAGCAGTTTTGTAGCTATGATCCTGGGGGTTATCAGCGGAATATTTATAGCAATTGGGATGTGTATGGCATTGCTTCCGGAATGGAACGCGTTTATACCCGGCGTCGTATTGGGATGTGTCGGGCTTGTATCTGCGCTGATAACTGTATTTGTATGGCGTAAGATGACAAACAAGGCGCCAATCAAGTTAAACAAAAAAACGATACTTACCGTTCTCCTCGGCATCGTAGGAGCCTTGACCCTTGGAGTTGGCATGTCCGTGGTTATGGTATGGGGTCAGATCATCTGGGGTATCATCGTCGGCCTTGCAGGCATTCTCTTGCTTCTCTGCCTGATCCCCATTTGCAAAGGGTTAAAATAAGCTCTGCCGTGTTTTTAGGCTTGATCTTATTCGCTCGTCCGATATATAATGATGTTAGGGGCAAAAGGGTTTTTGACCCCTGATACCTACCGATTGATGGGGGAAATTCTTATGATTCATATTCTTGTTGTAGAAGATGATGCTCAGTTGAACCGGATTGTTTGTACCTATTTGAATGACCATGGGTATACCGCAAAGGGCTGCCTTAACGCCCATGACGCATACGACACCATGTATAATGCCCTGTTTGATCTGATTATTTCGGACATTATGATGCCGGATATCGACGGCTATGAGTTTGCCGAATCGGTGCGTAACATCAACAAAACCATCCCGATCCTGTTTATGACAGCTCGTGATGATATCACCTCCAAGCAAAAAGGATTCCGCGCAGGCATTGACGATTATATGGTCAAACCCATCGACCTGGATGAGTTGATCCTGCGTATTGAAGCGTTGCTTCGCAGAGCCAATATCATGCAGAGCAAGGCGCTGACCGTTGGAAATCTGACGATGGATGCCGACGCGATGGCAGCAACGATTGACGATGAGGAAACCCCTATGACCGTAAGGGAGTTTAATATCCTGTTCAAGCTTCTCTCTTATCCCAATAAGACTTTTTCCCGTTCTCAGCTGATGGATGAATTTTGGGGTGTGGAGAGTGATGCCAGTCTTCGTGCCGTGGATGTGTATATTAATAAGCTCCGTGATAAATTTTCCGAATGCGGCGGATTTAAGATCGTTACGGTGCATGGATTAGGATACAAGGCGGTCTTGTTATGATCAAAAGGATGCCAATCGAAAAGGATGCCCGCGTCAAGAAAAAAACAATAAGCTGGAAACAAACCGTCATTACTTATGCGGTCATGCTGCTGCTTGTCGGTTTACAAGCTGGGATTATTGTTTTTCCCGGTTTTCTATCTATGAATACATTTATTCAGATAGCTATCGTTATGGGCTATTGGGCTATTGTCGCGGCGATATTTACATTCGTAACGGATTGGCAGATAAGAGAAGGCTATGACCGGCCAATGCGAAAGCTTAGTGAAGCAACTAAAAAGGTGGCCGACGGTGACTTTTCAATCTATATCGAACCTATGCATACTGCTGATAAGCATGATTATATCGACGTCATGTTTTTGGATTTCAACAAAATGGTGGCGGAGCTTGGCAGCATTGAAACACTGAAGAATGATTTTGTTTCCAATGTTTCGCATGAACTCAAGACGCCTCTCGCGGTTATTAAAAATTATACGACCCTCTTAAAAAAGGGCAATCTCTCCGATGAAACCCGGGAAGAATACATGGATGCCATTACCTCCGCCACTGACAAGCTCTCCGCGTTAATCACTAATATTCTCAGGCTTAACAAGCTTGATAACCAGGCAATCGAGCCTGCCCGGGAGCCTTATGACCTCTGCCGCCAGCTGGCGGATTGTCTGTTACAGTTTGAATCCTTATGGGAAAAGAAAGATATTGAAATTGAGGTAGATATTGAGGACCGGGCGGTTATCACGGCTGATGAAAACATGATGGAGATTGTATGGAATAACCTACTGTCCAATGCCATTAAATTTACCGGGCCGGGCGGTAAGATCGCGCTAAATCAAACATCCGATACAAATACCGTCACCGTCTCGGTATCGGACTCCGGATGTGGGATGAGTGATGAAACCATTAAACATATTTTCGATAAGTTTTATCAGGGAGATCCCTCTCATTCTCAGGAAGGAAACGGCCTGGGATTAGCCCTTGCCTACCGTATTGTCGAAAAGGCCGGCGGAACTCTTTCTGTGGAAAGTGAAGTTGGAAAAGGCTCCATTTTTACGGTACGGCTGAATGTATAAACACTTGCTTTTCAATGACACAGATCGTAAAGGAGCATTCAAGATGAACGAAACAAAACACCCAAGAGACTTCGTTGGTTATGAATATAAGGACATCACGGTCCCTCGCAGTATGGAATCGGTTTATGCCGACGGATATCAGCATTTTGGTTGGAAGCTGGATGAAAAATCTGGTGTTGTTACCGGTATCAATTCCAGTTCTCTGAAGCTCAAACGCGACCGGAAGATCTTGAACAAAGCGGAATTGACCCGCCTTCAGCGTCAGTTCGACGCTTGTGCAAATGAGATTGTCGCACTGGAAAAATCCAAAACGGCGAATGCGATGATTGCCGCGCTTATTGTTGGATTAATTGGCTGCGCTTTTATGGCCGGTTCCGTATTTGCCGTTACCGCTGAACCACCACAGATTGTGCTCTGTATCATTCTGGCTGTTCCCGGTTTTGTTGGCTGGATCATTCCGTATTTCTTATATAAGGGGATGAGCTTAAAGCGGAACCAAAAGGTAGAACCGCTGATCGACGAAAAATATGATGAGATCTATCAAGTCTGCGAGAAGGCAAATAGCCTGCTTCCTAAGTAAAGCAATCTTGCATCTTAGCTTATGAGACGAAAAACGCGTCATGGGCTCAGTCTTCCGGCTGTAAATCATGACGTGTTTTTCTTTACTATTTGCACATATATCGTAGAAATTAAATGATAGCAGAGGGTGAGATGAGCATGAATAAGCTTCAGAAAATCGTGACCTCCAGATTCTTTATTTCAGCGGTTGTTATATTGCTGGAATTTGCACAGCTTTTGGCCGTGTTCATCATTTTAAATATATTCAGTTCCGTAATGGTGATACTGAGCTGTGTCTTTAGTTTTTGTGTTCTCCTGTATGTTATAAACCGTGAGGAAATACCGGAGCTTAAACTGCCGTGGCTGATTTTGATTTTGCTGCTTCCTGTCTTTGGCGCGTATATCTTTATTCTGTTTAACGGGAATGAACAGACAAAAAAGCTAAGAAAAGCATTTGATAAAACTGCTGAAAAATTATTGCCCTACCGGCAGCAAAATCCCGCCATAGAAGTTTTGCAAGAGCAAAACACGGACGCTTATTTGCAAGCTAACTATCTATACCGCACGGCAGACATGCCTTACCGTAATTGTTCAAAGGTTACATATTACCGAATCGGCGAAGAATTTTTCGCGGCTTTGCTGGAGGCGCTCGATAAGGCGGAGCATTTCATTTTTATGGAGTATTTCATTATTGAGCAAGGAATCATGTGGGATTCCATTCACAATATTTTAGCCCAAAAAGTAAAGCAGGGCGTAAAAGTCAATGTTATCTATGATGACTTTGGCTGCATGAACAAGCTCCCGCAGCATTATTACAGGGAGCTGACGAATGAGGGTATCGGGTGTATCCCTTCCAATCGGTTCAAACCGGTTCTGTCACAAATACACAATAACCGGGATCATCGGAAAATCACGGTTATTGACGGTATCGTCGGATTTACCGGTGGCATAAATCTGGCCGATGAATACATCAATGCTTACTCAAAACATGGACATTGGAAAGATAGCGCCGTAAAAGTCGAAGGCGAAGCGGTCAAAAATCTAACGATGCTATTTTTATCCGCTTGGAACATGCAAAATAAGGCAATGCTTGAATGTAAGCCATATCTTGATGTCCAGCCGCCTGCCTATCAAAGCGGCGGGGCGGTGATTCCCTACGGTGACGGGTCACAGTCGATTTACCCGGACTGCATCGGCAGGAACGTATATTTGAATATGATAAGCGCCGCAAAGAAATATGTGTATATTACAACGCCTTATTTAATATGTGATTTTGCTATCATGGACGCGCTTCGGACGGCGGCCAAAAAAGGTTTGGACGTTCGCATTATTACGCCGGGGATACCGGACAAAAAGCTTGTTTGGCTCATGACCCGTTCTAATTACGAGCCTCTTGTTCGGGACGGCGTTAAAATATATGAATACATCCCGGGCTTTATCCACGCAAAAAATTTTATTTGCGATGGTATGTTTGCCGTCTGTGGAACGATTAACCTGGACTACCGATCTCTCGTCCACCATTTTGAGTGTGGCGTCTGGATGTATAACGTGGACGCTATCGGGGACATGACAGTCGATTTTATAGATACAATGGCGCAGTCAGACATTATCACCACAGAAAAAGCGAAGCTGACCGCACCGCAAAAGCTGATCCGAAACATTATGAAAATTTTTTTCCCGTTGTTGTGACAATTTTCTGGGGAGCATAATACGGGCATCAACTGAAGGGAACGTCCAATAAGGCGGATTAATTTGCCAATTGAGCACACCACAAACAAGGAGGAAGAGAGATGAACAAATTTGTACTTTTAGTGGAAAGCGGGGCGGATATTCCCCCTAAATTGGCAATACAGCATCAAATCAATATTGTTCCGATGCATGTTTCTTTTGGAAACGAAACCAAAGATGATATGTCCTTTGGAACAGAAGAACTGTTTGAGTTTTATAATAAGACAGGCGTACTCCCTAAGACTAGTGGCTGCAATCCGGAAGATTTTGAAAAGGCTTTTGATGAAGTGCACCGGGAATTTCCAGATAGGCACATTATCCATCTGGCATATTCCGCTGTCACGACATGCTCCTATCAAAGCGCGCTCATTGCGGCGGAAGGGCGAGATTATGTAACAAGCATTGATACAAAGAGCGTGTCTGCCGGGCAAACAATGGTAGCTTTGGGCGTTGCGCAGTTTATAGAAGAAAACCCTGCGTGTACACTGGAAACGGTAAAAAACGAAACAGAAAATTTGATCAGCCGTATTCACATGGGATTCTTTCCAGGAGACCTCAATTATCTGAGGGCGGGCGGACGCGTAAGTAATGCGGCTTACTTAGGTGCGAAAATACTGGGTATCAGACCGTTGATTGAGATAGATGACGGTAATTTGATAGCCATGAAAAAGTATAGGGGGAAACTGGTTTCGATTGCGCCGAAATTTCTACAGGAATACGCAGAGAAACACCGCCTGGGAAAAGAAAAGATTGCCTTGATCTATACCGGCGGATTAGACGAACGCATTAAGGAAGCGGCAACTGGTGCGGCACAGGACGTCGGTTTTCGGGAAATACTCTGGGTAAAGACAGGATGCGTTATATCTACTCATAGCGGTCCCGGCGGATTCGGTATTGCGGGATTTTCTGAACTCGAATGAAAAACTAAATTCCGGAATAAGGGGTGCGGACACTTTGTTGGACTTAAGCGGCCAACAAAGTGTCCGCACCCCTCGTTCATTATAAAGTATAAAAATAATGCAATTAATATTTCTCAAACATTTCTCAAGCAAAACACAAACATTTGAGGAGCATAATACCAACATCAGCCGGAAGAACATTCGAATTTGCTCGAACCGGCTGAACTAAACCAGGGTAATAAGGAGAATATACCATGGATGAATATAAAAAAGATGACAAAGGCTTCGTCGGTTACGAATACAGGGAAGTCACCGTCAGCCAGAGCATGGAATCTGTCTATGTGGATGGATACCAACACTTCGGCTGGGAACTGGAAGGTTCTTCCGTTCCTGTGGGGAGGGTCTACTCTGTTACCTTGAAGTTTAGGCGTGACCGCAAGTACCACAGAACGGCGGAGATAACCCGTCTGACGCGCCAGTTTGATGCCTGTACGAATGAAATTGTTGCAATGGAGCGCTCAAAAGGAATCGGCGCATCTACGGCAGCATACATCATCGGCGTTCTTGGGACAGCATGCATGGCAGGCGCTGTATTTGCTTACCTGGGAGAGATGATCCCGCTTATGATCTTTCTTACCATCCCCGGCCTGGCCGGGTGGATCATTCCATATTTCTGCTATGTTGCAATCCGTAAAAAAAGATGCAGTCAGGTAGACCCGCTCATCGATAAAAAATACGATGAGATTTATACAGTATGCGAGAAAGCAAATGGTCTTTTGACCACAATTTAAAATACGGAGGTATATTATGAGCATCAAAACAAATTTACAGGCAACCGGACTCCGAAAGGCGTATGAGTACATTGACAAAGACCCTATGAACAGGCTGCCAAAACTAGTGGAAATTGTTGATAAGTTTGTTCCAAGCGGAAATCTGGATGGGCAGTTAGCCGCCATTAAATCTGTTGTTTCCGACCCGGATAACAACTGGTATCAGCTCATTGAAAATATTTGGGCGGATGTGGATCAAGGTGTAAGAAAAGCGCTGTTCGAAAATTTCGTAATTAATGCAACTCTTAAGTGGAGTGACGTCAATGCGGATTTACAGAAAAAACACGACTGCAACATCCCCTGGGCAATCCTGATGGACCCCACTTCTGCCTGTAATTTAAAATGTACTGGCTGCTGGGCGGCTGAGTACGGAAACAGACTCAATATGAGTTATGAGGAACTGGACAGTATTGTAAACCAGGCGAATGACCTGGGCACTTACTTCTTCCTCTTCTCCGGTGGTGAGCCTCTGGTACGAAAAAAGGATATCATCCGTTTATGCGAAGATCATCCTGATTGCGAGTTTACGGCGTTTACCAATGGTACATTAATCGACGAGAAATTTACCGACGATATGCTGCGGGTAAAGAATTTTATTCCAGCCATCAGCGTTGAAGGCTTTGAAACCGATACGGATTTCCGGCGTGGCGAAGGTACCTTCCAAAAAGTGGAAGAAGCTATGGCGCTTTTGAAGTCAAAAAAGCTTCCGTTCGGGATTTCCTGTTGCTATACCAGTAAGAACGTAGAAATGATCGGCTCGGAAGAATATTTCGACCAGATGGTCGAGTGGGGAGCAAAATTCTGCTGGTTCTTTACATACATGCCGATCGGCAAGGACGCAGTGCCTGAATTGATGGTATCCCCGGAGCAGCGTGCGTTTATGTATGAACAGGTCCGCAAGTTCCGTGAATCAAAGCCGATCTTCACCATCGATTTCTGGAACGACGGCGAATACTCACAGGGATGCCTTGCAGGCGGCAAAGCATACCTGCACATTAATGCAAATGGCGACTACGAACCCTGTGCCTTTATTCACTACTCAGACGCAAACATCCGGGAAAAAACACTCCTGGAAGCATTGCAGTCACCACTGTTTAAAGCATACCGGGCGAACCAGCCATTTAATGACAACCATCTGCGCCCCTGCCCGTTACTTGACAATCCGGACACACTGGCAGACATGGTTGAGACCTCCGGCGCTCATTCCACAGACCTTCAAAACCCCGAAAATGTTCACGACCTTACTGCGAAATGCCAAGAGCCGTCTGAGAATTGGGCGACCGTTGCCGATGAACTTTGGATCTGCTCCGGACATTGTGCTAACTGCCAAAAATCCGTTTCTTAATAAGAAGTATCAGGGAGAGTAGAGGTATTATTATGCGGAAACTATATCAAAAATATATGGGTAACGCGCAGGATCGAATTATGACCGCCAATGCCGGTTCATTCACGATCAATGCACTTACCGGCACCGGCCAGCTGGCCCTTGGCATATTCCTTCGCTCTCCCTGGTATATAGTAAACTCAGTTTACTATCTGCTTCTGTGTGCTGCCAGAGGGCAAGCGTTAAGAAGGTACCGAAAAATAAGAACGATAGCAGATAAAAAAGAACGGTATGGTGCCTCCTTTGCTGTCCATAAGCGTGGCGGCATATTTATTTGTTTGATGGGGATTTCATACCTGGGGATCTGTTTATGGATGTATTTTACCGGGGAATCCCGTGTTCAGAATGAGATGTATCTTGTTTTAGGGGTAGCCACCATAGCATTCACCAAAATTGGAGCCGCCATTCACGGCATGATTGCCAACCGGCATTTGCACGATCCCATCCTATCCCTTTTTAGGAAAATCAGCTTTTTAGACGCCATGGTTTCGCTTGTCGTTACGCAATGTACGTTATTAACCATGATGGAGGCGGCTGAAGCTGTAAGCAGCAGCTCTTTATTCGGCATGGGTATCAGCTTATTGTTTTTACTAATCGGGGTTCTCATGCTGACGAAAAAGGAAAAATATCCTGTTCCGGCTTTCAAACAGGTCAGAGAGGAAAGCATATATCAACTATTGAAAGAAACTTAAAACATTTGCCGTGTATCATGGCGGCAGTAAACCTTCAAAGGGGGTAATTAGTGTGAAAGAAAAGAAAACTCGACCCGAAAAAGGCGTACCTTAATAAGACCAGGTAAATTTCCGATTTTTTACTGGAGCAAAAATGAATTGTCTTGAAATTCAATTAACAAATCCGGTTAACAACAAGTATCAGCCCGTGGCGCATTCAATGTCTGGTTGTGGAATAATCCCTTCCAAAACAAGAAACC
>Ga0153928_1000035_pt1 | contig 66276 bp, 65 predicted proteins | sample TSNJ012MetaG_FD_106656 | JGI IMG/M metagenome (GOLD analysis project Ga0153928, IMG submission 106656) | Attine ant fungus gardens microbial communities from New Jersey, USA - TSNJ012 MetaG | ecosystem: Host-associated > Fungi > Mycelium > Unclassified | place: USA: New Jersey, Wharton State...
AATTAATCAGACTAACAATGAAATTACTAATATTAACCAACAAATTGCAACATTATTAGGAAATAAAAACCAATTACTAACGACCAAAATTAATGCTCAAAATCAAACTATCTTAATAAGTAAGATGTTATCTAAAATTAATTCATGAGAATCAAAACTTTATGTAGCTTATGGATTAACTATGGGAGCATCTGACGTTCAGTTAACTATGGATCTCTTCCTGCCAATAATCGCATGAGCATTTGTTCCAATCACAATTGCTGCTGGTTTTGCTTATACAAAAACTGAAGCAAATGCTAATAAAGATTTAGATATTCAAACTAAAAATATTCAAATAAATATTAAAGATTTAAGATTATTAAATAGTATATTAAAACCATTATTACAATCTGTAATAAAAGATTTTCTTAATATTACTGAACGCATAGCATTATTTTCATCAGAATTATTAGCAGCAATAATGTCATTTGTTGGAATGGGGCTTTTAATAGCAGATTTTACAATTGAAAAAAATATGTTTACCGATATAAAAACAGAAGTTGCTAATCCTGATAGTAAAGTATCAAATACTATTAACTCATATATTACTGAACTTGATCAGCAAATGAATGATATTTCGATAACTATTAACAACTTAAATGCTAAAGAAAATGATTATATGAATCAAAAAATAATATTTAATAGTAAATTAAATGAACTAGCAAATCAAAATCAATTTTTCAAAGAATTTGATACTATGAATACTCAAACCTTTACTGAAACAAATCTTTTTACCATAAATCAAAATGAAAATTGACAAAAAGAAGTTCAAAAAAAATATGGATATCTGACAGAAAATTCAGTTACTAGTGATGATTTTATTACCGCATTTACTAACGAAAGAAATAAATTTAATAACAAATATCTTAATGTTCAAAATCAAGAACAACAATTTCTTGATAACTATAACAACAATGATAAAGAATATTTCATCAAAAATTTATTATTATATGTTGATAATCCATTAAAAAATAATTCAATATACTTTAATGATTTAAATTTAACATGAAATAACTATGATGATATTTTAAAAAGTAAGGAGATTAATAATGAATAATAATTTATCAAATCAACTTGAAATTAAACAAGTAAATCCAAAAATTAGATTAATTTTATTAATTTTTTGCAATTGATTATGAAGTATATTGCTAGTTGCTTTGGGTGGAGGATGAGCAACTTGGTTTTATCATGTTCCTTTTTTGGCAAAACATTTATATATAATTGGAATTTTTATCGGATGTTTTGGTATTTTAACACTTATTATTTTTTATTCAATTGACAGTATTGGAATTAAATACTTACCAAAAGATTTGCGTGACTATTATCTTGAAAAAAATAAAAACCAATTAGAAAAAATCAATAATCTTAAAATTACTAATGTTAATCAATTATTTAATACAACACCAATTTGCAAAGAAGTTTATTCAAAAAAATCAAAATTCATCAAGAATAATTTTGTTAAAGTATCATGAATTGAAAAAAGTAAAAATCGCTTAGTTGTTAATGGAAAAATTAATGATTCAGATTTTTCATGGGGAATCATTACTAAAATGAAAAAAAATAGTATTAGAAACCTTTTTTTTACTATTTTATATTTTGGTCCATTATTAGGAATTGGTAAATGATTAACATTACGAATTGTTCTTAATTCAGTAGATCTTTCTAAGCCATTAAATTGAAAACAAATTATTAATCCTGCTGAATATAAAAAATTGGGATGTTATGATTTAGTTGCAAAAAATCTTGGAACAGTAAATTCAGAAAACTACTTGATTTTTGCTGCTAAACTGCAAAATCAAAGCGATTCAATCGTCTTAATTCCTACTAATAATCAATATGACTGACCAGCAAATCTTTCTGAAACACAAAAACAAGAACTACAAAATTTAATTAAAGAAATGTCATATTTACCAAGTATTTATATTAATCAAGATAATATTTCAATTATCATGAAAAAATATCATTACAATGCCAAAGATAATAATGAATTGCAAACATGAGAACTTCTAAAACAAGAAAATTCTAATAATGAGATTCAGTTTAATTATCTAAATAATGCCATTAAAATCTATCATATTTTTAATAAAAAGGAGATTGCATAATGTTAAAAATTATTTTCATTAAAGTTCCTACAATGATATTAACAATCATAACTGTTATTATAATGTTCTTAGTAATTTATCAAATAAATGGTTTTAAATTTAGTAAAAATCATTTAACTGATATAACTTATAATTTAATGCTATCGGGATCTATTTTCGGAGCAATATCATTAGCATTAATTTTGTTAAGCACATTTTTTGGTAAATGAATTACTTTTAATCAATCTTTATGAGGAATTGGAATATTTATGCTTTTTGTAGGAATTATTTTATTAGGACTTGGAGAAGGATATTTTATTAGTACAAATGAAGTAAATAAAACATCAAGTACTACTATAATGCTTTTGAGTTTACTTCCAGGTTTAGGTGCTGTTATAATTGGAACAACTTGATTTATAAGAAATAAAAAAGATAATAATTTAAAAAGTGAAATTGAAATCAAACAAGTAAATCGTAAACTTAGATTATTTTTATTAATTATTTTTAATTGATATATAACTGCACTACCTATTATTCTTCCTATTTCTATGATATTATTAATTTCAATGATGGTAAAAAACTATACCTTAGTTTGATCAATAGTTTGAGGATTGTTATTTCTCTTTGTTGCTCTTCTTCCCATTTTATTTCATAGACTTTTTATTATGGGTATAGGAATCAAATACCTTCCAGAAAATTATTCTAAACATTATTTCAAAAAAAATAATAACCAACTAGAAAAAATTAATAATATTAAAATTACTAATGTTACTCAATTATTTAATGTAACACCAATTTGTGATGAAGTATATAGAAAAAATGAAAGATTTGAATATAGAACAAAACAAGAATTTAGAAAATTATCACAAATTGAAGTTAGCACTAATCGTTTAGTTGTCAATGGAAAAATTAATAATTTAGATTTTTCTTGAGGAATAGTTACAGAAATGAAAAAAACTAATTTTAAAGTTTTTTTATTTGCTATTTTATACTTTGGTCCAATACTCGGAATTTTTATTGGATTATTCCCTCAAACATTTGTTAATGCTATTTACTCTCAGTCAACATGAACTCTATATAATATTGATAATTATACAAAATTAGGAGGAATTGATTTATTTCCCCACAATGTAGGTAGAGTAAATTCTGAAAACTATTTAATTTTTGCTGCTAAACTTCAAAAACAACATAATACATCCACTTTAATTCCTAATAATGATAATCAATATCAATGACCATCAAACCTTTCTGAAACACAAAAAAAGCATTAGAAAATTTAATTCAAGAAATAAAATATTTACCAAACATTTATATTTATCAAGACAACATATCAATCACTATGAAAAAATATCATTACAATGAAAAAGATAACAAAGAATTACAAACATGAGAATTGCTAAAACAAGAAAATTCTAATAATGAAATTCAATTTAACTACCTAAACAATGCAATTAAAATTTATCACATTTTTAATGAAACTATTTAATTAAATTTTAAGATTAAAGTAATTAGTGCTAAAATTTATCTAATAAGTTGAGGGAAAAATTAAAAATGAAAAAACGAGGACATTATTGATTAATCATTGGTGGCTCATTACTTTTGTTAGGAACAATTGTTGGAACTTTAACTGCAACGATATTAACTTCTGATAAAATGTTTATTAACAATTTTTTGAATCAATTTTGAGTCTTTAATAAATATATTTTTTTGCATAAAAAATGCATCTCCAAAAATATTTTAGCAAAGACTTTTTCTTTACTTACTTTTTGCGATGCATTTGATTTTGACTCATTTTTATTACATCTTTTTAATTTTTTAATTTTATTTACCTTGAATAAATCAAAATACTGTTCCAATTATAATAATAAAATGTGGTAAAGGGTTAAGATAAGTTCAAACTAAACTATAATCAAGGCCACTACGAGTAAAACAATAGACAATGGCAAGAACTGATATCACACAAACAGCAATTGATCAAATTCTTGTTCAAATATCTGGTTTAACTGAATATGGCAAGATAAGATAAAGAATCCCAATTGTTAGCATTACTTGTCAATCAAGAATTCAACCATATTTATTTGGCGTATAAACTTTTGCAACAGCAAGAATACTATAAACAATAAGTCAAATTCCACCAAGAACAATTAAAATTTTACCAACTGTTAATTGATTCTTAATACTTTTTCTCATACTCATTCTCTCTTTCATTTAGATTTTCTTTTAATATTTTTCTTGTCATTTCAAGTTGTTTCATTTCATTTTCATTACGTTTATGAATAATTTCAAATCCTTGATTAGCATTAAATTTGGGAATAACATGAATATGAAAATGGAATACCATTTGATTAGCTATTTTTCCATTATTAATAACAATGTTGAAACCTTGAATTTTGTTAGGGAAAATGTTTAATAATTTTTTGGCTAACTTTTGAGCAGTAACATTAGTTGCAATAAGATCTGCTTTATCAGTTTCCAGTCAAGTATCAGAATGTTTTTTAGGAACAACTAAGATATGAGCTTTTTCAACTGGAAATATATCGAGAAATGCTGCTGTTAATTTATCTTGATAGATAAGATTTTTTTGCTCTTTAATAATTTGACAGAAAAGACAATCAGGTTTTTCTAACACAATTCACCTCATTCATACTTTAATTATAACTTATATAAAAAAAGTAAAGTAAAATATTATTTTATAATAAAAGAAAGATGGAATTAATATTTCATCTTTCTTATTTTTTATTAATTAGTAGTATGAACTTACAGCATTTCAAAAGTCAATGTTGTAAATATTAGTTTTTTTAATAAATTTTGGGAAAAGTACTTTCGCTGCTGTTGTAAAATTATCAGCTGCTTGAGTTTTGTTTGGATTACTGTCTACTTGAGCAGAAAGTCAATAAATCATTTGTCAGAAAATATTTCATTTCATCTCTTGAGTAGTAATATATTGGTCTTGAGTTGGTGTTGAGTCACCATTAAGATAATCAGCACGAATATATTGTGAAAAGTTTGTACTTGATATTGTACTATTATCAGGATTGTTATTTCACTTTGTTATTAGTTGATTAGGATCACTAACAAGTCATTGACTAGCTTGGCTTTGATTTTGATAAAAATTAAAGTTAAGATTTTGAACAACATCAATTCAATAAATTGGAGCAGTATAAGCAAAAGTTCCATTATTATTTTGTCCTCAATAATGACTACCATCAAGGTTTCTAGCTCAGCCACTAACAGTAGCATCTTTGACTTGTGTGTTGTAAAGTTTTGAACTAGTATCATTAACAAAGCCATTAATTCCAAAAATTGCATCCGCAGAATTTTTTAATGTTTTATCAGTTCCTGCTAGTTCATTTAAGAAATTTGTGTTTAAAGTTTGATTATCTGACATTAATTCAGGTAATTTAGTTGGATTTGTCGTTGCATCTCAATTAGCATTAATATTAATTGCTGTTTTTTCATTAGTTGTATAATCTCATACTAAACGATAATTTGATGTTCATTTAGCATTCGGTGCTCATGATTGTAATTGCGTTGCAAAGACACCATTATCAATTGCGATTGTTTTTTTTGCAGCATCAACTTTTAAAATTGAATCTAAAATATTAGCCATAGTGAATAATGTTTGATTTAATTCAGGCAAAATAACTGAATAATAATATTGTTGGTATCGAAAACGTAATCATCACTTGAAACGTTCTAATCTTTTTTGATAGTTTTGAATATCATTATCAGAACCTAATACTGGTACAGGTGCAGCAGGAGTTGTTGGACTATTTCATTTAAGATTATTTGCTGTTAAACTAGAAAGTTCAAGATTGAAGTTTTCATCAGCGTGTTTTGCAACTGCTTTAATTTCTGCATCTTTAGTTGCATCGTCTAAATCTGTATATAAATTTGAATTTGAAAAGATATTATTAGGATTGTGTTCAGAGTAATATGGAACATTACCATAATTAAATCGCGTTGTTCCAAATTGATGTCAATTATCAGTTTGAAAGATTAATTTTGTTGTATCTTTATTATCAAAATTTTGACCATTATTAATTGTATTAAAATATTCTGTTGCTAAGATATTAAGTCCAAGATTATCTTTAATTTCTTCAAAAGTTGTTTTAGCGGTAGCTTCTGAGTAACCTAATTTATCTTGAAAGAAATTCAAGAATTCTTGTTCTGCCATAATTCCTTCAACTTCTTTTTTCAAAAATTCCATACCTTGTTTATAAATATTATTAAAATGTGATTTAGCATCAACATTATAATTAACACCAATAAAATCAAAAAGTAATCGGTCTTGGATGTCTTTTGGCAGAGCAGCATTGTAACGATTAACTTCAGAACTACAAGCACTAACTAAAACAACTGGAGCTGCTAGTAAAGTTAAAGAACCGATTAATGGTAATAGTTTTTTAGTTTTTTTCATTCTTCCATTCTTCCATTCTTCCATTTTTAATTTTGGATATTATTTGGGTCATATCATCAAATAGTTTGACCAGCAACTTGATCTAAATAAGTTCTAATATCTTCAGCATTTAAACGAGCAGGTGGACCATTGTCTTTAGTTTCTTTATCACTATCTCAAGTATTATTTAAGTCATTAATATTTTTAACTAAAGTTTCAATATTTGTTCCTTGTAAACGATTTCATCTAATATTAAAAGTTGTTGTAAATCATTGTTTCATTAAGTCAACAAAATGATAAATTTTATCATCTGCTGCTGCAATTGCGCCTGTATTTAATAATTCAGGTAAGTTTCAATGAATATTATCAATATTTTTATTAAAGTATAAAATGTAATCTCATCAAGAATTACTAGAAATATCACTTGAACCACTAGTAAAGTTTTTTAAACTTTCATTTAAATCAAAGTAAGTTGTTAGATTATTAGCATTTCATAATAAATATTGAGTTTGTAAAAAATCAAGATAAGGTGTATTAGTTAATCCACCAGAACGATCACTTAAATTTTTAACATCATCTCAAGTTACTTCTTGGTTTTCATTAGAAACTAATTGAGTATATTTAGTAATAGTTTCTTGAATTGGTTCAGTGCTTACTGTTGAAGTATAGGCAATACCTGGGGTTTGAACAAAATGAATGCCATCAGCATCAATAAAAATTGATACTTTATTTTCATCGGTACCACTATATCTTGCTACTGAATCATTGTCGCTCATTCATACTAAATCATTATATTGACTTGTTTGTGTCGTAGTATTAGTAACTCTTGTTCGATTAATACTTGTAATTAAACTTGTTAAACCAGAAGTAGTATTTGCTTCAGATAATTGGTAAGGCGTAGTCGTACTAATATTTTGTCCAACTCCTTCAGTACTTGTTACATAACGATATAAATAATATAAAAATGAAGATTTAATATTGCTAGGTTCACTATTTAAAGTTACTAATCCCAAATCACCAGTTTCTGATGAAGTAGTAACATTTTTAATACTTCCTGGAGATTGATTTTTTAAAGCTGTTTCAAAACCATTGGTTTTAATATCATTAATAATATTATTTAATTCTGGTGCATGTTCACTAAAACTATCAGCAGTAATTGCTGTTTTTAGTGCTCTACTTTTAATATTATCATTAAAAGGAACAACAATTTGACGAGTTCAAATTGGTCCTTGATTTTTCATTCATACTTGAGCAATTTTTGCTTGTTGATTACTTAATAATCCTTTAATAGTATCTGAAGGATCAATTAAATAGTCATCGCCAGATTGTAATTCTTGATCATCTTTTGTTTTAGCTACTCGATTTACTAATTGAATATTACTTGCACTTGAAGCATTGTGAATTGCAGTTTCTAAATCTTTCTCAGCATCAGCAATTGCTGTGGCACTTGAAACACTTCTTGCAACAATTCAAACTCGGTCTTTGTAAATTCCATTTTGAAGGTAATCTGCTATTGTTCCACTTGGAGACATTTTATTGTACATATCATTCAATCAAATACTAATTTCAGTACTATTATAATATTGGTAATTATGATAATTGTCATTAACATAATATTGAGTAACAATTGTGTTGGCTTTTGATTTTAATAGAATGTCAAAATAACGCTGATAACTACCTGTGTCACCATCGCCACCTTGTGCTGGATCTTTTAAAAATTTATTTCATTGTTTTTCTCAACCATGACCATATTTTGCTTTTAATGAATCTTGGGTATTAGTAATTTGGTTTTCAACTGATAATCGAGCAAATTGATAATCACTTTCAAAAATTGCATTAGTTTTTAAAATTGAAAGACTAATATAATCAACAATATCTTTATATAAAGTTTGACCAACGCCAGTATCAGGATTTTTTAATAAATCTTCAAAAAAATCACTTGCTGTTTTACCGTTTTTACCATTAATTGCATCGATTCATTTAAAGATCGTTGGTGTTGTATGACTTGTTGAACTTCCACAAGCAACAACAGAAGCTCCTGCCGATGTTGATAATGTAAAAGCTGCTAGTAAAGCCAACATATTACGCATTTGTTCACTTCCATTCAAATTAAATATTTACTTAAATAGATTTATTAAAATTATATTATCATAAAACTTTAATTAATTAACTCAAATTTTCTGATTTAATAAATATTTTAACAATATTTTTTTCTTTTAAAAACTGTCCTATTTATTAGTTTTTTATCATAATTAGCTTAATAATGTTTTATAATTTTATTATATAAATAAATGGAGTAAAAATGGCAACTAAAAATTTGAATGATTTTAAAATAAAAAATGATTTTCCTTGGTTTAAAAATCATCCTGATTTAGTTTTTTTTGATAGTGCTGCAACAACTTTGAAGCCAAAAGTAGTTATTGATGCGGTGACTAATTATTATCAAAACTATAGCACTAATAGTCATAGTAGTGATTTTCCTTTAGGATATGAAACAAATAAGATTTATCAAGATACTCGTGAAACTGTTGCTCAATTAATTAAGTGCCAACCGAATGAAGTTGTTTTTTGTGCTTCAACAACATTTGCTTTAAATCAAATTGCTTATAGTTTAAGTTTTTATTTAAAACCAGGAGATGAAATTTTATTAACAGTTTCTGAACATAGTTCTTTATTACTACCATTTTATCGTTTAGCTCAAGAAAAAAAGATTATTTTAAAGTTTATTGAAGTAACAGATGATGGTTTAATTACAATTGAAAATTTAAAAAAAGCACTAACTAATAAAACACGAATTGTTGCTTTTGCCAATGTTAATAATTCTTTTGCTACTGTTAATGATGTTAAAGCAATAACTAAAGTAATTAATAATTATCAATTAAAAAATTTAAGTGAAGTCGAGTGACCATTTGAAAAAATTTTAGTTGTAATTGATGGTGCACAGGCAGTTAGTCATATTGAAACAAATGTTAAAGATTGAGCAATTGATTTTTTTGCTTTTTCCGGTCATAAAATTTTTGGTCCAACTGGAATTGCTGTCTGATGAACAAAAGCAAAATGATTGCCATTATTAAAACCATTAATTTTAGGCGGTGGCATGAGTGGTCGTATTGATAAAGATGGACATTTTACATTATTAGAACCACCTGATGTTTTTGAAGCTGGAACACCAAATTTAGCAGGTGTTTTTGGGCTTAAGATAGCAATTGAATATTTATTAAAAGTTGGTGTAACAACTATTGCTCAACATCAAAAACAATTAAAACAATATACCCTTAGTCAATTTAAAAAGAATTTAGCTGATAAAGTTATAATTTATAATGAAAGACAAGGTGCTGCAACTTTATTATTTAATGTTAATAATGTTTTTGCTGAAGATGTTGCTAATTATTTAGGACATAAAAATATTTGTTTGCGAAGTGGTAATTTTTGTGCCCGATTATTATCAGATGTAATTAAATCTGCTTCAAGTTTAAGAGTTAGTTTTTTTATTTATAATACTGAAAAAGATGTTGATAAACTAGTTTTAGCGTTACAACAAGGTTTTAAAGATGGTGGTGATTTTTTAAATGACTTCTTTAAATAATGAAAATGAGCATTATCGTAAATTAATTGTTAGTCATTATAGTAATCCTATTAGTAAAGGATTATTAAAAACAAAAGATAGTTTAGTTTTTCACCATAATCGTAATGCTTGTGTTGATGATTTTTATATTGAATTAACTTTTAATCAAGATACAGTTGTTAATGCTCGTTTTGAAGGAATTGGTTGTGCAATATCAACATCATCAATTGATATTTTTAATGCTTTGATTATTAGTCAAAAAGTTAATCAAATAAAAGTTATTAATAGTAATTACCAAGCAATGTTACAAGGTAAGAGTTATCAAGAAAAATTACTAAAAGACTTAGTTGCTTTTAAAAATGTCTTAAAACAACCAAACCGAATTAAGTGTGCTCTAATTATTAGTGAAGCAATTACTGAAATTTTCTTAATGAAAAATAAGGTAAAAAATAATGAATAGAAATATTAAACAACAATTGCGAAATAAATATTTACAAATTTTAAAAAATATTAGTGCGAATGATAAAAGACAATGAGATGAAGAAATTTATCAACAGTTTATTAATAGTAAGTATTTTGCTAATAATCAAGTTTTTGCTTTATATTATTCATTGTCTTATGAAGTTAATACAATTAAAATTATTACCACATTATTAGCAGCAAAGAAAAAAGTTGCTTTGCCGAGAATGAATGGTAATAATCTTGATTTTTTTTATATTGATAGTCTTTCTGATTTAGTAGTTGATAATCAGTGAAAAATTTATCAACCAAAAGTTAATAGTCAAAAAGTTAATATTACTAATATTGATGTACTAATTTTACCTTTAGTTGCTTTTAATGAAGATTACTATCGAATTGGACACGGTAAAGGTTATTATGATCGATTTTTAAGTAAAAGTAATTTTAAAGGTTTAAAATTGGTTTTAGCATATAAGGTTCAAAAAGTTACTGAAAAGATTAAATTTGTTAATGATTGAGATATTGCTTTTAATGTTTTAATTACTAATACTTAAATTAAGGCAATAAAAAAAACAAATTTTTTGAAAATTAATAAATAATTCTTAAAATTAGGACTTGTTAAAATTAATAAGATGGTATAATTACTTTTGTAATTAAAAATATTAAATTAATAAAAATAAATTTTTTATTAAAGAAAGAGGAAAGTAATTATTATGATTAGTAACGATAAATCTGTTGATTTAAATAATGCAACAGATAATCAAGCAAGTGATGATACTTCAAAACAATTAGTTTTTGCAGTTAATCAAGATATCCAAGTAACACCAACAGGATTTAAAGAATACGGTGTTTTTGTTGACTGCGGAAATGGATATACTGGATTAGTTCATATTAGTAGAATTACTCCAAAGTTTGTTCGTAATGTTTCTGATTATTTCACTATTGGTCAGCCATTTACTGCTAGGGTTATTGAAATTAATGAAGCAAACAAAAAGTTGAGTTTAAGTACAAAAGAATTTAACTTAGAATCAAAAAGAGCGTAAACTTAATTATTAATTAAAAGTATAAACTTGTAAAAGTTAAATTCTTTAAATGGGTAAACAGCAACTTTATAAGTTGCTGTTTCTTATTAATTATGTTAAAGGAGACAAATAATAAATAATGATAAATGTTGATTTAAAAAATGCTCAAATTAAAATTGAAGACTTATTAAAATATCAAGATCAAGTAACAACAATTCATCAAAAATTAGAAGCAAATATTGCAAATGAAGATGAATTTTGTGGTTGAATTGATATGCCATTGCGTTATGAACGCGATTTAGATTATCAAGCATCATGACAAAAAATGAATACCTTAGCTTTAAAATTACAAGAAGAAGTTGATATTTTATTAGTAATTGGGATTGGTGGTTCATATTTAGGATCACGAGCCGCAATTGAAATGGTACAAGGTTTATATAATCAAAAAGCACCAGTTAAAGTTATTTATTGTGGTAATACCTTAAGTTCAACTTATGTATCACAATTATTAGAGTATTTGACAGATAAAGAATTTGCGATTAATGTTATTTCAAAATCTGGAACAACGACTGAACCAGCAATTGCTTTTCGTTTATTTTATGATTTGATGGTTAATATCCAAAAGAAAGCAAAAGATGTTGTTAGAAATCGGATCATTGTTACTACTGATAAAGAAACAGGAATTTTACATCAATTAGCAAAAGATAAAGGTTATCAAACATTTGTTGTACCAAATGACATTGGTGGTAGATATTCAGTTTTAACACCAGTTGGTATTTTTCCAATGTTAGTAGCTGGACTTGATGTTGAAAGAGTAATGATTGGCGCTCAAAAGGCCTATCAAGAATGTAAAAATGATAAAATTTTAGCTAATCCAGCTTATAAATATGCTGTTAGTCGTTATTATTTATATCAAGAAAGAAATAAAAGTGTTGAAATTTTAGCAACTTATGAAACACAATTACAAATGTTTGCTGAATGATGAAAACAATTATTTGGTGAATCAGAGGGTAAAGAAAATAAGGGGTTATTTCCTGCTAGTGTGCTTTTTACAACTGATTTACATTCTTTGGGACAATTTATTCAAGAAGGCTCAAAAATTTTCTTTGAAACTGTTATTACACTTAAAGAACCAACTTTAGATGTTAATATTCCTAAATTTGAAAACGATGAAGATCAATTAAATTATCTAACCAAATATTCATTAAATGAAATTAACTATAAGGCATGTCAAGCAACAATTGCTGCTCATAGTGGTTATCAATTTGGTAATATTCCTAATATTATTCTTGAATGAGAAAAAATAGATAGTGAAATGTTTGGTTTTGCTGCTTACTTCTTTATGCGTGCTTGTGCAATGAGTGCTAGTTTATTACAAGTAAATCCTTTCAACCAACCAGGTGTTGAAGTTTATAAGAAAAATATGTTTGAATTATTAGGAAAAAATAAATAAAAGATTATAATTGATAAAATAAGGAGGAAATTATTATGGCTAAAAATTTAAATGATGTTGTTGTAATTAATCAAGATACATCAAAAGCTGAAATTGACAATTTATTAAATCAAGGAAAAACATTGTTATTAACAGCTAACAAAGGAGCAATGGTTGAAGCGTCATTAGCAAAAGGTTATTCTGATTATTTTGCAGCAAATATTGAAGTAGCTTCTGAAGGGTTATATCAAGGGGTTTGCAGTTGTGGTGAACCAAATAATATAAAGTTATATTTCTGAAGAAATTAGACAGGATAATATTTTAAATGAGTTCTTTTTAAGAACTCATTTTTTATGTAAATATTTTTACGATTTAAGATTTTTTTAAATATAATAATAAATATCAATTTAAAGGGAGATTAATTTTATGATTAATTTTAAATTTTTAAAAATTCAAATAAAAAATACAATTTGAATTACAGTAATTTTTGCCATTATTTTTGCTTTAATTTCAATTCTTAGTATGAGTTTTACTAAGTATTTTTGAGATACAACTTTTTATCATAATGGTGAAACTAGTTATGAAGGTGCGATAGATCTTTTACATATGATAAGTTTCTTTGGGCCACTTGGTGAGGGATTAGCTGTTGTTTTTGCAATTGCTTTGACAATGAAATTAATTAGTACGGAAATTAATCGGAATTATATTAGTTCTTGATTGAGTTTGCCAATGTCAAGAAAGACTATTTTTTTAACAAAACTTTTTACAATATTTATCTCAAGTTTTATTATTGTTTTATTTAACTTAATCATTCAATTGTTAATTGCTGTGATTAAACCATATTCTGATTTTGCTGGTGCTGAAGTAGCAATATTAATAAAATTAAATTTTGGTTTATTGTTATCATTTTTATTTATTAGTTCAATGATTGTTTTATTTGCCGTTTTTTTCAATAAAATTTCTCATGTTCTTACTTTAAGTGCTTTGGTACCAACTTTTTTTATTGTTCTATTTTTACTTGGTGATTTTGCTAATACTTTTGATGTAAAATTTTTACATTATTTAAAATATCTTACTTTTTTTTCTTTGTTTGACAATAATCAGTTAATTAAAAACGCTAATTTACAATTTATTTGAAAGTTTATTTTATTGATATTTCTTACTGGTACTTTATTTTATGGTTCATTTTATTTATTTAAGAGAAAAAATTTGGATGTTTAAATTTAATAATTAAATGGAGGTTTAGATGAATCTAATTGAATTAGAAGCAATAACTAAAAAATATGGTGAAAATATTGGTTGTTTTGAAATTAATTTAGCAGTTAAAGCTGGCGAAGTTTATGGTTTTATTGGTCCTAATGGCGCTGGCAAAACAACAGTTATTCGACAAATGATGGGATTTATTCAACCTGATAATGGACAAGGGAAGATTTTTGGATTAGATATTTGAAAAGATTCAGCCAAAATTATGAAAGATTTAGGGTATGTTGCTGGTGAAGTGGCAATTCCTGAGTATATGACAGGAATTAGTTATTTAAAAGTTCTTGCTAATATCAGAAAAAATGTTGATTGAAGTTATACTAAAAAATTAATTGATTATTTTGATTTAGATGCAACAAGAAAAATTAAAAAAATGTCGAAAGGAATGAAACAAAAAGTTGCTTTAATTGCAGCTTTTATGCATAAACCAAAAGTTTTGATTATGGATGAACCAACATCAGGTTTAGATCCATTAATGCAAGAAAAATTTAATAAATTAGTTAAAACTTTTGAAAAAGAAGGAACTACTATTTTTATCAGTTCTCATATTTTTAGTGAAATAGAAAATGTTTGTAATCGCGTAGCAATAATTAAAAAAGGTAAAATTATTTCAGAAATTCTTATTGAAGAAATGAAAAAAGATTTTAATAAAGTTTATCAAGTTAAATTTGCTAATATTCTTGATTATCAATCTTTTCTTAAAAAGAAATGGAATATTCTTAAGAAAGATGATGTACTTAATCAAATTGAAGTTAAGATTAAAGATGAAGATATTAATGATTTTTTGAAAGCAATTTCACAATTTAATGTTAATAATTTTAAATTGATACCTTTTAGTTTAGAAAAGCATTTTTTAAAGTATTATCAAGATGAAATAAATTTTGATGATTAATTTCATCATTTTAAAAATAGATGTATAATTTAGTTAATAAAAAAAATAATTGCAAAGGGGATGCAAATATGAAAAAAATATGAGCGACATTAGGGCTTGCAGGTGTTCTATCTAGTTCAGCAGCTGTCGGAGTATTAGATATTAATCATCACACAAATGTATCAACAAAGTTAGTAAATACAAATATTGACAATCCTATTCATAGTTCTGAAGCAATTTATGACTGAGCAGATGTTAATATTAATCATCGTGTTGAAACTAAATCAGAAGGAATAGATATTGTACAATGAACTAATTATGCTAATAAGACAACAAAAGATTCTTGAAATGATTTTTTTGCTAATTCTAAGTTATTAGTTATTACTGGTACTTTTGATTTACATACTTATACAAATCCTGAATCTTTGTCAGTTATTAATGCTCAGCTTAATGAGGCAAAATCTGGAGAATTTGAAAAAGTTTGAGAAGTTACAGAAAAAAATGATCAATGAGAAAATTCTGACCATCATACTGTGACATTAATAACTTTAACTGTTACTGCTAAGTATGATGAAAAAGAAGGTGTGACTTCTTTAACAGTTAGTTCTTATATTTATGCTAGAACAGATGGTGTTGGTCATGATTCTTTCACCAGTTCTCAAATTAATGATATTCAATTTATTGCTGATTAATTTAATGAATTAGTTTTTAATAAAAGGTGACTGTGTTAATCATTTATTATCAGTCACCATTTTTATTTTGTATAATCTAATTATTAAGAATATGTTCTATGTAAAGTTTTAAATGAGTTCTTAAAAAGAACTTATTTTTTATTTTAATAAATTAAAAATAGAGATATAATTTAATTAGTAAAAAGCAATTGCAAAGGGGATGCAAATATGAAAAAAATATGAGCGACATTAGGGCTTGCAGGTGTTCTATCTAGTTCAGCAGCTGTCGGAGTATTAGATATTAATCATCAAACAAATTTATCAACAAAGTTAGTAAATACAAATATTGATAATCCTATTCATAGTTCTGAAGCAATTTATGACTGAGCAGATGTTAATATTAATCATCGTGTTGAAACTAAAGCAACAGGAACAAATACAGTAGATAATACTGCTTATGCTAATAAAGCATCATCAAAATCTTGAAATGATTTTTTTGCTAATTCTAAGCTATTAGTTATTACTGGTACTTTTGATTTACATACTTATACAAATCCTAAAACTTTATCTACTATTACTGCTAATATTAATGAAGCAAAGTCTAGTAAACTAGAAAAAGTTTGAGAAGTAACAGAAACAAATGATAACTGAAAAGGTACAGGTCATCATACAGCAACAATAACTTTAACTGTTACTGCTAAATATGATGAAAAAGAAGCAACAACATTATTATCAGTAAGTTCTTATATTTATGCTCGAACAGCAGGGGCTTTTCATAGTTGTTGAACAAGTTCTCAAGTTAATATTGTTAGATTTATTGTTGATTATGTTTAGTAAATTAATAATTACAAAATTTAATTAGTATCAAAAAAATAGTGACTAATGTAAAAAATTAGTTACTATTTTTATTTAATATTAAACAAATTAAAAATATAGGGTGTATAATTTAAGAATTATTTTTCTTTTTAAAAGAATAAGCGATTAATAATAAATCATAAAATACTTATGCCAGCAAAAATTGGCATGATAAAAATTGTCAGAACGATCCCAATTTTTAAAAATACTAAATTAACAAGATTATGTGCTTCATAATATTGGAAACTGTCAATTACACCAAGGTTATGTACTAAGTTAAAACCATTAAAAATTCCTTGATTAAGATTGACACTTAATAGCATTATTACTCCTGCGATTAAAGAAACTAGAGCTACTAAAAATAAAATAATAATAGTTTTATCACTTATTGGAAATTTTTGTCATTTATTTTTCAAATTTATTTTTTTCATCATAATGTTAATTATAACATTATCAATTTTATTTAAAACTAGGATTTAAAGTTGTTTCAATTTTTAAAAATCTTATTAAAAAATAATTGTAAATATTAAAAATATCTATTATAATAAATAAGGTTTTTAAACTATAAATAGATAAAAACACTTTTGGAGCATTAATTTAATGGTAAAATGTTTGGCTTACAACCAAGTCACAGTGGTTCGATTCCGCTATGCTCCACCATTTAAATTTTAATTGCTGGCGTGGCTCAATAGGCAGAGCACTTGATTTGTAATCAAGGGGTTGCAGGTTCGATTCCTGTCGCCAGCACCATGGAAGGGTAGCGAAGTGGTTAAACGCGTCTGCCTGTAGATTAGATCTCAATGAGTTCGGGGGTTCGAATCCCTCCCCTTCCACCATTTTATCTTGGGATGTCGCCAAGCTCGGTTAAGGCACAGGTTTTTGATACCTGCATGCGATGGTTCGAATCCATCCATCCCAGCCAGTAAATCGCCCTCGTAGCTCAGTGGTAGAGCACCCGGCTTTTAATCGGGGTGTCGCAAGTTCGAACCTTGCCGGGGGCACCATTTATTTAATTTGTTATTACTGCCCAGATGGTGAAATGGTAGACACGCCGGGCTTAAGATCCGGTGGCTTTTAAAGGCTGTGCGAGTTCGAGTCTCGCTCTGGGCACCATAAATTATTTAAATTACAAAATTAAGAAAGATTTTAACTAACTCTTTCTTTTTTATTTCATACCCAGATGGCGAAATGGTAGACGCAGCAGATTCAAAACCTGCCGAGAAATCGTGTGGGTTCAAGTCCCACTCTGGGTACCATTTAAAATATTAAATTTCAAAAACACATTATTTGTTTTATAATGTGTTTTATATTTTATTAAGATTTTTTATTAGACAAAAATAATTAAAATATAGTATTATTAACAAATAAATAAATTAGAAAGTCTAGGAAATAATTTATGGCAGTTAAAAAACGAAAAACCATTAGTAAATTTGGTTTTCTTTTATCAGTAATTGGTGCCACAGTTGGGCTTGGTGGCATTTGAGGATTTCCAACTCAAATGTATTTACATCGTGGAGCATTTTTTATTCCATTTATTATTTGTATGGTTATTTGTGCCATTCCAGTATTATTTTTAGAAATGACAATAGGTAATAAATCAAGAAAAAATCATATTGAATTTTTTACTGAAAATGCTGGAAAAAAGGGAGCATTATTTGGTTGATTACAATCAGCTACTGTTTTAGTTTTAAGTAGTTATTATAGTGTTTTAATTGGTTGAACTTTAATTAATATTGTCATTGCTTTTACTTCAAGTTTAAATCATCAAGATTTTTTCTATCATAATATTTTAAATATTAGTAATGATAATCCAACTAGTTTTAGTGCTTTAGGTAACTTAAATTGAAAAGTTTTAGTAGCAGTATTAGTTGTTTGAGCAATTTTAATTGTGATTTTAATTGGTGGTGTTGATAAGGGAATTAATAAAGTTAATCAAGTATTTATTCCATCACTATTTATTATGATTCTTTTCTTAGTAATTTATACCTCAACTTTAAAAGGTGCTGGTAAAGGACTAAGTGTTATGCTGGAATTTAAACCGAAAGAATTGTTAAACCCAACTTTATGAAAAGATGCTTTTGGTCAAGCTTTCTTTATGTTATCAACAGGGACAGGAACAATTTATATTTATTCAGCTCATGCGCCAAAGCATCAAGATAATACTAATCATGCTTTTGTTGTTGGGATTGGAACAAGTTTAGTTGGTTTTTTAACTGCAATGATTGTTTTCAGTGCCATTGGAAATATTGCTAATGTTCAAGGTAAAGCATTTGATGATGTCTTTGGTAGTGGTGGACCAGCTTTAATTTTCGAAGTCTTTCCACAGTTATTTGCCATTATTAATCAATCGGTACCAATTTTTGGTAATGTTATTGCTGTTATTTTCTTTTTAACCTTAGCCTTCGCGGGAATCTCGTCGTTAATTGGTCAGGTTGAATCAATGGTTAATGGCTTGGAATATGAAGTTAAAATGTCACGCTTTAAAGCTTTATTATTTTCAGCACTCTTTGCTATGATTCTTTCAATTTTATTTACTTTTAATAATTCTCCTGCTTTAATTAGTGCTGTTGGAACTTGAATTGCTCAAATGTGATTATTAATTTTTGGTTTAATTTTATTAATTGGTATTGGTCCATTAGGTTGAAAACTTTTCCCAAGTTTGAAAAAATTTAATGATCAGCACTCGTGAATTAAATGGAATAAATTTTATAGTTTATTAATATTATTAGTTGCACCACTGATTGTTTTAGCTAATATTGGTGCCGGAGTATATGATGTTGTTAAAGGAATTGAAGCAAATGCCTTTACTAATGGTTTAATTGGCTTAATTGTTGGAATTGTTATTCCATTACTTCTAGCTTTAGGTTGAGTATTTCATAAAGAAATTGCTCGTTTCTTTGGCAAAAAACAAAAAGTGGAGGCAAAGTAAATTATGTCAACTAGTGCAATTATTTATTTAGTCGTTTTATTGGTTATTCACGTTGGTGGATTTGGTTTCTTTATTTTTATGGATTTAAAAAAACATAAGGGTTCAAATAATAAGAAACCAAAAGAAGATGGAACCGAATAAAAAATTAATGAAAATTGAAGGGTTTTTCAATCGGATATTGACTTTATTATTAATAATTGATATAACTATTTATGGCTTGCGGGTGTCGTATAATGGCTATTATTCTAGTCTTCCAAACTAGCGATATGGGTTCGATCCCCATTACCCGCTCCATTCTATATTTTTATTAATTGATGTTTTTAAACATCTTTTTTTATTTTAAAATGATGTTATAATCAAAAATAAAAAGGAATTAATATGAGTAATAATGACGAATTAAATTTGAATAAACAAACAATCGAACATTCGCCTTTAAAAAGAACAAGATTTATTATTAGTTTTGCTTATTTGGTTATTCAAGTTTTGATTCCAGGATTAGTATTATATTTTTTAACATCAAGAGATTTTACTTTTAGTTTTCATTTACCTTTATGATTAATGTTTGTTTTATCTTTTGCTTTAATTTTCTTTGTAATTATTGCTACTTTAATAGCTTATAAATTAAAGTTACACCAATTAGATCAATTTACTTATGTAACTCCGTTTACTTTTTTTATTCTTGGTTTGTATTTATCTAGTTATTGATTGGGAACCAATTATTTTCTAGTTCGCTTTATTATTGCTTTTGTTTTGGCAATTGTTGGCGTTTTCTTAGCTAGCCTTATTTTGATGTTCGTTGTTAGAAAAAAGAATTTAAAATCAGTTGTTAAAAATTAATTATTTTTAAAAAATGACTATTAATTAATATTAAGAGTACTATAATTAATTTAGGAAAAGTGAAAGGGGTAATAATTATGGGATACAATAATAACAAAGCCAACCAAAAAAATAATAACAATACAAATCAAAGTCATAATAACAGTCAATACAATAGTACAAATAATAACAGAGCTAATCAAAAAAATCCAAATAACTCAAATTATAAAGGATAAATATTTTAATAAATGGTATTAATGAAAAAGAAGGATAATATTATCCTTCTTTTTCATTAGTTTGTAAAAATTCTTTAAGAACTTGATTATTAGATAGCATGGTTTTTAAATTATAGATTTGATGGTGACCTGGATAAACATTTATTTTTTTATCTAATTGAGTTAATTCAACTAATGATTTTTTAAAGTATTTATTATCACAATAATCAATATCATGAAAGCCAATTTTATCGTAAAAAATTGTATCACCAATAAAAACAGCATTATATTCTTTAATTAAAATATATTGACTGCCTGGAGTATGGCCTGGAATATGAACAATATCAATTGTTAATCCGATTAAATTAATTGTAATATCACCTTTTAAAGTAATTAAATTTTTAATTGGATTTTTAACTGTAATATTTAAATCACGTTTTGATGAAAAATTGCGTTTCGCACTAAATAAACAATCTTCATCTCATTGATTAATATAAATTGTCACATTTGGGAAAGCAATTAATAGTTGATCAATACCTAAAATGTGGTCAAAATGACCGTGGGTAATTATTAAATTAGTAATAGTAATTTTATTTTCTTTAGCATACTTAATTGCTTCTTCAACAGCATGAGAAGCATCAATTAAAATTGCTTCTTTATCTTTTATTACTAAATATGTTCCTTGATTATTAATATTAGGATCAATAAATTGTTTGATATTTTGATTGAAATTACTCATTCTTAAACTCCTTTTATTTATCTTAATAATTAGTATAAAGGCAATAAATAAAATTAAAAGTAAAAGTTAGAAAATAATTAAATCTTTTGTTTTAAAACTTGATTTTAAGCAATATAATTAGTTTAAAACAAACTTATCATTTTCTAGAAAGGGGTTGAAGATGATATGGAAAATTTAAATATTGATATAAAAAAATTTAGCGAATATATAGTTAATCTTATTTATGATGTTAGTACTTTTGATATTAATAATACTGAAGAACAAAGAGTTTCACCTTTAAAATTACAAAATCTACTTTATTGTGCTTATGCTTGAGCTTTAGCAGCATGAAATAAAAAATTATGAATTAATAATTTTGAGAAATGAACAATTGGACCAATAATACCAGAAATTTATCATGATTACTCAAAAAATGGAGTTCAGTTATATGATAGAATAAAAAAATTTGTCAAATTTTCTGAAATAACAAATCTTGAAAGATTAAATTTAGAATTATTAATAATAGATTTAATTGAAAAATATACTGATATTGAATTAGCAAAATTAGTTTGTGATAATATTTGAAAAAATACAGATATAAGTTCAATCATGAAAGCTGAAGATATTGCAAAATATTATTCAAAAAATGATGATACTTTTCTTGATAAAATAATGTATAACCAAGCATTAGAAAATAATGTTAAGTTTTCTTAAATATGGCAAAAAAGATAATTATATTGCTAATGCTAGTATAATTCATATTGCTTTATCTTTTAAAAGTTATGATAGTAAAAAAAGTAAGCATCTCACTAAATTTTGAATATTTAAAAATTCATCGTGATACTCGTGATGGTTATATTAAATGTAATCAATTATATTATTTAGATAAAGAAGAATTTAATAATTTTGATGAATTACAAAATCATATTAAAAATTTACAAAAAGATAGTAAAAATAAATTTTTTAAAACAGTGGTGAATTTCAAAGATTTACCTAGAACAAATTAATAAAAGAAAATTTGATGACTATGAGCGCTAAAATTATTTAAAAGGAATATATTTAATTAAATATATTTCTTTTAATTTTTATTTATAATTTAATTTTAAGATTATATAATTAATTTATTCAAAATTTATTATTTGCAGAAGGGGGTCAAAAATAATATGAAAAATTTAAATATTGATATCAAAAAATTTAGCGAATATGTAGTCAACTTTTCGTATAATACAAGTAATTTTGAAAATAAAAAAAAGATTTCTTCTTTACGATTACAAAATCTACTTTATCTTACTTATGTTTACGCTTTACTAGCATGAGACAAAAAATTATGAACAAATAGTTTTGAAAAATGAACAATTGGTCCAGTGATTCCAGAAATGCATCACTATTATTCAAAAAATAACTTTCAGATAATTGATGATGAAAATCATTTTTTTAAAATTACTGAATTAAAAAATCTTGAAAAATTAGAATTAGAATCTTTAATATTAGATTTAAATCAAGAATATAGTGATTCTGATTTAGCTAAACTTGCTTGTGATGATATTTGGAAAAATACTATAGTAAATTCAAAAATTAAAGACCAAGAAATGATTAAATATTATTCAGAAAATGAGACATTTTTAGATAATTTAAATGACCCATCATTAGAAACTAATATTAGGTTTTAAACTATGAAAAAGATTAAAAAATCACTTGTAGGCACTGTGCTTCATATTGGTAAGCCTTTTGAAAGTCATGACGGTGTTTCTTTAAATAATCGATTTATGTGTATATTTTCAGTTGAATCTGATCATTTGATGTTAATGCCAATGTCTGCCTTTCATAGTAAAGAACAAAAAAATCAAAGATTAAATGGCATAGTAAATTTTGAATATTCAAAAAAACATGGTAATACTTGTGATGCTTACATTAAATGTAATCAAATATATGTTTTAAGAAACGAAGATTTCAATAATTTTGATGAAATAAAATTATCTCGAAAAATAAGTAAAGAACATTTTGAAAAATTACAAAATCATGTTAAAAATTTACAAAAAGATAGTAAAAATAAATTTTTTAAAACAGTGGTGAATTTCAAAGATTTACCTAGAACAATTAAAAAAGAACAAATTAATAAAAGAAAATTTGATGACTATGAACGCTAAATTAGAGAAAAGTAACTAAAAATGAACCGAAAGGTTCATTTATTATATTCTATTTAATTTATTGTTATAAGTCATATTCTTATTAGTTAATAATCAAGGCTTAACTTCTTTATATATATCTATATCTTTTTCAATTAAAATATTTTCTTTTGTTTCATATCATTGATATAAATTATTAAATAATTCTTCTTGTTTATTTTTTTCTTTAATAACTGAATAGATAAAGTTAAGCATTATACACATATTAGAATAAGATGTTTTTTTTGCAAATGCTTTTTTAAATTTTTCTTGTTCTTTTGTGGTAATTTTTCTTATATGTGATGTAAGTTTAATATTAGTAATATCAATTGTTTCTTCTGCTAAGAAAACGGCATTATCTAAAAATTTTAATAATATTTCATCTACTTCTTTTGCTTTAAACTTTTTCAGTTGATTTAAATAACTATCTGCTATTTCAAGTACTAATAGATTTAAAAAATTATTTACAACTTTGATTTGTAAATCATTTAGTTTCATAGTATCCACCACCCATACTTATTTCTTTATATTTTATACTATCACATTTTATTTTGTCTTTTTGCCTTTTTTATTTTTTCTTAATAAAATTAAATTGTTAATAGGATTTGGATTATTTGATTTGAATTTTAGTTCAGCAAGTTGCCGTCTAGAATCTAACATCATATTTAATCTTTCAGTTTTTTGATCAGTTTCATATTTTCTAATTGCATTATCTTTTTCTTTTAATTTTAATTGTAAATTTCTATCTTTTTGTGCTTCTTCTTGTTGAACTTTTAATTTTTCTTTTTCAAATTCCAATCGTCGTGTTTCAATATGATATTCAATTACTACTCTAATTATTCATCAGAAAGGATAGAAAATAAAATTAATTATTGTTCTAATATTAATGATAAGTTCCTCCCTTCTTTTAAACACTTTATTTAATTTTACATAACTGAAATAAGAAATACTATAAATTATTAATATAATTTTAAAAATATAAAATTCAATATATTTCTTTTAATTTTTTGTTGGAATTTAATTTTAAGAATATAATTACTATTGAATAAACTAGTTAAACTAAAAGGGGAACTAAATAATTATGAAAAAATATGGTTTTACAAAAGATTTATATATTAAATTGGATGATGAAGAATTAATAAATGTTTCTGAAAAATTTTTACTTGATGTTGAAAGAAACTTTACAGATTTTAAAGAAGAATATGACAAATCTTTTTCAAATTTACAAAGTTATATGAATATTGCTAATTTTATTTTTGAACCCGAAAAATTATCTAAAAAATCTCCATTAACAATAATAAATGCTCCTTGAGGAACAGGAAAAACATTTTTTATTGAAAACTTTATCAAATTATTTATTGATAAAAAAATAAAATCCGATATTTTTAAAAAAATAATAATAATTGATGCCTGAAAATTTTCAAATTCTAAAGATGTCCCTGTGGAATTTGCTATTGAGCTTTCAAATAAAATTATTAATATGCATATTAGTAATGAATCTGAAAAAATAAAAGCGATAATAAAACAAAGAATATTAGATTGAATAATTCCAGATTCATTAACATGAAAATTAAATTTTTTTAATTTTTTAAGTTTAGAAGGGAAGCATACTAATAAAAATTTAAAAGAAAATGAAAAAGAAGAAAAGAAAGAAATTATTGAAAGTGCCTGAAAAAAAATTCAAGAAAATACTGAACCGACAATAATTTTTATTGATAATTTAGAAAGATTAGGTTCATCATCATGAGATTTATTAAAAGCTATTTTAAAGATTCAAGAATTTGATAATTATTTAATAGTATTACCATTGAATTTAAATAAATTTAATAACAATAAAAGAGTTGATAATAGTGAGTATCCTATAGAAAAATACATTGACTTTAATTATTATAATTTACAACAGGATTATTCAAATTTTTTTAATAAACATATTAAAGAAAATCGAGAATTTATTAACAAGTTAAATTTAATTTTTAATTCAGAAATTGATGGTGAAAAATTATCTATTAGAGAAGTAGAAAATTCTTTTAAAACTCATAATCTTTTTAGAATAAAAGATGAATATGAAGTATTAAGAACAATTAAAGAATATATTTGAGATCCAAAAGAAATTTTTAATAATTTTTTAAGAGAAGATGCTAAATATTTTTTAGAAATAGAAAGGAAAAAGTGTAGATTATTTTTGCAAGTAGTTAGTAAAATTTCTGAAAGAGATAGCAGAAGAAATTTTACTAATATTTCTGATATTCATTTAAAAGATAGTAATAATGTATTTCTTTGAGAAAGAAATCAAAGGTATAAATATCAACCAAATTTTAATTATTTAAATGATTATAATAATTTATTAAATAAAATAAATTTTAAGAAAAAGGAAAATTTAAAAAAGATAAAAAATATAAATAATGCAGTAAAGGATTTAAATCAAAAAAAATTACCATATGAAAACAAAAAAAATGAATTAAAAATTAAAATTGCTGAGTTAATAAAACAAGAACAAAATGAAGCCACTAAAATGACAGAATATAATCCAAATAAACATGGTGAATTGCAAACTACTATAAATTTAACAAATCAAAAATTAAAAGAATTAGAATTAAAAATTAGCGAATTTGAAGTAGTAATTAATAATCATAATAATGATTTAGTTTATTTGGATGAAAATAATAGTAGAATGTTTGATATTGCTATTTTAATAGTAGAATTAAAGGAAATTAATAATATAGATAAATTAACAAAGAAACAAAAAGAAGAAATTTTATTAATTTTAAAAAATAAATTTGGAGACCTTAATTACTATATTGAAAATAATTATAATTTTGATTTTTCTAAAATTTCTTGATAAGTTCATAGTTCATAAATAATTTAAAAGTAATGGTATTAATAAATAAAATATTAGGTGGTAAAAAATAATGCTTTTTAATAAATTTAAGTCAATTAGTTATTTTCTTACTTTAAAAAAAGAAGAAATTAAATTAATAATAGAAAATTTAAACTATAAGTATATTTTTGGTGTTAATGAAGAAGAATATATTAGTTATTTGCATGATAAATTTTTAATTGAAGAAATAAAATTGCATTTTGAGAACGCAAATTCAGTTAATGAAGGTGAAAAAATTGTTAAAACAAGAGATTTTTTTGATCGTATTTCTGAAGTAAAAAAACCTGTAATTAAATTTATGATTCCTGTGAGTGGAAATTACGAATTGTTAACTTATTATCCAAGTAATTATACTTTTTCTTTGAGACTTTTTGATGATAATAATGTAAGGTTACAATCTAATTGTTTAATATTTGAAATCATTTCATATTCTGATGATACTGTTGCAAATGTTAATAGTGAGTATGAAATATTTGAAGACTATGTAAAAAGTAATACAGAAAAGCTTAATAGAGAAATTTTAGCATTTAATGAGAATTTAAAATTATATATTACTAATATTTTTAAAAATCGAAGAGATACTTTATTAAAGCGGCAAAAGTCTTTTGCTAATCTTAAAGTGCCTTTAATTCAGAATAGTAATATTTCAGAAACTTTTTCAATTTCTTTTTCTAAATCTAAGAATAGAATAGAAATACCAAAAATAATAGAAGGTATTAAACATAAGTTAGATCCATTATTAGATTATAAAATTTATGAAGAAATACTTAAGATTATTAATGATTGTGGTAAAGAATTTGAAAGACTAAAAAAGACATATCAAAATTTTAAAGAAGAAGATTTTCGTAATAATATTTTATTTGTTATTAATAGTCATTATGAAGGAACTGCAACAGGTGAAACATTTAATAATCAAGGAAAGACAGATATCTTATTAAGATATGATAATTCTATAATATTTATAGCAGAATGTAAAATATGATCAGGTATTTCAGATTTTAAAAAAGCAATTGATCAATTGATTGATTATTTAACTTGAAGAGATACTAAAACTGCTTTGATAGTTTTTGTCAAAAAAAGTAATATTTCTAAAGTTATTAATACAATAACATCACAAATTAATGAACATACAAAATTTAAAAAATATATTAATAAAAGTGATAAATCATGAATTAATTATGAATTTTATTTAAATGATATTGAAGATGAAACTCAACCTATAATATTTAATCTAGCTGTAATGATTTATCAAGTATAATAAATAGTTATTTTAGAAAAGAAAAATTAGAGATAATAGGCAAAATTTGAAAAAAAATCATTAAAAAATTTATTTAAAGTTCTTTGGTGTATTAATTATTGAATTTATTTTGAAAATAATTTGGATTATAATATTATAAAGAATTGAAAAGATGTTGCTTTTAATTAAATAAAGAGAAATAATATTTATTTAATTAAAACTCTATAGTAAAATAATTAACTCAATCAATTATTAAGCGAGCTTTAAATTCACTTTTTGTAAGTGAATTTTTTATTTACTTAAAGGGGTTTGCTCGTTAATTATAAGGAAGGAGGGAATATGTATTTGCGCACTAATAACTTTATCAGTCATTGGATTAAATTTAGCAATTGGAAATTTAGGTTATATTTTATAGCAAAAACGAAAATATAATCTTGCTAATCAAAAAAAAGAAACAAAACAGTAAAGGCAGTAAAGCTAAATCAATGTGTGAAATTAATAACTAAGTTAAATCTAATTTTATTAAGACGATTTTAAATACAAAAATGATGCAAGTCTTATTAATTTTTGATGGTTGTTTTTTTACGACAATTTTAGTTTTAATTGCCGTTTTTGTTTGAATTTAGATCCTTCAAATTCTTGCCACACAAAGAAAGAGAGTGATAAATAAAATTATTTTCTCAATTGAATGCTTTTATTTAAGCTAGTGTGGAAGCGAAATTTAGCTATTTTGGTGTTGAGAATCTTATTTTGATTTTTTTAAACCATCTATGTATTAAACATAAGAGAAATAGAATCTTATTTCTTTCGATTAATAAATTTAATCCCTAGTTAGCCATTTTTGACTAGCTAGGGATTTTTTTGTTTTTAAATTATGTTATTATTAATAATATTTGGTTTCAATAAATTTGGATAAAAGGGGGTTGCATAAATATTAAAACAATAAGTAAAGTTATAGCATATTCTACTTCTTCTCTTTGACTAGCAGTAATAATAATGCTATCAATTAATTTTAAAATTCTTGGAGAAACTATTTTTTGAACTATTGCTATTACTATGGCTTTACCATTTGGAATAGTATTAGAATGTTTATATTCAATTATATACTGAGTATTAGGAAAAATAGTAGAAAGAATTGCTCAGTATAAATACAGTAGTTGAATACATTGTTCTCATTTTATAGCAGTAAAAAAATATGATAATTACAAAAAATATCATAGTGAAGTAAAAAATAAAAAATATCATAATGAAGAAAGATTCCAACAGCTTTTATCAGAGAATAATATAATTAGAAATCTTTGAATTTCTTCTGTTATTGGAATTATTTTTATTTTAATTTATTTAAATTTTTCATTTTCTAATACTATATATGAAACAAGAATATTAATATGATTACCTATATCTATTTTATTTATGTGATTAGCAAATATAAGAACAGAAATTCTCATCAAAGATTTTAAGAGCACTAAATATGTAGAAGAATTAAATCAAATAAGTAAGGAGCAATTATGGAAACAAAATACAATAAATCAGCATTAGAAGAAGAAATTAAAAAAATTTCTTTAACAGAATTTCAAAGACAAAATGTTAATAATCATTTTAGTACAGTTGAACGTATTCTTAGAAAAATGGGATTTTCTAATATTCAAAGACAAGGTTCATTTGGAAGGGGTACAGTTATCCAAGGCCAAGAAGATGATGGTTTTGATTTAGATATTGCTATAGTTTTAGATAAAACAAATAGCATAGAATCTAGTCAATTGAATCATAAAATAGCTACTGCTTTAAGAAATCACTATTTTAATAAGAATGTGTCTATTGAAAAGAAAGCAGTAAAAACTGAAGTTAAATCTAATTTTCAAATAGATGTAACACAAATTTGTAGAGATGGCACAGGACAAGAATTAGTTTTTAATTCTCATACAATGTCTTTTGATCCTTCTTATGCTTTAGCTTTCAGAAATTTATTTAAAGAAAGAAATGCTAAAACTAATAACGCTTTAAGAGATTTATGTCGAATATATAAACATATTAGAGATTCTGTGCATGATGTTGAAATCAAATCATTAGCTTTAGAAATATTTTTATATAAATCTTTTAGAACGGATATTTCAGATTATGGAAATTCTTTAATTAAAACATTGCAAAATGTTGATGCACTAATAAGAAAAAGAATTAAAGATGGAAATTTTAATTGAATTGAAAATCCTGCTTGGATTAAAGATAAAATTCCAACAGGAATTCAAACAAAAGAAGAAGCAGAAAAATTTTTAAAATTAAATACAGTTGTTATCAAAGCTATTGAAGGAACATTAGTACATAAAAAAACATTTCATGGTCTTAGAAGAAAATATCAATCCTTAAATGACCTTGATAATAGTTATAATGCTACTACAATAATTCAACCTAATAAAACTGTAGTTACTAGTGGAGTATTTGGTGGAGATAACTTGGACTGAGATATTTAGCAATGATGAATTAAGATTATTTCACACATTTTTTAAAAAAATGGAAATAATAAAAATTCAATTAAAAGACAAAGAAAAACAAGAATGAACATTTGAAGGTTGTTATATTTTAAACTTAGATTATAATAATGATTTTAAGAAATTATCAGATTTTCATTTTTATACTACTAATTATTTTCTAAATAATAGTGTTAAAAGAATGTGCATCCAACCATTATCAATTTTAGATAATAATCATAAAAATGATAATGATGAAGATATTAATAATAGACTGATAACTTGATTTCTAAATGGCGAACGAATTTTTAAATATGGAATTGATATTTTGGGACAAAGTCATGGTCAATTTATAAGTGAAAAAATGGATCAATTTTTGTCAGGCGTTGATTGAGATTTAATTAAAATTGAAAATAATAAAAAAAATATTAAACAAAAAATTAAAAATAATTTTTACGATACAAAGTCAGGAGTATTTATTGCTGAATTGCTTTGTAAAGATGAGATACTTGATATCATTATAAATTCAAAAAAAGTAACTATTGATGATATTTTTAATTATTAAATTAATTATACTCAAAAAAGGAGTTAATTAAAGTGGATAAAACAAGTATAGAAATTTGATGCACTATAATTCAAACAGTTGCAATTGTTATTACTTTGAGTTTTACTATTTGAACTCAATGAAAAAGTAAAAAAAACAATCAAGTTTTAGATATAGCAAAGTTATTAGATCAAGCGTTTGATAATTATAGAAATTTTCAGTATCAATTTTATGAAGATGGTATTCATGTACATCCAGGTTGTCCAGATGATGGAAAGATTGGTAAAATAAAACAAACTAAAGAACAATTATTGAAACAATTTACATATCACTATAATGATTATTTAACTGAAGTAAATATTTTATTAAAAAGATATAATATTAGTAGCGAATTAAATTGCAAAAGTTGTCAAAGAAAATATAAACAAGGTGAATGGTACAAATATATATATACTTTAATTCCAGAAGAAAAATTTAACTGAAATATATATTGTAGACTTTTTTATGATACTAAAAATAAAGGTATTTTTACTTTTTTTTGTCCTGAATGTTTAGATAAAGAACCTAGTAGAGAAAAAGCTCAATGTATGTGTTGTTTAAGTGAAAAATTAACTGAAGAAAAAATTTTATAGATAATTAAAAAATATAGTTAAAATAAACTTAAAAAATACCTCATTTAAAGATTTAACTTTGAGTGGTGTATTTTTTATTTTTATATAAAGTAAACTTATATTAATAAATTCTTATTAGGTATAGAAAAAAGAAGGAATTAATATATGGAACAAAAATATAATATTGAAAATCAATTTACTTTTTTTAAACAAAAATCAAAAGATGTCTTTACTAAAACTTTAGCAGGCCTAAAGGCAGAGTATGAAGCTAAGGATTGAGAAATCTTTCATTCAAAATGAAGAAAAAATCAAGGATATATTCTCCATGGAACAAGAAAACGAACAATAGTTACAATTTTAGTAACTTAACTTATTCAAAGCATCCTTTATCGCCACTGAGGTAAAGATTGCTATAAATATGTTTATCTTTCTGCTTTATCGTTGGGCATTGAAAAGTATCAAGGAATCACTAATCATTTACAAGTTAAAATTTTACCATTGATTGCTGAAGGTAAACGTTACCAAGATATTTTAGATTGTTTTTCTAATGTTAATTTTCATTGTCGGACAATTTCTAATATTATTGATCGTGCTAAAATCAGTTCATTTGAAACATCAATGTTAGATCAAACCAAAAGAGTTGCAATTAATAAGTGCTTATTATATTAATGTTGATGATACTTTTTTAACTTTTAGAGAAAAGAAGTAGAAAAAGAAATACCGAATTCGAGTTGTTTTATTTCACACAGGTTATGATTGAAAAAAATCAACTAAAACTAAAAAAGTTTTATTGAATAAACGAATTTATTTTTTCTTATTAAAACAAAATTCTAAAATTAATACTGCTGAATTTATGGAAGATGTCTACTCATTAGCTAAAGATTTTTATCTTAATGTTGATTAAGGTAAAGTAATTATTGCTGGTGATGGTGCGTCATGAATTAGAAATTGTCAAAAATACTGAACAGGTAGTATTTATGTCCTTGATAAATTTCATGCGATTAGAAAAATAAGAAATGTTTACAGTCTTAACTCTTCTAATTTATAACCAACTTATCAGTTATTAAAAAATTTATTTAATCAAAGTAACTATCATAAAATCATGACTATTTTAGAAAATAATTCTTTTAAAGAGTCAATTAAAGTTTTAAAATTTAATAATTTAAAAGGTTACTTCTAATGGAATTAAGATGGCATTGAAAACCAAAGTTATCAAGATAATCTTGGTTGTAGTGTTGAAAATGCAATCTCTCATCATGTTAAGATGTTAGAAATTCATATGGCCAAAGTTAATGGCATATCAATGATTGACTTATTAAAAGAACGTATCATTACAACGTTAAAAGAGCAGCAACAATATTTTAAAGAAGATTACTGAAGAAAAAGTTTTACTACTTATGCTGTTACTGATGAAATGCCCCTAGCTAAAATGGGTGCTCGAGGTAAATGGTATCGAAAATTCTAAACGTTAAAAATAATTAAAATTAAAGATTTATTTTCTAATTACAATCGTAATATTTTTTGTTATGCAAATATTACTTAAATTAAATATCTAAATTTAAGTAATGTTATAATTTAAAAGAATTTAAAGTTCGTTAAATTCAGTTAATCAAACTGAATAATATTTTTTACCACACAATCTACCAAAAAATTCTTTCTATCCATTGTGCGATTTTACTTGCTTTTACTAGCAATTATCTTTATAATTAATAATGCTGTGAAAACAGTTGCAACCGCACTTTTTTAGGTTTTAAGTGATAATAATTTGATTATCCACCTTATAAGGCGAGTCTAAGCTGGAGGTGCAAAATGTTTGCAATAATTAAGACCGGTGGCAAACAAATTAATGTTGAAGTTGGCCAAGAATATTTTATTGAAAAATTACAAGGTAATCCTGAAGATAAAATTGTTTTTGACCAAGTATTAATGATTGATGGAACAGTAGGTAATCCAATAATTAAGGGTGCTTCAGTTCATGGAATCATTATCAAGCAAGATAAAGCGAAAAAGATTGTTGTTTTTAAATATAAACCAAAGAAAAACTCAAAAACTAAATATGGTCATCGTCAGCCATATACAAAGGTAAAAATTACTGATATTTTGTTAAGTGGTAAACCAACTGCAAAAGCAAAAACAACAGAAAACAAAACAACAACTAAAGCGACAACAAGTAAAACAACAAAATCAGAACAAACTGAAACTACTAAAAAAGTAACTAATAATAAAGTAGTGAAAGCACCAACAAAAGTTGCTGCAACTAAAAAAGTAACTACTGGTGAAAAGAAAGTAGTTAACAAAGAACCATCAACTGTAAAAAAAGCAAAAGTAAACAGTCCTACTAAAAAAGTAACAAAAAAATAGTTAATTAATATGGTAAAAACTAATTTTTATTATCAAAAAGATCAGATTGTTAAAGTTGAAGTTAGTGGTCATAGTAATTTTGATCAAGTTGGGAAAGATATTGTTTGTGCAGGAATCTCTGCTATTATCTTTGGTACTTTAAATGCTCTTGATAATTTAGTTTCACAACAAGAAGTAAAAATTGTTGAACCTGAAACAAAAGTTATCATTGAAGTTTTAAAACCATCGGATAACAATCAAATGATTTTACAAACAATGTTTTGACAATTAAAAACTATTAGTAATCAATATCGTAAAAACATTATTATTAAGGAGGTTTACTAAAATGCGTTTTCAATTAAATTTACAATTCTTTGCTTCTAAAAAAGGAGTTGGATCAACTCGTAATGGAAGAGATTCTCATTCTAAACGTTTAGGAGCGAAAGCAAGTGATGGGCAGTTAATTCATGAAGGATCAATTATTTATCGCCAAAGAGGAACTAAAATTCACCCAGGAGTAAATGTTGGTCGTGGTGGTGATGATACTTTGTTTGCTTTAAAAACTGGTATTGTTAAATATGTTAAGTTTGCTAAAAATAAAACTAAAGTTAATATTTTAGAAGCAAAAAAATAATATTAACAATTATTAATAAAAGTTCTATTTAAAATAGAACTTTTTTATTAGTTAAAAAATCAAAACAAATAAATAATATCTATTTAATTATTGTTATTTTCAAGGTATCATTTATTTTGAAGATAGTTTAATAAAAAAATAAGAAAATTTTAGGAAAAATAATTATGAAGTTTATTGATTTAATCAAATTAAAAGTTAAAGCAGGTAAAGGTGGTGATGGAATCATCGCTTTTCGTCGTGAATTGTATGTTCCTAAAGGTGGCCCAAGTGGTGGCGACGGTGGCAATGGTGGTAGTGTTATTTTTGTTGGCGATGAAGGTTTAAATACTTTATTAGACTTAAGAAAAACAAGAGAAATTAAAGCCTTAGCTGGTGAAAATGGTAAACCAAAAAATATGCATGGTAAGAATGGTACTAATACGATTGTTTGAGTACCATTAGGAACAATTGTTAAGGATATTAAAACTGGCACAATTATTGCTGATATTACTAAAAATAAAGCAACTGCAGTAATCGCTAAAGGTGGAATTGGTGGTCGTGGTAATGCAAAATTTGCTTCATCAACCAATCGTGTGCCAAAAATTTCAGAAAATGGCACACCAGGCCAAGAATTTGAAATAATTTGTGAATTAAAACTTTTAGCTAATGCTGGTTTAATTGGTTTGCCAAATGCTGGAAAATCAACTTTCTTAAAAGTAGTTTCAGCAGCAAAACCATTAATTGCTGATTATCCATTTACAACTTTAGATCCGCAACTGGCAGTAGTAACAAATAATAATGATAGTTTTGTTATTGCTGATTTACCGGGTTTAATTGCTGGTGCTAGTGATGGCAAAGGATTGGGCTTACAATTTTTGAAACATATTGAACGTTGTCAAGTTTTAGTGCATATGATTGATATTAGTGACGAAAAAAGTGATCATTTTTTAACTTATCAATTAATTAAACAAGAGTTAAGTAAATATAATAAAAAGATTTTAGAAAAGCCAGAAATTGTTGTTGCTAATAAAATTGATTTATTAGCAGATTTATCAGCAGTTAAGAAATTAGCAGATGCAATTAAAAAACCAGTTTTTGCTATTTCAGCTTTAAAAAAAGACAATCTTAAACCTTTAATTGCTGAGATTGCAAAATTTGTTAAAACTGTTGCAAAAGAAGAACCAGAAGAAGTTAAAGAAGAACATGTTTTATATAAATATCAACCAAAACCTAATGCTGAACCGGAAGTAATTGTTACAAAGATTAAAGACCATCAATGAGAAGTTACAGGTAGTGCTGTCAATAGAATTGCCCAAAGAAATCCTTTGAATACTTATCAAAATATTTTGTTGTTTAGAATTAAATTACAAGATTTAGGTGTCTTTGAACAATTAAGAAAAAAAGGTGTTAAAAAAGGTGACAGTGTTAAGATTTATAATTATGATATGATTTGAGAAACAGAATAAAATTAGCCAGAAAGATTAAAAGAAAGTGAATAATAATGAAATTAGAACAATATTTGGAACAAATTGTTAAATTTTTACAAGATGAAGTTAAGAAAGCTCATGCCAAAGGGGTAATTGTTGGTTTAAGTGGCGGTGTTGATTCAGCTGTTGCTGCTTTATTAATGAAAAAAGCATTTCCTAATAATCATTTAGTCTTGCTTATGCCTTGTCAATCACCAGAGATTGATTTAGATTATGCTAATAATTTAGTTAAAAAACATAAATTAATATCGCAATTAGTTAATTTAGATGAAGTTTTTCTTAGTTTTAAAAAGAATTTACCAAAAAATATTCCATCACAACAAGAAAAAACAATTTTTGGTAATTTAAAGTCACGATTAAGAATGAGTACTCTTTATACTTATGCTCAAATTAATAATTATTTAGTTGTTGGAACAAGTAATGCTGATGAATGACATACTGGTTATTTTACTAAGTATGGTGATAGTGGTGTTGATTTATTACCACTTGTTAATTTAGTAAAGCAAGATATTTTTCAAGCAGCAAAAATTCTAAATGTCACTAAAGAAATTATTGCTAGAAAACCGAGCGCTAGTTTATGACCAGGTCAAACCGATGAAGCAGAAATGGGTCTTACTTATCAAGAATTAGATCAATTTTTATTAGGTGATATTAAAAAATTATCTGAACAAGTTCAGATAAAAATTACAACCATGCATGAACGCACACAACATAAACGCAAAGCAATTCCGCAAGCGCCAAAATGATGAAGTCGTAATTAAAAATTAAGAAAGAGTAAGAAAATATGTCAGGTCACTCACAATTTGCTAATATTAAACATCGTAAAGATGCTCAAGATATTAAACGTGGTAAAATTTTTCAAAAAATTAATCGTGAAATTTATACTGCTGTTAAATTACACGGTCCTAATATTGAAAATAATCCCAAGTTACGAACAATTTTAGAAAAAGCTCGTAGTTTAAATATGCCAAAAGATAATATTAATCGGGCAATTGCTAAAGCTAATAATCAAAATGATCAAGATAATTATCAAGAAGTAATTTATGAGGGATTTGGTCCAGGAACAATTGCTTTAATTATTCATTGTTTAACTGATAATAAAAATCGTACTACTGCTAATATTCGTGGTTATTTTAATAAATATCAAGCAAAATTAGGTGTTAGCAATTCAGTTCAACATTTATTTTTTAAAGCCGGTGTCATTGAATTTATTAGTCCTTTGGATTTAGATGATATTTTAGATTTGGTAATTAATTTTGAGATTTTAGATTTTAGTAAAGATGAAGAGATTGTGCAGTTAATTGTTGCTCAAGAAGATTTAGCAATCATTGTTCAGGCATTAAGAGCTGCAAAAATTGAAAATTTTGTTACTAATGAAGTTAGAAATGTACCATTTGAACCAATCAATGTTAGTGATGAAGATTTAGTTAGTTATCAAAAACTTTTTGATTTATTGGAAAATGATGATGATGTCCAATTTATTGAAAGTAATTTAAAAAAATAAGACTGATTTTGAATTAAACAACTAAAAAATTAATTGTCTTTTAATACTTTTGTTGGTATTCTTATATAGTATTATTAAGATATTTAATAAATCATTTTTTGATTTTATCTTAAAGATTTAGGAAGTGATTTTGCTTTATGAAAAAAAAATCATTAACAAAAGCAAAACGAGAAAAGAAACTTAGAGGTTTTTCTTTTTTTACGAGAATGACTTCTTTAATAATTATCGCTGCTGCAATTATTGTTAGTGCAGTTTTTAGTATTTTTTATTTAGACAGTAATCGTAATTTAAGTATTGAATTTGCTGGTGGCTATCAAACTCAAGTTAGATATGAGGGAGTTCACGAAGAAGATAGTAATAGTCGAAAAGTTATTACTTTATTAGAAAATCGAATTGATCCTTTAGGAACAAGTAATATTAATATTGAAAAAAGTACTAGCAATGGTGGTGATTTTTATAATTTATCAATTAGTAAAGATGCTGGAATTGATATTGCTAGTTTTATTAATAATGTTTCTCGTCGTGGGTATATTTATTTATTAGATGACCAAGGACACGATTTGTTAGCTAATAAATATGATGAAAATAGTAAAGCATGAAGTGCCAGAGAAGAAAGAATTACTACTAGTGATGCTTTTAGTAGCATTTCAGAAACAACTAATCAAAATTCTCATCAACCAGAAGTAGTTTTTAATGTTAATTCGCAATCAGACTTAGTTAGTACTATTCAAGCAATTACTAAAGATGGGTCTAATAAAGTTTATTTTTATTCTGATATTGGTAGTTTACTAAATTATATTCGTAATACTTTAACTGGTTTAGAAGATTTAGCATCAGTAATTGAAAGTGAAACTAGTCAAATTAAACAAGATGCTTTAAAAGTTTTATTGGCAAATGAAACAGTTGGTTTAGATGATGCTACTGGACAAAAAATGTATAATGCGATTAGAAATCCAAATTCATCGGCTGGTAAACAATTAAGAAATCTATTAGATCAAAGTAAAAATGGTCTTTATATGATTAATTGAATTTATTCTGATACTTCAACAACAACGCCATTATTAGTTGATACTAATAATAAAGATAATGTTTTTGACCCTAATAATCCTTTTGATCCATCAGAAACCAAAGGTTCACCAATGAATGCTTGATTGCCACATATTAAGGATTTAATTGTTTTACCTGACATTTCACAATTTCTTGATACATCAATTATTAGTTATAAATATGCACCATATTATATTGGTGAAATTGCTAGTCTTGCAAATTCTAATAGTAATCAAATTACTATTAATGATAATACTTTTAATAAAGCCAAAGTTCGTCAAATTGTTAATCTTTTAACTGCTGGTAAAGAACAAAATGATTTTATTGTTGAAGCGTTTTTAACAATTGATGCAACTTTAGGAGCACAAGCTTTAAAAATTGCGATAATTGCTTTAGCTGTTGCTTTGGCAGTTTTAGCAATTGTGATTATTTTTAATTATCGGTTCCTTGGTTTTATTGCTATTTTTACAATTATTTTATTTTTAGTTATAACTTTAGTAGCATTTACTTTCTTAAATAATGTTGTTGCTCCAGAAACTGGTATTGCTTTAATTATTGGTCTTGCTTTATTGCTAGATTTAATTGTTGGTTTATTTAATAATCTTAAAAAAGAATATCGTTCAGGAAAAAGTGTTTATGAGGCTTTTAAAGCAGCAAATAAAAAATCATTAGTTTCAGCTTTTGATTGTAGTTTGATTGTTTTAATTGTTAGTTTAACAATTTTCTGATTTGGTGCTCGTTCAATTCGTGGTTTTGCAATTATGACTTCAATTTCAACTTTTGGTGTAATTGTTTTAGGAGTATTAATTTTAAGGTTAGTCTTATATTTACTATTAAAAAATAATGTCTTTGAAAAAAGAGCTGCTTTGTTAGGCTTAACACCAAGAACTCGTCGAAGCCCTAAGAAAAGTAAGAATTCTCGTTATAATCAAGCTAAAGTTAAATTAGCAGTTTTAGTTGCTCAAACTAAGAGTAAAACGACTAGTTTAAATGCTAGCAAATGAAATTATCATAAATTAACAAAATGAATTATTACTGGTTTTGCTGTAATTTTAGTTACTTCAGGAATTGTCTTTTTCACTGCTGGTGCTAATTTTAGTCAAGGTTTTGATAGTAGAATTGATTTTACTGGTGAAGTTGCAACCCAACAAGATCCAACTAACTCTAATAATTCTGATGGTTTTAATTTAATTAGTGAAGCAAATAGTCGTCGTAATGAAGTTATTAAGATTTTAAATGATAATGATTATTCATATCAAAAAGTTTATTATGCATTAATGACTAATTCGCTAACTCCAGGTAGAAATGTGATTAGAATTATTATTGAAACTAGTGTTAAAGATAGTGCTGCCAGTGATTTTCGCCAGTTTTTACAAAGTGAAGTAACTTGAGCAAATTGAAACTATACAACTAATAATGCTTTATCAGGTAATCAGTTATTTAAAAGTATGCTAATTACAATTGCTATTGCTTTAATTACAATTTTTATTTATATTATTATTAGATTTCAATTTAGTTTTTCAATTCCACTGATTATTGCTTTAGTTTTTGCAGTTTTTGTCACACTAGCAACATTAGTAACATTACAAATTACAATTTCGACAATGACAATTGGTGTGATTTTAGCAGTAGTAATTTTAGTTTTAATTAATAGTGTCATTATTTTTGATAATATTAAAGAAATTAAATTAAACTTAACAAAAACAAAAAATGATAAGTTAATAAAAGATGAAATTGTTGCTATTAGTAATGAAGGTGTTAAACGATCATTAACAAGAACAATGCTAGCGAACGGTATTATAATTGTAACAGCATTAATCGTTTTATGCTTCCTACCAAGTTTCTGAGCAGTTAGTCTTGCTTTGATTCTTGGAAGTGTTGTTACCTTTCTTGTTAGCCATTTTCTTGCTCCTTGATTATGAACTTACTTTGAAAGATGAAGAATTAGAAGATTTCAAAAACGAGCAGAAAAAATTAAAAAACATTTTGTTGGACCTGATGAATATATTGTTTCTGGTATTAACGATTAATGGTTTTTTGAAAATATAAAGATTTAAAGGAAAAAAAATGAATTTAGATACAATAAAAAAAATGATTCGCAATGTTCCTAATTTCCCAAAATCAGGAATTCAATTTAAAGATATTACTCCTGTGCTTGCTAATCCTGAAGCGTTTTCGTTTGTTATTAAAACTTTTGCTGATTTAGTTAAAAAAGATCAAATAACAGCGATTGCAGCTCCAGAAGCGCGTGGCTTTATTTTTGGTAGTGCTTTAGCACTTGCTTTGAAAGTTAAATTTGTTCCAATTAGAAAAAGTGGTAAGTTACCTGCTAAAACTTATCATGTTGAATATCAATTAGAATATGGAACTGATAAGTTAGAAATTCATCAAGATGCTTTAACAAAAAATGATCGAGTTTTAATTATTGATGATTTAATTGCAACTTCAGGAACAATTCATGCTTGTATTGAATTAGTACAATTATCACAAGCACAAGTTGCAGCAATTGCGACTTTAATTACTTTAAAAGAATTTGAAGATCAACAAAAATTTGGTAAGATTCCTTTTCATAGTTTAATTGAGTTTTAAAAATATGAATAACATTACTTGTAAAGATTTTAATGAAGTATTAAAGCAAGCAAAAAGCTATATTAAAAATGAAAAACTTTTGGTTCAAATTGAAAAAGCATATCAATATGCTGAGTTGAAACATCAAGGGCAATTAAGAAAAAATGGTGATCCTTATTTATATCATGTTTTATCAACGGCATATACTTTAACTTTATGACACTTAGATCCTGCAACAATTCAAGCAGGTCTTTTGCATGATATTTTAGAAGATACACCAACTAGTGTTGATGATTTAGTAACAGAATTTGGTCAGGAAGTTGCGGCATTAGTTTCAGCAGTAACAAAAGTTAGTCATTTTGCTAAAGAAAAGCGAGCAGAAATTAAATCTGATTATTTAAGAAAATTATATTTAAGTTTAGCTGATGATATTAGAGTAATTATTATTAAGATGGCTGATCGTTTACATAATATTAGAACAATTGAATTTTTAGATTTAACAAAGCAAAAAGTTGTCGCTAAAGAAACATTAGAAGTTTATGCTTCAATTGCTCATCGTTTAGGAATGCGAGAATTGCAAGCAGAGTTAGAAGATCGTTCTTTTGCCGTTTTATTACCAGAAGAATATCAAAAAATTAGTAATCTAGTTAAAAAAGATGAAGAAAATCGAAAACAATTAGTTGATAATACAATTAAAGAAATTAGAAAAACTTTAGTTAAACATGAAAAGTTAAAGTTTGATATTTATGGGCGAAGTAAAAACCTGTTTTCAATTTATCGAAAAATGTATTATTTTGCTAAAGATTTTAACCAAATTCATGATATTTTAGCAATTAGAATTATTAGTAATTCCGTTGATAATTGTTATGCAATTCTTGGTTATTTACATCAAAAATTCACACCATTACCAGGTAAATTTAAAGATTATATTGCGACACCAAAAAATAATATGTATCAATCATTACATACTTCAATTGTTAATAAAAATGAAATTTATGAATTACAAATTAGAACTGAAGAAATGGAATATTATGCCATGGTCGGTGCTGCTGCTCATTGACGTTATAAAGACGGTGAAGAAATAAGTCCTAAGAAAAAACAAGCAGAGATTGATGAAAAATTAAATATTTTTCAAACAATTTTGGATTTAAATACAGTTAAAAGTGAAGAAGCAAATGCCGATTTAGAAACTGAGATTAAGCAAGATTTATTTAGTGAATTAATTTATGTTTTAACACCTAATGGTAAAGTTGTAACATTACCACTTGGGGCAACAATTTTAGATTTTGCTTATAAAATTCATACTGAAATTGGTGAAACTGCCATGGGTGCTCGAATCAATGGTGTTTATTCTGCTTTAAATACAGTTTTAAAAACTGGTGATGTTGTTGAAATTAAAACTTCAAAAACAGTAAAACCAAATTATGACTGGTTAACAATTGCCAAGACAAATTTTGCTCGTCATAAAATCAAAAAATATCTAATTCAAACAACTCCTTTAAAACCTGAAACAAAAACTAAAGGAGTAGCTGATAATGATAAAAGAATTGTTAATGTTAAAGAGCAAATTGATAAATATCTTCAAGATCATAAATTACGCTGAAGAATTGCAAGTAGCTCAGTTATTTATAAACGCTTAAAGTTTTTAAAATATCCAACTTATGATGATTTTTGTTTAGCGATTGCTAATGGGACTTATACAATTGAAGATGCTGTTAAAGAAGTTTTATTTAAAGATTCATTAAAATTTAAAGATTTTAAAACCAGAAAGAGTGTTAATTTAAGTAAATCTAATAAGATTAATGATGTAATTGTTGAAAATGCACCGACAATTAAAACGCAATTAGCTCGTTGTTGTTTACCAATTCCTAATGAAATGATTATTGGTTATATTAGTAAAGGTCAAGGAATTAAAGTTCATCGTCCCGATTGTCCAAATATTATTAATGAAACAAAAGGTGACAAAAAAGCACGAACTTTACCAACAGTTTGAAATTTACCAGCAACAATTATGAGAACTTATGATGCTGGGATTAAAATTTATTATTTGGACCGTCCAGGGCTATTAGCCGATATTATTAATTTATTAAATCTTTTGAAAGTATCAATTCAAAATGTTGATGCTAATAATCAATTAATTAATCATAAGGGAGTTTTGAAATTAACAATCAAAGTCCCCGATATTGATCGGTTACAACAAATTACTTCTTCATTAAAGAAGGTACCTGATATCATTGATATAACAAGAATAATTTTGTAAAATTTTAAGTATATCAAACTCTTTTATTAAAAATCTTTGTAAAATATAATTAAGCAATATAAATTTAAGGTGAAAAAATGAAGTTTCAGCGTCCGAAGGGAACAGAAGATTTATATAATCAACAAGTAATTATTTTTAGTAACATTATTAGTGAGTTAGTAACTGTTGCTAAAAATTTTAATTATCAAGAAATTATTACTCCGGTAATTGAATCGGCAGATTTATTTTTACGCTCAATTGGTTCAACAACTAATATTGTTGAAAAAGAAATTTATCAATTTTTAGATAAAGGCAAAAGAAATATTGCTTTAAGACCTGAAGGAACAGCTGGTGTTATTCGTGCTGTTGTTGAAAATAAACTTTATAATAATCAAAAACAAACATTAAAATATTTTTATTATGGTAATATGTATCGTTATGAAAATCCGCAAAAGGGTCGTAACCGTGAATTTCACCAATTTGGTGTTGAAGTTTTAGGAACAAAAGATCCGTTATTAGATGTTGAAGTAATTATTTTAGCAGCAAAAATGTTAGAAGCATTAAATATTAATGATTATCAATTAGCAATTAATTTTTTTGGTTCTGAAACAACAAAAACTAAATTTAATCATGCTTTGTCAAAAGCTTTAATGAAAGTAAAATCAAAATTACCACTTGAATTACAAACAAAAATTAAAACTAATCCGTTACGAATTTTAGATGCTCAAGAATTTCAAACTTTAAATTTAGCGGTACCAGAAATTGCTCAATTTTATTCGCCAGAAGAAAAAGCATATTTTGCTACGATTACTAAGATGTTAACAATTTTAAAAATTAATTTTAATATTAATCAAACTTTAGTTCGTGGTTTAGATTATTATAATGGTGTTATTTTTGAATTTGTTAGTAATAGTGATGCTTTGGGTAAAAGTCAAAATACTTTAATTGGTGGTGGCAGATATGATAATTTGGCACAAGAGTTAGGAGTACCCTATCCTTATCCAGCAATTGGTTTTGCTTTTGGAATTGAAAGATTAATGTTATTATTAGCAAATAAACCAAAGTTCACTGAAACTAAAAAATTAGATTTATTTATTATTAGTCAATTTCAAACAGGATTAAGTCTATCGTTACTTTTGTTAAATGATTTACGAAAAATAAGGTATTTTGTTGATGGTAATTTTAGTTTATTTAATGATAAACAAAAAAGTAATTTAATTAAAAGTATTCAAACAACTAATAATCTTTTAGTATTAGAAAAAGTTAATCAAGCAACTTGTTATCAGTTAACAAAAAAAACAAAAGTAGTAATTAAATTTGAAAATCAAGAACAATTATTAACAAAAATTATTGATTTACTGAAAATAAGTGAGGTTAAATAATGAATACTGGATATCGTACTAATAATTGTGGCAGTTTGACAAAAAATGATTTGAAACAAAATGTTATTTTAAGTGGTTGAATTCATGCCATTAGAGTTAAAAAAAATGCAATCTTTTTAGACTTACGAGATCGATATGGTTTGACACAGATTGTTATTAAAAGTGATGAACCTAATTTTGATAATTTAAAAAAAATGAAAGTTGAATCAGTAATTCAAGTTACCGGTCAAGTTGTTGCTCGACAAGTTGCTAATCCTAAATTAACAACCGGTGCAATTGAAGTAGTTGCTGAAAAAGTTAAAATTTTAAGTGAAGCTAAAGCACTTCCTTTTGTCATTAATGATTCCAATAATTTTACTGCTTTAGAAGATTTACGCTTAAAGTATCGTTATTTAGATTTAAGACGAAAAGAAATGTTCCAACAATTAAAATTTAAACATCAATTTCTTAATATTATTCGTAATTTTTTAAATGCTGAAGGTTTTTTAGAAGTTGATACACCAGTTTTGACTAAATCAACACCGGAAGGAGCGAGAGACTTTTTAGTTCCGGCACGGATTAAGAAAAATGCTTTTTATGCTTTACCACAGTCACCACAGTTATATAAACAATTATTAATGATTAGTGGTATTGATAAATATTATCAAATTGCTAAGTGTTTTCGTGATGAAGATTTTCGTGCTGATCGGCAACCAGAATTTCAACAATTAGATTTAGAAATGGCTTTTGTTAAACAAGCAGATGTCATTGAGTTAGTTGAAAAATTAATGATAAATTTATGAAAGCAATTAAATTTACCAGATTTAGTTTTTCCTTTACCTTGATTAAGTTATCAAGAGGCGATTGATTTATATGGTAGTGATAAACCTGATTTACGATGTGTTTGTAAAATTGTTAATTTACCATCAACAGTGAAAGCTTTATCTTTAAAAGGTTTTTGAGTTAATGATAAATTTACTGATGCAACAAAAAAAGCAATCTTACGAATTGTTGATCAACATCAAGGTAAGAACTTTTTAGTATATTCAAGAACAAAAGGTCGAATTATTTTTAGTACTAATAATAAAATTATTTTAAATGAAACACAACTTACAACTTTAGGAACAACAAATGCTGAAAAAGAAAAAGACCTTTGTTATTTAACTTATGAATCTGATAATACTGGTGCGATGGTTTTAGGTGCAATTAGAACTTTTTATTGTTTAGATCAAGAACGACAAGCAAAGCATCCAGATTTCTTAGCAAATATTAATACTTATCGTTTATTATGAATTGTTGATTGACCAATGTTTGAAAAAATTGATAATAAAATTTCTGCTTGTCATCATCCATTTACTAGTCCTTTATTACCAGAACAAGTTTTAGATTTAAAACAAAAAGATTTTGATCAATTACTAAAAATTAAAGCATCAGCTTATGATTTAGTTTTAAATGGTAATGAAATTGCTGGTGGCAGTGTGCGAATTTTTGACAAGCAATTACAAGCAAAGATTTTTGAAATTTTACAATTAAAACCAGAAATTGTTAAAGAACAATTTGGTTTCTTTTTAGATGCTTTTGATTATGGGGTGCCACCTCATGCTGGGATTGCTTTTGGTATTGATCGTTTATTGATGATTTTAGCTAAGAACAATTCAATTAGAGATACGATTGCCTTTCCAAAAAATAGTAGTGGTATTGATTTATTAACTAATAGTCCAAGTGCGATTGATGTTAAACAATTACAAGTATTGGGATTAAAAATTTTGAATGATAAAAAATAAATGATATTAACTTTATTTTTTTGAAAAAAATCATTAAGATTATAAAGGAAAATGGTTAAAGTTGGAGGAAGTAAAAAATGCCAAATAATATTGATCAATTAACAATTAATTCAATTCGAGTTTTGGGAGTTGAAGCAGTTAATAATGCTAAAAGTGGTCATCCAGGAATTGTTTTAGGTGCGGCACCAATGGTGTATGCTTTATTTAAAGATCATTTAAAATTTAATCCAAAGAATCCTTATTGATTTAATCGTGATCGTTTTATTTTATCTGCTGGTCATGGTAGTGCTTTATTGTATTCAATGCTATATCATGCTGGTTATAATTATAAAATTGATGATTTAAAGAATTTTCGTAAGTTAGATAGTAAAACTCCAGGTCATCCAGAATATGATTTAGATTTAGGAATTGAAATGGCAACTGGACCTTTAGGTCAAGGTTTAGCAACAGCTGTTGGTATGGCGATTGCTGAAAGTTTTTTAGCAGCAAAATATAATCAAGATAATCATAAATTAATTGATCATTATACTTATGTCTTATGTGGTGATGGTGATTTACAAGAAGGGATTACTCAAGAAGCTTTAAGTTTTGCAGGTCACTTTAAATTACATAAGTTAATTGTTTTATACGATTCAAATGATGTGCAATTAGATTCAGCAACTGATGCCGTTATTTCTGAAAATACTGAAAAAAGAATGAAAGCCTTAAACTGAAATTATTTAAAAGTTACTGAGGGCAATGATTATCAAGCAATTAGTAAAGCAATTGCAAGTGCTAAAGCAAGTGAATTACCAACTTTAATTGAAGTTAAAACAGTAATTGGTTTTGGGGCAACAAAGCAAGGAACTCCAGCAGTTCATGGTGCGCCATTAATGAATGATATTGCAACAGTAAAGAAAAATTTACAATGAAATACTAAAGAAACATTTTCAGTTCCCCAAGAAGTAATCAATAATTTTCAAAAAGCAAAAATTAATCAAGGTCAAGATGCAGAACGAAAATGAAATAAATTATTAAATGATTATCAAAAAAATTATTCTGATTTATATCAAGAAATTAGTTTTGCTATCAAAGGACAGTTATTTAATAATCCCTTTTTATTTAATAAAATTGACTGACAAAGTATCATTAATAATGAATCTGTCGCAACAAGAGTTGTTTCAGGAAAAATTTTAAAACTTTTATCACAACATTATCCAACATTAATTGGTGGTAGTGCTGATTTATCTAGTTCAACGAAAGCAATGGTTTCAGATCAAGATTATGATAGTAAAAATTATCGCGGTCGTCATCTTCATTTTGGTGTTCGAGAATTTGCGATGTCTGCAATTGTTAATGGTTTAACTTTACATCAAGGTTTAATTGCTTTTGGTTCAACTTTTTTAGTATTTAGTGATTATCAAAAAGCTGCTTTAAGATTAGCAGCATTAATGAAAATTCCTTCATTATTTATTTTTACTCATGATTCAATTGCTGTTGGTGAAGATGGACCAACACATCAACCAGTTGAACAATTATTAATGTTAAGAACAATTCCTAATTTTAATGTTATGCGTCCAGCAGATGTTAGAGAAACAATTGGAGCTTATAAAGTTGCTTTAATGGCAAAAACTTTTCCTAGTGCGATTGCTTTAACAAGACAAGATTTACCACAAATGACTAATAGTAATATTGATGCTGTTGCCAAAGGTGCTTATATTATTAGTGATGAAGATAAAACAAAAGCATTAGATTTAGTTTTTATTGCTACAGGTAGTGAAGTTCATTTAGCTGTTGAAGTACAAAAGATGTTAGTTAAAAATAAAATTAATGCTCGAGTTGTTTCGATGCCATCAACTTATTTATTTGATCGACAGGAACAAGAATATAAAAATAAAATCTTGCCAATAACAATTAAAAAGGTAGCAATTGAAATGGGTGTTAATGACTCATGATATAAATATGTTGGACTTGCTGGTTTAGTAATTGGTATAAATCAATTTGGTACATCGGGTGAAATATCAGCAGTTTTAGATAAATATGGTTTTACAAGTAATAAAATTTATCAAAAAGTTATCAAGTATTTAACAAATAAGGAGGTAAAATAATATGATTCCGTGATGAGCAGGATTAATAATTGGCATTGTTGGTGCTTTAATTGGTGGTGGAATTGGTTTTTTAATTACTAAAAGAATTTTTGAAAAACAATTGGAAAAAAATCCACCAATTAATGAAAATATGATTCGTGCAATGTATTCACAAATGGGTCGTAAACCAAGTGAAGCGCAAATTAAATCAGTAATGCAAGCAATGAAACGACAACAAAGAATGACAAAGAAAAAATAATTATGAAAAAAGAGTTTTTATCATTTTATTTTTGCTAGTAATGATAAAACTCTTTTTTATTTTAATTAATTAGAATTAACATAGAAATTATTAGAGGATATATATGGTTGATTTTTTTAATATCAAAAATAATCTTAATATTAAGACCCGTGAAAGTGGTGTTGAATTATTAAGAATTTTATCAATGTTTTTTGTTATTATTATTCATGAAATTTTTTATTTTTTACCTAGTGATAATTTGTTTGTTGCAATTGGCAGAGTTATTAGTTGACCAGCAATCTTTTGTTTTGCTTTTATTACCGGATATTTTTTGATTTTAAAAAATGATCAAGGTAGTAAAATTAAAAGATTTTTATTTTTAACTTTAGAAATTGTTATTTGAAGAATATTAATTTCTTTAATTTATTTAATTGCTGCTTCATTTATTGCCCATGATTCTGTTGCAAATTTTTTTTATGATTTTTTTGTTAATGTTATTATTGATTTGATTTCACCTAATTTTTGATATTTTTGAGCAATTATTTTTGTTTATTTAATCTTTCCATTTTTTGCTAGTTTTTTAGATAAAAATTATAAGAACGGAAAGCAATTATTAAAATGAATTTTATGATTTTTCTTTATGATTACTATTATCGCAACTCTTGGTCATGCTTTAATTAAGGTTATTCATTATAATTTTTCAGCTTATACTGACTGAGCTACATTTGGCATTGTTATGTTTCCTGCAGTTTTAGGTGGTTATTGACATTTAATTGAGCAAGAGAAAAGATGAGAATATAATTCCAAAATGCAGTTATATGGAGTTTTAGGATTAGTTATTGTTTATTTAATTAATTTTTCATGAGAATGATGAATGAAAGATGGTGGAACTGCTCGGACATATTTAAATCCTTTATGAACTTTAGCAGGATGATTTTATTTTTTAATTTTTAAAGGATTTAAATTTCATAATAAATTTATTAATTGGTGATCAGATTTAAGTTGATGAATTTATGTTCTTCATCAAGGTTTTATTTATCTCTGAGCATCAACATTAATGTCATATACTAATTTGGATAATTATAGTCGTACTATTTTAACAATTTTAATTTGTTATTTCTTAACAATTATTTTAGTTTTAGCAACACAAAATTTTGATCGTTTTATTTTTAAACCTTTTATCTGAGAAAAATGAAAAAAATGATTTAAAACTATTAATGAAAAACGAAAACAACAATCAAAATTACAAGAAGAAAAATAAATCTTAATAATGAGTCAATTATTATTTAATTGAACTCATTTTTTTAATTTTAATAAATATTAGGATTATTAAAGATTAATTTTAAGATAACAAAATGCTATTTTTTTCTCATTGTTTTAATAAAATTTTTTATCATTGTTGAATAATAAATTCTTGATAGTTTTCATCAAGTTTTAAAATACTAATAAAAACAGTCATATAAGAAACACCAAAATTAAATCCTAGGAAGCGAATTATTATTAATAATAAATAATAATTTTCATCAATTAATAAATTCTTAAGCATTTTATGAACAATTATTAACCCGGTAATTTTTTGCAGAGATCAAGCTTGCAAAAAAGTAAAAGTTAGAACAATAATGCATGCACAAATTCATTTAATAATATTAACTGAGACAAAATATCCAATTGGAATTGCTAATATTATTAATATTAAATTAAATAATAAAATCAATAATTCAATTTTAGTACTAATTTTGGAGAAATTTTTAATTGTTTCAGAATTTAAATTAGAATGTTTAATTTCTTGTTGCTTTAGATTTACATTTATCATAGATTTTTTATTTTTTAAAAAGATTAAACTTCCAATGATGCTAAAAAGATTTAAAGTGATAATATCTAATCATAATAACTTTAAATAATTATTACGATATTTGTCTCTTAATGATAGTTTATAATAGTCACTAATTCAGCGAATAAAAAATAAGATTACTAAAAGATTAATAATTAAAATTCCAATTCAAGGAATTCTAATAGGAGTTTCAGGAGCACCAGATATTTTAATTTTAAAAACTTCAAGAACTAAAAAAAGCCCAGTATAAAACATATTTGCTATAATACTAAATGCCAAAAAAATACCGTCAATTCAATAGGTTAAAAAAAATAATCTTAATATTGCTGGTTTAAGATCAAGATTAGATTGAATTAACGATTTAATGCTATATAATCTATGAGTTGCAATTATTTTTTTTCTTGTTGTTTCAATTTCTATTGTTGTAATTGAATTTTTTTTAGCAATTGTTAGTCCGATGATTCTTGCTAATCATATTGAAAATCAACCCATTATAAACCTACTTTCACTAAATATTGTTTTGATTATATCTTATTCAGCTGAAATCTTTCCAGGAATAATAAATCAAGCTCATTGTCATTTCACTCCCTTGCCGTTATCAGCATTAATCATTTGTCCTGTTATGGTAGCAAAAAGACCAGCAATTAATTCAAGAAGTGGTGTAAGTCATCCTTCTAGAGCAGTTAAAGCAAGAACAAAACTTGCTAAAGTAGTAAAAATTGCTAAAATATCAACGATTTCTCCTAGTAAATTTAAATCAAATCCACCAAATATTCTTGAAAGTTGTTTTAATCCGTTATTAACTTTAATAGTATCACCAATATTATGAGCATTTTTTAATTCTGTAACTATTTTTTCAATTTCAGCAATATTTTTCACAAGAAAAACTACATTTGCTATTAATGCACATATATGAACTATTTTGGCAACAAATACTGCTGATTCACTGAAGTGAATATATCCGCCTCATTGTCAAAACTTTCATCAATGACTTGGACCATAAGCAGAGGCTCACATATAAGATGAATTAGCTTTAACTTTTACTTCTGTTGGTTTGCTATCAAAATAGACAATATCAGCATCATTATTATCTAATTTTTTAGTTTTTACAATATTAGTTGGATAAATTAATTCTACTTGCTTGTTTTTAACCATAACTTTAATATAACCATTGTTAACGGCATTATTAAGATTAGTTAAAGCTAAATTAAGATGCTTAACAACTTCATTTGGTAGTTTTTTAGTATCTAATTGTTTTTTATTAATTGATAATTGATGATCGTGGTATTGTAAACTATCTTTAAGAGTTGCATCAATTTTATCATCGTTTCAACTCTGAGATTCTTTGTTAAGTTCGGTGATTTTTGCTTCAGTTAAATCTTTTGTTTCATCTTTAATGCTAATTGTTGTTTTCTTAGCTAATAAACTATCACTTAGAAACTCAACTGTACCACTTATGACAGTAATAGTTCCCAAAAGTGCTAAAAACTTTTTCATATCCCCTCCAGTTTTTAATAAAAATATTTATTAAGATCAACTAGAAAAAATTAATTTCCTCTTACCCAATTGATTACATATGTTATTATATGAAAAGTTTATTTTTTTACAATATTAATTTTAAAAATTTGCAAAAAAATAACCCAGAATTAATATTCTGAGTTATTGATTTTTTTATATTTTTTTAAATTACTTTGTTTTATTATTTTGTTTTTCTTGCTCAATTTTTTTATTTTTGCGATCAAACATTGTTACTTTTCGTTCAGTTTTATTGAAAATTCGCATTAAATTAGATCAATGGCGCATGATAACAACAATTCAAGTTAACAAAATAATTCAACTAATCATATTGTATTGTATATCATGTGGTCATACATAAGCATTGACTGGCATATGAGGAATTCAAGAAATCGCAAAGGCAACTCCGACCATTAATACTGATGATAATGAAACCATTTTTCAAATATAAAGAATTGCTCATCAAGCAGCAACAGCAACAACAAAATAAATTGGATTAATTATTAGTAATAATCCTAATGATGAAGCAGCACCTTTACCACCACGAAAACCAAAATAAAGTGGTCAACAATGACCAATGATTGAACCAAATCCAGCATAATAAACAAAAGCATCATTAAATAAAGGTGTTCATTTAGCATTTGCAATGTGAATGAATGTTAATCCTCAAGCAACTAAAACAGCAATCATTGGTTTAAATCCATCAGCAAATAAAATTATTATTCCTCATTTTTTACCTAAAACTCTTGTTGAATTGGTTGCTCCAGCATTATGTGAGTGATATTCTCGTACATCTCTTTTAAACTTTTTTTTACTAACAATAATTGAAAGCGAAAATGATCCAATTAAATAACCAATAATCATGAAAATGAAAGTTCCCAAAATATTAATATGTTGCATTTATTTTCTCCTTTTTTATTCTCGTTTAGATTATAACAAATTAAAATATTAAGACAAAATACAATAAAAAAAACAAAGTAAAAGCTAGTAAATTACTAGCTAAGATTTTGTTTAATTATTATTATTTTCATTATTATTTGCTTTATTTAGTTTTTTAACTTTGTAAATGTTATAAAAAATTAAACCTAATAAAATCGCATTAACAATTCAACCAAAAGCATTTGCTGCTAGTAAAGCTCAGTTTTCTTGAAAACTAGCATAGACAATGAAAAAAGTTAAACCAAGATGGTAAATTACATAAGAAATTCATGATAAACCTTTGGTATTTTTTGTTTTTATTAGTTTATATGTTTGTGGTAAAAAGGCAACTGAAATCAGAAATGCACCAATGTAATTAATTATTTGAATGGCAATAGGCATTATTTTTGTTCTCCTTCTTTATGTTCTTCTTGTGGATTATTTCGTGCCTTAATAATATTAATTGTTGCGATGATTAAAATTATAATTGTGAAAAATCCAGTAATTGCTTCACAAATAATGATTGGAATATCTTTAGCATAAATTCCAAAGATTAAAAAACCAATACAACCTAGTAAAAAAATACTATAGGAAATAATTGAAATTCCTTTGGTTTCTTTTTTAATAATAGTTTTAAGAGTTTGCGGTAAAAAAGCTAATGGGATACAAATACTAGCTAAGTAACCGAGTACTTTAATAGCAATTTCTGTTGATGACAAAATGTTCCTCCTTGATTTTTCAAAAAACTCGTGCTAGTTGAAAATCTTAACACGAGTTTATTTTAATTGATTTTATATTATTTTTCTATTTTCTTGATTTTCATCGTTACTATCTTCTATTAATGAATTAGATGATTCATTAATAGTATTATTATCTTTTTTCTTTAATTCTTCTAATAGTTCTTGATTTTGTTTTAATAAATCTTTAATAACTTCTTTATCTTCTTTATTTGTTTCTTCTCTTTTAATGTCTTGTGCTTTTCGGACTGCTTGTTCTGCTTGGGTTTGTTTTTCCTTTTCAGCTTCTCTTGCTTTACTTAAAAGAACTCAACCAATTAGTAATCCAAGTAATCCTGTACCAAGAAAACATAAAATCATGCCGGCAGCATTATTTTTCTTACACATTACCGCGCCACCCCATGTAAAGCCAATTGCTCATCCAAAAACAATTATTAAAATGATAATTAATGTTACTGTGTACATTGTTTATTTCCTTTTTTATTATTGTTGATTGTCTTCTTGTTCTTCGTCTTCATTTTCTTCTATATCTGCTATATCTTCTTGCTCTTCAGATTCTTTTTCTTCTTGACTTTCGTCTTTTGAAGAATTGTCATCTTTATTTTTCTTTCATTTTTTTCAAAATTTTCAGTTCATTTTTTCCTTTGCCTTTCTTTAATTAATAGTTATTACTTATTTTTATTATAGCAAATAAGTTTAATTAAGTTAATTATTCTTTGAAATAATTCTTACTAAGAGTTTATGATAAAATTATTAAGAATTAAAATTTACTTTGAAGCAAAGATTGAAAGGATACTATGCCACAAAATAATATTTATAATGAATCATCAATTCAAATTTTGGAAGGTTTAGATGCTGTTAGAAAACGTCCAGCAATGTATATTGGTTCAACTGATGTTCATGGTTTACACCATTTAGCGTGAGAAATTGTTGATAACGCAATTGATGAAGCACTTGCTGGTTATTGCACTAATATTAATGTGACAATTAATCAAGATCATTCAGTGACAGTTGAAGATAATGGTCGCGGAGTTCCAACAGGAAAACATAAATCTGGGAAATCAACGCCAGAAGTAATTTTTACAATCTTGCATGCTGGTGGAAAATTTGATGATCATAGTTACAAGAGTTCTGGTGGACTTCATGGTGTTGGTGCTTCAGTTGTTAATGCATTAAGTAAATCTTTAAATGTAACAATTTATCGTGATAAAAAAATTAGTGAAATTAAATTTACTAATGGTGGTCGTGTTGCTAAATCGTTAAAAACAATTGGTAAAACTAATAAAACCGGAACAATCGTTAAATTTTTACCTGATTTTGAAAAAATCTTTTCAGGTTGCGATTGAAATTATCATTTATTTGAACAACACTTAAGAGAAAGTGCTTTTTTAATTAATAACTTAGCAATTAAATTAGTTGATAAAAGAACAAAGAAAGAAGCAACATTTCAATATAATAATGGTTTATCTTCTTTTATTGAATATTTAAATGTTAATAAAAACAAAATTTCACCAATTTTAACCTTAAAAGGTAAACAAAATAATATTGAAGTTGATATTGTTATGCAATATTGTCAAGATAATAATGACACAATTCTTGGTTTTGCTAATAATGTTAAAACAATTGATGGTGGTAGTCACTTAATTGGTTTTAAAAGTGGTTTAACAAAAGCAATTAATGAATATGCTCGTAGTAAAGAAATCTTAAAAGCTAAAGATAAAAATTTAGAAGGAAATGATTTACGCGAAGGATTAGTAGCGATTGTTTCATTACGAATTCCAGAAAGTTTAATTCAATATGAAGGACAAACGAAGACAAAATTAGGAACACCAGAAGCAAGAGTTGCTGTTGAAACTATTGTGAATGAACGACTATCATTTTGATTACACGAACAACCTGAAGTTGCGCAACAAATTATTAATAAGGCAATTAAAGCACGAGACATTAGAAATGCTTTAAGAAAAGCACGAGAAAAATTAACAAAGCAAGATAAAGAAAATCAAAGATTTTTAATTACGAAATTAATTCCACCACAAAAACATAATCCTGAAGCAAATGAACTATTTTTGGTTGAAGGTACTTCTGCTGGTGGTAGTGCTAAAACAGCACGAAATCGTGCCAATCAAGCAATTTTGTCATTAAAAGGAAAAGTTATTAATGCATTAAAAACTAATGTTGCTTATTTATTTAATAATGATGAAATTAATATGATTATTGCTGCTGTTGGTGCTGGAGTTGGAAAAGACTTTGATTTAGATGAAGTTAATTATCATAAAGTTATTATTATGACCGATGCTGATAGTGATGGTGCTCATATTCAACTTTTATTATTAACATTCTTTTATCGGTTTATGCGCGATTTAATTACTTCGGGAATGCTTTATTTGGCTTTACCACCATTGTTTAAGCTTACTTATGCTAATAATAGTTATGAATATTTATGAACTGAAAATGATTTAAAAATTGGTTTAGAAAATGTTAAAGGTAAGTATGATATTCAACGTTATAAAGGGTTAGGAGAAATGAACTCTGATCAATTATGAGAAACAACAATGAATCCTGAGACAAGAAAGTTAATTAAAGTTCAAATTGAAGATGCCAAAATTGCTGAAGAACAATTTAAAATTTTAATGGGTGATGATGTTGATTTAAGAAAAGCTTGAATTGAAAAAAATATTTCTTTTGAAGTTGAAGATCTTAATTAAATAAGAAGAAGGGAAAAGAAAAGTAATGTCTACTAATAATCAAGATTTAGTTAATGAAAGCAATCATGATGAACAATTATTAGTTTATTCAATTTCTTATTTATTAGGAAATCTTTTTAGTCGTTATTCAAAGTATATTATTTTAGATCGTGCTTTACCTGATGTTCGTGATGGTTTAAAGCCAGTACAACGGCGAATTCTTTATGCGATGAATGACTTAGATTTAAGTGCTGATAAACCTTATAAAAAGTCTGCTCGTGTTGTTGGTGAAGTAATTGGTAAATATCATCCACACGGTGATGCTCCAGTTTACGGTGCAGTTGTTAGAATGGCGCAACCATGAAAATTATATTTACCATTAGTTGATATGCAAGGTAATAAAGGATCAATTGATGGTGATAGTCCTGCTGCGATGCGTTATACTGAATTACGTTTAAGCCCAATTGCTCATTTATTATTACAAGATTTGAAAAAAAATGTTGTTGATTTTATTCCTAACTTTGATGCATCAGAAACAGAACCAGTAGTTTTACCTTCATATTTCCCTAATTTATTAGTTAATGGTGCGACAGGAATTGCCGTTGGTATGGCAACGAATATTCCACCACATAATTTAGCAGAAGTAATTAATGCTATTATTTATCGGATTAATAATCCGGAAGCAACTTTGGCAGAAATTATGAGAAATGGTATTAAGGGACCTGACTTTCCAACTGGAGGAATTATTCAAGGTCTTTCTCATATTAAAACAGCTTATAAAACTGGTAAAGGTAAAATTGCTATTCGTTCAAAAACAACGATTGAAACAAAGGCAAAAAATAATAAAGATCATCGAATTGTCATTCATGAATTACCTTTTGAAGTTGTGAAACAAGATTTAATTAAGAAAATTGATGATATTCGTGCTTTAAATAAAATTCATGGTATTAAAGAAGTAAGAGATGAAACTGATCGTCAAGGTTTAAGAATTGTTATTGATTTAACTCATGATGCTCATGCTGAAGAGATTTTAAATTATTTATTTAAAAATACTAATTTACAAGTTTATTATAATTTTAACTTAGTTGCAATTGCTAATAATAAGCCACAAATTTTATCATTAATTCAATTATTAGATTTTTATATTAATCATCAAGTTGAAGTTGTGACAAGAAAAAGTAAATATGATTTAAAACAACTAAAAAAACGTTTAGAAATTATTGAAGGTTTAATTATTGCTTTAAATTCAATTGATAAAGTTGTTAAAGTAATTAGAACAGCTAAGAATAAAAGTCTAGCTTGTGCTTCATTAATTAAAGAATTTGATTTAACAGAACGACAAGCAGAAGCAATTGTTTCTTTACGTTTATATCGTTTAACGGTTGCTGATGTTAATACTTTGTTAGAAGAAAAGGCATCAATTGAAAAAGCGATTATTAATTTAACTAACATTTTAAAAAGTAAAAAAGTTTTAAATAGTACAATTATTGAGCATTTTAACCAAGTTAAAGGTAAGTATTCAGTACCAAGAAGATCAGTTATTGCTGGTGAAATTAAAGAAATTGTCATTGATGAAAAAGCAACATTAAAAGAATTAGAATTATTTGTTACAGTTAGTTATGATGGTTGAATTAAAGCAATTAATAATCGTTCAATTGCCCAAACCGATATTGATTATAAGGAGTTTGGTCGTAAGCCAACTGATATTATTGTTAGTCAAGGTAAAATTGATAATTTAGATAATTTGTTATTAATTACTAATCGTGGTAATTATGTTATTATTCCGGGTTATAAATTAACTGAAAGCAAATGAAAAGATGTTGGAATTCATATTAATACTTTAGTAAAATTAATGCCATCAGAAAAAATTGTTGCTAGCGCTATTGTTAATAATTTTAAACAAGAAAATTGTTATTTAGTTTTAGTATCACAATTAGGATTAATTAAACGAGTAATGATTAATAATTTTGCTGATAAAAGTTTTAATCGCGCCATGAAATGTATTGGTTTAAAACCTAATGATCAGTTAGTTAGTGCTAATTTTACTAATGGCAAAGAATGAATTGTTTTAAGTACTAAAGATGGTTTTACATTAAAATATTTAGAAAGTAATATTAATGTTTTAGGTTTAAGTGCTCGAGGAATTAAAGCTTTGAATTTAGGATTAAATGATAAAGTTATTGGCGCTGCAACAGGAAATAGTAATGATGTTTATGGAATTTTAACTGCAACCGGTCATTTTAAGAGAATTAGTTTTAGTAGTTTAGAACAGACAGTAAGAACAACAAAAGGACAAAAAGTTCTTAATCTTCCAAAAAGAAAAATTGTTAATTTAATTTCAAGTTTTAAAGCCAATGACAAGATTAATATTAATTTATTAACTAATAAAGAAAAATGAACAATTTTTCCTGCTAATAAAGTTGGTGTTACTCGTGTTAATGAAGGTCAAGGAAAGGCAATTGCTGAAGGAATTATTAGTGCTAATAATATTTGTTTATGAGACTTAAGAGTTGCGAAAGAAAATAAAGCATCAAATCAATCAGATTTGATTACAAAAGATGCAGGTAATCACCAAAATCAAAGTGAAGAAGCAGCTAATTTAATTCAATCAGAAGTTGAAGACAATCTTGAACTAACAAAACCACAAATAATAAAATCAAATAAAAAGTAAATCATAGTGTGTTCTAATTTCGATTAGAACACATTTTTAAATTAATTTTTAAAGTTTAATTATTTTATAATAAACATGATATATTTAAGTAAATGAGGGAAGTAAAGAGGGTTAATAATGTCAAATCGTTTAGAAGAAATTAATGATCAATTAAATATTGCTAATGATCAATTTAAGAATGATTTTTTGGTAATTGAAAATTTTAATAAACAAAAAAAACATTTTTTGAAATCATTATCTAATGATCGGAAACAAAAGAAAATTAGCAATGAAGATTATGCTTTTTACAAAAAAACAGCAATTCAAATTTTCAAGCAAGATTTATCTTACTTAAATAATAATTTAAATGCTGATTTAGTTAAGTTACAAGCAAAATATCAAGAGTGTCTAACAGCAAATAATCAAGCAGTAAAACAAAAACAAAGAAAATTTTATCAAATTACGCCAAAAACTTTTACAATTATTGCTTTGATTTTAATTCCAATTTGTATGGTAATTGGTTTATTATTAAATTATTTATTAGTTGCACCAATTAATTTTTCTGACAAAAATTCAATTATTGGATTTTCAATTTCAATGTTTATTATTGCAGTTGATTTGATTTTTTTATTTTATATTTGTCGTAATTCAACAAAAAAAATGATGCTAGATAGTTATAATAATGCAGCAAAAATTATGCCAATTGGTTTTATTGCTAACTTTTGTGATGTTTTAGGGATTGGTTCTTTTGCAACAAATACTAATTTATTAAAGGTAACGAAATCGATTAAAGATGATAAAACAATTCCAGGAACTTTAAATACTGGTATGGCAATTAGTAACTTATTTACCGGTTGTTTATTTATTGGAGCAGTGCAAGTAGAAGTGACAACTTTAGTTCCTTTTATTGTTTGTGCTGTTATTGGTTCTTTTATTGGCTCAAGAATTGTTAATAAAGTTAATACTAGAGTAGTGCAATTAATTATGGGTGTTATCTTAGCAGGTACTGCAATTATTATGTTAATGACAGTTAAAGGAATTGCTTTATTGCCTTCAGGAGATTTAAAAGGTGTTTTTGCTATTTGATGAAAATTTATTATTGGTTGTTTCGGATTTATTATTTTAGGTATTTTTATGAGTTTTGGTGTTGGTTTATATGCTCCAGCAATGGCGATTATTTCGTTATTAGGAATTGATTTTTTAGTAGTATTTCCAATTATGACAGTTAGTGCTGGTCTAACAATGCATGTTAACGGTTATCGTTATTCTAAGAATAATAATTATTTACCAAAGACAAGTTTTTGTATGACTTTAGGTGGAATAATTGGTGTTATTGCTTCTTTTAGTTTAATTTTTGTTGGTTTAGGAAAAGGATTGGGAGTAAGTACATCTGATATTAAAGCAATATTTCAGTGAATATCAGTTCCTGTTATTTCTTATGCTTCTTTCTTATTATTAAGAGGTTATTTTAAAGCACATAAAAAACTTAAAAATCAACCAAAACGAAAGGTTGTTTCGAATCCAATTTTAAACATTGATTATAATAATTTTAATAATTTTGTTACTAATTGATCGACTAATTTACTAAAATAATTATATAATGATTAGAATATCAATTAATTTTAACGAGGTGAATAATGCAAATTAAAGGTCATAACTTTTTTCAACATTCAATTTTTTCAGCATTAATGTCAGGTGATGTATCTGGCTCAATTAAAACAATAGAATTATTAAAACATGGTAATTTTGGGCTTGGAACTTTTAATGCTACTGATGGTGAATTAATTATTTTAGATGGAAAAGGGTATCAAATTTTAGCTTCAGGTGATGTTAATATCATTAATAATCAAATGACTAGTCCTTTCGCTTCAGTAACTAATTTTGTTGCTGATTTGAAATTAACTTTTAATAATATTGGATTTTCAGAATTAAAAAAACAATTGGAACAAAAATTTCCATCATCGAATATCTTTTATGCTGTGAAAATGAAAGGATCATTTGAAAAGATTAGTACCCGAACTTTAACAAAACAAAAAGAACCATTTGTTGCTTTAAAAGAAGCAGCAAAGAATCAAAGTGAATTAGTTTTAGAAAATCTTTCTGGTGATTTAGTATCTTTTTGAGGACCGAACTTTGCAAATATGATGCTTGTTCCAGGATTTCATGCTCATTTTATTAGTTCTAATAAAAAAACTGGTGGTCATGTTCTTGATTTCAAAGCTAAAGCAATTACTGTTGAAATTTGTTATTTAACTAGTTTCAATTTGAATTTACCTGTAACAGAATCTTATTTAAAACATAAAGTTGATGAAATGAGTATTCATGCCGATATTAAAAAAGTGGAATCAGAAAGTCAAAAATAGTTACATATTAAAAAGTAGCAATTAGCTTTGCTACTTTTTAATATATTTGATTAATTTGCTCATGACATTCTTTTTCTAAACAAACTACGCAAACTTGAAACTTTTTTGGAAAATGCTCATTATTATAAATTACATGATTAACATCTAAAAATAATGGTTTTAGGATAATTGTTTTATCATTCTTAGGTAATTTTAAAGTTTCAATTATATAAAAAAGTCTTCGTTCACCTTTAGTTTTGGTTTGATAAATGGAATTACTACCAATATATTGGTCAATGTATTCATCTTTAAAGCCAAAACTTTTAAATATTTTTAAAATAATATCTCTTTGTTTTGCTTCTCTAACTTCATGGTTGTTTCTTTTACCAAAAAGGTCATTTAAGATATTTTCTGATGCATTTAGTTTTTTAAAAGTATCAAAAAGTTCATGATTAATTTTTTTCGCTGTATTTTCATCGGTTTTGTAAGTAAAAGTTTCGTTACCTTGATTAATTTCTATCCATTTATATTGAAATAAACTGAAATCAATTAAGGTTTTCATACTTTAACAAAATTCTCGATATCTTTAAATTTGATTTTTTCTGTTGATATTTGATTGCTAAGTAATCCTTTTCTTGCTTTAATTCAAGGTTTAGTTTTATGTGCTTCGTCTACTAAATCAAATGTATTTTTATTTGATGCGATTAATAAGATAAAAAAAGATATTTAATTATTTTTTTCTATATAATATAAATTATTAAAAGAAATTATTGGAGCAAGTTAGATGCCAAAGAAATTTACTTTCAATTTTAATTTTTTCAAAAGAAAAAAAGATGCTTCTAATAAATTGTCTTTAGGAGAACTTGTTTGATTTGGTTTTAATTATACTGCAGGAATTAGTTTCACTGCTGTTTTTGCTACGCTATTATATGGTAAAACTGGTGTAACTTTGGGAACTCATATGATTTGAATTTTCCTAGTTGAAGGTTTAATTGCTGGAACTTGTGCTTGAGCTTTTGCTCGTTTATCTCGAGTTCATCCAGGAACGAATGGTGCAGCATATATTTATACTAGAAGTAGTTATGGTCGTTTTTGAGGTTGATTAATTGCTTTTGTTCAGTACTCAACTTTGCCAGTAATTGTTACTTCACAAATTATTTCAATGATTCGAATTAATTTTACTGATCCTAGTTCTTTTTTATATGCTAATTGAGGTGTATGAAGTAATTTTGCTTTAGATTTAATTGGAATTGCAATTTATGGTTTAGTATCTTGTGTCTTATTTTTTGGGATGAAAGTTTTTAAATATTTTGTTAATATTTCAGCTTATATTAAATGAATTACAACCTTTTTATTAATTGCAGCAGTAATTACTTTATTTGTTAAATCAGGATTTAGTAATTATGAAACTGTAATTGACCATCAAAACTTAACAGCTAATTCTTTTTCTGAAGCTTTTACATCTTGTTTCTTTTTCTTTTTAGGTTTTGAAACTTATTCTACAATTGGGAAAAATGTTAAAAATCCACAAAGAAATATTAGTCTTTCAATTATTATTGTTATGTTTTTAGCAACTTTATTTTATGTTTTAGTAACAGTTTTAATGATTGGCGCTGTTGTCGGAAATTTTTCTGATAATCCAAATTTACAAGTCTTTGATTTATTGGGTAAAAAATTTAATGCCAAATGATTAGGACAAACTGGTATTTTAATTATGTTAATTTGCACCATTTCTTTGAAAGCAAATGCTGGAATGCAAAATGCTTTATATAGTGGTGGGATTTTAGAACCTTTAGCAGTTGAAGGTTATTTGCCTGACAAATTTAAAGATTTAAATAAAGATGGAATTGCTTATCGTGCTTCTCGCTTAAATTTAATTATTACTTTTATTTTTGCTCTTGTTTTTTTGGTCATTCCTGATTTAGTTCAAGCAATTACTGATACCTTTAATAAGGTTGATAAACCGAGTACGGTTCTTAACTATGGAACTATTACTGGTGAAGCTTCTTTTATTATGATTATTATTTATAGTTTTGTTATTAGTATTGCTTTAAAATTGTCATGGCAAAAGAAATTGCGACATAATAAATTTGAATTTGGAATTTGAACTTTTGCCCTTTTATTTTTACTTTGACAATTGGTTATGTGATTTCTTAATTTAGCTAATAGTTTTATTGATGGAGTTAATAATCTACATTCAGTAGATGCTATTTCTCATTCCGCTGGTATTGTTGCACTTGTTTCAAATAGTTTACAAATTTTCTATATTGTTTTGGTTTTCACTTTTGCAATTATTTGATATTTCACATACTATAAACCAAAATTGTTAATTAGAATTGAAACTAATCAGCAAGAACAATACGATCAAGAATTCCTACTTAAAGATGATTGAGCCTTTGTTGCTAAAAATTTACAAAGTGAAATTGAAAATTATTTAGATCGTAATACAAGAATTTATAATAATGAAACTAATAAAAATTATCAATTAGCACAAAAAGTTCGAAAAGAATTAATTGATTCTGAAGGCGAATGAAAAGAAGACGACGAAAATAAAGAAAAAGTAACTGGCGAGACATAATTGAATAATAAAAAATAGCTTTAAGTAAATATATCTTAAAGCTATTTATTTTTCGATAGTATTGACAATACCTGAACCCAAGCAAACATCATTTAAATAAAATGCAGCAATTTGACCTGGAGTAATTGCTCTTACTGCTTGTAAAGATTTTACTTTAATTTCATTGTCATTAATGAAGGTAAGTTTTACAGGAATGTCAGATTGACGATAACGGAATTTAGCAAAACACTTAATGGTTTTTGGTTTATCTTTACTAATTCAATTAATATTATTAACGAAACAATTATTATGCATTAATCAACCATTTTCATTTTCATTGGCAACATACAAAATATTATTTTTGACATCTTTATCAACAACGAAGTAAGGATTTTTAAAACCTGATAAGTTTAAACCTTTTCTTTGACCAAGTGTGTAATAGTAAACACCATCATGAGTTCCAATTTCTTTTTTCGTCTTAATATCAACGGTTTTACCTGGTTTCGCTGGTAAATAGTTATCTAAAAAGTTTTTAAAGTTTCTTTCGCCAATAAAACAAATTCCTGTTGAATCTTTTTTATTAGCAACACTAAGATTTAAATCTTTAGCAATTATTCTAACTTCTGGTTTAGTTAAATTACCAATTGGAAAGATTGTATATTTTAATTGCTCTTGTGATAATTGTGATAAGAAATAACTTTGATCTTTGTTAACATCAACCCCTTTTAATAATTGATATTCTTTTGTTGCTTCATCAAAATTAATTTGAGCGTAATGACCCATAGCAATATAGTCTGCTTTTAATTCTTTAATAGCATAGTCAAGGAATGCTGAAAATTTTATGTACTTGTTACAAAAAATATCAGGGTTAGGCGTTCTGCTATTTTTAAATTCATCTAAAAAATAACTAAAAACATAATCTCAATATTCTTTAATAAAATCTTTTCGGATTAATTCAATTCCTAATTCTTGGCAAACTTTTTGAGCATCTAAATAATCTTGTTCTTGTGGACAAATATTAGCTAGATTTTCATTATTTAATTCATTGTTTAGAAGCGAATCTCAATTACGCATAAAAAGACCAATCACTTCGTGGCCTTGTTTTTTTAATAGATAAGCACTAACAGCAGAATCAACGCCACCACTAATACCAATAACAATTCTTTTTTTGTTATGCATAATTATTGCTCCTTATTAATTAATAAAATGCTTACTAATTATAAGGGTTTTTGTTTAAATAAGCAAATAAGTTTATAAATTTTAACTTTCTTTTTCCTTAAAAAATTTTTCAAATTTATCTTTATGATTTTTTATAAGTCAATAATTAAATTCGCCATAATTTATTTTTAAATCTTTAAAAATTACTTCTTCATTTGTTCAAAACTCTTTTCATTTAGAGCCATAATAGAAGTCATAAGTAGAACTGTTTGAATTTATTATTATTTTAGTAATAAATTGACTTTTTTCATCTTCAGAATTTAATATTTTATTAATAATTTTTAAATTTTCATCAGAAAAGAAAAGAAAAGTTCTACAGGGATAGTTTATATCATATAACATTAATTCAGAAATAAATTCTTTGTTTGATTTATTATTTTTTCTTTCATAATTTATGATAGTTTCAACTTGTTGTTTAAGTTTGTTATTTTTATTTTTGTTAAAAAGAGTATATTCATTAAATAAGTAATAAGTTTGTAATTCTTTATGATTAATTTTATCAATTATAAAATTATTTTTAAATTTTCATATTTCATTTTGAAAAAAAATATTTGATAATAAAATTAATCATTTAAAATCATTTTTATTTTCTTTATTATTAATAATAAAAGTAAAATCTATATATTTATCTTTATTATTTCAAAATAAATTAGGTTCGTCATATATATATTGTTCTAATTTATATTTTTTTATTAAAATATTAATTTCTTTACTGATTTCATTTTTAAAAACTTCTTTAAAAGAAATAGAAATTTGAGAAATTTTGTTTCTATCAATAGCAAATGCTTTTGGTTCGATTGTTAAAAAAGTTAGTATTTCATTTTTTAAATTATTATATAATATTCTTCTATTATTGTTTTCTTTCATAAAGAAAAAAACAGTTTTTGTAAATATTTGAAAAGTTTTTAAACCAAAAAAAGTATATGTATTATTTAATTCTTTATTAGCATAATCAAAGATGGTTTGAATTTTTAGATTTTTATTGAATTTGTTTATTTTAATAAAATTATTATATTTTTCAATGAAAGTTTGAAAATGTTGAGGAGATTTATAAAAATAAAAATATTCATTATCTGTGATATTTATTTGATTATTTTCTTCTGATTGATTTTTAACATTTGAATATTCTTTAGTTTGAAATCTTAAGATGCCCTTTGTTAATGGTAAAAGATTTTTTCGAATTCCTTTATATTTTAAATCAGAAAATAAAGAATTTTCTTCATTTTCATTTGATTTTATTAAATTTGTTCATTTTATATCGTAATTTTTTTTTAATAGTTTATTTTGATTATTTTCTTCTTCATTAAGTTTTAAATTATTAGAACAAATTATGTTTGGATTATTA
>Ga0153928_1000036_pt1 | contig 65812 bp, 53 predicted proteins | sample TSNJ012MetaG_FD_106656 | JGI IMG/M metagenome (GOLD analysis project Ga0153928, IMG submission 106656) | Attine ant fungus gardens microbial communities from New Jersey, USA - TSNJ012 MetaG | ecosystem: Host-associated > Fungi > Mycelium > Unclassified | place: USA: New Jersey, Wharton State...
AAGATTATTGCAATCAGGAAAACTTCAGCTTAAATGTAGCCGGCGAAATTTCCAACCGCTACCTCAGCAATTCTATGATTTTTGATAATATTGCATGGGGTTTTAGCGACCGGCGTTTTCTTACTTATCTCCAGACTACCTCCCAGATTAAGTTTCTGCGCGGTCTTCATTCTTTTCCGCTCATAGAACCCTTGCTTTCCAGCAACGTCGGTATTATGTATCGAAAAAAAGACTCCTATCCGCAGTATTTTGAGGATCTCATTGAAATGATTGCAGAAAAAAATTCGTGTTTCTGACAATTATAAAAACAAAAAGGAAGTCTCTCTACCAACTTTATGTTAATAGAGAGACTTCCCTGAATCTTTTACTAAAGAGGAACGGTACACTACACTGGTGTAACTTACTCTGTTTCTTTCTTATTGCGTTTGACAAAGTAAACTGCGGCTCCTGCTGCCGGTATAAGTAAGAGCAATAACCACCATGCCTGACCGGATTTTAATGAGAGTACCGGTAATGTGCCCTGAGGTATCTCAGCATCCAGAATTGTCACTGCATCCGCATCCTCTTCATCGGTTTGATCTTCGGAAGATGGCGGATTTACTAATGGGACGTCCGGATCGTCAAGGTTTTGAAGCGGCTCTTCCGCACCTGCGAGGGGAAGAGCTACTGGATCTATCATAGTAGTATCCTCCGGGATCACGACTCTGTCTTCTTCCGGTGCGACTGGCTCTACTCCGGGAGGCGCATAGAAGATATTGTAAATTCTGGCGCCCGTTTCAAACTTATGGTCAATCGTCTGTTTCTGTCCGGTAGCGAATGTATACGTTACACCACCGGATACATAAGAAGCAGGAGCGGAATGTGTTCCGGTTCCGCGAACCGGAATCGTAACGGTTGTCGTATACAATTTATTATACGTTACCATATTAACATAGTTAATGGTGATGTTATACGGTGTAACAGCATTGCCACCATTGGCATTATACTGGATCCGGTAAATGGTAACCTTATCGCCGAACTGGTGCGTGATGTTTCTCCCCTGACCTGCCGCGATGGTATATCCACTCCCATCGGTAAGGGTAGCCGGAGCGGTAAACTGAACGGTTGCGTTTAAGTTTACCGTACGTCTTTCGGTCCGGATCAGACTTCCGCTGGCGGCATTCTCATAACGAATCTGAATTTCATAAGGCTTCGTTGGTACGGAGGTATCTTCGTTAAATACGATCGTATAAAGTCTGGCGGTATTAAATGCTTCATGCACGATCTGCGTGGTCTCACCTGCTTTGCGGTTGAATATTCTACCGTCAGACATGGTATAGGTGGAGGCAACATTAAAGGTCGCTGTCTGGCCTACACCTACCGGCACACTAAAGCTGTCCAGATATTCTCCGGCGGCCGATTCATAACGGATACTGATGTTATAGGGCTTATCCGGTGGCGAAGCTAACTTTTCATATTTGACGGTATAGGTACGGCTTGCGGTGGAATCATACTTATGACTGATTGCTCCGTCGTTACCGGCATGACGTCTGTATTTGGCTCCGTTCGCTTCTATTTCGTAAGGAGCCGCATAGCTGCCTGTAGAATTTACATTTACTAAAACAGAAACGGACTGCAGTACATCGGAAGGGTTATCTGCATTCACGAGCTGAACGGTAATGTTATAAGGCTCCGGAACAATTTCTCTGTACGTAAAGGTTAAAACAGGGGAACCGCTGTTAAAGGAATACGTCTGAGAAGCATTGGAGACCAGCTTATAAGATGCTCCACCTGCCTCTATGGTGCTATCTGCGGTAACGGTTGCATTCCCTACTTTAAATACTTTCGTAAAGGATTTTAATGCGGCCCCCGTTTCCGATACATAGTTAACCGTTAGATTATATTGATTAGAACTGGATGCCGGAATTGTACCGGTCGCTCCGGATGCGAAGGTATATTTAAAAAATACTTGAACCGATGCAAGTCCCGGACTGTGAATGTTCACGGTCGCGCTGGCGCCTGGCTGTATGGAGGTCGATCCGCCATCCCAGCTAACGTCTACGCTTTCAGCGCTTGGATTCTTTACAATAAATACATGCGTATTCAGGTCATCACTTGGCCCTGATACAACCGATATAGTCGGATCGGCCATTACCACTGTCGCCGCTCCCAGTATCCCAATCAATATGAATGCCATGCTTAAGATTCGTTTTATACTTTTTTTCACTTTAATATCCTCCTCACATGATTTAACATGGAAATTAGGAATTTTATAATCCTGCTGCGTTCTCTTGTGTGTTTACCACTCTTTAACTTTGCAAATAATATAGCATTTTTAATCCGGTTTGTGCAGAATACTTCCTGAATGACGAAATTACGCCCTTAACAACAGTTGCCGTATACCGGTTAACGCCAAACCGGCTTGATCATCAACCTCTGTTTCCATCATATAGCAAGCTTCCCCGCCGATCCGATCCGGCGGGGAATACTTAACACTAGTCCTGAATTCTCCTGCGTCTATGAATCTTGTATCCTGAAAGTACCGCCATCGCGACAACTGACAAGGCTGCCAGGATCGACCACATCATACGATTGTTATGGTCACCTGTTTTAATCTGCTGACTGATCGGAGTGTTGCTATAAGGAACAATGCCCATATCCCAGCTTAGGTCAAAACCATCTGCCTCCAGATACAATGCTCTGGTAAAATACCAACCGTCGCGAATTTCCTCAAAGGCATCTGAATCGATCTCAAAACTGTTTTCTCCTTCGGCTTTATTCAAATACGTAGGCATATATTCACTTGGTATCTTGAACTTCACCCGGTAATATCCTTCCTCAAGGTCATAAAAACGATAGTAACCATTCTCATCTGTGACCTGTTGGCCGATTTCAGCCCAATTGGATTCTACTCCCAGTTCCCCGCTGGCATCGTACTCCAATACTACAATGACGCCTTCAACACCCGGTTCACCGGCATCCTGCACACCGTTTTTATTAAGATCATACCAAACAAAATCTCCCAATGTTCCGAGACTGGTAATTAGTCCCGCGTCAATTGTTAAGTCCTTCCTACCGTAATCAAGGAGGATGACATCCGTGGGATAGCCATATCCCTCTACCTGGATGGTCAGTGCATTGGAATCCTTAGCCGTATCATTTCCTGCATAGGGAGTCGTGATATACATTTTGTCCGGCGGATTAAACAGTACGCGATATTGATAACCGATTACTGTACCGCACATCAGACCTTCAAACAGATAATATCCGTTTGCGTCCGTCCATGTTTCCGCATAATACTCCCAGAGACCACTGGCCGTGTTACGTCTCTGCAGTGTTACCTTGACATCTTTTACAGGATTTTCACCGGCATCCTGAATACCATTTCGATTGGCATCATACCAAACATAGTCGCCGATTGCCCCATATAACCTGGCTCCCGCATCCCATGTCCGGTCAACCGTATTGAACGGCAAATCAATAATTCTGCTGTAACCGCTGTTCAGATCTCCGGAAAGCTCCAGCTCAACATTGCTATCCAGGGTAATATCCCCTCCCTGCAGTGCATTGACTGCTTTATAATCTGTCGGAAATGCATAGTGTACCTGATATTGCCCTTCAATCAAATTATCGAAGAAAAACTTACCATCCGCTCCTACTGTCACACGATCGATATAATTACTCTCACGCTTTCCATTTACTACTTTATACAAGGAAACCACCGTACCCGGCAGCGCGATTCCCAGGTCTTGCACATCATTATAGTTCTGATCATCGAAGCAGTAACCGCCCAAAGCGGAAATCACCGTAAGTCCCGCATCCCAGCTCGAATCCTCCTGACGCGATATAAGTGTTACAACTTCGGTACGCATGATACGCTTGTCGGCATCTGCCGGAATCGCTGCGTCTGAATCATTATCATCGTCATCGCCTAATGCATTTGCCTGTGTGAAGGAATACTGATAGTATCCGGTAGCATCATTCAATAATGCACGGATATCGAACTCAACAACGTATCTGCCTGGTGTTAATTTGTCAAACCAGTAAATGCCGTTTTCATCTAATACATCATCATAGCCTGTAAGCGTAGTTGCATATGGTGAATCTCCTACTTTACCGTCGTCGTCAACCCGATAAAGATTGACTGTGACTCCGTTTACGCCGGCTTCATCCGGATCCTGCTGGCCATTTCGGTTCGTATCCAGCCACACTTTATTTCCAAGCCTGGCCGGAATAACATAACCCGCATCAATATCCAAATTGTGATCACCGATCAGCATCTGTGTGTTCGGATCCACTTTTACCCAAAGTCTTACTTCGTCTGTTTTCCCATCTGCATAGATATCGGAGTCCAATGCCGGCTGAGATCCGTTTCCTGCCGCTCTTATGGTAGGCGCGTATTCCGCATTGGAATTCTTGAATTCTACTACATAAGTACTGTAAGAATTTCCAATGTAACTCATCGGATCAGTCAAATCTACATTTGGATCATCCGGATTCTTTAAATAATTGCAGGGAAGCTTTTCAAATAAATAATAGCCGGAAGAATCTGTCGTCGTCCTGTACGTGTATGATGCGTCACCGGTACTTGTGTGATCCATACGATATAACGTCACACTCTCATTCGCAAACGGTGCGTCACCAGCATCCTGCAGGCCGTTATTATTGCGGTCATCAAACATATAATCCCCGATCGAACCGGTTGGCAGCCGCATATAGCTCTTAACCTGTTCATTTTCAACCGGCGTTCCCGGTTTCGAGGCGCTATAATTAATGAGTACACCGGCACAAGAATTCGCAATGATCTTATTATAGAAAGCATCCATTTGATCGGCCGTAAACTCCGGCGCCTTCATTTTAATTTCAAATGTATAAGCCTCGCCCGTCTCTAACCCCTCATCCAATGACGCTCCATAGGTATACTCAACACCGATTGCGGTAACGGTACTCATATCTGACGGCTTAGCCGTCGTCCATCCGGCTGCAGTCCAGGCTGCACTGTCATTTTCATACAGCATCGGCAGTTCCGCCTCCATTGGACCGGCAGCTGCTCTGGCAGCCGTATCCATTGCCCCGGTATAATAGTAAATCGTCGCTCCCGGCGCAATGACATCCACCAGCACAGGACTTGCCGATAATTCTGTGGCCCGCTTAGTTGCCGCATTCGTAACTGAATTCCTGATTACATAGGAATCATCATAAGACGGCAGAATATCGATCATCCTTACGGTTTGTGCCGGCGTCTCTTGATTGTTATAAATGGATACCTGATAATAAATATCTCCACCCGGATACGTAAACGACAACTCACCTGGCTGCAGATAATCCGCATCCAAAGGACCCTTCACTCTCTTTAACACCTGAACCGAGCTGCTGGTGGTAACACTAATCCACGCCTCCGCCTGCGCATAATCTTTACTATCCGCTCCAATGGAATCATCGATTGTTCCGTTTTCAACGGGTTTTCCGTTCCCCACTTTAAAACTGGTTCCCTTCGGATTATCCTCGGTGACCGGGTATAGCTCCGAGCTGCTCATAAAGGCAGGACTATAAAGACTAATGGTTTCTTTCGGTTTATCCATGTTGATGATAACCTGATAGTCAATTGTAATCGTTTGACCCGGCTCCAATGCAAAATCATCCGGGAAGATAAAGGTAATCAGCTTCGTCTTCACACCGTTTCCAATCGGTATCAATTCATCCGGATCACCCGGCGCACCCGATCCCTCCACAAAAGATCTCGGAGCAACCGCATCGACCACTTCTTCTTTGATTTCCAACGGATACAATGCGCCATCGGGCCCCGTTATTGTATAGGCTACCGAACTGTCAAGGGTTGTATAGGCAGGCAGATATACGGACATAATCGGACCATTCAATACCGCGCCGTTCAAACTTTCATTCGTTCCCGTAATCTTATAATTCACTTTGCTGCCATTTGTAAATGCCGTCGGTTTATCATTAAGATATTGAACCTTATTCTGAACCGTTATTACTGGCTTAATATCCTCAAGGGACGGCAGGGTAGCCATAACAATTGCGCTGTTCTTCGTCACTTTATTCGTAGTTTTGCTATGACCATTATCATAAGTTGTATACTCATAATAGGAGGAAGCCTGATTTGTAACACGAAGAATTTCCGGTTCATTTGCACCCTCCGGCCGTTTTGCAAAGGTAACATCCATCATAATGGAATCGGCCTTAAAATTTGTTCCGGCACCTTCATAAACGACACGTACCGCACACACGGTAGTGGCATCACTCACCGCTAAATCCAGGTTAACCACCTTATAGTCCGTTGTAAGCTCCTGAAGATTCAGCATTTTGTACGAAGCCGGGAGATCCGTCCAATTCCCCGTTCCCAACTGCTCAAACGTTTGGTATTGTATCGTTGCATTCACCTGACCGCCGATACCGTTGTCATTAAATGCTTTATAAACGCGAACGGAATTAATACGGTAATCGCCCGCTTTAATCGGCACATTGGAATATGTCGCTGTTGCCGTATCATAGGACTGCATTGCAATTGTTGAATCGGTAACAATAAATTTATCAAATGGCAGCGGATTCTGCCCGTTAGCAAAATCAGAGAGTTTAAACGTTGTCGAGAACGGTTCCACATGCAGACTCGTCGCTGCCTGACTCGGAGAAATCGCTTTATTAATCGAACTCGGGAAAGGTCCTATAGCCGCCACCCTTCTGTTTTCAAAGGTAACGTTATTGGTCGCTGCCGCCTCAGCCGGAGCATGGATCGGTTTAACCGTAACTTTTTTCTCCAGCACAACTAATCTGTCATCCAGTGTGTATCCGGCAGGCGCATAGATTTCCCTGACAATATATTCCGTACCGTTATCGGCGGCCGGTAACAATTTAGACAGCACAACGCCTTGTTCATTTCCTGCGGATCCGGTAATCAGGCCTTCATCCACCTTAACGCCGGCATTGCCGTTCACGACTGTATACACCTCAAAACGGGCGCCGTCAAGTCTTACCGTTGGATTGTCAACCTCCGTCTTCGTAATACGAATACGTCCCATATTGGCACTGTTACGAACCGATACCGGATAATCCACCGCTGCCGGACCCTTGGTAACCACTACTGGGGCAATTTTCTCCGTACTTAACGCATAGCCTTCCGGAGGGGTCACTTCCACAATCGTATACGTCGCGGCATCCAGATTGGACCAGGTAACGACACCCTTCGCATCCGTTGTTGCCGGCGCTCCATATGCCTCGCCGTTCTTATAAAGCTGGAACTGCGCACCCTGAAGTTCTGGTGAACCATTTGGCGTGTCGCCGGTCTTGGTAAGCGTAATACTTCCCTGTGCAGAGTTTTCCGCGGTCAGGTATACCGTCTTCCCCGCTGTAACTTCAAATTCAATCGGTGTCGGATCCAACGTATATCCGGCAGGTGCTGCCGTTTCAATTAACCGGTAATGTCCGGAGGCTATCATACCGGAGGTGTATTTTCCATTTACCGTGATTGTCTGGCTGACTGGATTATATACTTCCCAAGCGTCAGGATTGGTCGATGTTCTGACTTCAAGCAGGAACACGGCACCACTTAGTAATGTCGGAGAAGCAGAGGTTCCTTCGACAATTTTTTGAATTTCAAATTGACCCTTGTCAGCGATATTATTAACAGGGAACTCTATATAGTATGTGTTTGTTTCTCCCGGTTCCACAGTTATTATCATCGATTCATTAGCCGGATCAAATTGAAAATCGGTTGGTGGTGTTGTCTCTTCTAACAGATATTTTCCCGGATCGAGATATCCCGACGTTCCGATGCCCATATCTTCACCCGAGCTATTGTCTGTTCCTGTAGTCGTAATTGTACCGACTATATCACCCTTTATATCCCCATCATACTTATAAATGGTAAATACGGCGCCGTTAATCGGACGCTCACGCGATGGGTCATCGCCATAGGTCCAATCGGCTACTTTCTTTATTGATATCTTGCCTTGCGGAATGTTCTCAACAATAGCCGTATGCGTATACACAGCATCATTGCCCGTGGTAAGCTTATACACGGTTTTGTTCACCACATATCCTTCCGGCGTACTCATCTCACGAACCCAATAGTCCTTCATCGGATACAGCTTCGTAAAGGTTGCAAGATTTTCATTACCAACCCTTGCGGTAGCAACCGTTTGAATTGGATTTGTACCGGCAATTGCGTCTTGCTCGGTAGCAAATATAGCAAATGAAATACCCGTCATGATTTTATCCGGCACTTCGGAATCCTGTTTCTTAACTATAACAGTAATAATTTTCTCGTTTTCCACCGGGACCGAGGTTATCACCTGTTCCTCTACCAGATATCCGTCCTCGCCGCCATAGATCACACCGGTGCCATGGTATCCTGCCGGTGCGGTAATTTCTTTAATCCAATAATGCCCCGGAGCCAAAAGACCGCTCGTGGCAGCACCATTTGAATCTGTAGTTATCGTTTCAATCGCAGATCCGGCACACGCTTTATTGTTATAAATACCAAACGTCGCACCTGTGAGTGTAACAGCCGGAGCGTTCGCATCCGTCTTCGTTATGCTTAATTTGCCATATGTCGTCGGGTTTTCCAGCACATTTGTGCCGGTATACGAAGTCGTGCCTCCCTTTTCTATTACAATTTCCAGCGGTTTAAATTTCGCTATAGCATACTGTGGATTAGATGTGCCTACACTCGTTTCCTTCAGCCAATAATCCCCTGCGTCCAGGTTACTCAGTGTTGCGGTTCCGCCTGAAGCTGTGGTCATCGTACGAACGGTTCCCATTATTTGTGCGGCTGCATAATCCGCGTCTGCATCGCCTGATGCGCGGGGATATACCGCAAAGGTAACTCCTGCCAGGCTGCCCACTGTGGCGCCCTGGAATGTACCTGTTTTTTGGATTGTCAAACGACCTTGGCGGTCATTTACTACTTTAATCGGATTCGGAGAGGCAGGATCAAATACATCCTGAATCCCCGCTGCGTTTGTCACCCTGCCGCCCTCGATATCTATTTCCGTATCCGAAGCAGGCGTATAGCCGGTAACCGGTGTCTCAACGGCACGATATTTCCCTGCCGGCAGCATCGGCGACGTATAATACGCTTCTGACTTATCTACTGTGAATGTGAAGATTTCTTCACTTCCGTTCACCGTTAATTTATAGTCTTCGTATTCTCCTTCCTCTTCATTAAATTTCTGAAGCGTAAAGGCAGCGGTAACCTTTGCACCTGAATCATCGACTTTCGTCATAACAAAGCGACCATAAAGGGCTTCATTCATAATGGTAATATTACCCACACCGCCCGCAAGATATTGATTGATCGTGTCTTTTTCAACGGTCACATGATACCGATTGGGATCTGCTTCATACCCTTCGGGCGCTTGTGATTCTTCTACAATATACTGTCCCGGTGTCAGGAAGCCGGACAGCATACCACCGGTTACCCCGCCATCGGTGCCGCTGTATCCCGTGTAGACAAGTTCTCCCTTTTCATACGCACAATTTTCATCACAAATATGATTTGTACAACTTCCGGGGTCTGATTTCGGAACCGCTTTATAGATCTTAAATTCCGCACCCTGCAGCGGCTCAACTACTCCTGCAACGGTCGTCTGTTTTAAGATGGCGATTTGCCCCTTCCGATAATTGATGATATTCAAAGCAACCGTAAAAGTGTCACCCGTATCGGATACCGTCACTTCATATACATGGGAAGTGCGGATATACGTATCCGGTGAAACCAGTTCCACCGCGTAATAGGTTTGGCCCGGAACTAAATTCTGGAATTCAAACACGCCCTGAGCATTCGAAACAGCCGTTTGAAGGATTTTATGTGTATTTTTAAAGTCATCCGTCAAGTCTGCTGATGTAATCTCATTACTGTTAAGATACGTATTCATGTCTTCCGCTGCCGATGATGTTCCAAAAATCCCGATGATAGCTCCCGACAGTGAATTTCGGTCTTTATCTTGTTTATTTCCGGTCGGATTGGACGGCTTATAGTTTTGCACGGTTGTTTCAGAGATCATTCCTGCGCTAAGAGTGATCGGTCCGGTCCAGACGCTGATAATCTCATAATCCGGAGGCGGCGTAATTTCTTTCAGATAATACGTTCTGTCCGGATCCAGGGATACCGTCAGGAAGGTCCCAGCGCCGGAAGTCTCCGTTCCTGTTTCCAGATTACCGACAGAGGTATCTCTGGTTAGTTTAATTTCTGATCCGTCTACGGTTGTCGATGTTCCGTTTACTTCATCTACATAATAAAGTTCAAACTTCGCTGCATTAAGTCTGATGTTTGCATTGACTAAATCTTCTTTATATAGACGGATGCGTCCTGTTAAGGGTGTATCATCGACAGTAAAGGCCGTCTGCTCTCCCGGAAGCACTGTTACTGAATTCAGCGTTTCATTCAGTTTAAATCCGTCCGGCGCCTGCAGCTCGATCACCCAGTAATCGCCTGCGTCCAAACCAGTTTTCGTAATTGTACCGTCAGTCTTGGTTTTAACAATATCTACAAAATTAGGATTTGTGGATTCAAATCCATCTCCGGCATAATCGCTCGATTCTTCATAGTCCGCAGACGTACCCGTCGTGTTTTTATATATTCCAAATACCGCACCGGCTAAATTTTCTACTTTCTTACCGGCGTCATCACCCTCTGCGACATACCAGGTTCCTGTTTTTGTCAGCTTTAAGCTGCCTTCCGGAACATTTGTGAAAGGAGTATTTGTCAGATCGGCTGTTTTACCCGCCTCAATTGTCACCTCTTGTTCTATACTGGGGTTGAGTGTATAACCCGGTGCCTTTTCTGTTTCCTTTAACAGATATACGCCCGGCTCCAAATACGCCGAGGTAACCGTTCCGTCGGAACCGGTGATTAAGGTTGCCGACGAAATTGCTGCATACGTCGGAGTATCATCAATTTTTTTGTATAGTTCAAAGGTTGCACCGGAAACAGGAGTCGCCGAATCTATTGAACTCACTTTCTTGAGCCGCAATTTTCCCTTGTCGGCAGTATTCTCTACATCCGCATGGTTGAGAGCACGGAAATTCCCGGTATTATCGCCTGATTTCACTTCTACTTCGATCGGCGTTGCGTCCAGCGCGAATCCGTCACACGCCTTCGTCTCAACGATCCAGTATTTCCCGGGGGTAACACTTGCGAGAATACCCGTACCGTTAGCACCGATCGTGATCTTGCCGACAGGAGTTCCGTTTACATCCGCAGCAGCATCTCCGGTATTCTTGTATACGGTAAATTCTGCCCCCTGCATACTGGAACTGGCATTATCAAATAAACCGGTTTTGCCGATTTTCAGTGTACCCGGTCTCTGATTCGTTATGGTTTTGGCCGCTATAAGCGAAGCGTCTCCGATTGCAGGCGTTTTCACCATAACCGGGACGGAAACTAATATGGAAGGAGAAGGCACAGATATTTCCCTGATCCAATATTCTGTCGCCGGCTTCAGTCCGGAAAATGTCAAAACCCCGTCATTAGAAGTCGTCTGTTCGACTATAGGATTTGTATTATTTTCCGCATCCTGCTCCGTCGCGTATATCCGGAATACAGTACCGGAAATATTCACTGCATTACCATCCTTATCCGGCATTTCATCCGTCTTGGTGATTTTGATCGATGCAGACGGATCGTTATTCACTTTAACAACTGCCGATGCATTGGCTGTCAATTCAATACCCGTACCGCTGCTGAGTGCATACCTGTCAGCATCCACACCACTAATAATCGTTAGCGGCTGAAAATATCCGCCTGGTATTACTGTCTCTTTTATATAATACGCCGCGCCTGTAACAGGAAGCAGTTTTGATATCCCGATTCCGTTTTCTGTAATCGTAATCGTATCAACCAGAGTCGTGCATTCCGAATCACTGTAAATCTCGAATGTTGCGCCGTTTAGGAGGGCCCCTGTATGAGAATTCAATTTTTGAATCTGAATTCTTCCCCAATTGGCTGTATTTACAAAATCAGGTGCTGTTATTTCTCCCGCCGTTATCGTAAACTCTACAATATTTCCGTTATACGCATATCCTTCGGGCAGCTTATAGTCGGCTGTCTCAGGGGCTTCCTGGAACCAATACGTCCCCGGAGGCAGCGTAATATAACGCTCGGCACTCACTTGTCCGGTAGCATCCGCATACGATGTAAACGTAACCGGATTCCCCTCTTGATCCAATAATGGAGTCGTAGCGTCCGCATCTGTATAGAGATTAAACACGACTCCATTTAATCGTGTGTAATGGTAAATGGCATTCCATGAACCCCACTTTTTAATCGCGAATTGACCCAGTGCGTCATTTTCCACAGTAACCGGAGCAATACTATTTTCCGTAACAACTACCGCTTTAAGTTCACTATTCAGCGCGTATCCTTCCGCCGCTTCCGTTTCCATCACCCAGTAGGTACCCGGAGCAAGCGGCTCCGAAAGATATCCGGCCGCCGGTACAATGACATCCTCGTAAAGTGGTTCTGCGGAAGCCGGATCCGGTTCTGTCTCAGACGGTCCGTATATCGTAAACTTTGCGCCGGCTAAAAACTTCTCCGCATCCTTGCCGTCCACCTTGAATAGCTGAAATCTTCCCTTTTCCGATTGATTCAAAAATACCCCGGGATCTGTTTCCGCTGCTACATCGGTAGCAATTGTCACAACATCATTCCCTGCAACCGTAACATTTTTCACTGTCGGATTCAGTGTATATTCATTTGAGAGGCTAGTGGGTAGTAATTTCTCCTTCACTTGATAAGATCCGGCCGGCACAGCGTCAAACCGCACGTAGCCATTCGCATCGGAGACTGCGGTTTTAGCCGGACTCAGAGAACTCCCGTTTGAATCCAGCAGTTCAAAAACAACGCCTTCTAACGGAATATTGGAGCCGCCGGATGCGCCAAACCCTTTTTTATTCAGTTCAATAATACCCATACCTCCGGTATAGGTTTCATTTGTAATCGTTACAATACCGTCGTCATCATAGGTTTCATCCTCTCCGAATTTCACGGAACCATCCGCTGCCAGCGTTACCTTGACAACCGCATGCTGAGAAAACCCATCGATACTCGTCGTTTCTTTAATATAAAAGGTGCCAAAACGCAGATTGCTGAATAGGATCTTACCTTCGGCATTCGTTTCAATATTTAATACCTGCGCGTCAATCGAGTTCCCATTGATGTCTTTCGCGGGAATTGTGCATTCGGCATCTTTGTAAAGCGAAAATTGCGGTTTGCCATAATTCTCAGCCATAGAGCCGGTTAACGGGAATTCTTTGTCTCCTACCTTCAGGTTCTTCTGAATCGTAATACTTTGTGCATCAGACGTTGTCTCCATCCAGCCAATTTCAACCGAAGCACTCGATTCCGAGGTCTTATCTGCATCCTCTGTTACAAGACTGTAGATAAGCTCTGCATTGTTTAAGAGCGTATGCATTTTAAGCGTCTCATCGGAGGGAGTTAAATATTTGTCCTTAGGATATTTCACCCGCAATGTATATACACTCTTCATGGAGGTGCCGTCAGGAACCACATTGGATGCCCCGGGTGCACTTGTGCGGTATTTTGTTATGGTAATGGATTTCAAGCTGCCATCCGTATCGGTTTCTAGCGAATAGTCGCCTGTTGTTATTTCCATATTGTCTGCCTTTAACGAGACAAACTGTGCACCGCTGTTCGCCGGAAGTATATCCTTTAACGCAAATTTATCCAGCTCTAGACGTCCGTTTCTGTCATAGGTAGCCTGCGTCGCAAAATCCGCCGTTAAAGTATATGTCACATATTGATATGTAGGGTCCGCCGCATTATCCGCTTCCAAAAGAGCTGTTTTCCGCACTTCCCATGTATCACCCGCAGTAGCCGTTATGGTAGGGTTACTCTTGGAGTCCTGATTAATGGGATCACGCTCTCCGTCCGGCCGTTCAACCTGCCCGTAAATCTTTGCCGTAAATGTAGATTGTGTTCCATTCGCTGTTATCATATTCGGGAATTTAAGCGGTACACTGATTTGTTTTGCCTCACCGGAATAGATCGTGTCATTCAGAAAGTAATAAATTGTCTGTGTACCGTTTCCATTATCTATAATGCTAATACTTGCAACATCATTCGTTTTACCTTTGTCGAGTTCGTCTTCATCAAGAACAATCTCCGAAGAAAGTGTTAATGAAATGACAAGGTTTTCATACGGTTTTTCGCTTTCCTGCGGATAAATGGCGTATTTTAACAAAGCTACAAAGCTTTGGCCGGAAGACACTTCCGTAATATTCGTGCCTCCCACCCCGGACAACAATTCCGTATCCAGCGCAAGATTCGTATCTGCGGCAAATAGTGAAGGCGAAGGCAGGATTTGAAGTACCATAATCAGTACCAGCAAAAAAGCGATTCCCCTCTTAAAAGTAAAAGAACTTCTCTTGTTCATACATACCTCCTAAACATTTATGTATCTATAACGCGTCAAAACTGCACTTGTTCAAGTGTCTATTTAACACTATAGCACATTAAATATATTTTGGTCAACTAATTTTTTTTTAGCTTTTATAAGTCTATCATTTCTTCTTGTGTGTTTACTTCATCTACCCTCCTTTAACAATGTCACAATTCTCAGATATACTTATCATTCATTAGCCTACCAAAAATATAGCATTTTTGATCCGGTTCTTGCAGAATACTCCCTAAATAACGAAATGACTCCCTTAACAACAGTTGCCAAATACCTTTCTCAAGTAAATTATACCGTTCATTGTTGAGGCAATTACCGCAACACTTTTATTGTCATAGTTAGGGTTGTATTGTACCATCTATCTTTATTTCTGTAAATTACAATTTACCGCTTTTTTTTGACAAAAAATTCTATATTTCGACAACGTTATGGATTGATCCTGGAACATCCGGCTTAATCCTGCCATTTCAAATCCACATAAAAATGCCATGGCATTTTGAGATTAGCCATGGCATTTTTATGTGGATTCTCTAATTATGCAAATATTTTCATATATTACTGGTGCAGTTTATCGAAGATCTCCTGCAGTGCTTCATCTCCTTCCTCAATCCAGACGTCCTCTTCGTCTCCATTGATGCCCAGATACTCCCGCAGAGGAGTATTTTCCTCGCTGAACTTCCACTTACTCACAAACCGGTCCAGCTCCTCAAATTCCACCTCGGCTGCCAGATATAGTTCCTTGAATTTCTTCTCCATCGTCTCTTCCTCCCCGGCCTCTTATGGTGTCAGTTCCTCCAGCTGCTCCAGCCAGATCCGGCTGCAGGCATCGCTGGGCATCCGCAGATCTCCTCTGGGAGACACTGCAACGGATCCTACCTTCGGGCCATCCGGCAGGCAGGAACGTTTAAACTGCTGGCTGAAAAAGCGGGCATAAAAGGTCTTCATCCAGCGGAGGATTACCCCTGGCTCGTAAGCTCCTTCAAAGCTGCCCTTAGCCAGCCGGTAAATCTTCGCCGGCTCGAAGCCATAGCGAAGCATATAGTACAGGAAATAATCATGAAGCTCATAGGGTCCCACCAGCTCCTCTGTCCTCTGGGAAATCTCTCCGGATTCCGGCGGCAGCAGCTCCGGACTGACCGGCGTATCTAACACATCAAACAATGCACCTGACAGCTTCTCATCCCCGCAGGTCTCCGCATAATAGCGGACTAAGTGGCGGACCAGCGTCTTCGGCACCCCTGCGTTCACCCCATACATAGACATATGATCCCCATTGTAGGTAGTCCATCCAAGAGCCAGTTCCGACATATCGCCGGTGCCCACCACCAGCGCGTTTATTTGATTCGCAATATCCATCAATACCTGGGTACGTTCTCTGGCCTGGGCATTTTCATAGGTAACATCATGAATGGATTCATCGTGACCAATATCTTTAAAATGCCGGCGTACAGAATCCTGGATCGGAATCTCTCTTAAAGCAGCTCCTACGGTCTCCGTCATCACGCAGGCATTCCGGTAGGTGCGGTCTGTGGTTCCAAAGCAAGGCATGGTAACGGCATGAATTCCGCTTCGGGGCAATCCCAGCCAGTCAAAGGCCTTTACCATGACTAACAATGCCAGCGTCGAATCCAGACCGCCGGAAATCCCGATCACCGCGTTTTTGATGCCGGTATGCTCCAGGCGCTTCTTTAGTCCGGAAGCCTGGATCGATAGGATTTCCTCACAGCGTTGCTGCCAGTCTGCCTTATCACCAGGGACAAAGGGGGCCTCGCTGGGATACCGCTCGAGCTTCGTTTCGGTCTCATAGAGCGTAAAGCCAATCCGTTCATAGCCGTCATTTTCCATTGGACCAAAAGACATATTCCGACGCCGTTCCCCGGTCAGCTTGCCTACATCCAGATCACCGCAGGTGATTTCATTCTGAAAGCGTGTCGACTGGGTCAGCATGGTCCCATTTTCCGCAATAAGATTGTGGCCGCCGAATACCAGATCGGTGGAAGACTCGCCCTCTCCGGCACTGGCATAGACATAGCCACAGATCAGCCGGGCGGACTGCCCGATTACCAGACGGCTCCGGTATGTGTCCTTACCGGCAGCCTCATCACTGGCCGATGCGTTCACAATCACGGTCGCTCCTGCCAACGCATGGCGGACGCTGGGTGGATTCGGCGCCCAGACATCTTCGCAGATCTCTGCCGCCAGCACCAGCTCCTTCATTTCCTCGCACTGAAAAAGCAGATCCGTACCAAAGGGAATTCGATGAACATGTCCTTCCCTGCCGGTAAACTTTACATCCATTACCTTACGGTTTCCCTGCTCAAAGTAACGCTTCTCATAAAATTCCGCATAATTGGGCAGAGAAATCTTCGGAATCACTCCGAGAATCTCGCCCCGGTTCATGGCGACCATTACATTGTAGAGCTTGCCATTTTCAACCCAAAGGGTTCCCAGGAAAATAATGCCGTCCACGTTGTTACTGGCATCCACAATCTCCGCCAGCGCTTCCTGGGCTTTGTCCAGTAAACGCCTCTGCAGAAAAAGGTCGCCGCAGGTGTAGCCAGTAACCGCCAGTTCCGGAAAAACCAGAATCTTAGCGCCGGCGGCGGAAGCATCGTACATACCCTGAATAATCTGTTCCTTGTTATAATCCACATCTGCGACTCGTACCTTCGGGGTAATGGCCGCTGCTTTTATAAAGCCGTGCTGCATAGAGAATGTTCCACCCTTCTTTTTTCTGTTAGTGTGTACGTTTTTTACGGCTTCATGCTTCCCTTAAGAATGCAGCATAACCTTTGGCCGCCTCATAAATGTCTGCCTTACTGCCGATTTCCCATGGCGCATGCATATTCAAAACAGCAATTCCGCTATCAATGACTTCCATCCCATAATTAGCCGTAATGTAAGCGATCGTTCCGCCGCCGCCCTGGTCTACCTTACCAAGCTCTGCCGTCTGCCAGGCAATCTGGTTATCATCCATGATCTTACGCAGAGCTGCCATATATTCTGCCGAAGCATCATTGGAACCGGATTTCCCTCTGGCTCCCGTGTATTTATTAAAAACCATACCTCTGCCGAAATATGCCGTATTTTTCTTCTCAAAAACATTGGAGAAATTTGGGTCATAGGCCGCACTCACATCGGAAGAAAGCATCCGGGAGGCCGCTAAGGCCCGTCGCAATGCCAGTTCGGAATACTGCCCGGCCAAATCCATAAGCTCCGCCAGCGTATTTTCAAAGAAGCGGGACTGCATTCCGGTAGCTCCCATGCTGCCCACCTCTTCTTTATCTACCAGGAGACACACTCCCGTCTTCCGCAAGCCCTGGCTCTCCAGCATAGCAGACAGAGAAGTATAGGCACAGATACGGTCATCATGACCATACCCCATAATCATGCTGCAGTCCAGGCCAAAATCTCTGGCAGGTCCTGCCGGTACCGCTTCGATCTCTGCTGACAGGAAGTCCTCTTCTTCCATACCATAACGATCCTTAAGGATCTGCAGGATGTAGGACACTACCTTGTCTTTGCCATTCTTTTTCGCTTCTGCATCCTCTTCCTTATTGCCGGCCGAATAGCCATTGGATATACCCGAAGGGTGCTCTTTTAATACCAGCGGCTGACTGCCAATCAGAATGTCCAGATTTTCTCCTTCAATCACGGTTCTGGCCTTCTTATCCAGCTGATCTCCTGCCAGATGGATTAAGAGGTCCGTGATCCCTACTACCGGGTCCGCCGGATCTTCTCCGATAACAATCTCCTGCACCGTTCCATCCTTCTTAGCCACAACGCCGTGAAGTGCCAGAGGAAGAGCCACCCACTGGTATTTCTTGACGCCTCCATAGTAGTGGGTGTCCAGAAGTGCCATCTCCGTATCTTCGTATAATGGATTCTGCTTAATGTCCAAACGGGGCGAATCAATGTGAGCGCCGAGGATATTCAGGCCATTCTCCATGGGCTCACGGCCAATATGGAACAGCGCCAGGGCCTTCCCCATACACTGGGCATAAATCTTATCCCCTGCCTTCACCTGGTACCCCTGTTTCCGGATTTCTGTGAGATCCCGGTATCCGTTTTTCTCCGCCAATACAATGGCTTCTTTTACGCATTCCCGTTCGGTCTTCCCTTTATTTAAAAAATCCTTGTACTGCTCTCCAAGCTTATGGATTGCTTCTTTTTCTTCCTCTGTGTATTGAAGCCATGCATTTTTACGTTCCATTTTAATCTCCTTTTATTCAAACCGGCCTCCTACGCTTACCTCAGAATGACAGTCTGTATTTTTCCTTAAAAAGCAAAAGGATGCACCAGGTGCATCCTTGGTTTCCACTATACTCTGGAGAGATATTCTCCTGTTCTGGTGTCAATCTTGATAACATCTTCCTGATCCACGAACAAAGGAACATATACGACTGCACCTGTCTCTACCGTAGCGGGCTTCGTCGCGCCGGTAGCCGTATCTCCCTTAAAACCGGGCTCCGTATCAATGATCTTCAGCTCCACGAATAAAGGCGGCTCTACCGAGAATACATTTCCTTTATGAGAACAAATTTTAACCATTTCGTTTTCCTTCACGAACTTAAGGGAATCACCAATTTGATCTGCATTCAGCGCTGTCTGCTCATAGGTGTTGACATCCATAAAATGAAATAAGTCTCCATCACTGTATAGGTACTGCATATCATTTCGGTCAATGTGAGCCGGCTCGCACTTTTCCGTAGGACGGAAGGTCTTCTCCACGATACCGCCGCTGACAATATTTTTCAGCTTGGTCCGGACAAATGCAGCTCCTTTACCAGGCTTAACATGCTGAAACTCGATTATCTGATAGATATTATTCTCATACTCGATTGTCACACCGTTTCGAAACTCACTTGCTGAAATCATCCTTATAGTTCCTCCTTGGAAATCTGTCTCCAGTTTTTGTTTTTCAAAAATTATTAATATCTGATTAATTCTATACGAAAATCTTATATTTTTCAAGTAGTTTCCATAAAAAAATACAGGATTAAGCATTCTTTCGGTTTTTTCGCCGATAACCAAAGAGAATTAGCCGTTCCAGCCCCCGTTTCACCACGATTTGGATCTCTTCTTTGGGGTGGATTGGCTCTGTTAAGATGCTATAGATGCCTGCTCGGTTCGCCCCATAGATATCGGTGAAGATCTGGTCTCCTACGAAGACAATATCTTCCGGCTCTTCCTGCATGATCGAAAGAGCATGCTCATACCCCTTCCGGGAGGGCTTATGGGCATTACACAAAAAGAGACTGTCCACCGCTTCTGCGAAGGGTCTTACCCGCGGCTCCTGATTATTCGAGATCAGGCAGGTCTTCAGCCCCAGAGACCGCAGCTCTTCAAACAGGCCGATTGCTTCCTGCGTCACCACGGCTCCATGCGGAACCAGAGTGTTGTCTATATCGAACAACACTCCTCGTACCCCCTTCTCTGCCAGGGCTGCGTAATTAATCTGATAGACGGAGGGAAGATATTCCCTGGGATAAAACTTCTGCAGCATGGTTATTTCTTCTTCGCAATCTTTTCGATTTCACGCAGGAAGGTATCTACATCCTTGAACTCCCGGTAAACCGAAGCGAACCGTACATACGCCACATCATCCAGCTTCCGCAGATGATCCATCACCAGCTCTCCTACCACACTGCTGGGAATTTCCTTCTCTTCCATTCCCAGAATCTGATTCTCAATTTCGTCAATCAGTGCATTGACCTCCGATACCGATATCGGACGCTTATGGCAGGCACGCAAAACACCGCCCTCTATCTTAGAGCGGTCATAGGGCTCACGAATGTCACCCTTCTTCACGATCATCAAAGGAATTGTCTCCACCTTCTCATAGGTGGTGAAGCGCTTGCCGCACTCCTCACACTGACGCCGCCGCCGGATGGAATTCTCTGCCGGACGCGAATCAATTACCTTCGTATTCTCCGCGTTACAAAATGGGCATTTCATAGAACCTTCTCCTTCAGATTTAAGATTACACGCTGTGTAATCTTCGAATTTTTCTTTAGAATAGCACAGTTTCCCGATTTGTACAAGCAAATCCGGATTCGTGCTTTCCCTTAGCATTTTACCAGGCAATCCTCTAAGCGTATCTCCACCAGAATAATGTCCTCACCAATCTGGCGGACACAGTTAAAGGGAATCACATACTCGCTGTCACGCCCCAGAAAACCGCAGAATTGAGCCGGCCCGGGAACGACCAAAGCCAGAATAATTCCTGTACAAATATCAAAGTCCAGATCCGCAACAAATCCAAGCCGCCTGCAATCGCAGGAATTAATTACTTCCTTATCTCTCAAATCACAAATGCGCATAGGAAAAGCCCCCGATATACTTTGTATCAGTATATGTAGGAGGCTTGCCCCATGTGCTTAATAATTCCCAAACTCCGATAATTCCAATCCCGGATTCCTCTCCAGAACCATTCCTACGCTCCAGCTATTAATAAACAATAACAGCGGCTGATCCTTCAGATCCTTAATCCGCTTCATATCGGAGGTGCCCTGAATCTTCGCTACATCCAGCTCCGGATTCTTTACCCAGCGGATGTGCTCATACGGCAGGGTCTCCAGCCGCGCTTCTACGTTATATTCATGCTCCAGCCGGTACATCAGTACATCAAATTGCAGGACACCTACCACGCCTACAATAATCTCTTCCATTCCCGTATTATATTCCTGGAAGATCTGAATCGCACCCTCCTGGGCAATCTGATAAACCCCTTTCAGGAACTGCTTCCGCTTCATGGTATCTACCTGCCGCACCCTGGCAAAATGCTCCGGTGCAAAGGTCGGAATTCCTTCAAATTGGAACCGATTGCCAGACGCCGACAAGGTATCGCCAATGGCAAAGATACCGGGATCAAATACGCCGATAATATCTCCTGCATAAGCTTCCTCCACAATGGTCCGCTCCTGGGCCATCATCTGGGTAGACTGAGACAGGCGGATCTTCTTCTCTCCCTGTACATGGGTCACCTCCATGCCGGCTTCATATTTACCGGAACAAATCCGCATAAAGGCCACCCGGTCCCGGTGTGCCTTGTTCATGTTCGCCTGAATTTTAAACACAAAGGCGGAGAAGGGCTCCTTCTCCGGATCAATCAGCCCGGCATTCGACATCCGCGGCGCCGGAGGCTGTGTCATCTTCAAAAAATGCTTCAGGAAGGTCTCTACGCCAAAATTTGTCAGCGCCGATCCGAAGAATACCGGACTCAGCCGGCCGGACAGCACCATCTCCCGATCCAATTCCTGCCCCGCACCATCCAGCAGTTCGATCTCATCCCGCAGCTGTGACAGATAATCCCCGCCGATTTTCGCCGCCGTACCCGGATCCTCCATTTCCAGCTTCTCCGTCGCAACTTCCCGCTGTCCGGCTCCTTCGGCCGTAAAGGTCGTAATCTTACCTTCCTGGCGGTCAAAGATTCCCTTAAAAGACTTGCCGCAGCCGATCGGCCAGTTTACCGGGCAGGTCTCAATTCCCAGCACACTTTCAATATCATCCATCAGTTCAAAGGGATCCCTGGCCTCCCGGTCCATTTTATTAATAAAGGTAAAAATCGGGATGTGACGCAGCAGACACACCTTAAACAGCTTAATGGTCTGTGCTTCCACGCCCTTGGAAGCATCGATTACCATCACGGCGGAATCTGCCGCCATCAGAGTCCGGTAGGTATCCTCGGAGAAGTCCTGATGCCCCGGTGTATCCAATATGTTAATGCAGTAATTATCATAATGAAACTGAAGGACGGAAGAGGTTACCGAAATTCCTCTCTCCTTTTCAATTTCCATCCAGTCCGAAACCGCATGCTTCGCTGTCTTTTTCCCTTTAACGGAACCGGCCAGATTGATGGCACCTCCATATAAGAGAAATTTCTCCGTCAGGGTCGTTTTACCCGCATCCGGATGGGAAATAATGGCAAAGGTTCTTCTTTTCTGTATCTCTTCATATAAACTACTCACGGAAAGCCTCCTGCATTCTACACTCTGTATTACATTTCTCCGTACATTTTTCCGCACGATGTGTTATTATATCATAATACACCATATCTGTCCATTATTCTGCAAGGAAGATAGACAAGGTTTTCCATTCATGATACAATAACCAGTATACCCAGTTAAGGAGGCTATACAACATGGTTTTAGCGGTAGATATCGGAAATAGTAACATAGTCGTTGGTGCTGTTGGCAAGAACGGGGTTCGGTTCGTGGAGAGGATTTATACGGACCGTAACAAGACCGATCTGGAATATGCAATCTCCTTTAAGATGATTATGGAAATATATAATATTACGGCAGACAATATTAAAGGTTCCATTATCTCTTCCGTGGTTCCGCCGATTACGGCCACTGTCAACAGTGCTTTAAAGAAGCTCACCGGCGCTCCTGCTATTATTGTCGGCCCCGGCGTGAAAAATGGCCTAAACATTAAGATTGATAACCCGGCGCAGCTGGGCAGCGATCTGGTGGTGGATGCCGTGGCGGGAGTGGCAGAATACCCCCTGCCCCAAATAATTATTGATATGGGAACCGCCACTACCATATCCGTCATTAACCAGGATGCCCGGTTTATGGGCTGCGCTATCGTTCCCGGTGTCCTGATATCCATGGAGTCCCTGGTAGCCGATACCTCTCAGCTCCCCCGGATCAGCCTGGAAGCACCCAGGAAGGTGATCGGTTCTAACACCATTGACAGTATGAAGAGCGGAATGATTCTGGGTAATGCTTCTATGCTGGATGGAATGATTGACCGGATTGAGAAAGAGCTTGGTACGAAAGCTACCGTTATTGCCACCGGAGGCCTTGCCAAATTTGTCATCCCCCATTGCGTGCATAAGATCATTTATGACGATGCCCTGTTATTAAAGGGATTATATTTAATCTATATGAGAAACTGTGAAGAAGAAAGTAAGCCGGATTTGCCGTCCTGAGTAAAATAAAGTAAAACAACTGTCCTCCTGAATGCAGCATTCAGGAGGACAAAAAGGTCTCTACTCTCTTAATAAAAATTTCTTACGGAAATCCACGCGGGGATTCCCCGGAGTGTTCATCATCCCAATGCGCTCGCCAAGCTCCATAAGTTTCGGATGCTCCTTCGTATAAGGCGTCCATTCCGGCAGTCTTTCTCCATTAGGATTCCCGGTCTTTGCAAAATTTGCCCAATAGGTATTACAAGCCGACGCCAACTCATAATCGGCACCGGTCCAGGGGCGCCAGCTTCTCATAAAGGTCTTAAATACATACCAGAGATCGGCTGCATGGAAAGCGCCCATCTCATCTCCCGGAAGCTTTCGATCCAGATAATAGAGATAAACCGGTCCCTTTCCATGGCTCTCCAGCAATTCCGCCCAAGCCAGACAGGACGCCAGCATAAACTCCATAAAGCTCTTGCCCTTATAGGCATCATAGTCTAAGTCGCCACTGACAGCCAGCTTAATAAATTCCTCTGCATCCGCTCCGAATTCCCGATGCATCAGTTCTTCAAAACCCGCCTGATCCCGAAGACTTATTAAGCCTTCATCTGCTGTTACACCCATCAGATAGGGAATGTCGTGATACTCCTGATCGTGGCCAATCTCATCAATACCCTTTGGCAGCACATAGCCATCCACCACCGGCGTACGCTGCAATGCCTGGCCCGGCATGGTCCTGCGCCAGCGATCCAGTAATTCCTGCCAGCTTAATTCTCTGGCTTCGGCAATGCTGTTTACACCCAGGGCAGAGGGCAGATCAATCGTATTCTCGACCTCCGAAAGCTTCGGGCAGCGCATATCCGGCAATGTCGTCATCCCTCCGCCACTCTGCAGGATTGCCTTACAAATATCTCCCTTGGTCAGCGGACTGGAAATCAGCGCATGTACACTCATGGCACCGGCTGACTGGCCTGCCACCGTGATATTATCCGGATCACCGCCAAAGCCTGTAATATTGCGGCGTACCCACTTCAGGGCATAAATCTGATCGAGTAAGCCATAATTTCCTGAAATCCCCCGCTCTGATTCAGCAGAGAGCTCCGGGTGCACCATCCATCCAAAGACATTCAGGCGGTAATTGATCGTCACCAATATTACATCCTGTCTGGCAAAATGCTCTCCGTCAAAGTGGGCGGAATGTCCATATCCGGTCATAAAAGCACCACCATGTACCCAGAAAATTACCGGAAGCTTCTCCTCCGGCTTCCGGGCCGGCGTCCAGACATTCAAATACAGGCAATCCTCATCCATAGACTCTTCATAAGGGTAAAATTCCTTCTCATAAAAGGACCCCGGGCCTACCCCCAGCTGGGGGCACTTTGCCGAAGCCCTGGCGCAGTCACGGACGCCTTCCCAGTCTGCCGCCGGCTGAGGCGGTCTCCAACGCAGCCCGCCTACCGGCGGCGCCGCATAAGGAATCCCATAAAAAGCTGTAATACTCGGCCAACCGCAGGGAATACCCGACAGTTTTCCATTTTCAACCGTTACCTCTCTCATCTGATTTTCTTTCCTTTCTTGCAGAAGAGCTGCTGCAAACATTTGCAGCAGCTCTTCAAGAAGATTACGTTTTACTATTGGGCAGCAGCTTTTGCGGCAGCTACATACTCATCTACGAAAGTGGGGTCGATATCCTTCTTCATCAGATCAATTACTGCCTGCGTTGCATTCTCATAGAGTGCTTTGATCTCTTCACTTACAGGCGTTACCGTAATACCATATTCTGTTTCACAAATCCCTTTCATCCTAAGGTCATCTTCAGTCGTACCAGCTACCTGATAGTTCATGATGAACTGAACGTACTGATCCAGCGCCAGCTTCTGGTTATCGCTTAATCCTTCATACTTGGCCTGGTTCATAACGATGGTGGAAACGAAGGGAATATGGTTCGTTTCTACAATATACTTCTGTACTTCGCAAATCTTCGCACCTACGATAGAAGCCCAAGGATTCTCCTGTGCGTCCATCATACCCTGCTGCAATGCAATATACAGCTCACCGAAAGCCAAAGGAGTGGGGTTCGTGCCCAGCTGTTTCCAGAACTCCATGTGATACTTATTCTCCTGCGTACGGATGTTCAGGCCCTGCAGATCAGCAGCTGTCTCTACCTGTTTATTGGAGGACAGAATACGGAAATCCGGCGCGCCCATTGCCAGCAGGTGCAGTCCTGCATTATTGTAGTATGGCTCAATCTGATCTTTGAATGTCTCCAGTACCGTATTGCAGCTTTCTACATTCTCATACAGACCGGCAATATCCAGTACTGCCAACTCCGGAATCAGGCCAACCTGAGAGGTAGGAGCGCCAATAAACATATCTACACTGCCCATCTGCGCACCTTCGATTAGCTCTATGTCACCTCCAAGCTGTCCGCTGGGATAGAAATTCACTACTACATTTCCGTTGGTCCAGGTTTTTAAAGCTTCTCCCGCATCGGAAATTGCATAGCCTAGAATGGTTCCCTCTACCGTACCGGAGCATCCCAGCGAAAATTCAATCGGTTCGCATTCAATGCTGGTCTGCATACCTTCCGCCGCATAAGCAGCCAAATCGGTGATCTCACTTCCCGCAGTCGTCTCCTGCTGCGCTGCCGTAGTGGCCGCTGCTGTCGTTGCTTCTGTCGTACTAGCCGCCGTAGTGGCCGCCGTAGTGGCCGCCGTGGTAGTTTCTGTGTTGCTTCCGCCGCAGGCTGCCATGGACATTACCATAGCGGCAGAAATAGCAACTGCTACAAATTTCTTTTTCATTTCTTCTCCTCCTGCAAATTGTTTTTATATTCAGGCATCATGCCATGAATCACTTATAACAGGCACAGGCTGATCTGTGGGATAAAGGTGATCAGCAGCAGGGCCACAATAAAGCATCCGATAAAAGGAAGGGCCTTTTTTCCTAGTTCAATTACTGGTATATTTACTAAAGGCGCCGTTACAAACAGGTTCATCCCAAATGGCGGCGTTACAAATCCGATCGCCAGATTCGTTACCATAACAACACCCAGATGTACCGGATCAATACCAAATCCCTGTGCTACCGGCAGCAGGATCGGTGCGATGATTACAACAGCAGCACCAACATCCATAAACATACCCAAAATCAGCAGCAGAATATTCAATACGATAAATAAAGCGGTTGCACTGCTCATCGTGCTGGTGATCAGCGTTTGAATGGCTTCCGGTGCTTTCAGCAGAATCAAAACACGGCTGAAGCCTGTCGCCAATGCGATCAGTAAGCAAATGGGTGCGTAAGAAGCAATTGCGTCCTTCAACAGCTTCGGAATATCCCGGAAGCTGAGGGAACGGTAAAAGAACAAGCATACAATCAGGGCATAGAACACGGATACACAAGCTGCCTCCGTGGGTGTCACGAAGCCTCCATAGATTCCGCCCAGGATAATCACCGGTGTCAGGAATGCCCAGAATCCATCCAGAAACACCCGGAAGAAGCCTCTGTTCTTCAGCGACGCATAATTGGCATCAATCTTCTGCCGATCCTCTCCTTTACGTTTGCAGTAATACCAACAGTAAAACATAATCGTCAGGGCAATCAGGCAGCCGGGAATAATTCCGGCGATAAACATAGATCCTACCGAAGTATTGGTAAATAAGCCATACATAATGAACGGGATACTGGGAGGAATAATAACGCCTAAGCCGCCGGCCGTAGCCACAATCGCCGCAGAAAATACCTTGTCATATCCCAGGCCGATCAGGATGGGGATACACATGGAACCTACCGCTGCCGCCGTAGCCGGGCCGGAACCGGAAATCGCGCCATAGAACAAGCAGGTAATAACCACCGCGCAAGGGATGCCTGCCGTCTTCTTACCGGCCACAATTGCAAAGATGTCAAACAACTTTTTGGAAATACCGCCGCGGGTCATTAACGCGCCGGATAACATGAACAGAGGAATTGCCAAAATCGGAGTCGTATTCAATCCACCAACCATACCTTGGATTATGTAATTCATACTTCCCGGAAAGCTGCTGTCAATCAGCTGCGGAATAATCGTCGCCGTTCCCATCGCCACTGCCATCGGGAGAGCCAGGAACATTGCAATCAGAAATACACCAAATACAACTCCTAACATGATTCTACCTCCTCACTCGTTTTCTTCGTACTCTTTTTCTGGAAAAAGCGAATCAAGTCTTCGATCTGGCGAATTACGCCTAATGCCGATCCTCCAAATACAGATGCGTATAGGATCCACATGGGAACCTGCATGGCCGGGCTGACCATCCCGCCCTTCATGGAATTCGTCATCGCAAAATATGCATAATAGGTTAAGTAAGAAAAATAAACCAGGGTTACAAGTCTTCCCAGCAGATCCAGTATTCTGGTAATAGGCTTCGGGAATAGTCCCAGTAAAATATCCACCTTCAGCATCTTACCCCGCCGGATACAATATCCTATGGAAGCAAAACCGGAAATCACAAAACAAAATCGGCAGAACTCCTCCGGCCAGGACATTGAGGATCGGAAGAAATAGCGCATAATTACCTGTGCCATCATCACAATGGACATTGCGATCAGCAGAAACATCAAAATGCTTTCCTCAAAATCCTCATCCAGCCACCGCAAAAAATTCTTCAAATTGAAGTGCCTCCTCTCTCTTCTCTCTAACATCATTCTCGAACGGCTGCAGCTTCGTTCGCTGGAGTAAGGTTAACAAAAAAAAGTCCGCATGTATACGGACTTTTTATCGGAAAACGTACATATTTCCTAGGTGAATGGAAGAATTGTTATTCATCCCCAGAATTGTTAATGATCAGGTATGGCTTTCCCGATACTGTCCCGGTGTCTGGTCTGTGTATTTTTTAAATACACGGATAAAATTCTGAATGGAATTAAAGCCGCAAAGGTATCCGATTTCCTTAATCGTAACCTTCGTAGAAGCCAGAAGCTGTTTGGCCTTCTCCACACGGAATGTGGCCAGGTAAGCAGAGAACTTCTCCCCACTGATTTCATAGAACATTTCACTCAGGTAAGAAGAGCTAATTCCGATATGCTCTCCCACATCATTCAGAGATAAATTACTGTCTGCATAATTCTCTGTAATATACCTCTTCGCCTGTTCAACGTATTTGTAACAATTCTTCTTATTATAGAGACAAATCGCGCCTATCACCCGATTCGTATAATCGGTGATCATCTCGCGTAGAGGTTCTATCCCGTTTACATACTCCAGCTTCTGCATCGGCTGTTCATCCTCCAGGCGCTTTTGATCTTCCATACCTAAAGGGAACGCAATCATCTTCTCCGTAACCTCCTCTAAGAACATCTCTGCCATCTGCTTCATCTGCGCCAAGTCTGGTACGTCGCTCTGCATTTCTTCCAGGATCCGGCTTACCAGGTTTTCCGCGCCGTTCTTATCGCCCTTTGTCGCCAGCTCCACTACAGCCTTTGTTCTTTCTCGGAAATAGTGCTGGTTTACAATCCGATCATTATCTTCTTCCGACAGCACATCCTCGTCTTCTTCCAGATAGCGGCGATATTGAAGCTTCTCCTGAGCCTCTCTGCAAGCATATCGGATATCCAGAATATTTTGATAGATTTTCCCGCTTTCCATCAGAATCTCAAAAGGCAGGTTGGAAACCGTATTTAACAACTTCTGCTGGATTTGCATAGCTTCCCGTTTCATCCCCACTGCCGGATAATCGGATTTAAAACCCAGCACCAACGCCACTTCTTCTCTATTAAGCCGCACATCATAGACCTGACACTCCCGATTTGCCTCCCGGATTGTATTCACTACATTTCGGACAGACAACACATATAAATTAATTTCTGTATCCGTAATGGTTCGCTCCCTATTCCATTCAATCCGGCAGACCATCACCAAAAACCGGCTGTGGACCTGTATCGGATTACCAACTCCTTCCAGAATCTCACCTACCCGTTCTTCCGAAAGAAATTTCCCGATTAACAGATTCCGGAACATCGAGTCCATAACCTCCGGTGCAATATTCGCAATTAGTCCCCGCAGCTGATCCTGTCCCTCAATTGCATTCGAGAAGACCCCTTCCAGAAACGCCACTTCATTATAACGGCGTTTCCGCCCCTTATTCCCCTGGGTTGCCAGCTTCATCAAACGGTTAATGGGCTGATATACCGCATGGCTGATATAGAAGGCGAAACCCACGCTAATGGCCAGGAAAATCAGCAGCGTCGGGAGATAAATGGGCATAAGGTCTCTCCAATCCACGGAAAGGCCCGTTGTATCCAATTCAATTAAATACGTCCAGCCACTTTTCTGTGAGACGTAGGAATAGTACCCGGCTGTCTGATTTTCCAGACGCTCCCGCGCATTCTCTTCGGTAATAAAAAGTCCTTCATCCTGCCAATCAATGCCGGACCCTGTATAAGCCATCCTGCCATAGAATACCGCATTATGATTTTCATCATAAACATACAACAGACCTTGCTCCGAGGTATTCTGCCCCAGGCCCAGGGCTGTATATAATCCTTCCAGGTTCAGCTCATATACCAGGGTTCCGATATGGGTGGCAATATTCAGATCCTGAATCAAAAATAAACGGTTCGCTTCCAACCGAAGCGTAGTGGCCGTCCTGGTTTCCTCCCGGATCCAGGTTGAATCCGTCTGCTCCGCAAAATGGTTCTGAAGCACAAACCAGTCCGTAAACTGCGTACTATCCAAAATCGTATAGGTATTCTGATAAATCTTACCCGATAGAGGTGAATAGAAACATGCTTTTTTAATCAGGTCACTGCCATCCACAGTGCTTTTTAGTTGGCGAATCATTCGATAGTCCCTGTCACGCTTCTCCGAGTCCTCTGAAGAATTATGGGGCGTAATCATATACGTAATAAAATCATTACTCCATATCGTCTGTGTCATACTTTGACTGAGTACCTCCATCGTCAAATCAACCGACTCTCCTGCCTGGCGCAGCCGGCTTAGATTACTAAGTCCGATCTGGCTGCGATGATTCCGGATCGACACAGTATTCATCCAAACCCCAAAAAATAGAATCATCGAAAGAGATAGTATAATCAAGCCCACAAAAGTCTTGGTAAATATGCTGCTTCCCTGCTTAAACCGCAGCATCCGTCCGTCTATCCGCTTCATCCCATGCTCCCTTTCCGATTTTGCATTCTATAGAAAATGAACCTGATGGAATCGCTTCCTCCGGTTCATTTTGCTAAAGGATATAGGATATTATAACATACTAATAGACCTCTGTACAAGTTTTTTTAACTGCGCCGGATATTTTCCCTGCCTCATCCGCATCTGAAGTCTTTTACCGCATGCAGTCTGCTCTCTTACGTAACTCCGGATCAATGGTGGCATGGGATTCGATCCGACGAATCATCTGATACGCTAATTCATAGATCTCATCCACATACTGGTTCAGCGTCAGGCGCTCTTCTCCTACCATAAAATAAGCCGGAAGGATATCCCGCAGCCTGGTATCATCCAGTTCTGCGGACTTGAAAACCGTCCATTTATAACGGCGCTCTGTTTTCCCTTTGCCTATTACCAAGGCGTCTGCGGTAAGCTCATAGCGGATATTGTCTCGCATCTTCCCCGTAATCACCAGCGTTAATTTCACAATTCCCGCGCAGATTAGCAGAAAGATCAGCACCAGCGGCACTCCCACAAAATTCGGATAGGATGTCTCTAACAAATACCGATATATAAAATAGAACACAAACACCACCAGACAGTTCGCCAACACACTCAAATTCCGCATCTTTGCAAACCGGTTTCCCGCAAGAAATACTTTATTCATATGCAAGTTCCTTTCACTCTTTGTACTTAAGAATTGATACTAGTGTACTCACAAATTCCCCTTTTGTCAATCCGGCAGTATTATCAATCCTTTGAAAGTATATACAAAAAACAGAATAATACCGATATTTCATAATGCTTCCTTTTCAATCGCGTCGACGGCATCCTGATAATCAACCCACCGGTCATAATCGCCGGAATAGATCTCTTTCGCATCCTTATATACGATAATGGTATCCTTAATGCAGGAAGACCATCCCTCCAGTTCAAAAGAAAGGTTCCGTTCTTTCAGCCATTTTTTAAATGTTAAAAAATCCATATGTCACCTCTTCCGGTTCTGCCAATCTTCCGAGATATTTCTTCCCATCTGAAGCAAGTCAATCTTCTTCTCTTCAAAGCTCTCATTTTCAAAACGAGCCGTAGGACCGGATAAAGAAATCGCCGCCACCAGCTTGTTATTCTCATCCATCACAGGCACAGCCATGCCAAACAAGCCTTCCTCCCGTTCTCCGGCACTTACGGTATATCCTCTCTCTTTAAACTCTTCGAAGCTCTTATCGTCCACTTCGCTCTCATTTAGCATTTTCCGTCGTTCTTTGGGCGTCATGTAAGAGAGCATCATCTTACCGGCAGCTCCCCGCTGCAGATCATGGCGGCTTCCCACTTTAATCACCTGGCGAAGCTCTCTGGTAGACTCAACCGCCTCGACACAAAGCTTTGCATTTCCATCCTGCACAAACAGCCGGATATCTTCGTTATACTTCTCATTAATAGCAAGCATATGCGGGTAGGCAATCCGCTTCAAATCCTCATAAGATTCACTGGGAACCATATTCGCCAGCCAAACGACCTTATTGCCCAAATGATATTTTTTGGTCTGATGGTTTTTAATAATAAAATCATGTTCCTGCAGTGCATTTAAAATCCGGAGTACAGTACTGGAAGACAAATTGGTCTTCTCTGCAATCTCCAATAGGATCATTTCTTCCTTATCTAAAAAGCATTCGAGAATCTGTAACGCCCTTTCGACAGATCTGGTGGGCGAATTTTGCTTTTCCATACAAGCTCCTCATTTCTTCTGTTACGTTATATTTCCTTTAGTTGACGTCTTCCGGGTTCTGCTTTAAAATGGAAGTGCGGAACACGACAGGAGGCCTACTATGAACTTACAGCAATTGTATTATTTTAGGACCATCGCCAAAAATGAAAACTATTCCAAATCGGCCGGACAGCTCCTGGTCTCCCAATCCAGCCTGAGCCATGCAATTGCAGAGCTGGAACGGGAGCTTGGAGTCTCCCTGTTCTGCAAAACCGGAAGAAACATCCGGCTCACAGAATATGGTCATTGCTTTCTTCATTACATTGAACGTGCACTTTCCGAAATTGAAAATGGAAAATCCGCATTGGAAATCCTATCCAATCCTTATCTGGGCACTGTGAAGCTGACTTTTGTCAACTCTTTAAGTCCTCACTTCATCCCCAGTCTGGTACAAAAATACTATCAAAATCCGGAGCACGCCGGCATCCGGTTCGAATTCACGGAAAACCATACCTATGAAGGGATTCAGGCACTCCTGAATCACGAATGTGATCTTGGTTTCGGAACCAATACCAAACATCCAAGTTTACATTATCATCCGGTCTACAATGAGAAGCTGGTAGTAGCCGTCCATATGAGTCATCCCCTGGCAGAGAGAACCCACCTATCGCTAAAGGAATTGGACGGACAGGACTTTATTGCTTATAGTCCCAAATGCGGTACCAGACTCTCGGTAGATCAGCTGCTTGCAAAGGCTAACGCAAAACCCCATGTGGTCCTGGAGGCGCCCATCACGGATATCATGGTCGCAAGCTTTGTCTCCGGGAATCTGGGCATCAGCATCCTGCCGCAGACATATGGTATGGACAATTTCCATATTCGCCTGCTGGAAATCGACGATCTGGATTCCACCATACGAACGGTCCATATGTATTGGCGGAGAGATGAAGAATTGCTCCCGGCCACCGTCCGTTTTCGTGATTTTGTCATTGATACGATACAGCTATAGCACTGTACGGGAAGCGGCTTACCCTGACGGGCAGTCCGCAGAGACAGATTTACCGTCTCTTAAAATGAACCCCGTGGGTTACCCTCACGGGGTTCATTCTTTACATAAATCTAGGAGAGATTTAGGTAAAACGAATTATTTGCCGGCAACGATCTTGTCAATGGTATCAAACATATTCTGTACCGGAGCTTCTTTACCTGTCCAGAGTTCAATCTGTCTCGCGCCCTGGTAAATTACCATGCCCAGACCATTGATAATCTTGCAGCCCTTCTCCTCCGCTTCTACCAGGAAACGAGTCTTCAGCGGGTTGTACGTAGCGTCAAAGCAGATGTGCTCAGGCTTGATGTACTGCTTATCAATTACGGTCTCCTCTTCATGGCCTTTCATGCCCAGGCCTGACAGGTTAACCAGCACATCCGAATTGGCTACCCCTTCGATTACCGCTGCTTCGTCTGCCTGACGGATTGCTACTGCAATTTCTTTACCGAACTTATCGTTCAGATCTGCGGCCAGATCCTCACACTTTGCGGAACGGGAGCAGATGTACATCTTCTCAGCACCCATCTCAGCCATGGTGAAGCATACGGACTTACCAGTACCGCCTGCACCCCATACGAAGAAAGTACTCTGATCAAATTTAACGCCTTCCAGTTCCATGGATTTGGTTGCGCCAAATCCATCGGTGTTGTAGCCCTTCAAAGTTCCGTCTGCCTGCTTAACTACGGTATTAATGGTACCCATCTTCTCGGCCAGGGAATCCATCTCGTCCATAAACTGAACAGCAAACTCCTTATTCGGCTTCGTAACAGCAAAACCAGCAAAGCTGGAATCTTTCTTAATGTTGGCGATGTTATTACCAATCAGCTCATTGTCACACTCTAAGGGGAAATAATGTGCGTCGAAATTAATAGCTGCATACGCCTCGTTCTGCATACGAGGTGAGAAAGACTGTCCTAAGGGAGTTCCTAATAATGCAATTAACTTTGTATCTGCCATAATTTACCTCTTTCTTCCCATTCCATGATGTAATTTGATGTGATTTTTATTAGCTGACCCTCTCGAGCCAGGAATTTCTAAGATTACTGGCCCTTCGGAAGCTCCAGGCGCAAATCCTTGGAAGCTCCGGCTTTCAGGATATAGCTATCCGTATCATGCTGCAGCATCTCTACCACTCTCTTACCGATGGCAATGCACTGATCCAGATCAACGCCACTGTTTACACCCATCTGATCCAGCGCATGGATAACGTCTTCCGTTGCTACATTACCGGTGGCATTCGGGATGAAGTTGCATCCGCCTACGCCTGCAAAGGAAGCGTCAAACTGATAGAAACCAGCCTGCATACCTGCAAAGATATTAGCGATTGCCAAGCCTCTGGTGTTATGGAAGTGCAGCCACCAGTCTACCTCCGGATAACACTTCTTCATCTCTGTACAGATATCATATACCTGCGTCGGATAAGCCATACCGGAAGCATCGGACAAGGAAATCTCCTTGATTCCTACATTCATGTAAGCCTCTACAATTTCCTTTACATCGTCTATCGGTAAACCGTTATAATCCCAGGGAGAACCAAATGCCATGGAGATGGAACCGGAGATACCAATCCCATTGGCTTCTGCCTTTTCAACACATGCCTTGAACCCTGCTACACTTTCTGAGGGTGTGCAGTTCAGATTCGCCAGATTGTGGCCCTTGCTGGCCGACACATTCAGCTTCACCTTATTACAGCCGCAGGCAATCGCACGGTCTACACCCCTGGCATTCGGAATCAAAGCACGCAGCTCTACATCTGACGGAATACCTTCTGCAAGAATTGCCTTAAATACCTCATCGGTATTGGCCATCTGCGGAACCTTCACCGGATGTACAAAGGAGCCAACCTCGATCACCTTAAAACCGGCTGCGATCAGCTTCTTCAGCAGCTCTACCTTCTGTTCTACCGTAAGAACAAAAGGAGCCTTTACCGGCTTGCCGCTTTTGCTTAAAACCGGCTGTCCGTTTTCATCCACAGCATCTTTGTAGATGAAATTACCAGCCTTGTTACGCATGGGAACGCCGGCTGCATCAAAGGCAATTGCCTTCTCATTCTGCAGGCCGTCTCTCATGCCTACTTCACAAATACGTACATTTTCTACAAGATTTAGTGCCATAATGGCCTCCATTTATGTTTTCTTCGAGCGATATGGCCCAAATAGCAGCCCCTGGCCGGAGCGCGTAATACGCACTCTGGCCCATGTACTGCTTACGATAGATCTATTATTTCTCGTCAGCGAATTTCAGACGGCCGTTGCAAACATCTACATCATCCTTATGGGTATAGATATCGTTGATGTTCCAGATACCAGGTGTCGGAACCGGGATGTTCTCCATCGGTACATCGATCAGGTAAGGCTCGTTGCAGTCAACGGCTTCCTTCAGAACCTCGGCGAACTCGTCCGCACTGGTAACCTTCTTCGCCTTGATGCCGTATCCACGGGCAATCTCAGCCCAGTCAGGGGAGTAAGGCTCCCAAGCCTGCTGGAAGCTGCCTACACCGCCAGTGGTATCGCCCATCTCTTCCGGACGGATCTTGAATTCCGTACCCAGATGCTGAGGGCAGCCCTCTCTGTCGTTGGTGTAATGCAGACCTTCCAGGCCGGCGATCGTACCAAACGCACTGTTGTTCATAACGATCCAGATGCAAGGAATACCCTGCTCCTTAGCCGTAGCAATTACAGAAGGATTGGTTCCGAAGCCGCCATCACCGATCAGTGTCAGTACAACCTTATCCGGAGCCGCCAGCTTCGCGCCCAGTATAGCGCCGGAGCCAAAGCCCATGGTAGCCAGTCCCGAAGGATGGTTAATGGTGCCGGGGATGGTGATGTCGTACTGCTGTGCCATACCATTCTTGTTCCAGCCTACATCGGTAAAGATCAGGGAATCTTCCGGAATGATATTCTTAACGTCTTTCAGAATTCTCTGAGGAGTCATCGGGAATCTGCCATCGTCGCAGATTGCCTGATTTTCAGCCTTGAAGCCTGCCTTGAAATCAGCGATTTCCTTCCGCAGTTCCGGTCTGTTAATACCTTCCGGCTTGATCTCCTTAGCTGCTTCCAGGATTTGAGCCAGCGCGCGCTTCAGGTCGGCAATTGCACCGATCTCTACCGGATAGTTACGTCCGATCTCTGTGGGATCGATATCAATCTGCATGAATTTTGTCACAGCCTGATCAAAGGTAACACCTTTGTACCAGGAAGAGCTGTCGGCTTCTGCCATACGGGATCCCAGAATCAGGATCTGGTCAGCCTTCGTGGTCTTGGCATGCGTCAGCTCAAAGCCCCAGAAACCAGTCTGTCCCAGCATCAGAGGGTGTCTGTCGGACATGCAGCCCTGACCCATCAGAGTTCTGGATACCGGAATATCTAGGAAATCTACCAATGCTTCCAATTCCTTAGAAGCCTGTGCCAACAGAATGCCGCCGCCTGCATGGATTACAGGATTCTTGGCATCGATCAGCTTCTGAGCGATTGCCTTGGCCGTAGCCGGATCCAGAGCGGGCTTAATAGTCTCGAGAGAATCCATGTAGGTTCTCTCGAAGCAATCGGTCTCGATCTCACGGGAGAACATATCCATGGGTACGGATACCAGTACCGGTCCGGGTCTTCCGGACTCCGCCAAACGGAATGCCTTATCCATGATTTCCGGGAAAGCTTCCGGACGGTCTACTCTCCAGGCTCTCTTAACGAAAGGCTTGTAGATGTCATACTGGGAACCATCGCAGTGCATGTTCACTTCCTGGTGAGGGTGCTTACCATAGTAGTAACTCGGTACGTCACCAGCGATAACTACCATCGGGATGGAGTCAAAAGCAGCGTTGGCAACACCGGTAGTAGCGTTGGTCAGACCAGGCCCTAAGTGGCAGATTACCACACCGGCCTTGCGAGCCACACGAGCATATCCGTCCGCAGCGGTAGAAGCGATCTGCTCATGGCGAACGCTTATATATCTCAGCTTAGTGGAGCGGCTAAACGCATCCAACATTGCAATTACAGTATGTCCGCAAAGACCGAATACATATTCGACGCCTCTGCGCTCTAAATAATCAACGAGTTGATCGGAAACTAATTTCTTCATGTGATCTCCTTATATTGGTTATTTTTAGTAATTATTTTACTGAATCATTGGAATTGTACGCAGAGAACTGAACCTTCTCTAATTCCGGATCGTAGAACTCACCGAACAGTACATCGTCCTCTTCCCAATCTACTGTCTCGTACTCCCAGGATACCCAGGTTACGTTCATGTAGTGGTGCAGGTGTACGTTTTCGGAAGTAGCGTTGCCGCCCCATGTGCCGCAGCCGATGGAGGAGGTCATAGGCATACCGTTGTTCATGCTGCCGGAGTTTGCCTTGGACTGCGGCTGACGAACCATGATACGTCCTACGCGGGCAACCATTGCCAGTCTGTGAATGTGATCCTGATCGAAGGAGAAGATCCCAACCGAGTGGCCCTTGCCGCCTACTTCATGGATCGCCATGATCGCGTCGATTGCGTTCTGGAACTCACCTTCATACTTATGCAGAGCCAGTACGGTGGAGAGTTTCTCACGGCACCAAACTCCGGCATAGGAATCATCATAGATGCCTGTTCCATGAGAAGCCATCAGGAATCTCTTATCTGCAGGGATATCAAAACCAGCTGCCTTTGCCATGTCCTGCGCGGACAGAGCAACCGTATCGGACAGTCTGTGGAGCTCTTCATCCCACATTGCATTCTTCATCTTCTCCTGCTCGTCGGGGTTCATCAGGTAACCACCGACAGCCTCCAGCTCCTTAACCGCGGCATCCCAAATGCTCTCGTGAATGATTGCGTTTCCATCCGCAGAGCAGCCGGAACCGAAGTCAGAGGTCTTGGAACGCATGGTGTTATCTGCCGCATGATGCAGATCCTTAACAGCAGTCTCATCCCAGATCATCGTAGCGTTACCGGCACCTACACCGTAAGCCGGAGTACCGGAGCTGTAGGAACGGCGTACAACGCCCTGTCCGCCCGTAGCGATAACCAGGTCACATCTGGTCATCAGAGCCTCAGACATTACCTTGTTGATCTTAGCCGTCTGGCCCAGGCACTGTACCAGATCTTCCGGAGCACCCACTCTGGCCAGACCTTCACGCATCAGAGCGCAGGTCATGTTGCTGGTCTTAGCTGTACGGGGATGGGGTGAGAAAATAATCGCATTTCTCGCCTTGATTGCGTAGATTGCGTTACCGGCGGGAGTCAGGTCCGGGTTAGTAGCCGGAATAATGCAGGCAATTACACCAACGGGCTTTGCATATTTTACAATCTTCTTCTCCGGGATCTCTTCAATAATGCCGACAGATTTCTCTCTCAGGCAGTCACGCAGGATACCACGGATTTTAAATCTCTTGTTCTCACGGCTGACGGGGTCACCGAAACGGCTCTCCTGGATACCCATTTCTACCAGTTCGTGGAAAGTCTTGGAGTTCGCTACCTTCTGTGCGATAGAACGAATCGTTCTGTCAATGTCTTCCTGACTCCATTTCTCGAATTCCTTCTGAGCAGCGTCTGCTTTCACAAATGCTACTTCGATCTCATCGATCTGGTCCTGGGTCAGTTTGGAATAAGGGCCGGTCATGTCACTCATTCTACTCATTGTGTTTCATCCTCCTCTAAAAAAATATTCTCTCGGAATCTTTTAACCTTATCCTATACGGCTTTCCGATTCCTTTTCGAGATTTCATTATGTGGAATTCTAATTCCATATAATGAAATTATACTACGCAATATTCGGTTCGTCAATACTTTCCGCGCATTTCCCTGCGAAAAATGCACAGGACTTCCGGCTGCACATATCGTGCAATCAGAGACCCCCGTGCATTTAAACTCAGGTAAAATTCAATTACTGAATGCCGCGCTCTGCAAAGTAAGCCTTTGCCTGATTCAGGCACTGCTTGTAATGCTCTAACACACCATAGGTCTCTACTCTCTTGTTATGAGGCAGTTCCATGGAGAAAACCGTCTCTTCCGGCAGTCTCTTAACAATTCCGGCGATGTCTACACAGCCTTCGCCTACGTACAGTCTGGCGTCTCTTCCGGTGTGGATCAGAGCTTCTTTATCGGTCATCTCCGGTCTCGGAGCCGGTCCATCACACAGATGGATGAAGTTGAACCAGTCACGAGGGCAGGTATCTAACTCAGCCAGCGTTTCGTGGGAACGGTCAAAGTGCAGGGTATCAACCAGGAGGCCAATGTTGTCTGCACCTGTGGACGTGATGAATTCCTTTGCTTCGGTCAGCGTAGGTACTGCAGACCATGTAACGAATTCGAAGTTACAGGTGATCCCGTAAGGCTTAGCTGTTTCGCACAGCTTGGCCAGCATTTCTTTTGCATAATCCTTCTTCTGCGTCCAGCAGCTGGTGATCAGGTGATGGCAGTTATACTTCTGTGCAAACTCAAAAGCAGGCAGCCATTTCTCGATGTTAACCTCATCCGTCAGACGGAACAGCTCAATGTCGCTTAACTCCATACCAGTCTCAGCCATAGCAATGTCGAACTCTTTATACATCTCCGGATTCAGGTCCACGGCATAGTTGGGCTCACCTGGTGTACCCAGCAGTACCGGACGGATGCTGACATAGTCATAGCCTGCTGCGGCTGCCATGTACACCATATCCTGGGGCGGGGTCTTGATTGCGCTTAGATGTGCGATTGAATACTTTCTTTTCATTGTTAACGCCTCCTTACATTATTTTTGAAATGAGCATGTTTCCGCAAACAATTTCATTGCGTGAAATTCATTTTGCGCCTTAGGCTTATTATACTATAGAAGGGACAAATTATCAAATAGATTTCCCCGGTTGATTCATTCATTTTTTTCATAGGTTTCATTAGTTCCTCACAATATATAGTCTATTTTGTAGGGAATCATGCATGATTTATCTTAATACTACAAAAAGGGAGCATACCCGAATAATTTCATGCTATGAAATCATACGGGTATGCCCTCTTCTGTGACCGGACTCGTGCCGATGCCAGTATACTAGTCCTTCTTAGAATCCCGGTAAACCGGTGCCTCTGTCTCCGAATCGATATACAAAATATTCCGGAAGTCGGAAGTTTTAGATGAGATTCCTTTTTTCTTCAGCGAGCGCTCTACCCATCCCTTAACCGACATATAAATAATGGCAAATACAGGAACGCCCACAAGCATTCCAACGAAACCAAACAGGCCGCCTCCCACAAGAATTGCACAAATCACCCAGAAGCTTCCGAGACCGGTAACGTCACCCAGGATCTTAGGGCCTAAAATATTACCGTCAAATTGCTGCAATACTAAAATAATAATAATAAACGTAAGGCATTTCATCGGGTCAATCAGCAGAATCAGGAATGCACTGGGGATCGCACCGATGAATGGGCCAAAGAATGGAATCACATTCGTGACACCAACAATAACACTGACCAGCTCTTTATAAGGCATTTGAAAAATAGTCAGGATAATATAACACAGCACACCGATAATCAGAGAATCCAAAATTTTGCCACTGATAAACCCGCTGAAAATCCGGTTGGCATTATAAAATCCATGAATGATTGTATTGGCCTGCTTTATGTTCAATATGCTGTAGATTACCTTCTTTCCCTGCGCGGAGAACTTCTCCTTGCTCACAAGGACATATATCGCCACAATAAATCCAATCGCGATATTCAGCAGCTCTTTCACTACGGAGAAAAGGCCGGTGGAAATGCTGATCAGAACACTGCTTAAATCACTCAGGAACTCTCCGTTAAACCAACTGTTAACAAAGGTGACGGCGGAGTTAAAAATATTCAGAGCAATAGTCTCTGCCTCCGAACCGTCCGGGAAAAACTGAATAATCCGGTTCCTCGCCGATTCAAAATAGTTTGGAAGACTGTTCGCCAGCGTTTCCAGACTCTCATACAAACGAGGCAGAAGCATCCAGAGAATTCCCGCCAAAACCAGCAGGGTAATCAGCAACGTAATAAATACTCCCAGGAACCGTGAAAAGCTTGCGGCTTTCCTGGACTTGTCCGGAAAAACACGCACTCCCCATGCGGTCAGCTTCTGCCGTTCCAGGAACCGCAATATAGGGTTCATCAGGTATGCAAACACCAGTCCATAGATGACCGGTTTTAAGATCCCTACGATCTTACCCAGAAAGGCATTCATCGCCGGAAGCTGTGAAAGCACCAGATAAAATATGATACTTGCACCAATTACGGCAAATGCCGTAAGTCCCCAATAAAGATACTTCTTTTCCCACCTAAATTTCATACAACGAGTCCACCTTTCAGCCTATAGTTGTTGTCTCTTCTTCCGCTAAGAGATCCAGTGCTGCCTGTACATCTGCCTTAAACTGCGCCCAGGCCTCCGTATCCTCGACAAAGTACTTTGGACAATTTTTGCCGCTGACGTCATAATGCCGAATAACTGCTTCGCTGTCAAGCTCATATTGATTACAAAGCCATGCCGTGAGCTTTACAAGAGAATTATACGTTTCCTCGTTAAAAGCACCGGTCTCATCCGGATGGCAGGTTTCAATAGAGAGCGTATCGGTATTCCGATGGTTCGAAGCATATGCCACCTCATCAATGGGAACACAGGCAATAATTTCACCGTCCAGTCCCACAATGAAATTGCTGCTGGCATAAAGCTCCGATCCTGCAGCCTGTTCCGAAAGACCGTTAAAATAGTTCCGGTTTGCTTCTGCAGAAGTTCCGGGATTTCCCGTATAGTGGATTACAATGTTATTCACTTCCTGCAGCTGGATACCCGGTCGGGAATACTTATTGATCGTCAGGTATTCTTCCGTGACATAATCCGGAAGACCATAAATCGATAGCTGCTTCGTGCTGCCAAAGAGCGATTTAATTCCCCAGACAATTCCCAAAATTATAAGGCCTGCTATTAGTATCGCCAAAATGCGGTTAGTCCAGACCCGAATCACCCGCTTCCTTCTCTGCTGCTGTTTCTTGTAAGAAGAAGCTGGACGGCGATCGCCCGTGGCCGCCCTTTTGCCGCTGTTCATCTGCTTCTTCCGCTGCTTATCTCTAGTATTTCCCGTCATATTTAAAAGACTCCTCTTTTTTCCTACAGTATAGCAGATCCATGTGTCCTGCTTCGCCATAGATTCTTACTCTTTTCTTACGTTTTTATGACACCCTGTTAAGACGGCAGAATACCCGGGAACAAAAGTGCCGCCGCAATTACGATAAGCCCCAATGCAATCCGATAATAACCAAACACCCGGAAGCTATACTTCTTAATATAATCCATAAGGAAGCGGATTACCAATAAAGAAACCGCAAAGGCAACTACCATTCCAATGATCAGGACCGCCATCTCACTGCTGGTAAAATCCAATCCGTATTTAATCAGCTTGAGTCCACTGGCGCCAAACATCGCCGGAATCGCCAGGAAAAAGGAAAACTCGGCTGAAACCGTTCGGGATACGCCCAGCAGTATTGCTCCTAAAATGGTTACGCCGGACCGGGATGTACCCGGCACCAGTGCCAGCATCTGGAAAACACCAATCATCAGAGCACAGCGCCAGGACATCTGACGGAAGGAAGTAATAGCAGGCCGCATCCGGTCATTCCGGTTCTCAATCACAATAAAGGCAATACCATAGACAATCAGCATCGCTGCCACTACCGGCCACTTATAGAAATGCTCATCAAAGAAATCATTAAACAGTACACCGCAGATCCCCGCCGGGATACAGCCAATGATTACTTTGCCCCATATCCCCCATATCTCCCGTTTTTGTCTCTCCGAATGGCAGCGGCAGAATGGATTCAATCGTTCAAAGAAGACGACGCATACTGCCAGAATCGCTCCCAACTGTATCACCACGCGGAACATTTCCAGAAAATCTGCCGAGACACTCATCGGCCAAAAACTCTCAAACAAAATTAAATGCCCGGTACTGCTGACCGGCAGCCATTCTGTAATGCCTTCAATAATTCCATAAAAGATTACCTGAATCCAATCCATAAAATTCATTTGCACGCCTCCCGGGCTCATTTTCTATAGCGATCAAATATTCTCAATCTGCCAGTCAATTGGTTCTATTCCATGGGTTTCCAGAAAGGCATTGGCCTGACTGAAGGGACGGCTCCCGAAAAAGCCCCGGTGGGCCGAAAGGGGACTCGGATGGGGCGCCTTTAAAATCATATGCTTCGGATTGTTCAGCATGCCCTCTTTCATCTGCGCCGGTCTGCCCCACAGGATAAAAACCACAGGCCGGTCCTGATTATTTAGTGCTCGGATCGCTGCATCGGTAAACTCTTCCCATCCGATCCTCCTATGAGAGTTCGCCTGATGGGCCTTAACCGTCAGCACCGTATTCAGAAGCAGCACACCCTGCTCCGCCCATTTTACCAGATATCCATGATTCGGTATCCGACATCCCAGATCATCCTGAAGCTCCTTATAGATATTGACCAGGGACGGAGGCACCTCCACATCCGGCTTCACGGAGAAGCAAAGGCCATGGGCCTGACCAACATTATGATAAGGATCCTGCCCCAGGATCACGACTTTGACCTGCGACAAAGGTGTCAGGGAAAAGGCATTAAAAATATCATCCGGCTGCGGGAAAACCATGTGCGTATTATATTCCTGCCGGACGGTACGATATAGCTGCGCGTAATAAGGCTTTTTAAATTCGGCCGCCAAAGTGGTCAGCCAATCATTCGTAATTGCTCCCATATTCTCTCCTGTATAAAGCATGGCTCCTGCTACAAACGCACCAATACACCACGTCCTGCCAAATAAGACTTCAGGTCCCGAATCTCTAGTTCCTTGAAATGAAACAAGGACGCCGCCAGCGCCGCGTCTGCTTTCCCCGCGGTTAAGACATCATAGAAATGTTCCCTGGTTCCTGCACCGCCGGAAGCAATAACGGGAATGGAGACATTCTCTGCAATCTGCGCGGTTAACTCGTTATCATAACCGGCCTTGGTACCGTCACAGTCCATGCTGGTCAGGAGAATCTCTCCGGCCCCCAGCTTCTCAGCCCGCATAGCCCACTCTACGGCATCCCAGCCCACATCAATCCGTCCGCCGTTTTTAAAGATATTCCATCCGCTTCCATCCTCTCTACGTCTGGCATCAATGGCCACCACCACACATTGGCTGCCAAACTTCTCTGCCGCTTCACTGATCAGCTCCGGACGGTTAATCGCCGAAGAATTGATCGAAATCTTATCGGCACCTTCTCTTAAAATCGCCTTGAAGTCCTCTACCGTACGGATTCCTCCGCCTACCGTAAAGGGAATAAAAACCGTCTCTGCCACACGGCGGACCATTTCCACCACTGTATTCCTGGCATCTGAGGATGCGGTAATATCCAAAAACACCAGTTCATCCGCACCAGCCTTGTCATAGGCCGCCGCAATTTCTACCGGGTCTCCTGCATCCTGCAGATTCACGAAATTCACGCCTTTTACTACCCGGCCGCCATGGACATCCAGGCAGGGAATAATCCTCTTTGTAAACATGTATGTTCCCTCCTCTATAACCGCAAGCCGGCGAAATTTCTCAGAATCGCCAACCCGGTTCCGCTGCTTTTCTCCGGATGGAACTGGCAGCCAAATATATTTTCCTTTTCTATGGAAGCATGAATCTTCACGCCGTATTCCGCAGACGCCGCTACGATAGCCTCTTCCTTTGCCTTCAAATAATAGGAGTGTACAAAATATACATAGGGGTCCGCATCGATTCCCTGATACAGACGCGCGCCAGGTGTCACCTGCAGGGAGTTCCATCCCATATGCGGAATTTTCAAGCCCTCGCAGGGCGGAAATTTCAGGATATCTCCTTCTAGAATTCCAATTCCCTCTACACCGCCATTTTCCTCACTGTATGTAAACAGCAGCTGCATTCCCAAGCAAATCCCCAGCAGGGGCGTTCCCTGGGCCGCTATTTCACGGACCACCTTCACTAAATCAAACCTCTGCAGATTCCGCATGGCATCTCCATAAGCCCCTACGCCCGGTAGAATCACCTGATCGGCTGTCCTGATCATCTTCGGATCTCTCGTAATCAGCGGCCGGCTGCCCAATGCAATCAGTGCCTTCTCTACACTTCGCAGGTTTCCTGCGTCATAATCAATAATTGCAATCATATATTACCCCTTCTCCTCCGGGATCCAGCCTCTGGTACAAGCTACTGCCTTGTGCCAGCCGGTCAAAAGTTCCTCTCGTTTTAGCTGCTCCATGTCCGGCTGAAATACTCGCTGGATTTGCCAGTTCTTCTGAATTTCCGCCTTATCCTTCCAATATCCAGACGCCAGTCCTGCCAGATAGGCCGCTCCCAAGGCCGTGGTTTCAATACAGGAAGGCCGTACCACCTCTGTATCCAGAATATCCGCCTGAAACTGCATCAAAAAGTTATTGGTGCTGGCGCCGCCATCTACCTTCAGGCTCCGCAGAGAGATACCGGCATCCTTTCTCATGGCGGCCAGAATGTCCGCCGTCTGATAGGCAATCGACTCCAGCGTCGCCCGTACCAGGTGTTCACGGGAGAAACCTCTCGTAATACCGGCAACTACGCCGCGGGCATAGGGATCCCAATAAGGGGCCCCCAGTCCGGTAAAGGCCGGCACCACATAGGCCCCTGCCGTATCCGGTACTGCCAATGCCAGTTCCTCTGACTGAGCCGCTTCCCGAAACAGCCGGAGTTCATCCCGCAGCCATTGAATCGACGCGCCTGCTGCAAACACACTTCCTTCCAGTGCATACTCCACCTGTCCGTCAAGCCCAATCCCAATCGTCGTAATGAGTCCATTACTGGAGCACACCGGTTTCTGCCCTGTATTCATTAACATAAAGCAGCCTGTGCCATATGTATTTTTCACATCGCCTGACGCAAAGCAGCACTGTCCAAATAAGGCAGCCTGCTGATCTCCCGCCACACCGCAGATGGGAACCGCTCCTCCCAGCACCGTGGGATCGGCAAGTCCAAAGTCTCCGCTGGACATGCATACCTCCGGAAGCATTACAGAAGGAATCCCAAAATAATCCAGTAATTCTTCATCCCAGCAAAGCCTGTGAATATCAAACAGCATCGTCCGGGATGCATTTGTCACATCCGTTACATGTCTCCGGCCTCCGGTCAGCTTCCAGATCAGCCAGGTATCTACCGTTCCAAACAGCACGTCCCCTGCCACCGCCCGCTCGCGCACGCCTTCCACATTCTCCAAAATCCAGGCAATCTTAGACGCGGAGAAATAGGCATCCGGCACCAGGCCGGTCCGGCCGACCGTCTGAGAGCCCAGAGCCGTTCCCCGAAAGCAACTTACCGCATCGGCCGTCCGGCGGCACTGCCATACAATTGCCGGATAAACCGGTTCCCCGGTATGGCGGTCCCAGATAATCGTGGTCTCCCGCTGGTTCGTAATGCCGATAGCCGCAATGGAATCCGGGCCTATACCCAGCTTTCCCATAGCCTCTGCCGCGGCTCCCAGCTGGGTCGCCCAAATCTCCATCGGGTCATGCTCCACCCAGCCTGGCCTGGGATAACTCTGATGGAGCTCCTTTGCAGCCAGGCTGACGGGACTACCCATCTGATCGAATAAAATGCAGCGGGAACTGGTGGTTCCCTGATCGAATGCCATTACATATTGCTTCATTTACGCCTCCGGGATTCTCTATAGAACTTCACTGTGAGAAACAAGTTTGATAGCTGGTGTAAAAATTACCGGTGGCCGGCCCCTGATAACCGGAAATACTGACTGTCGCCCAGGCCCCGTCATTAAATACGGCCGGGTACTCCTCAAGAAACGCTTTGATCCGGCCGTCAAAAACAGTGCTCCGGCGTTCTTCCAGAAGTTTTTCTTTATGCGCTGCCGTCGCGGACTCATCATAGGAGGAGAGACATTTGATAATCACAAAACCCTTTTCTGTTTCAATGATTTCACTAATCTGTCCATTTTTCAGGCGATAAGCCACTTCCTCCTCTTCCGGGGTCAAATCCTCCCTGGTGACCGTAAACTCCAGGGAATCCCCGTCCTGGTAGCCACTGGCCACAGCTACGAAATCGGTACTGTTTTTGGCCTTTTCCAATGCTTCCTGAGCCTTCGCTCTCTGGGCTTCCCGCTCTTCCCCGGTTAACCCTTCGGCTGCAATTAAGATTTTCTGTATATGAATGACACGCGCTTCATCGTCACTAATCTCTATGCCCGCCTCTTCTATCATATCATCGTAGAAGCGCAAGGCCAACACATACTGCTCATACGCTGCCTGTGCCACTTCCTCTGTGATTCCGGTAAGCTCCAGGTCCTTCGCGCTCATAGACGCAATGTAATGAGCCGCTGCCTCTGACACCTGGATTTCTTCCTCCTCTGTCAGCGAATAACCTTCGGCCCTTGCAAGCTTCGCCACCGTAAACAGATGGCCCATATAGCTTTTAATCGCTTCCAACGCATAGCTTTCAAAGGTTCCGTCTTCCAGCTGCACACTCCAGATATCACCGCTGTAAGAATCCTGGTAGATATTCTTCTGTGTGGTAACAAAAATCATTGCCGCCGCCATAGGACAAGTCTCTTCTCCTACGGCAAGCAGCTCGTGACTCCTCATCCCGGAAATCTGAAAACCGCCCACGGAAATTCCGGTTTTTCCGCACCCGGATGACGATAGAGTCAAGCAAATCATCAAAATCAGAAGTCGGCTCCGGCTTCCTATTCTCATGTAAATTCTCCTTTATTCTTCACCAAATTCTTCAGCACCTGAAGCACACCATCTTCCTGCATAGAAGCCGTCACATGCGCGGCAGCGGCCTTTACCTCTTCTCTGGCACCGCCTACTGTAAAACTATGCTTTGCCTGTTCCATCATCGGAAGATCATTCATCTGATCCCCGAAAACCATGATCTCCTCTGCCGAAACCTCCAGACTTTCCATTATTTCCCGAAGTGCCCTGCCTTTGCTCACTCCCGGGCCGATAAAGTCTACCCATTCCCGGCCGGAAACCACTCCGGTCAGCCTTCCCCGCCATGGCTCAATCAGAACCCTGGCCGGATGCGGCAGAGCAGGATCGTGGTATATCGCGGCCTTCACAATCGGAGGCAGACTCTTCCAATCCTTCACCGGTTCCGCGCCAAAACGGTACTCCTCTGTAATCAAATGAACGAAATCCTCCGGACAGCCTTCCAAATAATAGGATTCTTCCGCCGCAGACAGCAGCAGATAACAATCCGGAAACGCCTTACAGTCCTCCAATAATTTCTGTAACAGCGTTTCGTCCATATTGGCCACAAATAAAATCCGGGAGGATGTCCCAATAACACCACCATTATTACTGATAAAAAACATCTTGTCCCGCACCGGTTCAAACAAGGACAGCAGACTGTCCGCCTGACGGCCGCTGGCGGCAGCCACCTGAATTCCCAGTTCCCTTAACTGCTGAATTACCGTAAAATATTCCGGATTAATCCGACAGGTTCCATCTTCTACCAGTGTTCCATCCACATCGGTCGCAATTAATTTAATCATCGCATTAATTCCAAAAAGGCTCTTGTATTGGCTGCGGCATCGCCTTTAAACACCGCCGATCCGGCCACCAGAACATTCGCGCCGGCGGCCAGAACCTCGGGCGCATTCTCCAGGGTTACTCCCCCATCGACCTGAATATCCGCAGACAAGCCGCGGGACTCTAAAAATGCCCGCAGAGAAGCAATTTTACCGGTTACATAGGGAATATATTTCTGCCCGCCAAAACCGGGGTTTACCGACATTAAGAGAATCATATCCACATCGCCTGCAATCCATTCAATGGCACTAAGCGGCGTAGCCGGATTCAGAGCCACACCGGCCTTTTTTCCAAGACTGTGGATCTTTTGCATGGTACGGTCCAGATGGCGGCAGGCTTCCGCATGCACGGTAATCTGATCTGCCGCAGCCGCAAATTCCTCCAAATACCGATCCGGATCTTGAATCATAAGATGTACATCAAAAAACATCCCGCTTACCTTACGCAAGCTTTGAATTACCGGAATCCCGAAAGAAATACTGGGCACAAAGGTGCCATCCATCACATCCAGATGCAAATATTCGGCGCCTGCCTTCTCGACACCGGCCACCTCTTCCGCCAGTCTGGCAAAGTCTGCCGCCAATAGTGACGGGGATAAAATCTTTCTGTTCATGCATGCTCCTTTAATAACGTTTTCTGTCCCTTATCTCCTGGTAAATCTGCCGGTAGTTCTCATACCGTACCGGATGAATTCCTCCTGCCTTTAGGGCCTCTTTAACGCCGCAGTCTGTCTCACCCACATGGACGCAGTCCTGAAACCGACAGTTCTTCGATGCTTCCAGAAACTCCGGGAAGTAGTCCTTCAGCTCTTCACAGTCTGTCTCCACATGAAGAGAAGTAAACCCCGGCGTATCCATTAAGAAAGTATCCGGCCCCAGGCAGAACAGCTCCGAATGGCGTGTGGTATGGCGACCTCTTTGGATCTTCTCACTGACGGCGCCGGTCTTCATTCCCGTCTCCGGCCGGAGCAGGTTCAGCAGCGAAGACTTCCCCACACCGGACGGTCCCGCCAGAACGGTCGTCTTCTCTGACAGCAGTTCCCAAAGCTCTTTTATTCCCTGCCGCCGATAGACACTGATAAACAGCAGCGGACGTCCGCTGTTACCGTAAATTTCCTGATACTGCCGCAGCAGGCTGTCGTCCGCCAGGTCACACTTGTTAAAGCAGATCACGGCCGGAAGATTCTGCCGCTCCATCGAAATCAGAAAACGGTCCAGCAGATTAAAATTCGGTGCCGGAGAACAGACGGAAAACAGAATAACCGCCTGATCCACATTGGACACAGCCGGTCGGATTAATTCATTTCTGCGGGAAAGAATCTCAGCAATACTGCCCTCTCCCGCTGCTTCATCCAGAACCGCAAAAAGCACATCATCCCCTACCAGAGGCTTCTTGTTCTGATTTCGAAAAATCCCTTTTGCCTTACACTCATAGACTCTACTATGTCCATCATGGACATAGTAGAATCCTGCAATTCCTTTTACAATTTTACCCTTCATTTGAGTATCCGCATATGATTTTATCTCCGCTTAAGGATTCGCCCCCGCTTCTGGAGCCGTTGTCGTCTCTGCAGGCGTCGGAGGAGCGGTGGTAGTGGTAGGTGCTTCCGATTGTCCCTCACCAATTACCACGGTAATCGTCGTTCCCTTTTCCTGCTTACTTCCTGCACCAGGCGTGGTATACAATACCAGGTCTTTCTCCGAATTATCCGAGGTCTCCGAATCGAAGGCAACCTTAAATCCATATTCCTTCAGCATTGCAGATGCTGCGGTCGCACTCATGCCGGATACAGCCGGCACTTCTATTTTGCTGGGTCCTCTGCTGATTACAAAGCTGACCGAATCGCCTTTGTTCAGGCTCGTGCCGGAGGGAGGATCTTGGCTTATAACCTGGCCCGCTTCCACTTCATCGCTGTACGATTTAGTGATTTCACCGGATATAAGTCCGGCCTCCGACAGCTTCGCAATCGCGGAAGATTCAGAAAGTTTATATAAGTTCGGTACTGTAGTCGGAACTGGTGCCTTGCCCTTGCTGACGATCAGCGTAATGCTCTCGCCCTTGCCGACCGACGTTCCCATAGAAGGATTCGTGCCAATGACAGCTCCTGTATCAATTGTATCACTGAATTCCTCTGTTGTCGTACTGGAAATATTGGTAAATCCCGCCGTGGACAATGCACGGCGTGCATCCTGTACACTCATTCCCGCCAGGTTGGAGGGAATCGTCAGCTTATCGGATCCGGTGCTTACCTTCACATTAATATAGGTTGAACGGTCTACAACCTCGCCTTCCTGTACATCCTGCTCGTAAATCTGGCCTTCCGGATAATCCTCCGACGCACCGTAGGTAATCTTCAGGTGAAGCCCCAGCTCTTCCAGGTTTGCTTCTGCCTCTGCAGAGGTCATTCCGAGTACCTTAATCATCGTCGCCTTCGTGGTATCGGAAGTGGATTCCGCCGTAGTATCTTCACTGCCGCCGAAATTCAGAATACCGCAGGCTCTCATCCCGATTACCACAGCTATCAAAACAATTAAAATGGCTACACCGATACCGATATACGTAATAATTTTCTCAAAATGGGAATCCGTATCGTCTTCATCTTCATCGTCGTCCAGATCCTCATCCTCAAATTCGTTATCTTCGTCCTCGTCTTCATCCTTTCCCATCTGATACGCCTGCTCCTTACGCCGTTCCGTATCCATGGTGAACTTGGCACTTTCCTTCTTGATTTTCTCCACGTCGCCTCCGGTGAAAATCATGGTAGGAGAATCACTTGTAAGAGGAACCACCTTTACAAAGTCCTCATTTGGCATCGTCAGAGACTTCTTCAAATCTTCAATTAACTCCGTTGCAGATGCATATCTGGCATCGGGTTTCTTTTGCGTGCATTTTAAGATAATTTTCTCGAGACTGATCGGGATCAGCGGCTCATATTCTCTGGGAGGAACCATTTCCCCCTGAATATGCAGCAGTGCAACTGCCACCGTGGAGTCCCCTTCAAAAGGAACCCTTCCTGTCAGCATTTCGTATAACGTAATTCCCAAGGAATAGATGTCGCTCCGCTCGTCGCAGTAGCCACCTCTGGCCTGCTCCGGCGAAATGTAATGGACGCTTCCCATGGTATTCGAGCTAATCGTCTGAGAGGAGGCGGCCCTGGCAATACCAAAGTCCGTCACCTTGACCTTTCCTTCTTTGGAAATCATAATATTCTGGGGCTTAATGTCCCGATGCACAATATGTTCGCTATGAGCAGCTTCCAATCCCCTTGCCACCTGCATGGCCACTTCGATCGATTCCCGGATTTCCAGCTTCTTCTTCCGTTCAATATACTTCTTTAGTGTAATGCCTTCAATCAGCTCCATTACAATATAGTGAATCCCGGCTTCCTCTCCCACGTCATAAATATTTACGATATTCGGATGGGACAGGCAGGCCGCCGACTGCGCTTCCATACGGAACTTTGACACAAAGCTCTGATCCGAACTGAACTCCGCCTTTAACACTTTAATTGCCACATTCCGATTCAGTTTATGGCATTTCGCCTTATAAACATCCGACATGCCGCCTGAGCCGATTTTGCCCATGATTTCATATCGGTTTCCTAAAAACATTCCTATTTTCAGCATACATTCACCTCATCAAGCTCCGGGTCAACCAGAACCACGGAAATATTATCTTTGCCTCCATTCGCTTTCCCTTTGCTGATCAGCTGCTCTCCCTGCTTAATGAGCGCGTCTCCACCGGATAAAATCTCTGTCATCTGTCCATCCCCTATCATGTTTGACAATCCGTCGGAGCAAAGCAGCACCCGATCTCCCGGCTGCAGATCTACTTCAAAGAAATCTGCCGTAACCTGTGCATAAGCACCGATCGCCCGCGTGATGATATTCTTTTTGGCCCAGTAAATTTCACTGTCCTTCTCAATTTTGCCCTCACTTAACATCTCTTCTACCCATGAGTGGTCTCTGGTGATCTGCCGGAGTTCGTCTCCCATCACGTAAAGACGGCTGTCTCCCACATTTGCCACATATAGGGTACGGCCGATCAGGGTAGCAGCCACTAAAGTGGTTCCCATCCCTTCCAGGACAGGATTTTTCCCCGCCTGTTCATAAATCTCGTCATTGACTAGTCGGATTGCGTCGTTCATGATTGCGATTGGATTTTCTTTTTCGTTATCTTTGATCAGCTGTACAAAGCGCTCAACCGCATAGCGGGAAGCATAGTCTCCGCCTTGATGACCGCCCATTCCATCTGCAACTACAAATAGGTTCTTAAGATTTCCCCTCGGCTCTACTGTGGCAAATACATAATCCTCATTTACCTTTCGGATATTTCCGATATCCGTTTTAGCAAAGCTATTCAATATCATGCGCCCCCTTTCGTGTTTCTTTCTGGCGTACTTTTCGGCGCAATTGACCACAGGCGCTTTCAATATCCACACCCATTCTCCTTCTTATAGTAACATTTATTCCGCTTTTTTCAAGGTTTTTTTTGAAATTCTCTACTTGCGGAACTTCCGTACCCTTATAACTGCGCTCCTTAATTGGATTCACCGGAATCAAGTTCACATGGAAACCCCGGCCTTTTAACAGGCGTCCCAGCTGCTCCGCCTCCTGTTTTCCATCATTAATTCCCTGGATCAAACTATATTCGATACTGACTCTACGCCCGGTAGCCTGAAAGTACGCCTGGCAGGCATTAAGCGTCTCTTCCACCGTGTATGCGTTTGCGATCGGCATCATGGTCTTCCGAAGAGCATCATTCGGCGCATGGAGAGAAAGTGCCAGGGTAATCCCCAGATGCTCTCCCGCCAGTTCATGGATCTGCGGGACCAGTCCGCAGGTAGACACGGCAATATTCCGCTGACTGATTCCATGTCCCTTCTCGTCGGTAATCCGTCGGATAAAACGGATCAGATTGTCCATATTATCCAAAGGTTCTCCCGTCCCCATTACGACCACATGGGAGACCCGCTCGCCGGTATCCCGTTCGATCTCATAGACCTGTTCCAGCATTTCAGCCGGAGTCAGTCCTCTGACCAGGCCATCCAGGGCGGATGCACAGAAATGACATCCCATCCGACACCCCACCTGTGAAGAAATGCAAACACTGTTGCCATGCTTGTACTGCATCCATACACTTTCAATTATATGTCCGTCCTCCAGAAAAAAGGCATATTTTCGGGTTCCGTCCTTTTTTGAGATCAGACATTCCGCCTGGGGCAGACGGGTCAGCGTACATTCTTCCTCCAGACGGTTTCGGAGGGTGCCGGAGAGATTGGTCATCTCCTGAAAGCTGCACACCCGCTTTTGGTGCAGCCAGCTGTACACCTGTCCTGCCCGAAAAGGCTTCTCCTGAATCGTTTCCATATACGCACATAACTCTGGAAGACTCAGGGATTTTATATCCAATTTATCCATCTTGCATCCTTTGCAAATCGTATGTCGTCGGTCATCGTCTTCTGACGGCAGAAATAAAAAATCCGTCGCAGGGATGCTGCCCCTGCAGCAGCTGTACCCATCCCTGCCCGGCCGTATCCGTCTGGTATTCTACCGGGAGAACCTCTGCCAGGGATACCGGCTCCAAGGGAAAATTCGCAAGCATCCATTGGTAATTTCGCTGATTTTCCTCCGGCTCAATGGTGCAGGTGCTAAACAACAGCTTTCCTCCCGGCTTTACGTAGCGCCAGGCGACGGAAAGGATCTCTCTCTGCAGCGCCGCCAGACTGTGAATAGCTTCTTCTGTAACGCGATACTTGATCTCCGGTTTATGGGAAATGGTTCCCAGACCAGAGCAAGGCAGATCGGCCAGCACCAGATCCATATTTGCTTCCCACTCCGGACGGAAGCTGCGGGCATCCTGTACCTCTACCTGCAAATTCTCGAAGCCGCACCGGTCCCGGTTCTCCCGGATCAGGTCTGCTTTCTCTTCGGTTAAGTCACAGGCAGTGACACTGCCGCTTCCAGCCAAAAGATCTGCCAGATGCATGCTCTTGCCGCCCGGCGCGGCACATACATCCAGAACCCGGCTGCCCGGCGCAGGCGCCGCTGCCAGCACGGCCAGCATAGAGCTTATATCCTGCACCTGAATCCATCCCTTGCGGAAAGATTCCTGCGTCTGAATCTGATCAAATCCCCGAATCGCATATCCCCCCAGCGCCCGCAGAAGCGGCCGGGCCGCTACATCTTCCCGGCTGAGGCTCTCTAACACCTGTTCTGTGGAAGCCTTTGAGGTATGCACACGGATTGTGAGCGGCCTCCGTTCCATATTCGCCTGCAGAATTCTTTCGGTTACTATTTCTCCCCATTGGTTCTGCCAGCGGCGCACCAGCCATTCCGGAGTGGAATAGCGGAGTGGAAGTCCTCCTTCCGGCAGCGATAGGTCGCGGCTGATATTCCGCAAAACACCATTCACATAACTCTTCAGGCCCTGGAATTTTCTCCGTTCCGTAATTTTCACCGCTTCATTACAGACAGCCGAAGCCGGAATATTATCTAAGAACAGCAGCTGATAGGTACTTAACCGCAGCAGTTCCCGTATCAAAGGCTTCATCTTAGTAACCGGTGTCTTCGACACCTGATTCAGCTTCTCATCTAACAACATCTGATATTCGATGGTTCCCTGCACCAGATGCGTCACAAAACGCCGATCCCGCCTCTCCATTTCCGGATGACGGTTCAGCGTTTTGCGCAGGACTTGATGGCTCTGCCCTCCCTGATCCAGTACTTCCATCAAAATCTCACAGGCCAGCTCTCTCGCATTATCCATATCAATTCCGCTTCCGGTTCGCCAGCATCAGCAAACGAAGCAGCTGCAGAAGGCTTGCCGCCACACTGGCCACATACGTCATCGCGGCCGCCGAGAGAACCTTCTTCGTGCCGTCAAGCTCTTCATCATATAGAATTCCGTTCTCTCCCAGCAGCTTTAGCGCGCGGCTGGAAGCATTGAATTCTACCGGCAGCGTTACAATCTGAAACAGCACGACCGTACAGAACAGAATGATTCCTGCCTGAATTAAAAGCATACTGCTGTCTCCATTAATTAATAAACCAATGATTACCAGGGGCCAGCTAAGCTTCGCGCCGATATTGGCTACCGGCACCAGCGCACTTCGGAAGGACAGCGGCGTATACCCCTGATTATGCTGCACGGCATGCCCGCATTCATGAGCGGCCACACCGACGGCCGCCACACTTGAAGAACCAAAGGTAGCATCCGACAAAGACAGAATATGATTCCGTGGATCATAGTGATCGGTCAGATTTCCGGATACATGCTGAATGGTAACATCATAAATCCCTTGTGACTCAAGAATCTTTCTGGCGGCCTCAGCACCGGTCAGCCCGGTTACACTGCGTACCTTCGCATAGCGTGCATAGGTGCTGTTAACTCTGCCGGATGCCAGCATGGTAAGTGCCGCTCCAATGAGAACTAAAACATACGTAGAATCCCATAGCATATTCGTTTCCTCCTTATTTTTCGGCCGAATGGCCATAAGTTATGCCCTCCGGGTGCTCCTTAATTACGGCCGAATGGCCATAAGTTATACCCTCCGGGTGCTCCTTAATTACGGCCGAATGGCCATAAGTTATACCCTCCGGGTGCTCCTTAATTACGGCCGAATGGCCATAAGTTATACCCTCCGGGTGCTCCTATTCAAAAATTGCGCCAGGCTTCAGGGGGTATCCCCGAAGATAAGCCGCGGTATCCATCCGCTTCTTACCTTCCGGCTGCAGAGCCCGGATCAGCAGGATGCCCTCTCCGGTCTTAACACCGATTCGGTCTTTCTCTGCCAGTATCACCTGTCCCGGCTGTCCTATCCCGGTGTCCGGAAGGCACTCTGCCTCCCAGATTTTTATCATTTTGCCTTGATAGTGTGTATAGGCACTGGGCCAGGGATTCAATCCCCGGATCAGGCGTTCAATTTCGTCTGCCCCTTTGTTCCAGTCAATCTCTCCCATTGACTTGCGCAGGACTCCTGCATAGCAGGTAGGACCTTCCTGGGGAATCCGCCGCAGGGTACCTGCCTCCATCTCTTCCAGCGTACGGATCAGCAATTCGGCACCGGCCTGACTCAGCTTATCGTGAAGACTGCCACCCGTTTCCTTCGGCGCCAGAGGAATTATGGTCTTCAGGAGCATATCTCCTGTATCCAGACCTTCCTCCATCATCATGGTCGTAACGCCGGTCTCTTTCTGTCCATCCAGGATTACTTGCTGGATCGGCGCCGCTCCACGGTACATGGGCAGCAGGGAGGCGTGGACATTGATGCAGCCTCTTTTTGGGATTTCCAGAACTTCCCTGGAGAGAATTTGTCCAAAGGCTGCTACTACGATCACTTCCGGCTGATAATCCTGAAGCTGCTTTACGAATTCCTTCTCCCGAACTTTTATCGGCTGCAGGATTGGGATGTTATACTCGAGAGCTTTCGCCTTTACCGGGGTTATCTGTACTTCTTTGCCCCGTCCTTTGGGACGATCCGGCTGTGTTACTACTGCTGCCACGGTGTGACCGGATTCTATCATCGCCGTCAGTACCGGGACACTGAAGTCCGGTGTGCCCATAAAGATAGCCCGCATATTGGTTCATTTCCTTTCTTATGAAAAATAATGTAAACAGACAAAGTATACCGCAAAATCGGGAATTTATCTATAGATTTCATAAAGAATTAACAAAAAGCCTGCCCCCGCTGTCCCTTGCGTACTGGGACAAGAAACACACGAGTGCAGGCCCTTTTATTCCGTTACCTCTATACTTACACCAATTTTACCGTCTCTCTGGCAATCGTCAGCTCCTCATCCGTTGGAACCACCATTGCAATCACCTTGGAATCATCCGTAGAAATCACTCTCTCCTTACCACGGAAATTATTCTTCTCCGCATCCAGCTTAATTCCCAGGTATCCCAAATACTTCAGAATTGATGCTCTCATTCCGATGTCATTCTCACCGATACCGGCCGTAAAGCTAATCACATCCACTCCATTCATAGCTGCCGCGTAAGAACCAATATACTTCGCTACCCGATAGGCAAACACGTCCAGAGCCGCCTGTGCTCTGTCATTGCCCTTCTCAGCAGCATCGCCCAGATCACGGAAATCACTGGAAACACCAGAGATCCCTTCCACACCAGACTTCTTATTCAGCGCACTCGTAACCTGTGTCAGCGTCAGATTCTCCTTACCGGCCACATATTCCAGAATCGCCGGATCCATGTCACCACTTCTGGTACCCATTACCAGGCCCTCCAGAGGAGTAAAGCCCATGCTGGTATCTACAGACTGTCCGCCGTCTACCGCACACACAGAAGAACCATTGCCCAGATGACAAACGATTACCTTCAGATCTTCCGGCTTCTTCCCCAGAATCTCTGCCGTTCTTTTAGAAACATAGCTGTGAGAAGTCCCGTGGAAACCATAACGTCTTACGGCATATTTCTCATAATACTCATAAGGAAGACCATACAGGAAGGCCTTCTTCGGCATCGTCTGATGGAACGCCGTATCAAATACACCTACCATCGGTACGCCAGGCATCAGTTCCTTGCAGGCATTGATACCAATCAGGTTCGCCGGATTATGCAGGGGAGCCAGCTCGTTACACTTCTCAACTTCTGCCAGAACCTCGTCCGTCAGTACCGTAGAGCTTGCAAACTTCTCTCCGCCATGTACGATTCTGTGTCCTACTGCGCCGATCTCATCCAAAGAAGCAATCACACCGTTGGCCTTATCCGTTAACTGCTCCAGAACCAGGCCTACTGCTGCCGTATGGTTGGGCATTGCCGCGTCCAGAACCACCTTATCCTTGCCCTCCGGGCTGTGGTTCAGGCGTCCGTCAAGCCCAATTCTCTCACAAAGACCCTTAGCCAATACCGCTTCGCTGTCCGAATCAATCAGCTGATATTTCAGAGAAGAACTCCCGCAATTAATTACCAATACTTTCATGTTACATCCTCCTATACCCGTACCTGTCTGGTACATACTCCATTTTATTTTAGTATGAACTTGTCCTTCTGTAAAGTGTTTTTTGACATTTAATTACCAATTCTCCGCTTGGAAAAAATACAACCGCAGTAGTCCTGCCGGTACAACCCGTATTGCCGTGCCAGTTCTACGGAACGATAATAACCATTCTTCTTTTTAAAATCAGAGGGCAGCCAGCGAATACCCGCCCCCTCATATTCCTTCGCCAGCCTCTGTCCGATTTCATTAATCTGCCGGGCATTCTTATGCGGACTCACCGACAGTGTCGTGGTAAAATAGGGATAGCTGTACGCCGCCGCCCATTCCGCAGTCTTTCTGAGGCGCTGTTCAAAACAGATCCGACAGCGCTCTCCGCCTTCTTCTGCGGATTCCAGCCCCTTTACCGCCTCATAGAACTGCTCCGAATCATAGGGAGCCTCCTGCAGAATCACCGGATGTTCCCCCCGATATTCCGTCAGGAAGCGTTTCTGCTCTCTCTTTCGCAGCAGATACTCCTCCTCCGGTCCAATACAGGGATTATAGTAAAATACCTGGATCCGGAAGTGCTCCGAGAGCTGTTCGATAACCGATGTACTGCAAGGCCCGCAGCAGCTGTGCAAAAGCAGCCGCAAGACCTCGCCCTTTTCCTCATGAAGCCGTATAATCCGCTCCATTTCCTTCTGATAATTTACAGGACTTTCTGCTCCCATTTTTCACACAGAGCCTCCAACTCTACCGTAAACTGGCGAATGTCCTTATTGGACTTGCCTTCACAGGATGCCGCCACACGGCTGATATTCTTACTGGCCGCCAGCAACGCCGCATACAGCTTGCCGGCCTTGGACATAAGTGCCTGCCCATTCTCTCTGGGAACCGGTACGCCCTCTGTCTCCTTCAGGCACTCGCCTGTGGCCAAATCATAAATGGTTCCGCTGTAAGGGGCTATCGTCATAATCCCAAATTCCTGCTCCAGGCACTCTGCGAATTCAGTGCAGACCTGATCATCGCCGTGGTTTACAAAGATCATCTGCGGTTTCTGCTCAAAGCCGCGCACCCATTTCAGGAGACCTTCTTTATCCGCATGACCACTGATACCGGCCAGATAAGCGATTTCCGCATTCACCTGAACCTCTTCTCCGAACAGCTTCACGGTCCTAGCCCCCTCATGAATGGCGCGCCCCAGAGTACCGTTTGCCTGGTATCCCACAAACAGCACCGTACATTCCTCTCTCCAGAGGTTATGCTTTAAATGGTGGCGGATCCGGCCTGCCTCGCACATACCGCTGGCAGAAATGATCACCTTAGGTTCCTGATCAAAGTTAATCGCCTTGGATTCCTCACTTGAGACCGAAACCTCCAGGCCAGGGAAGAAGATCGGGTTCTTACCTGCAGCCAGGAGAGCCAGCATCTCCTCGTCAAAACAGTTTCTGTCACTTTGCACAAATACGCTGGTGGCTTCATTTGCCAGCGGACTGTCCATATATACTTTAAAGTCCGTATGCCCATGCACCATCTGGCTTTCCTTGATTTCCCGAATCATATACAGGATCTCCTGGGTGCGGCCCACTGCAAAAGAAGGGATTACCACATTACCGCCCCGGTCCAGCGTCTTTTGGATTACTGCCGCCAGATCGGCTACGTCAGTCTTCTTATCATGGGCTTCATGGCAGCGGTTACCATACGTGGACTCAATCATAATATAATCGGCTTCCAGGGTCGGCTGGGGATCACGCAGAATTGGCCGGTTCCGGTTACCGATATCACCGCTGAATACCATTTTGCGGCGCGTTTCCTCTTCTCTCATCCACACTTCGATACTGCCGGAGCCCAGCAAATGACCCACATCCGTAAAACGGATATTTACACCGTCCAGCACAGAGGCGCGCTGGCCGTAGGGAAGGCTCACCAGCTTTTGAATCACACCTTCGGCATCTTCCATTGTATACAGAGGCTCAAAATTTTTATCTCCCGACCGCTTACCCTTCCGATTCCGCCACTCTGCTTCAAACTCCTGAATATGAGCACTGTCACGGAGCATAATTCTGCATAGGTTACAGCTGGCTTCCGTTGCATATACCGTGCCCCGAAATCCATTCTTATACAGCCATGGCAGCTTCCCCGAATGGTCAATATGAGCGTGGGTCAGCAGCACACACTCAATCTCCGAAGGCGGAACCGGCAGCGGTTCACTGACATAAACATCCAGCCCCTGCTCCATACCACAGTCCACCAGAAAGCTGTGACCATTCACCTCCAGATAAGTACAGCTTCCTGTCACTTCATGACTCGCACCAATAAATGTGATTTTCATAAACAATTTCTTCCTTTCCGAAATAACAACAGAGTTATCATAGCATAAAACCGGGAATTATTCTAGTGTGCTGTCCGATTCATCTTTAGTAAAAACGGTGCTTCATATTTTGTTAGTCTGCAAGGCGGAAGAAGGAGGCGTAGCGGTGGCTACGTCGACTGATGACAACGCCGCAGATGGCAAAATAGGGAGTGCGGTTTTGCTAATTATGAGCCGGACAGTACACTAGTATTCCATTTAGTATTAACCGAAGGGAAACACCGCTATTCGTCCTTTTCCTCTTGCTCTAACTGGTTTTCAATTTTCGCCTGTTTTTTCTTATTCAGATAGTTAAGGTACGAAAGCACAGCAAAAGCGGAAACGACTGCACTGATAAAAGTAACGGCCAAAAAGGTGATAAAATAGCCGATCCCATCCTCCTGGTAACTCTCTGTATATTCTGTATAGTTTAAAACACCGTTAATCGTCGTTACTGTAATCCCCACTACCATACTATTCACCAAAGGAATTCTTTTTGACCGTTTTCCTTCCCCGTGGATGTCAAGTCCGATCGTCAAGTATCGTATTATCATATAAATGGACATTCCGAAAAAGCCTATAAACTCAACAGCATATTGCTCAAATGAAGCATTTAATAAAAATTGTTGTACGAGTATTGAAGCGAGAAGCACCATCATTAAAATGCTGTATGCTTCGCTGTGTATTTTACGGCGCCGCGCTACCACTCTTTCATCTTGCGTATTTTGTTTTTTCATACGGATTCCTCCCAAAATAAATCATTTAATGTTTTACCAAGTGCCTTACAAATCGCTATACAAAGGTTTAACGTGGGATTATATTCTCCCGATTCTATCAGCCCGATCGTTTGTCGGGTAACGCCTACGGCTTTTGCTAAGTCCTCCTGTTTCATATCAACTTCCATCCGGGCAATTTTCATCCTCTTGTTTTTCATTGAATGCCCCCTTTCATATTCATAGTATACATCATATATTGCATAATGTCAATTATATCTTGCATTTTATGGCATTATAGCCATTTACTCAATAGTAAGGAGAGGAAGCAGGGCTGAATCGTAAATCTTTAGGGATTCCAGCAGAATATCCAAGTGCAAGACCCCGAAAAAAACGGACGATGTAGTAGAGTGAAAGAACAGATAATAAAGAAGCGAAGCGTTTTAGGAGATAATGAAATGTATGATGTAATAATAATTGGCGCAGGGCCAGCCGGGAGTAGCACCGCTAAAAAATAGCCGTTAAGGGATATAGCGGCAAGAAAAAGAGTCGAAAGAATTAGAACAGATCCAAAGCGGGGATGAAACTCCTCCTAAGTTTGCAAAGATATTACTTATTTTCTAAGTTTAAAAAAATATTGATAGCCCTCATATTGTCTCTCAGTTCCCCACATTATTTCAATGCATAAAATGTATTCGCCTTTTTCCGGTGGTGTTCAAATTCATATTGATGATAATACATTTCTTCAAATTTTTCATCAAAAAGAGTATAGAATTGTTCTCCTGTTGTTTTACCATCTATCACAATTTGAAAATCATCTCCAAATGGAATGGCAATCAATTCATTTGCTATCTCTTGTGGCTGCTTTCTCTCGCAATCGATAACTAAGCCATCTTTAGTTAAGAGAGAAAATCCAGTTTTGAAGCGGGAAGTATTCCTCCCCATCAGAAACAGTTTTTACGTTACCGACAGAAACACCATTATCTCTACTACATCCACATAACCCGCAGACCAAAATAATTGCGGCCAAGACAATACATATAAGTTTTCTCAAGACAGAAATTCCTCCGATAGTCAAGCGTTTTTTTAATTAAAGGACTTTTTCTATATTTTATGTGCGGTAATGATTGTGTAGCTGTTTGCGTTGACTGTCAAAACAAAGTCGCCGCAGTAAATGTACCAGTTTTTCCCCTTGCGCGTTACAGATTCATTGTTGATACTTCGAACGGCCTGTTTACACCAAGCGACGAGATCGCCGGTGTCTAAACCGAGATTGCGCTTGATTCGTTCTTCACCTAATTCTGTCGTATGCAATTTGTCTATGTCTATCGCAAACATGAATGTCCTCACTTCCATGGCTTTTTGGCGTAGCGGTGGCTACGGCGACTGATGACAACGCCGCAGATGGCAAAATAGAGAGTGCCTTTTGCTAATTATGAGCCGGACATGAGATAATCTATACTGAAAAATTTGCCCCGCCCGTCTCCCATTCAATTTTCAATCCGAGGTCACGAATGCTTATAATGTTCGATAGAAAGGAATAATATCCTCAAAAGTTCCATCTTTCATTAAAAAACCGTTTGGAATAATACCAAGTTTAACGAATCCAAGTTTTTCATACAGGTGAATAGCACCATAGTTTGTTTTTACAACAGCATTAAATTGTAAAATCCTATAGCCCAATTCTTTTCCTTTTTTCATACTATGAATCACTAATTTCTCACCAATTTGTAATCCCCTTGCTGTCGATTTTACGGCATAGCTTGCATTTGAAATGTGACCACAACGACCAATATTGTTAGGATGTAAAATATAAAGTCCAAGTATTTCGTGTGTATCCTCATTTTCCGCAACACCGGTAAACGATTGCTCGGAAAAGAAGTGAATTGCATCCGTTTCCGTCAATTCGTCAATCTGAGGAAATGCAATTCCTTTATCAACAATTTCATTCCAAATTTCAATCATCTGTTCGATATCATTTTTTATATATCCCCTTATTATAATATTCATTGTATATCACCCCCAAATATAAGTTTTCAGTAAATTTTAATTATCCTTCCAATTCCACCAGTTTTGTTTATCCGGCGGCAATATGCCGTCATTGTCCGCGTACCACACCGCCAATCGATAAACATATAATGCGCATCTGTCCACTAAACGGCCTTGATAAGCGCAGTCCTTCCAATAAATCTCCTCCGGGTCTTGACCTTTCAGGGAGGCAATATCGGGATACCCTGCATTCATTAAGTGCTGTGCCATGTTTTTTCCGATTCCGGAGATTTGCGTTAGCGCTGATTTTTGTGTATTACTCATGCGACCTGCACCTTTCTCCGCCAAATACCTTATTTGATATTCTGTTTGTAGGCGATTAATGCGTAAACATCCTCAAGCGGCTCCTCTGAATGTACATCAATAATGAGCGGAATCAGCTTCCCCCTGGGGGGCTCATTCGCAATGGATGCTTTTATACTTCCGCTGACTGGCAATTCCTGAATACCCGCGCGGGTTTTCTCAGTGAAAAATAGACTGACCTTAAAGAACCCTTCCCATACCGATAGCCAAAATACGGTTTTCTTTTTGTAAACGCCCTTGGCCAGCCATGCTTTGCCGTCGTTGTAATATCGCCACTCCGTCTCAATACAAAAATCCTGCAATTTCCGAGCAAGCATTGTGTAGGCACTTGAGCTTTCGCCAAGCGCCAGTAACAAAACTTCATTTGAGGGATAAACATCGGGGTCTTTTAGTAATTGCTGTCCTGTGTTCTTAATATCCATAGTGGTATCCTCCTTTTTTGTGATCCAAGATCTTTACCTTAGTCCGTATCTCGAAGATCCAAATGATAGTCCGCACCGTTCCAAATAAAGCCGCTCCTCTCAAGCGCACGGTTAGAAGCGATATTATCCTTCTCCGGCTCCACGATAACCGTTCTTGCTCCGGTTTTTCGCAGCATAGTAAGCAGCAGTGCAATCATCCCTTTGCCAAAACCGCGCCGCAGATACGCAGGTTCGCCGATGAGATAATCGATACTGAAAATTTCGCCCTGCCCGTCTCCCACGCGCCACTGATCGTTCCAGACCTCGTGCTGCTGCGCGAAATAGCAGTCGTAATACTGGCAGAAGCCGATAGGCACGCCTTCAAACTCCGCGATAAAATGCGTGAGAAAGGAGAACTCCCCGCGGCGCTCTCGCAATTCATTCAACCAGTGTTCGGGATGCTTATACCATTTCGCCACATGCGGCGTGTACAGCCAGCGCTCCATAAGAGCAATGTCATTTTCAAATAGAGGGCGCAAGGTGAGTTGAGCGGGATAATGCTCTGCCATAAACGCTTTATGAAACGCCTCAAAGCCAGCGTCATCGTTCTCCGACTGCTCAAACTCAGGTGAAAGAAACCGAAGCGTACCGCCGCCGGAAAGGCAGCCGGGCGCAAGCTCATACGACATAAACGAATCGTCCGCCGTGCCGTCCGGCAGCGTCAGATCGTAGTCCCGCGCGCGTTTGAATCCGAGCTTTGGATAGTAGTCCGGCACACCTGTGATTAATACCGCGCCGAAACCCATCTCCCGTGCTCTTTCCATGCTGTGACGCACCAGGGCAGCACCGATGCCCTGCTTGTGGCGCTCCGGCAGAACACTCAGCGGCCCGAAGGTAATGGTGTCTGTTGCCGTTCCGTCCGGGCGCAGGATTTCGCTTTTGGTGTACAGGATATGTCCGGCAATCACCCCCTCCTGCTCCGCGACAAAGCAAAGCTCCGGGATAACGAATGGTGAGCCTTGTAGCAGGTGAATCAGGTAATGCTCGTCCATCCGTCTTCGTCCAGGGTAATCAAGCGTCAGAAACGCTTCGTATGTGAGCCGCAAAATGGCGTTGTAATCATCCGGGCATTCAGGACGTATTCTCATTTTCTTCTCCTTTTCATGAAATATCGGAAAGCTCACGAATCAAGGCTTTCACAACTTCCATACAATCCCCAACTACCGAATAGTGGCTGATACTAAAAATCGGTGCTTTCGGGTCGTTATTAATGGCTATGATCTTCTCTGCTCCGCTGATACCGGCCAGATGC
>Ga0153928_1000037_pt1 | contig 65255 bp, 53 predicted proteins | sample TSNJ012MetaG_FD_106656 | JGI IMG/M metagenome (GOLD analysis project Ga0153928, IMG submission 106656) | Attine ant fungus gardens microbial communities from New Jersey, USA - TSNJ012 MetaG | ecosystem: Host-associated > Fungi > Mycelium > Unclassified | place: USA: New Jersey, Wharton State...
CCAGATCATCCTGTGGCTGTGGTTCACGGTGCTGTTCGCCAATTTCGCCGAGGCCGTCGCCGAGGGGCGCGGCAAGGCCCAGGCCGACACCTTGCGGCGCCAGCGCACCGAGACCCAGGCCAAGCTGATCGCCGGCGCGGACGATTCCCAGAACTATCGGCTGGTGCCCAGCACCGACCTGAAGGTCGGCAACGTGGTGCTGGTAGAAGCCGGTGACATGATCCCGTCGGACGGCGAGGTGATCGAGGGCATGGCCTCGGTCAACGAGGCGGCGATCACCGGCGAGTCCGCCCCGGTGATCCGGGAATCCGGCGGCGACCGCTCCGCCGTCACCGGCGGAACCCAGGTGCTCTCCGACTGGATTCGCGTGCGCATCACCGCGGCGCCGGGCTCGACCTTCCTCGACCGCATGATCAAGCTGGTGGAGGGCGCGGAACGGCAGAAGACCCCGAACGAGATCGCGCTCAACATCCTGCTGGTCGGCCTGACCATCATCTTCGTGTTCGCGACCGCCACCATCCCGAGCTACGTCGCGTACACGGGCAGCACGATCTCGGTCGTCATCCTGGTGGCGCTGTTCGTCACCTTGATCCCGACCACCATCGGCGCCCTGCTCTCCGCCATCGGCATCGCCGGCATGGACCGCCTAGTGCGCTTCAACGTGCTCGCCATGTCGGGCCGCGCGGTCGAGGCCGCCGGCGACGTCGACACCTTGCTGCTCGACAAGACCGGCACCATCACCCTCGGCAACCGGCAGGCCACGGAGTTCAAGCCGCTACGCGGCGTGACCGAAGAGGAACTGGCGGATGCGGCGCAGCTTGCCTCGCTCGCCGACGAAACTCCCGAGGGCCGTTCCATCGTCGTGCTGGCGAAGGAGAAATACGGCATCCGCGGCCGCGAACTTGCCGAGTTGCGCGCCAACTTCATCCCGTTCAGCGCGCAAACCCGCATGAGCGGCGTCGAGGTCGGCGCATCCTCGGTGCGCAAGGGCGCGGTCGATGCGATCTTGCAGTATCTCAACGGCGGGCCGACCGTCGTCACCGCGGGCGGCGCGGTGCAGGCCCTGCGCCCGAGCGTCAGCGCCGAAACCGCACGCGAGGTGCAGGCGGTAGCCGATGCCATCGCCAAGTCCGGCGGCACGCCGCTCGCGGTCGCCAAGGACGGCAAGCTGCTCGGCGTCATTCACCTCAAGGACATCGTCAAGGGCGGCATTCGCGAGCGCTTTGCCGAACTGCGCCGCATGGGCATCCGCACCATCATGATCACCGGCGACAACCCGATGACCGCGGCGGCAATCGCGGCGGAAGCCGGAGTCGACGATTTTCTCGCCCAGGCGACGCCGGAGGAGAAACTGCGCCTGATTCGCAACGAGCAGGCCAACGGCAAGCTCGTCGCCATGTGCGGCGACGGCACCAACGACGCGCCGGCGCTCGCGCAGGCGGACGTGGGCGTGGCCATGAACACCGGCACCCAGGCGGCGCGCGAGGCCGGCAACATGGTCGACCTCGACTCCAATCCGACCAAGCTGATCGAAATCGTGGAAATCGGCAAACAGCTGCTGATGACCCGCGGCGCGCTGACCACGTTCTCGATCGCCAACGACGTGGCCAAATATTTCGCCATCATCCCGGCGATGTTCGTCGCCTTCTATCCGCAGCTCCAGGCGCTCAACATCATGAGCCTGGCGACGCCGCAAAGCGCGATCCTGTCCGCCATCATCTTCAACGCGCTGATCATCATCGCGCTCATCCCGCTCTCGCTCAAAGGCGTGCGCTATCGCCCGATCGGCGCGGGCCCGCTGTTGCTGCGCAATCTGTGGATCTACGGGGTCGGCGGCTTGATCATTCCGTTCATCGGCATCAAGGCGATCGATCTCGTGGTCACCGCCTTGCATCTGGCCTAGAGCATGATCCCGAAAAGTGGATGCCGGTTTCCCGCCTGCGCGAAGCCCTTTGCACCGTTCGTCGTTGGGCTTGACGCTTCGGCGGGCGAAGGCAGGTCGGAAAAGATCATGCTCCAGCAAAAATGAGAGAAAACATGACGCGCGAAATCCGTCCGGCGATCGTCGTCCTTGTCGCCCTGACGCTCATCACCGGCCTGGTCTATCCGCTGGCGATCACCGGCATCGCAGGCCTCATCTTTCCCTACCAGGCGCAGGGTAGCATGATCGAGCGGGACGGCCACGTCGTCGGTTCGGCACTGATCGGTCAAGTGTTCACGAGCGACGGTTATTTCCACGGCCGGCCGTCGGCGACGACCGCGCCGGACCCGAAGGACCCGACCAAATCCGTACCTGCACCCTACAACGCCGCAAACTCCGGCGGCTCCAACCTCGGCCCATCCAACAAGGCCTTGGTCGAGCGGGTGCAGGGCGACATCGACGCGCTCAAAAAAGAGAACGCGAGCGACCCGGTCCCGCCCGATCTGGTGACCACTTCAGGCAGCGGCCTCGATCCCGACATTTCCCCCGCGGCGGCCCTCTTCCAGGTCCCGCGTGTTGCCAAGGCGCGCAACATGCCGGAAGACCGCTTGCGCCAGCTCGTCAACGAGCATACCGAAACACGCTTTCTCGGCCTTTTAGGAGAACCGCGGGTTAATGTTCTGGCGCTCAACTTGGCGCTCGATGGCGCAGCGGGGAAGTGATATCGCCTTCTGCGCTAGTGCCGCGAACCCGAAGTTCGCACAACAATTGCCGCGAGTCCGATTGCGAACTTCGGGTTCAAAGCGGCACTAGAATCATAAAGTTGCTAGTGTCCTTCGATTCCGAAGTTCGCTACAGCGCGTGCGGCATACTCGGGCGAACTTCGGAATCGGGACACTAGCTTCGCTCACGCGCAGACCCGATGACCGATCAGCGGCGCGATTTGGAACAGCGACCCTCGCCCGAAGCCCTGCTCGCGCAGGCGCAGCGCGAGGAAAGCGCGACCGGCAAGCTCAAAATCTTCGTCGGGGCCGCGCCGGGGGTCGGCAAGACCTATAAAATGCTGGAGGAGGCGCGCGCCAAGCGCAGGGACGGCGTCGACGTGGTCATCGGGCTGGTCGAAACCCACGGCCGTCCCGAGACCGAGGCGTTGCTCGCCGGCCTCGACGTCATCCCGCGGCGGCGCGTCGAGTACCGCGGCCGCACGCTCGAGGAAATGGATCTCGACGCGATCGTCGCGCGGCGCCCGCAAATCGTGCTGATCGACGAGTTGGCCCACACCAACGCGCCGGGCAGCCGGCATCCCAAGCGCTACCTCGACGTGGAAGAGCTGCTCAACAACCGAATCGACGTCTACACCACGGTCAACATTCAGCACATGGAGAGTCTCAACGACGTGGTGGCGCAGATCACCCGCGTGCGCATCCGTGAGACCGTGCCGGACACCATCTTCGACCGCGCCGACGCCATCGAGCTGGTCGACCTCACGCCCGACGACCTCATTCAGCGCCTCAAGGAAGGCAAGGTCTACGTGCCGAAACAGGCCGAGCGGGCGCTGGCGCATTATTTCTCGCCCGGCAATCTCACCGCGCTGCGCGAGCTCGCGCTCCGGCGCACCGCCGAACGAGTCGACAAACAGCTGCTCACCCACATGCAGGCGCACGCCATCCCAGGGCCGTGGGCGGCGGGCGAGCGCGTGCTGGTATGCGTGAGCGAAGACCCGCGCGCCGCTGGCTTGGTGCGCTACGCCAAGCGCTTGGCGGACCGCCTGCACGCGCCCTGGACCGCACTGAGCGTCGAAGGCCGGCGCACGCTCCAGCTCAGCGAGGAGGAGCGCGACCGGATCGCCGACACGCTGCGCCTCGCCCAGGCGCTGGGCGGCGAGGCGGTCACCATTCCGGGCGGCGAGCGCTCGATCGCCGACGACGTCATCGCTTTCGCGCAGGCCAACAACGTCACCCAGATCGTCATCGGCAAGTCGACGCGCACCCGCTGGTTCGAAATCCTGCACGGATCGGTGGTGCACGAGCTGGTGCGGCGCAGCGGCAACATCAGCGTCCATGTGATCGCCGGTGACGCAGTTCCCGGCGAGCCGATCCCGCGCAAGACGGTACGCACCGCGCAGGGGGCGGCCCCGTTCGATTTCATGCCTTATCTGGTGGCGCTCGGCGCGGTGGCGCTCGCGCTCGGTGTCAGCTTCCTGATCAACTGGCAGCTCGGGGTCGAGAACGTCAACCTCGTCTTCATTACCGCGGTCGTCGGCGTTGCCGCGCGCTACGGGCTGCTGCCCTCGCTGTTCGCCAGCGTCGTCGCCTCGCTTTGCTACAATTTCTTTTTCCTGCCGCCGATCTACACCTTCACCATCACCGATCCGGTCAACATCGCGGCCTTCATCTTCTTCATCATCATGGCGGTGGTGGTGTCGAACGTGGCGGCGCGCGTGCGCACCCAGGCGCTCGCCGCCATGCAGCGCGCGCGCACGACCGAATCGCTCTACGCCTTCAGCCGCAAGCTCGCCGGGGTCGGCACCCTCGACGACGTGCTGTGGGCGACCGCCTATCAGACCGCGCTGATGCTCAATGTGCGGGTGGTGCTGCTGTTGCCCGACAACGGCACCATCTCGGTCAAGGCCGGCTATCCGCCGGAGGACACCCTCGACGAGGCGGACCTCGCCGCCGCGCACTGGGCCTGGGACAACAATCGCTCGGCGGGACGCGGCTCCGACACGCTGCCCGGCGCGCGGCGCCTGTTCCTGCCCATGCGCACCGGCCGCGGGCCGATCGGCATTATGGGCATCGACAGCGACAAGCCCGGCCCCCTGCTCACCCCCGACCAGCGGCGCCTGCTCGACGCGCTCATGGACCAGGCGGCGCTCGCGACCGAGCGCGTGCGGCTCGTCGCCGACATGGACCGGGTCAACCGCACTCTCGAGACTGACCGCCTGCGCTCGGCCCTGCTGACTTCGATTTCTCACGACCTCAAGACGCCGCTCGCGGCGGTGCTCGGCGCCGCCGGGACCTTCCGCGACCTCGGCAGCGCGCTGACCGACGCGCAGAAGGCCGATCTGCTCGCCACCATCATCGACGAATCCGAGCGCCTCAACCGTTTCATCGCCAATCTGCTCGACATGACCCGCCTCGAAGCGGGCGCGATCGTGCCCAACGCAGCACTGCACGACGTCGGCGAAATTCTCGGCAGCGCGCTGCGCCGGGCCGGCAAAATCCTCGCCCAACATCGGGTCGAGGTCGACGTCGCCGCCGAACTGCCCATGCTCCGCCTCGATCCGGTGCTGTTCGAGCAGGTGCTGTTCAATCTGCTCGACAACGCGGCGAAATACGCGCCCGCCGTCACCACCATCCGCATTCAGAGCTGGCGCGAGCGCGACGCGGTTTGTCTGCAAGTGATCGACGAGGGCGAAGGCATCCCGCCGGGCGATCTCGAGCAGATTTTCGACAAGTTCTACCGCGTGCAGAAGGGCGATCAGGTGCGCGCCGGCACCGGGCTCGGGCTCGCCATCTCGCGCGGTTTCGTCGAAGCCATGCACGGTACGATCACTGCCGCCAACCGCACCGACCGTTCCGGCGCGGTGTTCACCATCCGCCTGCCCGTCCCGCTCGGCGTGCAAAAACTGGACACCGCCGCATGACCGCGCCTCCGCTTCGCGTGCTCGTCATCGACGACGAGCCACCCATTCGCAAGCTGCTGCGCATGGGGCTGGACACTCAGGGCTATCGGGTGATCGAGGCACCCGACGCAAAGAGCGCCCTCGACCTCATGCGCGAGAAGCCGGATCTGATCATCCTCGATCTCGGCCTCCCCGACATGCAGGGGCTCGACCTGCTGCGCCGGCTGCGCGCGGGCAACGACAGCGTTCCCATCGTCGTGCTTTCGAGCCGCGCCGACGAGCGCGCCAAGGTGCAGGCGCTCGACCTCGGCGCCGACGACTACGTCACCAAGCCGTTCGGCATGGACGAGTTGCTCGCGCGCATCCGCGCCGCGCTGCGCCACCAGCTCCAGATCCAGGGCGAGCGCCCGATCTTCCGGCTCGGCGAGCTGTCGGTCGATCTGGTGCGCCGGATCGTCAAAATCGGCGACAAGGACGTGAAGCTCTCGCCCAAGGAATACGAGTTGCTGCGCCTGTTGGTGCAGCACGCCGGCAAGGTGCTCACCCATCGCTTCCTGCTCAAGGAACTGTGGAGCGACCTCACCGACGCGCAGTATCTGCGTGTCTACGTGCGCCAGCTCCGGCAGAAGGTCGAGGCCGACCCGCAACGGCCGCAATATATTCTCACCGAAACCGGCATCGGCTATCGCTTGCGCGCGCCTGAGTGATCGTACACCTCTCCGATTCCCCTCCCCCATTCGCGGAGCGAATGGTGGGGAGGGGTTAGGGGTGGGGGGACAAATGATCGGTGATCAGAGAAAGTTGTGTGACCGATCTGATTACGGGTTACTGATCACTGATTACTGTTCTCCCCCCATCCGGCTCGCTTCGCTCGCCACCCTCCCCACCGCTCGCTCTGCTCGCGGGGGGAGGGAAAGAAGCAGCGGGAATAAATCCGGCCGCGGTCGAGTCTACCGGCCATGTCGACCGCATCAGCCGTATTGCGCCCGGACGTCTGGCACCAAACCCGCGCAGGGGCCGGGCCTCGCGCGATCCCTGCGCCGGCACGGGAGCCCCGGACGGCGAGCAACGGAGGCGGCGTGAACGGGCCAACGGGCGGCGACGCGCAGGCGCAGTTCAGGGCGGTGGTCGTGCCGCACCTCGACGACGCCTACGCCCTGGCGCGCTGGCTGACCGGCAACCGCACCGACGCCGAAGACGTGGTCCAGGATGCCTCCCTGCGCGCCTACCGGGGCATTTCCACGTTTGCCGGCGGCAACGCGCGCGCCTGGGTGCTCACCATCGTGCGCCACACCGCGTATACTTGGCTGCGGCGCAACCGTTCGGCCACGCTGGTGATGGTCGACGACCTCGAGGCGGTCGAGCGCGCCCATGCCGACCCGGTCGACCGGGAAAAATCGACGCCGGAGACCGAACTGATCGCCAAGGCGGACGCCGCGCGCCTCGAAGCGGCGATCGCGGAGCTGCCCGCCCCGTTCAAGGAGACCCTGGTGCTGCGCGATGTGCAGGGTCTCGACTACCGCGAGATTGCGGAAATAACCGAAGTACCCATCGGCACGGTGATGTCGCGGCTTGCCCGCGCCCGTGGCCGATTGGTGGCACGCCTGACCAAGGACTGAAGACATGACGACCCCTGCCCCGGCGGACGACCCCAGCTTGCTGATCCACGCCTATGTGGACGGCGAACTCGATCCGGCCAACGCACTCGAGGTCGAGCGGCAGCTCGCGGCCGACCCGGCGCTCGCGGCCGAGCGCGACCGCGTGACGGCGTTGCGCGCCGCGCTCCACCGGCATTTTCCGCGCGAAACGGCGCCCGCGTCCTTGCGGGCGCGGGTTGAGGCGATCGGCGGCGTCCGCAGGGTCGAGCGGCCGTCGTGGCGCGCGCTTGCCGCCTCGGTCGCCCTTGCGGCGGTCATCGGCAGCAGCGCGACTTATGTCGCCCTCGCCCCGCGCGAGGCCGCGCCGACGCAGGTCGCGGTGCTCGATGCCCACATCCGCGCGATGATGGCTCCGCAGGCTTTCGACGTCGCCTCCTCCGACCGGCACACGGTCAAGCCGTGGTTCAACGGCCGCCTCGCCGAGGCGCCGCGGGTGATCGACTTGGCCACGGACGATTTTCCCCTCGCGGGCGGGCGGGTCGACGTGGTCGACCAGGCGCCGGCCGCGACGCTCGTCTATCGCCACCGCAAGCACCTCATCAGCCTCGTCGAAGTGCCGACGCACGGCCGCGCGGACTCAGGCCCGGTGCGCCGCACCCGCGACGGCTACAACATCATGCACTGGACCGAGGGCGGCGTGACCTATTGGGCAGTGTCCGACATCGGCGCCGGCGACCTCGAGGATTTCGTGCAGAAATTCCGCACCGCGCCGGCGGAGTAACGCCGCGCTGTGGCGGCGCCAGTCCGGCGGCTTCATCGACGCGGGGGACGTGGGCGCGATGCAGGCGGCGGAGTAGGCAAACGGCAAAACTTAACCGCGCAACAAACACAAACGTCATCCTGAGGAACGAGCGCGACAAAGTCGCGCGAGTGTCTCGAAGGATCGCCGCAAGCACCGAGCTTGCTTCCATCCTTCGAGACGCTCGGCGCTCCGCGCCGAGCTCCTCATCAGGATGACGCTGTTGTTTGTTTCTTGGCCGCCGAAATAGCTACGCCGCCGCGGCGGTCTTGCGGCCGAATCCCGCGATCAAGTCGAGCACGTCGGCGGCGGCGCGCGGCTTGCTGAGCAGATAACCCTGCACTTCGGTGCAGCCGGCGCGGCGCACCAGTTCGAGCTGCTCCTTGGTCTCGACGCCTTCCGCCGTGGTGGCGATGCCGAGGCTCGCGCCCAATTCGGCGATGGCGCGGATGATCGCCTCGCTCTCCCCGTTGCGCTCGATGTCGGCGATGAACGAGCGGTCGATCTTGATCTTGTCGAACGGGAAGCTGCGCAGGTAGCTCAGCGAGGAATAGCCGGTGCCGAAGTCGTCCATGGAGATGCGCACGCCGAGCGCACGCAGTTGATGCAGCATGGCGACCGTCATTTCGTCCTTCTGCAGCAGCGCCGCCTCGGTGATTTCGATCTCGAGGCGCGTCGGCGGCAACCCGGCGGCGGCAAGCGCCTGGGTCACCATGGCGACGAGGCCGCGATTGCGGAACTGCACCGGCGACAGGTTGACGGCGACGCGGACGGGGTCGGGCCAGTGCGCCGCCTCGGCGCAGGCGCGCCGCAGCACCCATTCGCCGAGCGGAACGATGAGCCCAGTCTCTTCGGCCACCGGAATGAACTCGGCGGGCGCCATCGCCTCACGCTCGGGATGATTCCAGCGCACCAGCGCCTCCATGCCGGTGAGCGCGTTGGTGGCGAGGTTGAGCAGCGGCTGATAGACGAGGTGGAACTCGCCCGCGCCGAGCGCGCGGCGCAGGTCGATTTCGAGCGCGCGGCGGCGCTGGATGCGCGCGTCCATGTCCGGCTCGAAGAAACGGAACAGCCCACGGCCCTCGGCCTTGGCGCGGTAAAGCGCGAGGTCGGCGCACTTCATCAGGTGATCGGCGGCAACGCCGTCGTTGGGCGCAAGCGCGATGCCGACGCTCAAGCCCGTGTTGATCTCGTGGCCCTCGACCACGATCGGGCTCGCCAGCACGTCGACCACGCGGCCCGCGAGCTCTTCCGCCGCGTAGGGGCTGCTTGCGGCCTGCAGGATCGCGAACTCGTCGCCGCCGAGCCGCGCGATCGTGTCGTCCTCCCCCACCACTGCGCGCAGCCGGTCGGCTACGGCGCGCAACAGCGCGTCGCCGATCGGGTGCCCGAGCGTGTCGTTGATGGTCTTGAAGTTGTCGAGGTCGAGGCAGAACAACGCCATGGCTTCGCCGCCCGCCGCGACGCGGGCGAGCCCCTCGGCCATCTTCTCGCGGAACAACAAACGGTTGGGCAAGTCGGTGAGCGAGTCGTGGCGCGCCATGCGGGCAATGTTCTGCTCGGTCCGATAGCGCTGGGTCACGTCCTCGTAGGTGACCACCCAGCCACCTTCCGGCATGGGCTCGTTGACCACCTCGAGCACGCGCCCGTCCGCCAGGTGGCGATGGATGCTGGCGCGGCCGGCGTTGAGCCGCCTGACATAGTTGTCATACAGCTCGCTCGCGTTCATGTCCTTCTGATTGCCGATCTCGATCGTGTGCCGCATCACCTCGCGCATGGAAACGCCGGGCTTTATCTTGTCGGGCGAGAAGCCGAAAATCTCCAAATAGCGCCGGTTGCACACGATCACGTTGTGCTCGGCGTCGATCATGCACAGCCCTTGCGACATGTTGTTGAGGGCGGCGGTGAAGCGCCGGTGCTGCTCGCGCACCTGAATCACCGCGGCGGCCCGCTCCGCCTCGACCCGCCGCCGCTCGGTGATGTCCTCGTAGGTGCCGACCCAGCCGCCGTTCGCGAGCGGACAGATCGACATTTCAATGGTGCGCCCGTCGGCCAGCGGCCGGTCGAACACGACCGGTTGCCCCTTTGCCAGCAATCCGAGTCGGCGCGCCATCAGCTCCTCCACCGTCTCGGTGTAGAGGCCGCGCCGCACCCCATCGGCGTAAATCTCCTCCATGGTAACGCCGGGCCGGATCAGGTTGCGGTCGGCGTCGAACAGCTCGATGTACCGCTCGTTGCACACGATCAGGCGCCGGCCTGCGTCGAACATGCACAGGCCCTGCGACATGTTGTTGAGCGCGGCGTCGAACAGCACGTTCTGCTCGCGCAGGCTCTCCTCGTTGCGCAAGCGCGCGGTGATGTCCTCGTGCGCGGCGACCCAGCCGCCGTCGCCGACCGGGCTTATGGTTGTTTCGATCACGCGCCCGTCGCTCAATGTCAGCCGCTGCGTCACGGACGTGCGTCGACGGATGCGCCCGATGCGCTCGGCGTAGAGTTCGTCGATGGTGATATCGCCGTGACGGCCGAGCGCGATCGCGTGGGCGAGCAGATCCCGGTAGGCGATGCCGGGTTTCACCACGGCGGGATCCAGGCCGAAGACGCGCGGATATTGTTCGTTGCAGATAATCAGCCGCTCGTCCGGATCGAACAGGGAAAGCCCGTGCGACATGTTGCTGATTGCGCGGTCGAGCCGCTCGACCTGAACGCGCAGCTCCGATTCGAGGCGGTGTTGCGCGGTCACATCCTCACAGACCGAGACCCAACCGCCATCGGGCAGCGGCTCGTAGCGCACCGACACGACGGTCCCGCACGGCAGCTCGCGGCAGGCCTCGAACGGCGTGCCGCGCTCCAGCAGGGCGCGCCGCTCGCGACAGAACGCGTCGAGGGCATCGGGCGCAAGATTGCCGCGCGCGCAGCTGTGCGCGAGCGCCTCGTCGAAGGGCAGGCCGGGCCGGATCACCTCCGGCGACAAATCGAAAATTTCGAGGTAGCGCCGGTTGACGAGGGCAATGCGCCAATCGGCGTCGAGCACGCACACGCCGGGCGCCATGGCGTCGAGCGCCGCCCGGTGCAGCGCCAGCAGCGCGTCCACTCCCGCGGGCGGCCGATTCCCGGCCGGCCTGTGACTGCTCTTGGGCATGTCGTGACGCCTCGCCCCCGCCGTTCTTTGCGGCGTAATCGCAGTAAAAGTACCTAAAAGTTTGGAATTTCCCGTTAAGGGAGATGGTTTACGCCGGCTGACCGGCGGCCGATACCGGCGCCTTAGGGGCCCGTGGCCACCCTTCCCTCGCCCCTAGTCTCCGCCCATATTGCCGCGATGGCGGACGATCACGACAAGCAGCCCGGCGCCCCGGACGCGGCGCCGGAGGAGCCCGCGCGCAAACGCGCCAAGCCGGCCAAGAAGGACCCGGCACGGCCGACGCGCGCCAAGGCCAACCGGCCGGACTTCACCCCCACCGCGCCGGAGCTGGAGGCACTGCTCAACCCCGGGATCCAAAGGGGTACTGCGGGGCTCGACTCCGGCACGGGGCTTCAGCCGCCGCCCGACAACTCGCGCGACCGCCGCGCTGATTTCGCCGCCGCCCACAGAGCTCGGAAGTCCACCTCGCCCGGTTTCGACGAAACGCCGCAATCGGGGTACGTGGCGAAGGCGCCGCATTTGCCACCAGCGCTGCCCTCGGAGGCCAGTGGCGGGTTGAGAGGGAACGAAGCTGACGAGGACGAGGCCCCTGTCTCCGTGCGCGGCGGCATGACCGGGGCTTCGGAGACGGCCCGCGCGTTGGACCGCCTGCTGCGCGAGGGCCGGCCCGAGTTCACGGAGCGGCCGTGGACGCCGCACCGCCCGCCGCGGCCGGAGAAAACCGAGGGCGGCTACAGCCTCGTCATCAAGTCCGACTTCGACCCGAAGGGCGACCAGCCGCAGGCGATCGAAGAGCTGGTCGCCGGCATCAAACGCAACGAGCGCAACCAGGTGCTGCTCGGCGTCACCGGCTCGGGCAAGACCTTCACGATGGCCAAGGTGATCGAGGCGACGCAGCGGCCAGCGCTCATCCTCGCGCCCAACAAGACGCTCGCGGCGCAGCTCTACGGCGAGTTCAAGAGCTTCCTGCCCGACAACGCGGTCGAATATTTCGTTTCCTATTACGACTACTACCAGCCGGAAGCCTACGTCGCGCGCACCGACACCTACATCGAGAAGGAAAGCTCGATCAACGAGCAGATCGACCGCATGCGTCACTCGGCGACGCGCGCGCTGTTGGAGCGCGACGACGTCGTGATCGTCGCCTCGGTTTCGTGCATCTACGGTATCGGCTCGGTCGAGACTTATTCGGCGATGACGTTCACGCTCAAACGCGGCGAACGCATCGACCAGCGCCGCCTGATCGCCGACCTGGTGGCGCTGCAATACAAGCGCACGGCCGGAGACTTTTCCCGCGGCACCTTCCGGGTGCGCGGCGACACGATCGATATTTTCCCCGCGCACTACGAGGACCGCGCCTGGCGCGTGAACCTGTTCGGCGACGAAGTGGAATCGATCGAAGAGTTCGATCCGCTCACCGGGATGAAGACCGACGAGCTGACTTTCGTGAAGGTGTACGCCAACTCGCATTACGTGACGCCGCGTCCGACCCTGCTGCAGGCGATCGCCGGCATCAAGCTGGAGCTGCGCCAGCGCCTGGAAGAGCTCAACCGCATGGGCCGCTATCTCGAGGCGCAGCGGCTGGAGCAGCGCACGCTGTTCGACCTGGAAATGATGGAGGCGACCGGCAGCTGCGCCGGCATCGAGAATTATTCCCGCTATCTCACCGGCCGCCGCCCGGGCGAGCCGCCGCCCACTTTATTTGAATACGTGCCCGACAACGCGCTGGTGTTCGTGGACGAGAGCCACGTCACCATCCCGCAGCTCGGCGGCATGTACCGCGGCGACTTCCGCCGCAAGGCGACGTTGGCCGAGTACGGCTTCCGCCTGCCCTCGTGCATGGACAATCGGCCGCTGCGCTTCGAGGAATGGGACGCGATGCGGCCGCAGACGCTCGCGGTGTCGGCGACGCCCGGGCCGTGGGAGCTGGAGCAGTCGGGCGGCGTGTTCGTCGAGCAGGTGATCCGGCCGACCGGGCTGACCGATCCGGCGGTGCTGGTGCGCCCCGCGCGCACCCAGGTCGACGACCTCGTCGGCGAGGTGCGCCAGGTCGCGGCGGCCGGCTTCCGCACCCTCGTGACCGTGCTCACCAAGCGCATGGCCGAAGACCTCACCGAATATCTGCATGAGCAGGGCATTCGCGTGCGCTACATGCACTCGGACATCGACACGCTGGAGCGCATCGAGATCATCCGCGACCTGCGGCTCGGCGCCTTCGATGTGCTGGTCGGCATCAATTTGTTGCGCGAAGGGCTCGACATTCCCGAATGCGCGCTGGTCGCGATCCTCGACGCCGACAAGGAAGGTTTCCTCCGCTCGGAGACGTCGCTGATCCAGACCATCGGCCGCGCCGCGCGCAACGTCGAGGGCCGCGTGATTCTCTATGCCGACAAGGTCACCGGCTCCATGGAGCGCGCGATCGAGGAGACCGACCGCCGGCGCGAGAAACAGGTCGCCTACAACGCGGAAAACGGCATCACGCCGGAGAGCGTCAAGAAGTCGATCGCCGACATTCTTCAGTCGGTGTACGAGCGCGACCACGTGCTCGTTGACGTGGGCGACGCGGGCCTGGTCGGCGGCGACGCGATCGCGATCGGCCACAACCTCGAAGCCGTGATCCAGGGGCTGGAGAAACAGATGCGCGAGGCCGCGGCCGACCTCGACTTCGAGGAAGCCGCGCGGCTGCGCGACGAAGTCAAGCGCCTGCGCGCGAGCGAGCTTGCCGTGTGGGAGGATCCGACCGGACGCAAGCCCTCGCCGGTCAATTTCGCGGCGCGCGCGCTACGCGGCCGCGCCGACAAGCCGCCGCCGCGCAAGCCCACGTTGGACGAGATGGGCCCGGGCGTGCAGAAGGAATCCCGGCCCTACCGTCCCGGCCCGCGTGGGCGCTCCACCGCCGGCAAGGGCGGCACGCGGGCGTGGCGCGGGCGGAGCCGGTGAATTCGGTAAGTGGACAATTTGCAGATGAGCTATATAAAACGACTAACAATACTTGTGGAAGTGCAAAACGAACTCACCTAAAAGCCCTGCAAAATCAGTAGGGGGCAGAATCCGCGGGTCGCCGCTAGCCCTGGGCCGGCGCCGTGGCGCGGGGAAATCCACCGCAATAAGCTGACGCCATGCACGCGCCCCAGCCCGTCTCCACCGAAATCATCAATTTGCCTCCCGTGACAGAGACCGGTGTGCTCGGCGTCTGCCACCTCAAGCGCCTGTGGGCGCGCTACGCCGCCGCGCGCGCCGGGCACCGGATTGCGGCCGATGAGCGCGAGAAGCATCTCGACAGACTGATCATTGATGCCCTCGGCGTCGGCCTCGAGCAGACGATACAATATTTGTTTGAGGCCGCACCGTCGTTCGATCGATTCGAGCGCTGGATCGTTGAAACCGCCGGGCCGGTCGCGCCGCTGCAGGCGGCGCGCATCAACGCCGCGGTGACCGGCGCGCCCTACCCCGCTGACATTGCAGCCTGGCTTGCGGCGGTCGACGCGAGCCCGCCGGTGCTCTCGGCGCACGACCTCGCGTTCTGGGACGAGCACGGCTACGTCGTCCTGCACGACGCGGTAGCGACAGACAGCCTCGCGGCCGCGGCCCAGGCGGTGTGGGACCACGTGGGCGCGCGGGCGAATGAACCCGACACATGGTACCGCCAGCGCAACAACGGCATCATGGTTCAATATTTTCAGCATCCGGCGTTCGCCGCGAACCGCCGCTCGCCGCGCATCCACAAGGCATACGCGCAACTATGGGGGACCGCCGACCTGTGGGTCACGACCGATCGGGTCGGCTTCAATGTTCCCGAGCGTCGCGGCTGGCGGTTCCCCGGGCCCGATCTCCACTGGGACACCAGCCTCATCCAGCCGATGCCGTTTCACGCCCAGGGCATTCTCTATTTGACCGACACGCCACCCGAGCAGGGCGCCTTCACGTGCGTGCCCGGCTTCCACCGCCGCATCGGCGCATGGCTTGCGAGCCTGCCGCCTGACGCCGATCCGCGCCAGCAGGACCTCCACGCGCTCGGCGCGCAGCCGATCGGCGGCCGCGCCGGCGATCTCATCATCTGGAACGATGCCCTGCCGCATGGCAGCCGCCCGAACCGCGGCCGTGCGCCCCGCCTGGTGCAATACATCCGCATGTATCCCACGCGCATGGAGGTGCAGGAGGTGTGGACGTAAGGCTTGCGCGAGGTGCCCGATTCCCTCCGCCGGGTCGGTTCTGCTAACGTCGGCTCGCCTGGGGAGGGACAGCAAAATGAGAACGTGCGTTCGCGTATGGGTCGCTGCCGCTTTGGCGGCCAGCCTGCCGCTTGCCGTCCAGGCGCAGAATTCCCTGCTGCCGAGCGACGAGCCGGAGGCGGTGCAGCCGGTCCAGCCGGCGCCCGCGCCCGCCAAGCCCACGAAGAAAAAGAAGGCGGAAAAGAAGACCTCGCCGCCCGCGCAGCCGGAACAGGCGCCGGTCGTCAACCTGCCGGTCGAGCCCGACGGACAGCCCCCGCCGGCCGATGCGCCGCACGCCGCGCCGGCCGCGCACGCGACGGCCGCGGCCCCAACCCACGCAGTCGCCTGCAGCGGAGCGTTCGCGAAAAACTCGAGCCATATCCGGCTCGCGCAAATCTTTGGTGCGCAGAACCTCACGTTTACCGAAGTGGACGGGCCGGAGAACACCAAGCTGCAGGCGTCGGTGCTCTTTCCCAAGGATCCCAAGCGGCACCTCGAAGTGCTGTGGAAGAACGAGACGTCACGGACCAACACGTCGATCATCGCGATCAACGGCCAATCCACCTGGACCGGACCGAAGGGCCTGCATCTCGGGATGCCGATCGCCGCGGTCGAGAAGCTCAACGGCAAGCCGTTCCAGCTCGCCGGCTTCGATCAAGATAACGCCGGCGCCGCGCTCGACTGGCAGGGCGGCGCGCTCGACAAGGTGCCGGGCGGCTGCAAGGTGAGTGTGCGCCTGGCTGCGGACCCCAAGGCAAGCGCGGACGCGCGCAAGGAGGCAGGCGGCGCGACCCTCATGTCGAGCGACGCGACGGTGCGCGCGGTCAAGCCGACGGTCGCCGAAATCCTTATCGGTTACTAAGCGGCTTCGGACTTATTTCGGGATTTCGCCGACGACTTCGCGGTTTGCCGGGGCGACGAAAACCACGCGGTCGGCGAGATTGACGTATTTGTAGCCGTGGATAGCCGCGATGTCGCCGAGCGCCGGCGGCAAATCCTGCAGCGCGACCGACGAGGGCAGCACCTGCGTGGGCTTGGCGTTCACGTGCGCGGCTGGCGCCGAGCCAACCGCCGCGACGATCCGGTGCTTCTGATCATCGCTGAGCGGGAGCGGCCGCGCCATGAGCGGCGTCTGGTCCGATTTGGCATTGGCCGGCGACATCGTCGAGGGCATGGTTTGCGGCCCGGCGCCGGGTGGGCCGGGGTTATTATTTGCTGAATTGCCCGTATCCTGTGCCGCCGCGGCAAGCACGAGCCCGCCTGTCATGAGGGCGGCGGCCGCAAGTCCGAGCGCGCGTCGCATGGGCGCCTCCTGGGTGGAACCTCCAGGAAATAACGCCCGAACCGGCTTTGCGTTCACGCTGCCCGCCGCAGCCGCCCGCGGCGGAAATCGCGCAGCACCTCCCGCGCCGCATTGTGACCGGGCGCGCCGGTGACGCCGCCGCCCGGGTGGGTACCGGCGCCGCACATATAAAGTCCGGGAATGGGGCCGCGGTAATCGGCATGGCCGAGCAGCGGCCGGGCGGAAAACAGCTGCCCCAGGTCGAGCGCCCCGTGAAAAATGTCGCCGCCGACGAGCCCGAAGGTACGCTCGAGATCGAGCGGCGTGAAAATCTGCCGGCCCAGGACCGCGCGCGAAAAATTGGGCGCGTAGCGGTCGACCGTTGCGATCATCAGGTCGGCCACCTCCTCGCGATGGTCATCCCATGAGGAGCCGTCGGGCAACTGCGGCGCGACGTGCTGGCAGAACAGGCTGGCGACGTGGCGCCCGGCCGGCGCGAGGGTAGCGTCGAGCGCCGAGCCGATCACCAGCTCGACGATGGGCCGGCGCGACCAGCCGAGGGCGCGCGCGTCCGCGTAGGCCTGCTCCATGTAGGCGAGGTTCGGCGCGAGAATGATCCCCGCTGCGTGGTGTTCCGCGAGTTCGCGGCCGGGCAGCGCGGAAAAGTCCGGCAGCTCCGCGAGCGCCACGTTCATACGGAAGGTGCCCGAGCCGCAGCGGTATTTCTCCATGCGCGCACGAAAGCCGGGCGGCAGCGCGGCGGCGTCGATGAGGTTCAAATAAAGCAGCTTGGGATTCACGTTCGCAACCACGGCCGTTGCGCGCACGACCTCGCCGGACTGAAGACGCACGCCGATCGCGCGCCCCTTTTCGACGACGACCTCGCGCACCGGCGCCGCAAGGCGAATGGCCGCGCCGCGCGCGGCGGCCGCTTTTACCATCGCCTGGGTGATCGCGCCCATGCCGCCGATCGCGTGACCCCACACGCCGCGGCGGCCGTTCACCTCGCCGAAGCAATGGTGCAGCAGCACGTAGGCGGAGCCGGGCGCATACGGGCTCGCGTAATTGCCGACGATCCCGTCGAAACCGTAGGCCGCCTTGATGGGGGCGCTCTCGAACCAGCCGTCGAGATAGGCGCCGGCCGAGTTGGTAAAGAGGTCGATGAGGTCGCGCTGACCGTCGAGGCCGAGGCGGCGCAGGCGGCGCGCCAAGCGACCGGTCGCGATCAGTTGCGCGAGCGCCGCGAGCGGGTGGCCGTCGACCACGTTGGGGGGCGTCTCCAGCACCAGCGCGCGCAGCACGTCGGCGACCGTGTCGAGGCGGGCGTGGTAGTCGTCGAGGCGCGCGGCATCGCGGGCGGAGAACTTCGCGACCTCCTGTTGGGTGCGCCCGCGGCCCACCTTGAGATAGCGGCCGTCGTCGAGCGGCAGGAAGTTGGCGATCGGGCGCTCGACCACGCGCAGCCCATGAGCCGCGAGATCGAGGTCGCGCGCGATCTTCGGATTGAGCAGCGACACCGTGTAAGCGGCGACCGAATTGCGGAAGCCGGGAAAAAACTCTTCGGTGACGGCGGCGCCGCCCGCGACCCCACGCCGCTCCAGCACCACCACCTTGCGTCCGGCGCCGGCCAGATACGCGGCGCACACCAAGCCGTTGTGGCCGCCGCCGATGATCGCAACGTCGTACACCTACGCCTCACCTTGATGCGGGCGAGCTATAGCAAGCACGACGTTGCGCGACGAGGCGCGGTCCTCACCAGCGCACAGCGCCGCTCAGGCGCATGACGTAGCTGATCACCTCGGCCACCGCCTTATAGTGCTCGGGCGGGATTTCCTGGTCGAGCTCGACGGTCGCGTGCAGCGCGCGCGCGAGCGGCGGGTTTTCCACGATCGGCACGCGCGCCTCTTCCGCGACCGCGCGGATGCGCAACGCGACCGCATCGGCGCCCTTGGCGAGGCACACCGGCGCGTTCATGCCGCGCTCGTACTGCAGCGCGACCGCGAAATGGGTCGGGTTGGTGATGACCACGGAGGCCTTCGGCACCTGCGCGATCATGCGCTTGCGCGCGCGGGTCTGACGCAACTGGCGGATTTTGGCCTTGATGGTCGGATCGCCCTCGGTCTGTTTGAACTCCTCCTTGAGTTCGCGCAGCGACATTTTCTGCCGCTCGTACCATTGCCGGTACTGCCACAGGTAATCGAGGGCGGCGATCACCGTGAGCACCGCGACCGCGACCCCCAGCGTACTGAGCGAGAGCGAACGCGTGAGGTCGAGCGTGCCGGCCGGGTCGGTGTCGACGAGCGCGTCGAGCCGGCCGCGCTCGGGCCACAGCAGCGCCGCCATGATGCCGCCGACCACCGCCAGCTTGGCGAGGCCCTTGGCGAAATTCACCAGCGCCTGACGCGAGAACAGGCGCTTGAGGCCGGCGGCGGGAGAAATCTTCGATAGCGCCGGACGCAGCGGCTCGCCCGACCACAGGAACCGATGCTGGATCATGTTGCCGGCCACCGCCGCGGCCATGAGGACGAGGAACGGGATCGCGGCGGCGGCGATGATCTCGGTGCCGAGTTGCGTGATCAGGCGCGTCAGGCCGCCGCCGTCGAACGCCACCGCGTGTGCGTTGGCGATAAGCCCGCGCAAGGCAGTTTCGAGCCCCCCGCCCATGGAGCCGGAGAAGATCATTAGATTGAGGGTGGCGGCGCCGATGATGAACCAGGTGTTGACCTCCTGGCTCTTGACCACATCGCCGCGCCGGATCGCCTCGTCGAGCCGTTTCTGGGTCGGCTCTTCCGAGCGTTCGGACTGCTCGCGTTCCTCGGCCATGGCGCGCGGGCGGCGCTACGAATACGGCGCGAGCTGGCGCAGCACGCCGGCGAGATAATCGTGGAACACCGACATCATCGCGCCGAGGACCAGCAGCAGGATGAGGAAGCCGATCATGATCGAGGCCGGGATGCCGACGAAGAACACTTGCATCTGCGGCATCAGACGCGAGAGCACGCCAAGGCCGAGGTTGAACAACAGGCCGAACACCAGGAACGGCGCCGAGAGCTGCACGCCGATGCGGAATGCGCCCGCGGTGGTCTGGGTGACGAGCGCCGCCATGTCGCCCGTGAGCGGCACCTCGCCGGGCCGGAACAGGGCGTAGCTGTCGTTGAGCGCCGCGATGACCAGATAATGCAGGTTGGTAGCGAACAGCACCGTGATGCCCAGCATGGTGAGGAAATTCCCGACGATCAGGCCCTGTTGGCCCTGGGTCGGATCGACCGCGGTCACGAACCCGAGCCCGAGTTGCTGGGCGACGATGCTGCCGGCCACCTGCAGCGCCGAGAGCGTGAGACGGGCGGTCAGGCCGAGCACGGCACCGATCAGCAATTCCTGTCCGAACGCCAGCAGCACCGGGCCGAGGGCGCGCAGGTCGACCTGATAGGCCGAGCGATGCAGCGGCAGCAGCACCGCCGTGAGCACCAGCGCCGCGACGAGACGCACCCGGCTCGGCACGCCGGTCTCGCCCAGGCCCGGCAACAGCATCATCATGGTGCCGATGCGCGCGAACATCAGCATGAAGGCGGCGGCGAGCGCGGGAAGGAACGTGACGTCGATGCGCATGCCGGCCCTTCACCCGCCGATGATGCGCGCGGCAATCCGCGCCATGTGCCCGGCTAGCAGGTCGCCCATGAACGGCAGCACGATCAGCAAGGTGATGAAGATCGCGAGGATCTTCGGCACGAAGACCAGCGTCATTTCCTGAATCTGCGTGAGCGCCTGGAACAGTGAGATGATCACGCCGACCGCAAGGCCGACGAGCATCAGCGGCGCCGCGACCAACATCAGGGTCACGATCGCGTCGCGCGAAACGTCGAGCACTTCCGGGCCGGTCATGGTGATCAGGGATCAGGGATCAGGGATCGGGGATCGGGGATCGGGCAACAGGCATCGGCGGTCAAGAAATCAAATCGGGTGTCTGATTCCTGATCCCTGACGCCTGATCCCTGTTAGATCGGCATCTGCAGGATTGTCTGATAGGCCTGGATCACGCGGTCGCGCACCGAGACCAGCGTGGCGATGGCAGTCTCGCTTTCGGCGACCGCGGTGACGAGGTCCACCATGTTGGCCTTGCCGGAGGCGGCCGCCTGCGCCTGCGCGTCCGACTTGCGGCCGGCGTCGACCACGTTGGTAAGCGCCTCCTTGACCATCGCATCGAAGCTCGGGCCCGCGGGAGCGTCGCCCGGCGCCTTCGACAGGGCTGCGCCCGGATCGGCAAGACGGGCCAATTTGGCGTACGCGCTGGCAGCGGCGACGGGGCTGGGCATCGGTAAAACCTTTCCGGGTTCAGGCGGTGAGGATCGCGAGCGTGCGTTGAATCATGCGGCGCGTGGCGGTGATGACGTTGAGGTTTGCCTCGTAGGAGCGCTGAGCGTCGCGCATGTCGGTCATCTCGATGAGCGGATTGACGTTGGGATAGCGCACGTACCCATTGGCATCCGCGGCGGGATTGCCGGGCTCGAGCTTCTCGCGGAAGCTCGATTGATCGCTACGCACGGGCCCGAGTGACACCATGTTGGCATCGAGCGTGCGGTCGAGTTCCGAGCGAAAGGTCACGACCTTGCGGCGGTATGGATTGCCGCCTGGCGTCTGCGCCGTGGAGTCGGCGTTGGCGATGTTTTCCGAAATGACGCGCATGCGGCCGGCCTGCGCGCGCAACCCCGACGCGGCGATCGCGATCGACTTGAGGAAGTCCACGCCTTGTCTCCTTCGTTCGCCGATGCGCCGGCGCGTGCTCAACTCTTGCCGAGCGCGGTTTTGATGAGGCCGAGCCCGCGGCTGTAGAGGGTCGTGACCGTCTGGTAGTCCATCTGATTGGCCGCGACTTTCATCATCTCATCCTCGAGGTTGACCGCATTGCCGGAGGGATGGGTCTGGTACGGGCCGTGCGTATCGGGGGCGAACTGGGGCCCGCCGCCGGCACCGGAGGCGCCGAGGTGCATCGGGTCTGTGCGCACCAGTGCCACCGGGCCGGCAGCCGGCGCCGTACGACCGAGATCGGGGGGTACAAGGTCGCGCGGCTTGAAGTTTGGGGTATCAGCGTTGGCGACGTTATTGGCGAGCACCCGCTGGCGCTCTTGATGCCAGGCCATTCGGGTGCGTAGCATCGCCAGGATCGGAATGTCGGAAACCGGCATTAATCCCCCTCGCCGCGGCAACTGTGTCCCGATTCCGAAGTTCGCCGGCGTTTGCCGCACGCTCCCGAGCGAACTTCAAAATCGAAGGACACTGGCAACTCTATGATTCTAGTGCCGCTTTGAACCCAAAGTTCGCAATCGGACTCGCGGCAATGTGGTGCGAACTTCGGGTTCGCGGCACTAGATGCCGCTAGGCAGACTTTGCCGGGTATATGGTTAATGGTGCGTTAAGGGGTGCCCAACGCCCCTCGGCAGCGGCAAGAGGCCGTTAACCATACAAATGGCGGCGCTGCCGCAATTTCGGCCGAAATCCCCCTTTTGCGTTAACGATTTGTTATAGTTACGGGCGGCACAATTTGCCGCCGGCGTTTACCGGGCGTGTCCGGCGCCGGCTGGCCAGCGGGAGGCGGGGCCAAGAGGGACACATGGAAAACCTGTTCGGCGAGCTGCCGCTCGTCAAATTTCTTGTCGCGTTCGCGATCGTCTTTATCCTGATCGTCGCGACGTTCTGGTTGTTGCGTCGCTTCGGCGGCACGCGCATTGGCGGCGCTTCGCGCGGGCGCCAGCCGCGGCTCGCAGTCATCGATGCCGCGGCCGTCGACGGACGACGCCGGCTGGTGCTGATCCGGCGCGACAACGTCGAGCATCTCGTGATGATCGGCGGGCCGAGCGACGTGGTGATCGAGCAGAACATCGTGCGCGCGGTGCCGGTAGCGCCCGCGCGCGAGGCGGCCGGCCGGCCGCCGGGAGCGCCCGAGCCGCGGGTCGAAACGCCGGCGCCAACGGAACCGGCGTTCCGCCCGCCTCGGCCTGCGAGCGCGCTCGACGAAGCTTGGCCTGCGGGCGAGCCGCCGGCACGGCCACAGCGCCCGGAAACCACCTGGGCCGCTCCGCCCGAACCGTCGTTCCGGCCGCAACGTCCTGTGCCTCCGCCCGAGGATGGGCGTCCCCAGGCGCAAGAGCCGCGCGCACCGCGCGTCGAGCCGAGTCTGCGCGGTGCGCCGACGCCGCGGGTCGAGCCCCCGACGCGCAGCGAACCAGCTCGCAGCGAACCGGCGCGCAACGAGCGCCGCGAGCCGACCTTGCGTCCGCCCGCATCCGAGGTCCCGCCGCCGCCGGTGCCACCCCCCGCAACCGAAAAACCGAGCGCCGAGCCGGCGACGGTGGCGCGCACACCGCCGCTCGCGCCCGACGCCAACCTGGCCGACATGGCCCAGCGGCTCGAGGCGGCGCTACGCCGGCCGATCCGTCCGAGCGCGGAAAGGACCGCCGAGACCGGCGCAAAGGCCGCCCCCCCGGTCGAGCCATCCGCACGCCCGGCGCCGCCCTCGCCGACCGCGACACCGCCGACGGGCAACGAACCGACCGACAAAGAACCGCCGCGCGCTCCCACCGCGCCGCGCGTCGGCACGACCGAGAGCAAACCGGCTTCGCCCAAGTCGGTGCTCGACAGCCTGGAGGAAGAGATGGCTAGCCTATTGGGCCGACCGGCCGGCAAGGAGTGATGGCCAGGGCCGGCACTGTCGGGTTGCGTTTTGCGGCGGCGGCGTTGGTGCTTGCCGCCGCAACGATTCCGGCTGCCGCTCAGGATATCAGCGTCACCTTCGGCCAGGGGACCGGGTTGACCGAACGCGTGCTCCAACTGGTCGCGCTGGTGACGGTGCTCTCGCTCGCGCCGTCGATCCTGGTGATGGTGACCTCGTTCACCCGCATCGTGGTCGTGCTCTCGCTCTTGCGCACGGCACTCGGCACCGCCACCGCGCCGCCCAACTCGGTGATCATCTCGCTCGCGCTGTTCCTCACCGCCTTCGTGATGGGCCCGGTGTTCCAGGGCGCCTACGACCAGGGCATCCGGCCGCTCATGGCCGGCGAGATCGAAACCCAGCAGGCGTTCGACCGCTCGTCCGAGCCGTTCCGTGAGTTCATGAACAAGAACGTGCGCGAGCAGGACCTCAAGCTGTTCCTCGACCTATCCCATCAGAAGCCGCCGGAACGCGCGGACGACCTGTCGCTGCGCATTCTGGTGCCCGCATTCATGATCTCCGAGCTCAAACGCGCGTTCGAGATCGGGTTTCTTTTGTTCCTGCCGTTCCTGATCATCGACCTGGTGGTCGCCTCGGTGCTCATGTCGATGGGCATGATGATGTTGCCGCCGGTCGTGGTGTCGCTGCCATTCAAGCTGATATTCTTCGTGCTGGTCGACGGCTGGCATCTCGTCGCCGGCAGCCTGGTGCAAAGCTACGGCGGAACGTAGCGCCCGGATGTAGCCCGGATGGACGCCCGCGAAAGCGGGCGGAAATCCGGGATCTGCTTCCCGCATTCCGCCTCGCGTCGTGCAGACTACAAATTACGACGGGCGTTCGCCGGTTGCTGACGGCGCGGCCGAGGCGGGCGCGGTCTGGGGATAATGGGCGCGCATGTCGCGCAGGAAGCTGTCGAGGGTGTCGGCGGCGGAGATTTTCCTGGCGATCTCGGCAAATTCGGAGGTCGCAACCGCGCTGCGGTCGATCGCCACCGCGAAGGCGTTCTTGTCCGGGCCCTCCCCCATCTTGGCACCGTATTTCTGGCGGAAGCGGTCGAGCCCGAGGGCATCGTCGGCGAGCGAATAGGCGAGCGCCGCGCGCAAAATGTCGGCGCGTTCGGCCTCGGTGAGCGGAGCGAACTCGCGCCAGCGCTCGCCATAGAGCTTCTCGATTTGCTCGCCCGCCTCGCGCCAGCGCCGCGCCGCCCACAGCACGTCGGCGCGCAGGCGCTCGACGTCGCGGCCCTGCAGGTTGGCGACGAGTTCGAGCGCGAGATCGTGCCGTCCGGTATCGGACAAGGCGCGCGCTTCCAGCAGCAGGCGCTGGTTGCGCAGTTCGTTGGGAAGATCCGCGGCGCGGCTCGCCTGGAGCGTCTGCAGCGCGCGATCGGGCTTGCGGCCGAGCAGATAAATGACGGCGAGCCGGGTTGCGATCTGGGCGCGCGCGGCGCCCTGAAGTCGATGGTCGACCTGATGCTGCAGCAGCGCCGCGGCCGGGTCGAGCAAATCGACCGACACCAGCCGATCGGCGAGCCGGCGGATCATCTCGTCGCCGCGCCGGCCGACGGGCGTGAGGTCGCGGAAGTCATAAAACAAGCTGACGGCGTCAACGGGCGGTAGCGCGTCGGCTTTGCCGCCGAGAAACAGCGCATCGAAGACCGCCGCCGCTTCGTCCTGAGTCCGCCGCACGATGTCGCTGTCGCCATGCCCGGCGATCGCGGTGTGCATAGCCGTAAGGGCGTCGCGGTAGCGGCCCTCGTCGGCATAGAGCCGCCCGAGCAGCTCGTCAGCCTCGAGCTCGGTCGCGTCGCCACGCCAGGCCACGGTGAAGCTCTCGAGAGCATTGATGGCGTCGGTCCGGCTGATCCGGCCGAGCGCGTTCTTCAGGACAAGCGCGCGCAGCCGCCCCTGCGCCGCAGCGGGACGGTCCGCGCTTGCGGCCGCCGCTTCATAGGCGGCCAGTGCATCGGCGATGCGCCCCAAGCCTTCGGCCATGCGGCCCTTGAGAACCAGCACGGACGGACCGAAATCGGCCGGCAGGCCGAGCGTCTCCAGTCCGTTGAGCAGGTTTGCCGCCTCGGCAAAGTCGCGCATTTCGATCGCCGACCGCAAGGCGGCGCGCGTAAGCACGCGCTGCAGTTCGAGCGGCATCGTCGCGCTCGTGGCCTCGATATTGGCAAAACCCCGCCGCGCTTCCGGCCAGCGGCCCAGATCGGCATAGGCAAGCGCGCGCCACAACGGCGCATCGAACTGATCGCCGACCACGGGGCTCGCCAAGTCCTTGAGCGCGTCGGCGGCGCGGCCCATCAGCGCCTCGGCGATTGCCCGGAGCACCAGGGCGGGCGCCGCTTCGCCCTTGGGCAGTTCCTTGGCGAGGACCACGTCGAGGACGCCTTTGGCCTCCGGGTAAAACTCGCGCGCGAGATAGAAGCGCGCGAGTTCAAGTCGCCGCGCGGTCTGCTCCCCCTCGGGCGCTTGCGCGCCATTGCGTACCAAGTCAGCGCGTCGCAGCACAAAATCGGCCTCGCGGTCGAACCCCCACAGCTGCGCGTCAAGCGTGAAAGACGCGACGGCATGGCGCGCGCCGTCGCCGGCCAGTTCGCCCGGACTTCCCGTGCTCAAGCCCGAAAGGTTGAGGCCGGTCGGCCGGCTGATCACGATCTTGTCCTCAGCCAGCTCGAGGGCGACATCGTCGGCAATCGGCTGGATGGCGACACCGTGCGTCGAGGCGAGCGCGTGAAACTCGACGAAGCTCTGCGGCCGCAGGAATCCGCGCGGCGGACCGAGTGCAGTAACGACGAACAGCTTGTCCCCGACTTCCGGATCGACGAGACGATGTAGCTGTTGCGGTGCCTCGAACGGGATCACGGCGCTGGTGCGCTGCGGCGCTGCCGCCGCGCGCGCGATGGCGAGCGGACGCGTCGGCTCGAGCACGAGATCGCCGATGGAAACCGTCCACGCGAAGCCGTCCGCCTCGAGACTGGTGAGCCGCGGGCGATCGACCTTGATGCGGACGACCTGGCCGCCCTCCGTGGGCGTCACGATGGCGCTCTGCACGGACCCGATCGGTTGCGTGACAAGCTTCGAGACGTCGATCGGCGCCGCCGCATCGAACACCAGCCATATCGCGTCGGCGCGGCGAAACACTGCCGCCGGCGTTGCGGCCGCGAAGGCGAACGTCAGCCGCAACCCTTCGCCGACGCGCACCACCTCGACGACGACCGGCGCCCTGGGGTCGCGTGGAGACGGCGTCGCGCCCGGCGCGGAACTGGCGGGCGGCGGCATCTCGCTTCCTTTGGACGCGACAGCGCCCGCCGGGGCCGCGGCGGGCTGAGCGGGTTCGGGGCCGGTCCTTTGCGGCGACGCCGGCGCCGGGGGCGGCGGCGCGGCCGCCCCCGCGGCGACATTGGGCGACGCAGACGCAGGTTTGTGCGGCGCAGGCGTCGCATTGGCATTGGCGAGCGAGGCGATATCGGCCGGAACATCCCGAGGTTCGGCCGCAAGCACGTCGACGATGAAATTGTCGTCGTCGCGGAACGTGCGTACGTCAGGGTCCTTGGCAAGGTCGAATTGGACCCCGGTCTTCCCCGCTCCCGGCCGTGCCGTGATTGCGGCCACGCCTGCCGGCAAGGCCGCCTGCGCGTCGGCGAGATCGAAGCGCAGCGGCGCGTCGAACACCACGACCAGCTTGTCCTTAGCGCGGTCGGTTGTCACCGCCGTGGCTTGCGGCAATCCGAAGACGTAGCGCGTGAAGGTCGGCTGGGTGCCCACGCGCACGCGGATGAGCGGCGGCAATTGCGGTTCCGGCGGTGGCCGCTGTTGCCGCTCCAGCTTGTCCGCGGCGCGGGCGCGACGGGCCAAGTCGTCGATGACCTCCTGGGGCAATCCCGGCGGCAAGCCGACCCACCCTTCCGGCAGGAGATCGACGAACAACCGGTCGCCGGCCATCATTGAATTGACGGTGACCTTGCGGCCGAGCGCCAGCCGGACCGCCATGCCGTCGGGATCGCGGCGCGCGGCGTTCACATAATCGGGGGCGCCGACGAGGATGCGGTCGACCGACACATCGACCGGCTTCTTGAAGGCGACGACGAGGATGCCGTTGCTGAGATTGATCTCGGCGTCGGTTTCCTCGGTGAAATGAAAGACGAAGCGCGCAAAGCCCGCCCTGGTGCTCACGCTCAGCTCGGCGCTGACCGGCTCGGCGTGCGCGGCGGGAGCAAACAAGAGCGAGAGCGCCAGCAGCAGCAGCGTCTCGAGGGCGAGAAAGACGGCGACGATGCGCAATCCGAGCCGTGGCGGGACCTGGGCCTCGCCATGGGCGCGCATGGCCCGCAGGTTGAGAGACTTCCCCGCCATTCCCGAACCCTTCGCGGGCGCCTGCCGAGAACACCAGCCTAGTGCCGCGAACCCGAAGTTCGCATGACAATTGCCGCGAGTCCGATTGCGAACTTCGGGTTCAAGGCGGCACTAGAATCATAGAGTTGCTAGTGTCCTTCGATTCCGAAGTTCGCTCCCGGAGCGTGCGGCAAACTCGGGCGAACTTCGGAATAGTGACACTAGCCGGCGGCGTTTAAGGGCGTCTTAATCATCCGTTTGGCCGGCCTTCGATTTTCGGCAGATCGGCGGCGGGCGCCGCCTTCTCGACCGCGCCCGAGCGGGTGGCGATTTCGCTCGTGAGCCGCTCCGCCACCTCGGGAGACATCTGGCCGAGAATGTCGGACATCCGGCGCGGATTTAGCTGCGCGGCCAATTCGATGAGAATGCGCATGTCGAGGCGATCGAAAATCTTCGCGGCGTCCTTGGGCTTCATGTTTTCATACATGCTGGCCAGGGCCTTGAAGCGCGCCGCTTCCGCTTCATCCTGCTTGTGAACGGTTGCATTGATGCGCGCCTCGGCCGCCTTGATCTCGGCCAGCCGCGCTTCCACTCGTTTCTCCGTTGCTGCAAGCAGGTTCTCGCGCACGTCGAGTTCGCGCGCACGCGCCTCGAGTTCCAGCCGGCGCTGATTGAGGCTTTCGAGCACGGCCCGCTCGCCCGCGCTCGGTGTCGGATGATCGAGGTCGAGGGCCCCAGGTGCGCCGGCGCCTTTGGCATCGGGCGGCGCGGGCTTGGCTTCGCCCGGCTTTGCTTTTGCCTCGCCGGCAGCGGCCTTGGGCTCGCCGGACGGCGGTTTAGGCTCCGGTTTCGCGCCCGCGGCGGCAGCCGGGGCGCCGCTCTTCTCGGCCGGCGGGGCTGCGACCGAACCGGTGTATTCCGGATACCCGAAGACCTCCTGCATCCAGCCCTTTTGCGCGGCGGGCGGCGATGCATCGTGTGACGCCGGGCCGCGATCGGCGGGGCCGGCCTCGCGATCGGCCTTGCCACGGCGCGGCGGCTCGGCCGCCGGCCCATCGGACGTCTGCGCGTAAGCGGATTGCGTGCTGCCGAACGAATGCTCTCCCGCAATGATCAGGCCGAACGCCTTGAGAGCAAACAGGATTGCCGCCGCCACGACGACCAGCGGCACGAGACGGGGGCTGCGCCGTCTCTCGCTCATGCGGCAACGCCGGGCCCGCGCAGGCGCGAGCGCGCCGCAAACGCCTGGGCGGCTTCCGCGATCGCCTGGACGTCGGGGCCGATCGCACCCGGCGCCGGCGGACGCGCTGCGAGCGCAATGCGGGTCAAGCGGTCCAACACCGCCTTGCCGTCATCGAGCTGGCCGGCCATTTCCCCGGACAGCCGCTCGGCGGCGCGCAACCGCTCGCCCAGGCTGAGGTCGCAGTCGCGCACGGTCAGCTTGAGGCCGGAGATCGCGCGCTCGGCGATTTCGGTTGCGGTGATCAGTTCCGAGATCGTCGCCTTGAGCGCCTGCTCGTCGGACTTGAGCAGCTTGAGGCGGCTGTTGAGCACGATGCAGTAGCCGATGGTGAGCAGGAGCAGGATCGCGACCATGCTTTCGATGAGGAGTCCGATGCCGTTGCTCACGGAGCCTCCACCCGGTTCGAGGACGCGTCCGCCATTTCGAACATGGCGAACGTGGTCTTGGGCTTGCGCAACGGCCGCGTCACCCGCACCGCGACGCGGTCGCCGACCCGGCCCATGCGGCCTTCGGTCAGCGCCACGTCGCCACACCGCACGGTGACGTGCGCGTCCGGCTTGAGGTCGAGGGTGAGCGTATCCCCGACCTGAAGCGCCATGAGCTGGCGCAGCGGCAATTCGGCCTCGTAGAGCACCGCCTCGATGGCGATCTCCGCCTGCCCGATTTCGGTCGCGAGGTGCGCTTCCCAGATCGGGTCACGGCCGAACTTCTCGCCCATGAACATCTGCAGCAGTACTTCGCGGATCGGTTCGATCGTCGCGTAGGGCAACAAAAGTTCGATGGTGCCGCCGCGGTCCTCCATGTCGATGCGCAACCGCACCAGGATCGCCGCGTTGGCCGCGCGGGTGATGGCAGCAAAGCGCGGATTGCTCTCGAGCCGATCGATATTGAAGCGCACCGGCGAGAGCGGCCGGAACGCCTGTTCGGCATCGCCCAGCACCACCTCGATCATGCGCTTGACTAGGCTGATCTCGATTGTCGTGTAGGGGCGGCCTTCGATGCGGATGGCGGTCTGCCCCCGCCGGCCCCCGAGCAGCACGTCGATGATCGAATAGATCAGGCCGGAATCGACGGTGAACAGCCCGAAATTGTCCCATTCTTCCGCACGGAACACGGCGAGGATGGCGGGCAGCGGAATCGAATTGAGGTAGTCGCCGAACCGCACCGAGGTGATGCGGTCGAGCGAAACCTCGACGTTATCGGAAGTGAAATTGCGCAGCGACGTCGTCATCAGCCGGACCAGCCGGTCGAAGACGATTTCCAGCATCGGCAACCGCTCGTATGAGACCATCGCCGAGTCGATGATCGCGCGGATGCCGGAGTTTTCGTTGAGTGAGATTTCGGCGACATTGAATCCCAGGAGACTGTCGATTTCCTCCTGGTTGAGAATGCGTTCGGCGCCTCCCTTCGCAGCCTGCACGAACTGGCTGCCGTCGTCGATCATGGCCGCCCATTGCGCGGCCATCTCCTGGGCGCCGCCGGCCGCGCCGCTGCCTTGGCCGGCGGGAGCCTCGACGGCGCCTTCGGCTTCGAGCGCCAAGCCCCAATCGGCGGCGAGTGCGTCCTGATCGATTTGGGAAGTCGCCATCGGTCTAATCCGTCATTGCACGACGACTTCTTTGAACAACACCGCGTTGATGCGGTGGGGCGCGATCATCGTGTTGATGCGCCGGGTCAGCTCGTCGCGCATGCGGTAAAGGCCGCCGGAGCCGTCGAGGTCGGCGGGACGCAACTCCCGCAGATACGTCTGGAACGCATCCATCACCCGCGGCATGACCGGTTGAATCTGTGCCCCGAGCGTCTGGTCGGGCAGTTCGAGCGTGATCTTGAGTTTTAGATATTGCGCCCGCTCGCCGGCAGCGCCGGACAGATTGACCATGACGTCGGGCAGATCGAGAAACGCGACCGGCTTGGCCACGGGAGCTGCCGCTTTCTCTTCCTTCTTGCCGTGCAAAAAGAGATAAGCGCCGAACCCGCCGCCCCCGAGCACGAGCAACCCGGCGCCGGCGATGGCGATCAGCTTGAGGGGAAGCTTGCGCTTCGCCCCAGTCCCCTCGCCTTCGGCCTCTTCAGCCTCATCCTTTGGCTCGGCCTCGGCGGTCTTCGCCTTCGCAGCCATGCGCCCTGCCCCGCATCCCCCGATATCGCGGCGAGGCTATGGCCCGAATGGTTAACGATTGCTTTCGGTGACCACGGAGGTCGGAAAATTTTGCCGGGTGGCGGCCTGAGCGGGCGCTTCTTGCCGGTTGGGCACCCCCGGTCGGTGCGGTTAATGGATTGATATCCCTAATATTTAGTTTCTGGCACGGCATCTGCAGAGGCAATGGCGATCGACCCGCTTGGGAGAGCGGATCGAGCATCGATGCGGGTCGGCCTGGGAGGGCTCAAACCCCGCGTCACACATGGGGAGCACTACCGATGGAGAACGCACTTCTCGTCGGCCTGTCGCGGCAGATGTCCTTGCAGCACGAGATGGAGGTGGTCGCGAACAACGTCGCGAACATCGACACCAACGGCTTCAAGGCGGATTTTTCGCTGTTCGAGGAGTATCTGATGCGGGGTGCCCGCGACGGCAGCTTTCGCGTGGCCGACAGCCCGGTCAGCTTCGTGCACGACCGCGGGACGTTGATCGATCTCAATCAAGGCCCGTTCCAGCGCACCGGCAATCCGCTCGACGTCGCCATCAACGGCGACGGCTTTCTGGTGATCCAGACCCCGCAGGGCGAGCGCTACACCCGCAACGGCGCGCTCGAGATCAATCCGCAGGGCGAGCTCGTGACTTCCGAGGGTTATCAAGTCCTCGGCGACGGCGGGCCGATCGCGTTCCAGACTCAGGACACCGGTATCACGATCAACCCGGAAGGAACCGTCTCGGTCAAAGACGCCGCGAACTCAAGCGTGGCGATCATCCGCGGCCAGCTGCGGGTGGTCAGCTTCGCTCAGGCCCAGCGCCTGCAGAAGGAAGGCGGCAGCACGTTCAGCGCGCCCGCCGACATGTCGGCAACGCCGAGCACCAAGTTCAAGGTGGTCCAGGGCGCGCTCGAGAAGTCCAACGTGCGCCCGATCATCGAAATGTCGCGCATGATCGAGATCAGCCGCAGTTACGCGATGATCGCCAACCTGATCCAGAGTCGCGGCGATCTCGACAAGACAGCCATCCAACAGCTCTCGGACGTGCCGACGTCGTGAGCAATTCGAGGACATAAGCCATGCTCGCTCTTTACACCGCCGCCTCCGGAATGGCCGCCCAGGAACTCGCGGTCCAGGTGATCTCGAACAACATCGCGAACCTGAGTACCACCGGATACAAGCGCCAGCGCGCCGAGTTTCAGGATCTGCTCTACGACCACGTGCGGCAGGTCGGCACGCAATCTTCCAACCAGGGCAACATCCTTCCGGTGGGCATCGAGCTGGGCCTCGGCGTCAAGACCGTGGGCACGCCCCGCCTGATGACCCAAGGCAACCTGTCGTCCACCAGCAATTCGCTCGACCTTGCGGTGCAAGGCGACGGGTTTTTCAAAATACTCATGCCGGACGGCTCGTTCGCCTACACCCGCGACGGCTCGTTCAACCTCGATGCCCAGGGCCGCATCGTCACCGCCAACGGCAACGTGGTGCAGCCGGGCATCACCGTCCCGCAGACGGCGACGTCGATCACGATCAATCAGCAGGGCCAGGTATCCGTCACGATACCCGGATCGACCACGCCCAGCGTGCTCGGGCAGGTCAACCTGACGCGGTTCATCAACGAGGCCGGACTGCAGGCGATCGGCGACAACCTGTTGGTGGAAACACCGGCCTCCGGCCCGCCCCAGGACGGGCTGCCGATGCAGAACGGCTACGGCAACATTCAGCAAGGCAATCTCGAGCAATCGAACGTCGACGCGGTGGTCGAAATGACCAATCTGATCACCGCCCAACGTTCGTATGAAATGAACTCGAAGGTCATCACCGCAACCGACCAGATGCTGCAGACCAACAACAACATGCACTCGTGAGGAATGAACCATGCGGCGCGTTGCACTGATCGCGCTCCTGCTTGTGCTCCTTCCGGGCGCGGCAGCCCGAGGCGCCGACCCGGCCGCTGCTCCCGTGCCGAAGCTCAAACGCGAGGCCGTCGTCTCCGGCGACCTCGTGCGCATCGGCGATCTCATCGAGGACGCCGGAGCCGCCGCCGGGATTGCGATTTTCCGGTCGCCCGATATCGGCGAAACCGGAACCGTGCAGGTCTATCAGGTGCTCGCCGCCGCACGGGCATACGGCATCGAGCGCGTCGACACCCAGGGCAATACGGAAATCGCGGTCACCCGCAGCGGGCGCGTGCTCGGCACGAAGGACATCGAAGCCGCGGTCGTCCGCACGCTGTCGGCGCGCGGCGGCATCGCCGACGCGCACGACCTCGCCCTCATGTTCGATCGCGAGCCTCAGCCCATTCACCTGGAGACCGCGGCCGAACTGCGCGCCGCCTATACGTACTACAATGCGCGCTCGGGACGATTCGACATCACGTTCGAAGCCGACGACGGCGCCGCCCGAGCGACCCAGCGCTATAGCGGCTACGCGGTCGAGACCGTTGCGGTGGCGGTTCCGGTTCGCCCCCTCGCCCGCGGCGAGGTCGTCAAGGCCGCCGACGTGACGATCGAACGCCGGCCCAAGGCGGATTTCCGCGAAGGCGCTCCCGCCGCCAACGACGCGGCCGGGCTTGCCGTACGCCAGCCGGTCCGCGCGGGCCAGCCGCTGCGCACGTCGGACCTGATGCGGCCGGAAGTCGTCCATCGCAACGAGCCGGTGACGCTGATCTACGAAGCGCCCGGCCTCGTACTCACCGTGCGCGGAAAGGCAATCGAACCCGGGGCGCAGGGCGACGAAGTCAACGTGCTCAACAGCCAATCCAATCGCACGGTCCAGGGCACGGTCGCCGGGCCTGCACGGGTGATCGTGCACAGCGGCGAGCCGCGGCTGGTCGCGAGCGAAGCCGGCCTGGCGCCGGGCAGCGGGCCGTAACCGGACGACGGGTAAAGTCTCATGTCGAAGAAGAGTCGCGCATCTGTGCGTTATCTGCTCACCACCACGGCCCTTGTCGCCGTTGCCGGGGTCGCAGGCGGCTGCTCTGCCATCGATCGCCTGAAAAACATCGGCGAGCAGCCCAAGCTATCGGCGGTCGAGAACCCGACCACGCAGCCGGGCTACAAGCCGGTGTCGATGCCCATGCCCACGCCGCAGCCGGCGATCTACAATCCCAACTCGCTGTGGCGGAACGGGTCGCGCGCCTTCTTCAAGGATCAGCGCGCCCAGCAAGTGGGCGACCTTCTCACCGTGACGGTCAATATCACCGACACGGCGCAATTCGCCAACGAGACGCAGCTCAACCGCACCGGCACGATCAACGAGGACATCAACAACTTCTTTGGAAAGCCGAAGATTCTCGGAACGACAATTCCGGGCACGCCGCTCAACGCCGATGGAACCACCACCAACGACGGCAAGGGTTCGATCAACCGCCAGGAGACTTTGCAGACGCGCATCGCCGCCGTGGTCACGCAAGTGCTGCCGAACGGCAATCTCGTGGTCGAGGGCAAGCAGGAAATCCGGGTCAACTTCGAGATGCGCGAACTTATCGTCGCCGGGGTCGTGCGGCCGGAGGACATCCAGAGCGACAACACGATCGACTCGACGAAGATCGCTCAGGCGCGGATCGCCTACGGCGGCAGGGGTCAGCTCACGGATCTACAGCAGCCGCGCTATGGGCAACAGGTGTTCGACGTGCTGCTACCGTTCTGACGACAGAGGACGGACGACGGATGAAATCACAATGACGCGCTTATCTGTCCTCTGTCCTCTGTCCTCTGTCCTCTGACGAGCTCCCCGCCGTCGCGCATCCCGGGTGCGCACGGCGCAACGACGCGGCCTCCGGCAGCTCCCCGCCGGGGGCCGCGTACGCTGCGGCGCCTGAAATTATTGTTTGAGCATGATCTTTTCCGAAAACCGGTACCCACTTTTCGGGATCATGCTCTAAGCGGCGTGGTGAACCTCGGCGGGCGCGTTGGCCGCCACGAGGTTCGCGATCGGCGTGTAGCGCTCGAACAGCATGCGCCGCTCGAAGAACGTCGACCGGAAGAAGGGGTAGCGCTGATGCACCTGGTCGGCGACGCTGGGGTAACGCACCGTCATCAAGCTGATCGGCTTGCTCAGCAGCGGATAGCACCGCGGCTCGCAGATCAGGCGATGGTTGAACGTGCGCCGGTAGAAGGCTTGGTGCTCGGCTCGGACCGCAACAAGGAAATGGTCGGCCTCGAAGTATTCAGCCGCCAGCCACGCCAGCCGCACGGTTGCGTAGGTCAGTCCGGGGCAAAGGCGCGAATGACGCCGGCTGGTCACAAAGCGGGTCGGATCGAGGATCACCCTGCCGGCGTCCAGTTCCGGCTCCAGCAAATCCGCGAACACCTTATGGCTGGGAGAATCGCGGTTGTCTGGAGTAGCGACGTGGATCCGCAGCGAGCTTGCCAGTTCACCCTCGAGGTAAAGCCCGAACAGCCACGCGTTGGCGGCGTCATCGTAAGGGTCGGAGAACGTATGGGTGAAATTCGGCGCGATGGCCCCTTCCTGAAGATACGCCTGGTAGCGCAGGCGGAAGATCGCCTCGCGGTCCTCCATTGACTCGGCGAGCCGGCAATCGATCCGGTCCAGAAGTTGTGCAACGCGGTCCGAAAAGGTGATCTGCGACTCAAGCGCGAGCGACGCTACCAACGCCATCAACCGACCTCCCCGCTGGCTCGGGCCCCCCAGCCGGGAAGAGGTTAACAGATCGTTAACCGTAGCACAACTTTGACGATGGATTAAGGTTAATTAGCCCCAAGAACGAGGCTCAACGGTCGGAAAAATTACTGTAGCGGTTGGTGCGCCGCCGACAGCACTCTACCGCTGAGCGCGGTCTGTCACGACTAACATGCAAAGATTGTATTGAGCTCAGGCGACTTTTTCGACCCGCGCCGCCCTGACATCGAAGGCGTAGAGCAGCTGGCGAATTTCGCTGGCCGGCAACGGCCGACCCAGCAGGAAGCCTTGGATTTCGTCGACGCTGTCCTCGGCGGCGACCAACGCGAGCTGCTCCTCGGTTTCAACGCCTTCCACGGCCACGCGCAAGCCTAACTCGGCGCTTAGCCGCGCCATCCCGCGCAACAGCGTCAGGCGGCGTTCGTTGTCGCCGAGCTCCCGCAGAAACGACTGGTCGATCTTCACCTTATGCAGCGGAAAGCTGTGCAAGTAGCTCAGGCTCGAGTAGCCGGTGCCGAAATCGTCGAGGGAAATGCTCACCCCGAGGGCCTCGAGCTGGCGCAGCTCGGCACGGGTGCGGCGCGTATCCTGCAGCAGTGTGCTCTCGGTGATCTCGAGCTCCAGTCGGCGTGCCGGCAAGTCGGTGGCGGCGAGGGTCTCGCGCACCAGCGCCGGGATGTTCGAACGGCTGAACTGGATCGAGGAAAGATTGACCGCGACGCGAACGTCGTCGGGCCACCGCCCGCATTCGAGGCACGCCTTGCGCAGCACTTGATGGCCGATTTCCACGATGAGGCCCATTTCCTCGGCCACCGGAATGAACTCGGCCGGGGAGACCATGCCGCGCTCGCGATGTGGCCAGCGCAGCAGCGCCTCGCAGGCAACGATGCGGCGCGTGCGCAGATCGAACAGCGGCTGATAATAGAGTTCGAATGCCTCGTTCTCGGTCGCGCGGCGCAAGTCGAGCTCCAGGTTTCGGCGCGCCTGGGCGTCGGCTTCCATCTCGGGCTCAAACCAGCGCCACGTCCCACGCCGCTCGGCCTTGGCGCGATAGAGCGCCATGTCGGCATTGCGCAGCAGTTGATCGGCCTCGGTCCCGTTCCGGGGCGCGAGCGAAATCCCGCTGCTGGCGCTGACCATGACGACATGCCCGTCGAGCTCGTAGGTGCCCTGCACGGCGCGCAACATGCGGGCCGCGAGCGAGGCGACTTCTTCGGCGGCCTTGACCGAGGTCTGCAGCACCACGAACTCGTCGCCGCCGAAACGGGCGATCACGTCATTCTCGCGCACCGCCGTGCGCAAGCGCTCCGCCACGGCCACCAGCAACAAATCGCCGCGCGTGTGTCCGAGCGTGTCGTTTACCTGCTTGAACTGATCGAGATCGATGAAATGAACGGCGCACATGCTGTCGGATCGGGACTGGGCCAGCGCCTCGTCCATGCGGCTGCGCAGGATGCTGCGATTGGGCAGCCCGGTGAGCGCGTCGAACCGCGCCAGATGATTGATTCGCGCTTCCGCCGCCTTGCGCTCGGTGATGTCCTCGACCAGCAGAACCATGCCGCCGCTTTCCATGGGCTGGACGGTCAATTCGAGCGTGCGCGCGTTCTCCATCTCGACGTTGATGTCGCCGATTCCGCCTCCTGCCAACCGCGATTCCAGATCGGCGACTGCCCGTTCTGCATTGATGCGCGAGATCAGGCCGGCATCCAAAATACGCGCGATCAGCTCGTTCGGGCTTGCGCCCTTGAGCTCGCATGCGGCCGGCAAGCCGAGAAGCTCGTTGAGCTTCTGGTTGGCGACCACGATGCGGCGCGCGCCGTCGAACATGCACAGGCCGTGCGGCATGTTGTTGAGCGCGGTGTCGAAGCGATTTGCCAGCAGGGAAATATCGCGTGACTTGACCACCGTATCGAGCAAGGTGTGGCGCAGCCGTTCGGCGATGAATTTGACCCCGAGGAAGAACGGGATCAGCAGCACGGCAAAGATCCAATGATAGGGCGTGCCGTGCAGCAGCAGCCCTGCGGTCATCGGCACCCAGGCGCACAGGATCTGCACGATCACGAAGCGGGCGCTGCCGAAGTTGCGACCAAAGATGCCGACCACGTAGGCGATCGTCATCGAGAAGCTGACCAATTGGGCAAATGCGTCGGAGGTCGCCGCGAAAGTCACGTAACAACACAGCCCGAGCAACGCGACTGAGGTGGAGGCACCGGCGACGTAACGGCGTTCCCAGCGCCGGGCGATTTCGGTGTCCTTGATTTGGGGGCGGGCGCGCCCATAAGCGCGCATCACAACGCCGCGCACCGCGGCGACCAGCGCGATTGCCAGCGCGACGGCCAGCAGCAATGGCTGGCCGGTCTTCCAGTAGATGACGATAACCGATCCGACGACGAAGATGGTTCCGATCAGGAGCGTGCGCCCGTCCTTGTAGAGGGAATCGATCAGCGGAATGTAGATTTCCGCTGGAAGCGACTCCGATCGTTGGGCGGTCGAGGAGGACATGGGCACGGAACGCATGCGCGGGCACCGGGGCGGCCGCACGGACGGTGCGGGTTCAGCTTCTGCCGTCGGTGTATATTGTGCCGTAATAGTCTATCCACGCGGTAAATGGCCGAGGCCCGCGCTCTCGTTGTATCCGCGTGGATTCGACTACTATGAGGGCGCATTAGTAAAAATTTATCCATGTCACGCCGCATTTGACCATCATTTGCTGGACCCGGCGCGATTCGGAGCACATTTTGTATGTCCGCTGTTTTGCGTATTGTTCGCTGTCTGAACGGCATGGTGTACAAAGCGTATGCATTCTGCCCGGGCAGCAAACCTCCTTACTCGCCTAAATCAGGGGAAAAAATCTGCTCAGGGTTCTAGTTCTGGTCGCGCTATTGTGCGGCCCATGATACGACTCAGGCGCGAGTCCGGGCAGGAGCGGCCGGGACATGCGTTGGGGAACGGGGCTTCATGCTTAAGAGCCGATGGCTGGTATTGGCGGTGCTTTTCATCGCCCGCTTCGCCTTGGGATATCAGTTTCAGTCGGCCGGCTCGCTGGCCCCGTTGCTGATCCGGGATCTCGGTATCGACTACGCCCAAGTGGGTGTCTTGATCGGTGCCTTCCTGCTTCCCGGAGTCGCGATCTCGGTTCCTAGCGGCTTTCTCATCCGGCGGTTCGGCGACAAGAACATCGTCATTGCCGGGATGGTGCTGATGATCGTCGGCGGCGTGCTGATGGGCGTTGGCCGGATCTATGGCGTGCTCCTCGGCGGACGGCTGCTGAGCGGCACGGGCGGGGCGATCCTGACCGTGGTCATGCTCAAGATGATCATCGACTGGTTCGCCGAACGGGAACTCTTCTTGGGCATGGCGGTCTTCATCATCGGCTGGCCGATCGGCATCGCGGCCGCGCAGGCGAGCCAGAGCCGGCTGGCCGAATGGTATTCCTGGCAAACCGTGTTCAACGCAGCGGCCGCGCTTGTCGCCGTGGCGCTGGTGTTGATGCTGGCCTTCTACCGGCCGCCGCCCGGCGCGCGCGCCTCGGCGGATATTGCTCGGCGTCCCCTGACGCAATCGGAAATCCGGATGGCGTGCCTCGCCGGTGCCATCTGGATGTTCCTCAACGGCGCGTATCTCGTCATGCTCAGCTTCGGCCCCTCCGAACTGATCGAGCGCGGCGCGTCGATTCCGGACGCCGATACGATCGTGAGCGTCATGTCGTGGGTGTTCATCATCGCGATGCCGATGGGGGGCTACCTCGCCAATCGTTACGACGCGGCGGACGCGATCATGGTGGGCGGCCTCATCGCCGGCATCCTGCTGGGCGCGCACCTTCCGTTCTCGCCGGTCCCGACCCTGTCGTTCGCTCTGTTCGGCTTCGTTTCCGCGCTGGCGACACCGATCGTCGCTGCGCTGCCCGAACGCGTGCTGCCGGCGGAGATGCGCGGCCCGGGCTTCGGCATTTATTATCTGTGGTACTTCGGCGGCATGCCGGTCCTGATCCCCCTCGCCGGTTTTCTGCGCGACTCGACCGGATCGGCCACTGCCTCGCTCGAGTTCGCCGTGGCGATGCTCGTAGCCGGCGCGCTGCTGCTTGCGTTATTCAGGTCCGCGCAGGCACGCCAAGCCCGGCCGACGTGACGGCGGGTTCGTCTCGACAGCCGTTGCGAATCGGATTCTAGTGTCCCGATTCCGATGTTCGCCTGAGTTTGGCGCACGCTCCGAAGCGAACTTCGGAATCGAAGGACACTAGCAACTCTATGATTCTGGGCTAGTGCCGCTTTGAACCCGAAGTTCGCAATCGGACTCGCGGCAGTTGGGGTGCGAACTTCGGGGTTCGGGGCACTAATTTAGTGCGCGCCGCAGCGGGCGGACTGCGACGATGGCCGGCACCAAGGGACTGCGCGCGTTTCAAAACGCGAGGCTCAAGAAGCAGCAACGGAAAGCCTACGACCTCGACGAGGCGCGCAACCAGGCCCTGCGCCTGCACCAGGCCGGGCGCATCGCCGACGCGCAAGCGGTGTGCCGCGAGATCCTGCAACACGCCCCTCGTCATTTCGATGCGCTCCATCTCCTCGGCGTGATGGAATATCAGTGCGGGCGCTGCGAGGAGGCCGATCGTCTGCTCCGTCAGGCGCTCGCGGTTGAGCCGCGCGCTGCCGCCGCCTGCTCCAACCACGGCATCGTCCTGCACGAACTCAAGCGCTACGACGAGGCGCTGGCACGCTACGATCGCGCGATCGCGCTCAAGCCGGACTATGCGGAGGCGTTGAGCAATCGGGCGATGACGCTCACGGAACTCGAGCGCTTCCCCGAAGCGGTGGCGAGCTGCGACAAGTCGCTCGCGCTCAAGGCCGATTATCCGGAAGCGCACAGCAACCGCGGCAACGCGCTCTGTCACATGCGTCGCTTCGATGAGGCGCTCGCGAGTTGCGAGAAGGCAATCGCGTTGCGGCCCAACTATGCGGACGCACTGAGCAATCATGGCAATGCGCTTACCGAGCTGGGCCGGTTCGACGAGGCGCTGGCGAGTTACGACGCGGCACTCGCGCTCAAGCACGGGCTCGCGGCCGCTTGGGTCGGACGGGGCAACGTCTTTCTCAACCTCAACCGTTACGGCGAAGCATTTGCGGCTTTTCAGAAAGCGCTCGCGATCAGGCCGGATTCGCTCAAGGCCCTGGCCCAGCTCGCACATTATTACGAACGGCACGGGCGCATGGAGGAAGCGATCGCGTGCTACGACCGCGTGCTCGCGGTCAAGCCGGATTTCCCCGAAGTCATCTCCAACAAGGTATTTGCGCTCGATCTGGTGCCCGAAGCGGGGTTTTCCGAACATCAGGAAGCCCGCAGGGAATGGTGGCGGCGGGTCGGCGCGAAGATTGCGGCGAAGGCTGCGGCGCGCCACGACAACAACCGCGATCCGGCGCGCCGCCTCGTCGTCGGCTACGTGTCGTCGGATTTCCGCCGGCACTCCGCGGCCACGACCTTCTGGCCGGTGATCGAGAACCACGCCAAGGCGCAGTACGAGGTCGTTTGCTACTCGTGCTCGGTCGTCCGCGACGACGTGACGAAAGATTTTCAGCGCGCCGCCGACCGATGGGTGGATGCGGCGCAGCTCACCGACGACGAACTCGCCGCGCGCGTGCGCGCCGACAAAGTCGATATCCTGGTCGACCTCTCCGGCCACTCAGGCGGCAACCGGCTCGGCACCTTCGCCCGCAAGCCGGCTCCGGTGCAGGTGACCGCATGGGGTCACGGGACCGGTACCGGGCTTCCCACGATCGATTATCTGTTCTCCGATCCGGTGACGATCCCCGAAGCCGTGCGCCCCCTTTATGCGGAGAAGATCTACGACCTGCCGTGCGTGATCATGTCGGCGCTGCCGCCGATCGAGCTTGCGCGCGGCGGCCCGCCCGTCCTGGCGAACGGCTACGTGACGTTCGGCGTGTTCAACCGCATCACCAAAATCTCCGACCAAGCCGTTGCCATATGGGCGCGGGTTCTGCGTGAGGCCCCCGGCGCCAGGCTGCTGATGAAGGACGGCGCCTATGACGAAGCGCCGCTGCGCGACCTGCAGCGCCAGCGCTTCGCAGCACACGGCATCACGGAAGAACGCATCGACTTCCTCGGGTCGAGCCCCCGCGAGCAGCATCTCGCCGCGTTCGGCAAGATCGACATCGGCCTTGATCCGTTTCCGCAGAACGGCGGCGTGAGCACCTGGGAAGCCTTGCACATGGGCGTGCCCATCGTCGCCAAGCTCGGCAACACCGCGCCGAGCCGGCTCTCCGGGGCGATCCTGACCTCGATCGGAATGGAAGACTGGGTAGCGCCGACCATCGACCACTACGCGGCCTGCGCCGTGCGATTTGCCGGCGAGCCCGATCGCCTCGCGCAGTTGCGGCGTGAACTTCCGGCGCGGATCGCCGCCTGCCCGTCGGGCAATGGCGCTCTCTACACCCGAGCGGTCGAGCGCGCCTACCGGACCATGTGGGAGAATTATTGCCGCGAGCAGACCGAGGGCGCGCGTTAAAGCGCGATGACTTTTCTTCGAATCGTCGTCGCGCTTTAACTTATTGCTGGAGCATGATCTTTTCCGAAAACCGGTACCCACTTTTCGGGATCATGCTCTAAACCGATAGATTACGCCGGCGCCGGCGCCACCACCCGCCGTTGCGTCAGGTCGAGGAAGTGTTTCGACGTGCGGGAATTGTCGCCGAAAAAACGGAAGTCGATACTCAGCCGCGTCCGCCCCGAACGGTTCGGCATCGACTCGTGAACGGTCTCATTGCTCATCACGACCACGTCGCCGGGCGCCAAGGGCTGCAACTCCACCCGTTCGAACTTGGTGGTGTCGATTCCGGGAATCCAGCCGTCGGCCGCGCCCACGGACGCTCCCTTGAGCAAATCGCCTCGGCCCTGGGTTCGCGGATAAGCCGCCATGCCTCCGCACGCCCGATCGATATCGACCAGCGGCACCCAGACGACGCAGAACGTCTCGAGGTGTTTGTTGTAGGAAATGTCCTGATGCGCGGGCACGGCCGCCTCGATGTTTCCGGGCAGCACGAAGCGCGCCGTCGGCGGCATGTGCATGAACAGCCGCTTGGCCCCGAGGATATCGTACAGGAACGGATGTTCGGCGAGGTGCAGTGGAATGCGCCAAAGTTCCTCGCCGAGACGGACCGATAGCGGGAAATGGCCGCGCAGCACGTGACGATCCTCAGCCGGCATCTCCGCCCCGCGGGTCACGAGCAGCCGCTCGACCTGCCCGCCGCGCTCCGGCGCGTCGGGCGCGATGCCGTAGGTGGCGAGCAGATCCGAAACCTGATCGAGCGCGGCCGAGAGAAAATCGGCGGTCGGCCCGCACACCGACGACGGCAGGGCCTGCGTGATGATCACAAGGCCTTCGTCGGCGAAAATTTGCCTGACCCGCGCGGGGTCGCGCGCACCGGCACAAAGGGATGTCAGCGTCGCACTAGGCATATTTCTTCCTCAACCGACGCACGCCCTCGCGCCGGACGACCGGCGCGCCGCCACGGTTCCAGTCGACGTAGCGGAAATCCACGAAGGACCGGCCGGCGCGCCGGACGATTTTCTGCGCCACGGCGGCGGACATGGGAATAAACACGGTGGCGCCCGGGGGGACCTGGGCCAAATTTACGATCGGACGTCCCATCAAAGTGCGCCCCCAACGACTCTGGTCCTCGTCGGCAAAGAAATCGACGGCTTCGTCGAGTTCGCGGGCAAGCCAAGCGGCGGCGATCGACGAGCCCATGATGCCGAAGTGCGAAGCCTCTGCAACGGCCGCGCGAGCGGCATCGCGCACGCCGCGGAACAGGAGGAAATAATCACGGCACATGTCCGCCGCCGGCAGGTCATCTTCGTCCGGCACCCATCGACCAGACGACCGCTCCGCTGGCGCGCCGACAATGGCAATCAGCTCCTTCGGGATCGTGCGGGCGGTCAACTCCTTCACCTCTAAACCGGCCGCCGCGATGACGTTGACGAGGCTCTTGACGTCGAAGTGGGAGCAATGATCGGCGATCAGGAGGTCGATCGGATTTTGCCGGATGTTCGGCACGACGATCAGCAAGCGGCCGCCGGGGGCCAGGTTATGCAAGAGCGGCCGCAACAGCGCCGCCGGGTCCGGCACATGCTCAAGGACGTGGCACAGCGTGATCAGGTCGTAGCGCAGCGGATAGGCGATGTTCCGCCCGCCGTGGAATCCACGCACGCCGGGCAGGCCGAGGACCTCGTCCTTACAAACATCGGAAATATCCGCGCCGTAGAGCTCCCAGCCTGCGCGCAGCGGATGAAACGCCTTGAGCAGGTTGCCGTTGCCGCAGCCGACGTCGAGGAGCTTGCCGGCCGCCGGCAAGTCGATCAGGCGCAGCAGATATTTGAACAGAATTTCCGCGCGCGGGCCCGCCCCGAACGCCGTGTTGTGGAGGTGCGGCTCGCCGCCCGCAGCCTGGTGGTTAAGGTCGTAGCGCTCGTAGATGCCGTCCGCCAATCGCCGCCAATCGGGATCGACGATTTTTTGCAGCGTCAGGCAACCGGGGCACACGGCCCATGCGACCCGCGCGTTGACCGTCTGCACGTCGGAAGACACCAGGGCGATCGGCCGCGTCGGCGCGTGGACCGCCTCCAGTTCGCAAGAATTGCAGACGTGGCATTCCCCCATGACAAAAAAATAACTGATTCGGACTCAAGGATTCCTGAAAGCCAGGGAATCGAATCCAGAACGAAACAGAATCGAAAGCGGAACATTTCTATATTTGTGCGACGGGCGCCGTCACACCGGCCGACCGTCGGTCTAAATCAGGGCTTCACGAGATAGGCGCCGGGCACGTTGGTCCAGGCGAAGGTACGCAATTGCACGCCGGGCTTGTCGGCGAGAAACTCGTCGACCGCCGCCGTCTCTCCCGGCCAGTCGGGAATGGCGTATTCGTCGAACAGAATGACGCCGCCGCGGCTGACCCGGTCCCACAAGGTTTCCAGCGCAACCTTGGTCGGCCGGTAGAGGTCGCAGTCGAAGTGCACGAGCGACAAGCGGACGCCGGGATTGTCGCGCGCGAACGCCGGCACCGTTTGCTCCACGTCGCCGGACACCAGTTTGATACGCGGCTTGAACGGGATGAAGCGATCGGAATCGAATATGGAAATGGCGTCCTGTAACGCCTCGAGATAAGCGGACGAGTCGAACCCGCCGACCGTCTTGCCGGACTCCTGCGAGGGCGTGGCGTCCTGCGGCGAGAGCGCGGTAAAGCCGCGCCAATTGTCGAAGCCGTAGACGACCTTGGTGCGATCGCCCACGCAGTAGGCTTCCAGCAGATTCGCCCAGGTGAACAAGCCGAGGCCGCGATATACGCCGAGCTCGGCGATGTCGCCCGGAACCTCCAACGTCAGTTTGAACAGCTCCACGTGGGCGAGGAACCGCTTAAGTAGTTGCCGCCGCGCCAGCACCGGGAAATGCTTGACTGCGGTGAGCGGGTCGATGGCGAAACGGTCGCAATGGGCGGCAAGGCGGGCTTCGACGTCGTTATCGAGCGTCGATTTCTTGAACCCGTCGGCCTTGTCGAGCATCGGCGGGGCTCGTTCGATGATCGCGGGATGCGGCCGCAAGCCGCCAACCGGCACGGCCGTCAGCCTTATATGATTCTCCCGGTAAGAACTCGTGCCAGCAGACTTGCGCGGCCGCCAGCGCGGCCTCGGGAGATGGGTCGCGCTTTGCCCGCGCGCGCTCAGTCGTCCCGGTACACCCGCTCGCGGCGCTCGTGGCGCTCCTGCGCCTCGATCGACAGCGTCGCGATCGGGCGCGCTTCTAGGCGGCGGAGCGAAATCGGCTCGCCGGTCTCCTCGCAATAGCCGTAGGTGCCGTCCTCGAGGCGGGCGAGCGCCGCGTCGATCTTGGAGATCAGCTTGCGTTGGCGGTCGCGTGCGCGCAGCTCGATCGCCCGGTCGGTTTCCGAAGAGGCGCGGTCGGCAAGATCGGGGTGATTCTGGTTCTCGTCCTGCAGGTGCTGCAGCGTGTCGCGCGCCTCCCTGAGGATTTCCTCCCGCCAAACGAGCAGGCGCTGGCGGAAATAGTCCCGCTGGCGCTCGTTCATGAAGGGCTCTTTGTCCGACGGCCGGTAATTATTGTCTTTTCCCCGGGGCATGCACCGCGGCTCCATGCACTGAACTCTTGGACCGAACCTTGGGCCGAAAGCTTCGGCCGAATCTCCCTCTCGCGGCGGCGCTTATATAGGGCGAGCCGGCGGCGTACAACTGCGCGTGATAAAGGATCGGGCCGGCCGTAACGCGCTGGTTGCGATGCAAAAATGCACGCCGCCGATGCCGGCGCGGCGGCGTCAGCGGCTGCTTCCGTCGCGCGGCGGCATGCCGATTTTCGCAAGCTCCACGCTCACCCGCAGCTCGATTTCGGCCAGCACGGTATCAAGTTCCGGTTCGCCGGTGCGGTCGGAAAGCTCCGCCGCGACCGACTTGAGCGCGGCAAGCGTGCCGGTCTCCAAGGTGCCGGTGAGAAGCCCGAGCTTGAGCGCGTCGAGCGCATCGAGCGCAGTGCGCCCGCGCTTGACCGCGCGCCGGCGCCGCTCCAGCGGTTCTTCGAACCCCTGAAGCGCGAGCAGCGCGTCGATGCCGCCGATCAGGCGCGGCGCCCCGGCCGCGGTGGCCGCCCGCGGCGCCGTCTCGTTCCCAACGGTGAACGAGTCCGACGCCGCCCGGCGTACCGGTGTCGAGACCACCGCCGCGCCCGTCCCGTTTAGTCCGTAAACCCGCATGGCGTTGGTCCCGGGGCCCCGTCCCGAATCCCCGACGAACCCTCGCCGGCGTATGGTTAATGGCCGGTAAACGCCGGGCAGAATCTGCCGGCCCCGGCAATCGCTACCGCGCGGCGGGCGCCGGGGCCTTTGAAATAATCTACGAAATTCAACGGCTTGGCTTCGCGCCTTGAGCTGGCACGAACCTCGCATCGGTGGGGCTGCTGCATCAGTGCGGGCGCTGGGGAGCGCAAGCGCGGCAGCGGGGAGCAAGCGATGACCGGGACGCGCAAGCGCGCGGTAGCCGCGATCGTGGCGGCGTCGATCCTGGCGGCGGCCTGCCTGCCGGCGGGCGCGGCCTCGCGCATCAAAGACCTCGCCAACATCGAAGGCGTGCGCCAGAACCAGTTGATCGGCTACGGCCTCGTGGTCGGGCTCAACAAAACCGGCGACTTTCTCAACAACATCCCTTTCACCAAGCAGTCGCTGCAGGCGATGCTCGAGCGCCTCGGCGTCAACATCCGCGGGCTCACCGTCAATACCGGCAACGTCGCGGCCGTGATGGTGACGGCCAACCTGCCGGCCTTCGGGACCCAGGGGACCCCGATCGACGTCACCGTGTCGGCGCTGGGCGATGCCAAGAGCCTGCAGGGCGGGACCCTGTTGGTGACGCCGTTGCTCGGCGCCGACGGCAACGTCTACGCGGTCGCCCAAGGCGCGGTCGCCATCGCTGGTTTCCAATTCGAGGGCGACGCGGCGAAAATCGTGCGCGGGGTGCCGACCGTGGGGCGCATCTCCAACGGCGCCATCATCGAGCGCGAGATCGAGTTCGCGCTCAACCGGCTGGCCAACGTGCGGCTCGCGCTGCGCAACCCCGACCTTACCACGGCAACGCGCATCGCCGCCGCCGTCAACGACTTCATCGGCGCGCCCACCGCCGAACCGCTCGACCCGGCGACGGTGCAGATCACTGTCCCTGCGCCCTACAAAGGCAACGTGGTGCAGTTGCTCACGGAGGTCGAGCAGCTGCAGATCGAACCCGACCTCGGCGCCAAGATCGTCATCGACGAGCGCTCCGGCGTCATCGTCATGGGCCGCGACGTGCGCGTGTCCACGGTCGCCGTCGCGCAGGGCAACCTCACGGTTACCATCAGCGAGAGCCCGCAGGTAAGCCAGCCCGCGCCGTTCTCGCGCGGCCGGACCCGCGTGGTGCCGCGCACGCGCATCGGCGTGCAGGAAGACGGGCGCCATCTCGCCCTGGTGCGCGAAGGGGTGTCGCTGCAGCAGCTGGTCGATGGGCTGAACGCGCTCGGCATCGGCCCGCGCGACATGATCGCCATCCTGCAGGCGATCAAGGCCGCCGGCGCCATCCAGGCCAACATCGAGATGATGTGAACATGACGTCTCCTGCCGCCGCCCTCGTTGCCCAGACGGTCGCACGCAACGGCGATCCGACCGCGGTGCTGCGCGGCGCGGCGGCGTCGGGCAACGCGCGCGCCAAAAGCGCGGCCCAGGACTTCGAGGCGGTGTTCCTCAATCAGATGTTCCAACACATGTTCACGGGCATCGACGGCGAAGGCCCGTTCGGCGGCGGCGTCGGCGTGAGCGTCTGGCGCTCGTTCCTGACCGAGCAATACGCCAAGTCGTTTGCCAAGGCGGGCGGCATCGGCCTTGCCGATTACGTCTACCGCTCGCTCATCGCTCACCAGGAGGCGAACGCCGCGCCCGCCGCGCACTGATCGGGATTTGTCATGCCCCCTGCCCCCGCCGCCACGCCTCCCGCCCCCGCGCCGATCGCCAGTGCCGCCGAGGCCGCGCGGGTGCTTTCGCGTCTTGCCGAGGTGATGACGGCACTGCTCCAGGTGTTGGAGGAAGAAACCCAGCTGGTGCGCGCAGGCCGCATCAGCGAGATCGCCCGCATCGAGCCGAAGAAGTCGGAGCTGGCGCGCCGCTACGTCGCCGACGCGGTCGCGGTGCGGACGAACGCACAATTCATGGCACGCGAAACGCCGCGCGAGTTCGAGGACCTGCGGCGCCGGCATGACCAGTTCCGGGCGGTGCTGCAGATCAACCTCGCGGTGCTCGCCACCGCGCATGCCGTCTCGGAGGGGATCATCCGGGGGGCCGCCGGCGAACTCGCCCGCAAGGCCTCACCGCAGACTTATGGTCTGACCGGCCGCGCCAGCGCGCCGGCAACGAAGGCCTGCCCGCCGGTGGCAGTGAGCCGCCGGCTGTGAGGCCGGCCTCCTCGCGGGCTGCCGGACAGCTTCTCAGGGTTCCGCCAGGGCGGACGAGGTCCGGGCCGACCGCGCGAGATCGGCGAGCGCCGGGCCGGCGATGACGTAATTCGCGCAGGCGACCTGCTGAAATCCGACCCGGTCGTAGAGCCGGCGTGCGGGATTCTCCTCGCGCACGGTGAGTTCGACGAGCGGCGCGCGGCGTTCGAGTGCGAGCGCGGCAACGCATCCGAGCAGCGCGGCGCCGATCCCGTGTCCGCGCCAGTCAGGCTCCACATAAATATCCTGGATATAGAGCGTGCATCCCGCCCAGCTGGTGTAATAGCGCTCGCTCGCGGTGATCATGCCGACCATCGTGCCGGCATGCTCGGCCACGAAGGCGGTGAACCGCGCCTGCGCGCCGAAGCCGTCGCGCAGCCAGTCGTGCGCGGTCGCGCGCAGCACGAACTCGGCGTTCTCGACAACCGCCAGGTGGCGCTTCAAGTGCAGCAGCGCCGGCACGTCGGCCGGAGTTGCGGGTCGCACGCAGTATGCGGTTTCCTGCACTGGCGCCTCCTCCCACGGGATCGCTCAAACAGTTAAGGGAATTGGTCAACGGAAGGTTAAAGCCACCGAGCGCGCGGCCAATTTGCTGCGCCACGCCGCCACATAGGCCGGCATCTCACGGAAACTTATGGTTAACGAATTCATGGAACTTTGCGGCGAATGGTTGAGCAAACACACGCTTGCAGCCTCGATCCTGCCGAGTGGTCCGATGTGCGCGCCCACGGCCACCGCATGCTCGACGATATGTTCGATTATCTCGAGCACATCCGGGCCCGCCCGGTGTGGCAGCCGATCCCTGAGGACGTGCGCGCACGCTTCCTGGCCGCGGTGCCGCATGGGCCCGGTGACCTCGCCGCGGTGCACGAAGAGTTCATGCGTAGCGTCCTCCCCTTCGCGGCCGGCAACGCCCATCCGGGCTTCATGGGTTGGGTGCACGGCGGCGGCAATGTGGCGGGCATGCTGGCCGAAATGCTCGCCGCCGGGCTCAACGCCAATCTCGGTGGCCGAGACCATGCGCCGATCGAGGTCGAGCGCCAGATCGTGCGGTGGACGGCGCAATTGTTTGGATTCCCGGAGAGCGCCACCGGGCTGTTCGTCACCGGTACCTCCATGGCGAACATGCTGGGCGTGCTCATCGCTCGTGCGGATGCGTTCGGCCTGGACGTGCGCCGGAAGGGAGTCGCGGCCTATCGCAAAAGGCCCGTGGCTTACACGTCGGCGGCCGCGCACGGCTGCATTGCCCAGGCAATGGATCTCTGCGGGCTCGGCTGCGACGCACTGCGCCTGATACCGACCAACGCGCGCCACCAAATAAATCCTGACGCGTTGGCGAGCACGATTGCCGCCGATCGCGCGGCGGGCCTCACGCCGTTTCTCGTGGTCGGCACCGCCGGCACGGTCGACGTCGGCGCCATCGACGATCTCGCGGCGCTGGCCGACATCGCCCAGCGCGAGGCGCTGTGGTTCCACGTCGACGGAGCGTTCGGCGCGCTCGCGATTCTGGCGTCGGACCTTGCGCCGCGGCTTGCCGGGATCGAGCGCGCGGATTCACTCGCGCTCGACTTCCACAAATGGGGGCAAGTGCCTTACGACGCTGGCTTTATCGTCGTGCGCGACGGCGCGCTTCATCGGGGCACGTTTGCCGGACACGCCGCCTACCTGCGGCGCGAGACGCGTGGGCTCGCGGGCGGCTCGCCGTGGCTGTGCGACTTCGGCCCGGACCTGTCGCGCGGTTTCCGCGCGCTCAAGACGTGGTTCACCCTGAAGGTCTACGGCATCGACGCGCTGGGCGCCGTGATCTCGCGCACTTGCGCGCTCGCACGCCACCTCGAGCGCCGGATTCTCGCGACGCCGCAGCTTGAGCTGCTCGCCCCGGTGCAGCTCAATATCGTCTGCTTCCGCTATCGCGGCCCCGATCCCGACGCGCTTAACGCTCGCGTCGTCGCCGATCTCCACGAATCCGGCATCAGCGCCCCCTCGACCACCCTGATCGGCGGCCGGCTCGCCATCCGCGCCGCGATCGTCAACCATCGCACGGAGGAGCGCGACGTCGATGCACTCCTTGAGGCGGTGCTGGCCTTTGGCGCGGCGGCCGCCGCGGACCTTGCCGCGTGAGTTTCTCATGAGCCTCGCGAGCCAAACCCCTGAATTTGCAGCACACGCACCGCCGGAGCCGATCGGCCTCGCGCGACTCGCAAAGCTGGCCTTCGACGGTCATGACCTTGCTCCATTGGCTGATGAATTGAGCGCCCGGGCACTTTCAGATCCGCCCGACCCGGCGGCCCTCATGGATCTCTCGACGGTCGCCCAACTCGCGGGCCGCCCCGACGACCGGCTGGCGCTGCAAAGGGGCGCGCTCTCGTTGCAATGCCTCTATCGTCAGCCCGCCACCGGCACGAACGCACTCCGGCTCCTCGCCTTCATGGCGCCCGGCGATTTTCTCGCCAACACGCCGCTCGAGTTCATGCTGCAGGACGCGAATGTCACTCTCGACATGCTGTACGTCGTGCCGGGCTCACCATTGCCGTGCGCGCTGCCCGAGCATGACGTGGCGATCGTCGCGGCAACCGAGCTGGCGCAAAATCGCGCCGTGCTCGATCAGGTCGCCGCGCTTATTCCGACTTGGCCGCGCCCCGTCGTGAACGCGCCCGAGCGCATCGCTCGCCTCACCCGCGACGGCGCCTCCTCCCTGCTCCGCTCGGTGCCGGGCGTCGTATTTCCGATCAATGCGCGGATCGGGCGCGCGCGCCTCGCCGCGCTCGGCGAGGGCGAAACAAACATCGGCGACATTCTCGACTTCCGTTTCCCCATGATTGCCAGGCCGGTCGATGCTCACGCCGGCAACGGCCTGGCATTGCTCGCCGACGCCGCAGCAGTCGCTGATTATCTCTGCCGGCAGCCGGAGACCACGTTCTTTGTTGCGCCCTTCGTCGACTACCGCGGCGCGGACGGGCTCTATCGCAAGTATCGCGTCGCGTTCATCGCCGGGCGTCCTTATGCCTGTCACATGGCGATTTCGCGCCACTGGATGATCCATTATCTCAACGCCGGCATGTTGGAGAGCGCGGAGAAGCGCGCCGAGGAAGCGCGGTTCATGGCCGGCTTCGACGGCGACTTCGCGCTGCGCCACCAAGGCGCGCTCGCCGGCATCGCCGAGCGCATCGGCCTCGACTACGTCACCATGGATTGCGCCGAGACGCAGGACGGCCGCTTGCTGGTGTTCGAAGTCGGCAACGGCATGATCGTCCACGCGATGGATCCGCCGGCGCTGTTTCCCTACAAGGCGCCGCAGATGCGCAAGGTGTTCGGCGCGTTCGAAGCCATGCTGCGCGCCGCCGCGACCCACGGCGCCGCGGCCGCGGCCTGAAATTTAGAAAAAATTAACCATAACGGTCCGAAGGTTCGGCCCTCTTTTTCGGGGGACGAACCATGGGCAACACGGCCGCGAAGCTCATTCTCGGCGATCCCGTCCCCTGGTTTTCTGCGCGCACGCTCACCGGCGCCCCGTTCGACCTGCACGTCGCGGCCGGCCGCTGGATCGTGCTGAGCTTCCTCGGATCGCCGGCTGATCCGCGCGCGCACCACGAACTCGGCGAACTGCTCAACGAGGCCCGCCGCTTCGAGGAAGACAGGCTCGTCTTCCATGGCGTGTTCAGCGCGCCGCCGGGCGATCCGGGACCTTACGTGAACTGTTCCCATGGCGCGCTCTCGTTTCTGGTCGACTGCGACGGCGCGATCAGCCGGGCCTATGGCGCGGCCGCGATGCCTCGGACCGTCATCCTCGACCCCATGCTGCGCGCGGTTGCCGACGTTCCCTGGGACGAACCCGCCGGCCACGCGGAAACCGTGCGCCGCGTCGTGCAGAGCCTGCCGGCGGTGGACGAAGCCGCTGGCACGCCGATGTCGGCGCCGGTGCTCATCGTGCCGCGCGTGTTCGATTTTGCCCTGTGTGATTTCCTGATCAAATTCTACGAAGAGGTCGGCGGCCAGGACTCCGGGTTCATGGTCGACATCGCGGGCAAGACCACGACCGTCGTCGACTATCGGCTCAAGCGCCGCACCGACGTTCCCGTCGCCCTGCCCGAGGTGCGCGACCTCGTGCGCAGCCAGATCGTGCGCCGCCTGCTTCCCGCGATCGAACGCTACTTCCAGTTCCAGGCGACGCGGATGGATCGCTACATCGTCGCCTGTTACGATAGCGCCGACGGCGGCCATTTCCATCGCCACCGCGACAACGTAAACGCGGGCGCCGAGCACCGGCGCTTTGCCGTCTCGATCAATCTCAACGGCAATTTCGACGGCTGCGATCTCATGTTCCCGGAGTTCGGCCGCAAGACCTACCGCCCACCGAGCGGCGGCGCCGTCGTCTTTTCCTGCGGCGCGCTCCACCAGGTCACGCCGGTGACGCGCGGCCGGCGCTACGCCTTCCTCGCCTTTCTCTATGGCGAAGCGGACGCGGCACGGCGCCTTGGCAACAATCAGCGCATGCACGAAAGCGAAATGCTGTACACGGCGGAACGGGACCTCCTGTTTCCCGACCGCGCGGCCTAGCACTCGTGACCGGCTGGCTGCCGCGGCTCAATCAGGAAGCGAGGCTGCGGCAAGCGACCGACCGCCTCGGGCGGAACCCGGACGACGTCGCGCTGCGGTTCGAACGGGCGAGCTTGCTCCGGGCGCTCGGTGCGTTCGAAGCGGCCAAGCAGGAATACCTCGACGTTGCGAGGCGGATGCCGGGCCACCTCGGCGCGTTGAACGACCTCGGCACGATGCTGTGCGAGGCCGGCTTTCTCAGCGCCGCGCGCGTCGCGTATGCGGAAGCCATTCGCCATCATCCGGATGATCCCGTCGCGCGCGTCAATCTCGCGAATCTGCTGCTCGCCGCCGGCGATCCGGCCGCGGCGCGCGCGCATTACGAGACGGCGCTCGGGGTCGATCCGGATCATGCTCATGCCCATCGTGGCATGGCTCATCTGCTGGCACAGACCGGCGATCACGTTGGCGCCGACCGGCACCGAGATCAGGCCTTCCGCGGACGTTTCATGACAACCATGCCGTACCGGGGCGCGCAGGAGCCGCTCCCGATCCTGCTGCTGGTCTCGGCATTGGACGGGAACATTCCGACCCGCCAGTTCCTCGACGAGAGCGTTTTTCTCACCTCGGTGCTGATCGCGGAGTATTATGAGACGAATTGTTTGCTGCCGCCACACCGGTTGATCTTCAACAGTGTCGGCGATGCCGATCTGTGCGGCGAAGCTCTGCGGATGGCGGCAGCGCTTGCGGAGCGAAGCTCGCTGCCGGTCATCAACCACCCGGCGACGGTGCGCGCGACCGGACGGCTCGCCAACGCCGAGCGGCTCGGCCGGCTGCCCGACGTGATCGCGCCGCGCGTGGTGAGCCTGCCGCGCCCTGCCCTGCTCGCGCCAGACGCGGCAAGCCTGCTCGCGCGCCGCGGTCTGACCTTCCCGTTGCTCGTGCGCTCGCCCGGATTCCATACAGGGCGGCACTTCGTGCGCGTGGATACAGCCGCCGACCTTCCCGCCGCGGTCGGCCCGCTTCCCGGCGACGATCTGTGGGCCATGCAATTCATCGATACGCGCGGACGCGACGGCAAAACACGCAAGTACCGGGTCATGATCGTCGACGGCACGCTCTACCCGCTTCACCTTGCGGTGTCGGATCATTGGAAAGTTCATTATTTCACGGCCGACATGGCCGATAATGCGCAGCATCGCGCGGAAGACGCGGCGTTCCTCAACGACATGGCGGGCGTTCTGGGCCAACGCGCCATGCGCGGCCTCACCCGGATACGCGATGCGCTCGGACTTGATTATGCCGGCGTCGATTTCGCGCTCGGCCCGGCGGGCGAGGTCGTCCTGTTCGAGGCGAACGCCACCATGACCGTCAATCCGCCACCGTCGGAGACGAAATGGGAGTATCGCCGTGCTCCGGTCGAGCGGATCTTTGCTGCGGTGCGCGCGATGCTGCTCGCGCGCGGGGCGAGCAAATTCGCGGCCGTCGCCGCTTAAGGATTCGTTTACCCTGTTTGTTTACCGAGGTTAGCGGCCGTTAACGATTTGAGCGGCGGCACTTCCCCGCGCGGAGCTTCCCATGACCGATCGCGTCCGATTGGCGATAGCGACGCCCTGTTTTGGCGGGCAGGTGTCGAGCATCTACGCCGCGTCGATCTTCAAGCTGCAGCGGGCGCTGCGGGCGGTCCCCGAGATCGAGCTGGTGGTGCATCTGCGCGACGGCGACGCCCTCATCACCCGCGCCCGCGCGGACCTCGTCGCCCTGTTCCTCGACGATCCCGGGGCGACGCACCTCTTGTTCGTCGACGCCGACATCGGCTTCGCGCCCGACCAGGTCATGCGGCTCATCGCCTGCGGAGCCGACATGGCGGCGGGGGCCTATCCGATCAAACGGGTGAACTGGGACAAGGCGCGCAAGGTCATTGAAAGCCGCAGGCCGAATATCGCTTCGGCGGTGCTCGACTACGTCCTCGAGGTGGAGGATCCCGAGCGCATTACGGTCGTCAACGGCTTTACCCGCGTCCGCTACGCCGGAACCGGTTTCCTCATGATCCGACGTGCCGTGCTTGAGCGGATGTGCCGCCACTACGCTTCGCTGCAGTTTCGCCGCGAGCACTCGATCGCGGATCCGCTCGCCGGCAGTTCCCATCGTTTCGCCTTGTTCGAATGCATGATCGATCAGGCGACCGGCATCTATCTGAGCGAGGACTTCAGCTTCTGCAAACGCTGGACCGACATGGGCGGAGAAATCTGGGCCGACCTTGAGAGCCGCCTCGACCACGTCGGCCCCGCGACCTTCCACGGCGACCTGGCAACCCAGTTCGACGCCGCAACGCAGGTCAACGACGCGGCGTGAACGCGCCCGACGCGATCGAAGGCCGGTGCCGTTAACGCGCCGTTCACCCTAACGGCCGTTAACCATACTTTTTCAGCCTTAATTACTGCCGATCTCCCACTTTGACGCACCCGATCTGAAGCGATCGGAACAACATTTGTTAACCAGAAAGGTGCGGAAATGTCCGATATCGTCCTTTCGTCCGGCATCCGGGCGAACCTCCTGTCGCTGCAGAACACTGCGAGCGACATCGCAACGACGCAGCAGCGCCTGTCGACCGGTCTGAAGGTCAATTCGGCGCTCGACAACCCGACCAGCTACTTCACGGCCTCCTCGCTCAACGCGGCAGCCGGCAACCTCGGCAACCTGCTGGACGCGGTGTCGAACGCGATCCAGACGGTGCAAGCCGCCAACAACGGCATCACCTCGATCACCAAGCTCGTGCAGAGCGCCCAGGCGATCGTGCAGCAGGCGCAGCAGAGCGCGGCGTCGACCGCCGTCGACACCGGCACCGTCTCCGGCCTGACCGCCAGCTCATCGTTTGCCGTTACCAGCGGCACGACCATCACGATCAGCGACGGCACCACCACCGCGACGATCACCTCGACCGGCAACGTCACGGTCCAGCAGATCATCACCGCGGTGAACGGCCAAGCCGGCCTCGCCGTGAACGCCGAGTTGTCGGCCAACGGCAGCCTGCAGCTCGAGGCGACCGGTGCCAACGCAATCACCGTGGGCGGCACGGCAGTCGCAGCAGATTTGGCGAAATTCGGCCTCGCCGCGGGCACCACGGCTGCCGGCACTGTCAATACCACCCGCACCTCGTTGGCTACCCAGTACAACCAGGTGCTCGCGCAAATCGACCAGCTCTCATCCGACTCCGGCTTCAACGGCGTGAATCTGCTGGCCGGCCAGAGCCTGCAGGTCGTCTTCAACGTCAGCCGCACGTCGTCGCTGGCGCTCTCCGGTGCCACGTTCAATTCCGCCGGGCTTGGCCTTTCGCAGGCTGCGAACAACTTCCAGACCAACACCTCGCTCGCCAACGCGTCGAGCCAGCTGACTGCCTCGCTGAGCACCCTGCAGAACCAGGCGGCCTCGTTCGGTACCAACCTGTCGGTGATCCAGATCCGGCAGAGCTTCACCTCGGCCACCATCAACACGCTGCAGACCGGCGCCAGCAACCTGACGCTCGCGGATACCAATCAGGAAGGCGCCAACCTGCTCGCGCTGCAGACCCGGCAGTCGCTCGCCGAAACCGCGCTCTCCCTCGCCGCCCAGTCCCAGAACAGCGTTCTGCGCCTGTTCGGCTGATCGGCCCGAAGCAACCTGTTTCGACGGCGGGGCCTCGGCCCCGCCGTTTATTTTTTGGAAAGGATTTATATTTCAGCGCGTTAACCGCGCATTAGGGTTAATGCTTCATATTCGCCACAACCGCTCAGAGGAGCGGCACGTTGACCCTACCGTGGAGTGAGCCATGAGTGGCGATATCGTCCTTTCGTCCGGCATCCGGGCGAACCTCTTGTCGCTGCAGAACACCGCGAACCTGATCGGCCAGACGCAGCAAAGGCTGTCGACCGGGTTGAAGGTGAACTCGGCGCTCGACAACCCGATCGACTATTTCACGGCCTCTTCGCTCAACGCGTCTGCCAATAACCTTGGCAACCTGCTCGACGCCGTGTCCAACGCGGTGCAAACCGTCCAGGCCGCCAATAACGGCATCACCTCGATCACCAAGCTGGTGCAGAGCGCCGAGGCCCTGGTACAGCAGGCTCAGCAAAGCGCGGCCACCTCCGCAATCGACAGCGGCACGGTCGCCGGCCTGACCGGCAGCACGTCGTTCGCGGTGACCAGCGGCACGACCATCACGATCAGCGACGGCACCAGCACGGCGACGATCACCTCGACCGGCAACGTCACGGTCCAGCAGATCATCAACGCGGTGAACACCGCGGCCGGCCTCAACGTGAACGCCGAGTTGTCGGCCAACGGCAACCTGCAGCTCGAGGCCACGGGCGCCAACGCGATCACCGTGGGCGGCACGGCAGTCGCAGCAGATTTGGCGAAATTCGGCCTCACCAGCGGGACCACCGCCGCCGGCACCGTGAATACGACCCGTTCTTCCCTCGCTACCCAGTACAATCAGCTGCTCTCGCAGATCGACCAGCTCGCCACCGACTCCGGGTTCAACGGCGTGAACCTGCTCGCCGGCCAGAGCCTGCAGGTCGTGTTCAACGTCAGCCGCACCTCCTCGGAGGTGCTCCAGGGCGTCACCTTCAACTCCGCCGGTCTGGGGATTTCACAGGCTTCCGCCAACTTCCAGACCAATACCTCGCTCGCCAACGCGGCAAACCAATTGACCGCGTCACTGACCACCCTGCAGAACCAGGCGGCTTCGTTCGGCACCAACCTTTCGGTGATCCAGATCCGGCAGAGCTTCACCTCGGCGACCATCAACACGCTCCAGACCGGCGCCGACAACCTCACGCTCGCCGACAGCAATGAGGAAGGCGCCAACCTGCTCGCGCTGCAGACGCGGCAATCCCTCGCCGAGACGGCGCTCTCGCTCGCCGCCCAGTCCCAGAACAGCGTGCTGCGGCTCTTCGGCTGACGCTCCGCGCATCGTCGAAATGGAAAGAGCGGAGCCTCGGCTCCGCTCTTTTTTTACCCGATGCTAACGGGGTTGCGGAACGATCGGCCCAGTGTCCCGATTTCGAAGTTCGCCAGAGCATGCCGCATACTCCGATGCGAACTTCGGAATCGAAGGACACTAGCAACTCTATGGTTCTAGTGCCGCTTTGAACCCGAAGTTCGCAATCGGACTCGCGGCAATTGTGGTGCGAACTTCGGGTTCGCGGCACTAGTGCGGGAGCGGACATGGCCCTCAAGATCGAGCTCAAGCCCGGCGAACGCGTCATCCTCGGGGAATGCGTGGTCACCAACGCCGACCAGCGCACGCGGCTGTTGGTCGAGGGTCACGCGCCGATCCTGCGGGAAAAGGACATCATGACGCCGGAGCGCGCGGACACGCCCGCCAAGCGCGTCTATCTCGCGGTCCAATTGATGTACACCGCGAAAAACCCGCAAGCCCACCACGAACTCTATTTCAGCCTGGTGCGCGACATCGTCCAGGCGGCGCCGAGCATGTGGCCGCACATCGAAAATATCAATAATCAAATCTTAATGGGTCAAATGTACAAAGCCCTTAAGGATGCCAAGAAGTTAATCAGTTACGAGCGGGGACTTCTCGACCATGCAGCAGGGTGCCCAGACGTACGGCAAGGTCGCCAATCAAACGGCAAACCAGCGTGAGCTGGAAGCAAACCTGCTGCTCAGAGCGGCATCGCGCCTGCAGGCCGTGCACGACGGTTGGGACCGCAGGCAGGGCGAACTAGGCGACGCACTGCTCTATAACCGCCGTCTATGGACGATCTTCATGGCCGCGGTCGCGCGCGACGACAACCCGCTGCCCCCGCCGGTCCGGCAGAATGTCGCCAACCTCGGCCTGTTCGTGTTTCGCCACACGCTCTCGCTGATCGCCGATCCGCGACCGGAATACCTGGGCTGCCTCGTCAACATCAACCGGCAGCTCGCCGCCGGATTGCAAGGACGCGTGTGACGCGCGCCGCCGCGCGGCGCTGCCGCGACCCGATCAACTTCACGACATGAAATTCACCAGGCTGAGCTGCGACAGCATCCCGGTGACCTCCATCGACGCCTGCAGATTCGTTTGCAACGTCAGAAGTTGAGCGCCGACCTGGTCGCTCGACACGCCCTCGATCTGCTGCAGCATGTCGGTGAGCGTATTCTGCGTCTGCTGATTGACGCTCTGGGCGTTATTGATCGTGGTCTGGGCGTTGGCAAAATCGGCCTGGATGCCCGTGAGCGACTGAGTGCCCGATTGGCCGCTGAGGTTGGCGGAAATGCGCTGGGTGAGTGCTGCATAGCTCGCCGCAGCATTGGGATCGCTCGGCGAGTAGCTGGTGGCGGCAAGCACGGCAATGTTGGCGACGACATTGCTCAGCGCCGGCTCGTTGGCGCGCAGCCCATAGGCCACGGCGGTCGAAGGTCCGACCTGGGCAAGCGCGGTGGAGCGCGCGGGCGTGCTGGCGGAATCTCCCGTGTACCACATCACGGTGTTGGCCGAGGTGCCGTTCACCAGCGCGGTGGCGCTATCGAACGGCGGACCGGCGACCCGTTGCGGCGGATTGGAGTTGAAAAAATTATTCGCTGCCGCGAGCGCCGAGGCGGCGGGCAGCGCGGTCTGCGCCAAGTTGCCGACCGCGGTCTTCAATGCGCCCTGCAGGTTGGCCGCCGTTTGGACCGGCGTGGTGCCGATGGTGAACTGGTTCGCGCCGGGCGGAGACGCGGTGGTCGCCTGAAGGCTGATCGTCTGGCTTGAGCCGTCCGGCAGCGTCAGGCTGAACTGGATGGTGTCCCCGTTGTTCGGGTTGGACCCGAGCGTGACCGACATTCCGGGCGGTTCGCCGCTGCTGCCGGTCACCGTCGCGCCAGTCAAATTCGAGGTGATGCCGGCGAGTTTGAAGCCGAACGGCGAGCCCGCCACGTCATTACTGATCGAGACCGTGGCGCCGGATGCCGCCGGGATGTTCAGGCGGCCGAGACCGTTCGTTCCCTCGTCGGCCTGGGCGCGCTCGGCGATGACCTGCTCGAGACCGGCCTGCGCGCCGTTGCCGTTGAGAATGGCATCGGTCGACGCGACTGCCGGCTGGTTCACGGCGGTCCCGGAAAACAAATAATTACCACCCGCCTGTGAATTGAGCGCCGACAGAACAGCATCGAGCTGGGACACTGCGCCGCTTTGGGCGGTCGTCTGCCCGTTGCTGTCCAGCGTAAAAGGCGCGGAGCCGGTGACCGCTTGCAGTACCGCATCGTTGAGCGAGCTGATTTCCGTCAGGGCGTTCTGGGCAAGGCCGATATTGGTCCCGGCAAGCGAAATGGCGTTGCCATAGCCGGTCAGCGCCGAAAGCTGGGCATCGAGCCCGACGGTGAGGCCTGCCTGCGAACCCAACCCGGCGTAATCCTGCGATTTCTGCCCCGTACCCAACTGGGTCGTAAGCTGGTCGACCTGGTTCTGCAGGTTGACGAGCGCCTGCGTGTTCTGCGCCACCAGCGCGCTGCCCGTGCCGATACCGGAGATCGCCATTTAGGTCCCCACCTGCAGCAGGGTGGCCATCATCTGCTGGATCGTCGTCATCACGCGCGCGTTTGCGCCATAGGTGTTCTGCAACGTGATCAGGTTCGACATTTCCTGATCGATGTTGACCCCGGACGCGCTGCTCAACCGCTGTTGCAGCGCGCTGACAACGATGTCCTGGCCCTGCTGGAGGTTGGCCGCCGCGCTTGCCGCCTGCGCCTGCTGGCTCACGACCTGGCTCAAGTAATCGGCGAGCGTGCCGGTGAAGGGCGTCGATTGGCTGCCGCCGCCGCCGGGCGCGAACGCAAGCTGCGCGTTGTTGAGCTGATCAAAGATGAAGTTCGGCCGGGTCGGATCACCCGCCGCCGTGGGCGGCGACGTCTGGTAGACGATCAGGCTCGACGGGTTGGCCGCGACCGCGGGATTGACCGCGATGCGCGCGGCAAGCCCCGTATCCTGCGAGCCGGAACCGGTGATGGCGCCGGTGATCAGCGCTGTGCCGTCGAGGAACAGCGGCAATTGCGGACTGCCGCTCGTCAGGCTTGTGACGGTCGCGGTCGCCGCCATGGAATTGACGGTCGTGCCGGCGCCTGCGTTGAGCACCTGCAGCATCGTTCCCGAGGGATTGGAGAACTGGAGATTGGCGCCGAGGGCCGCGTTGAGCTGCGAGACGACCGAGGCCATTCCGCCGGTGAAATTGACCCCGATCACCCGGTCGTTCGGAGCGGATGGATTGTTGGGCAACGGCAGCGCCGCGGGATCGTCCACCCGCACGATGGTGACCGTGTGCTGGACGTTGGCGGCGTCCGTATAAGTGATCTCGGCCGAGTTACCCGGCAGCAGGTTGCCGACGTCCACGCTGAAGCCCGCCTGGGTACCGGCGGTCACCGGCGTGCCGTCGGTGGTCTGGTTCGAGACCGCCTGCGCCATTTGTGACGCGAAGGCGTCGAGCTGACTCTGCGCCTGCGGCAGGGTCTGATCGCGCATTTGCAGGTAGGCGGCGATCTGGCCCGACTGGATCGATTTATTGGCGATCAGATCGGTGGTATCGCCGCCCGGCGACGTGAGCGTGATCGTGCCGACGCCGTCCTTGCTGGGGTCGGCGCTCCACGTCTGAGTGGGCGAGAGCGCCCCGCGCGCATCGAAGCTCAGCGTGCCGGCCTGCGCTCCTACCAGTTGCGTGCCCGAGCCGGTAAAGACCGCAACCTGATTATTACCGGCCTGCACCACCTTGATGTTCATCAGCTGCGAGAGCTGGGTTATCGCCTGATCGCGCTGATCCTCGAGGGTTGCGGTCGCAGAATCCGTCGCGGTGCTCCCGGCGAGTTGCTGGTTGATTTGGGCGATCTGCTGCATCGCCGCGTTCGCCTGCTGCACGTCGGAAGCGATGCCCTGCTCGGCCTGAGTGCGCAGCCCCTGGATGTTCGCGGACATGCTGTTGAGGCTTTGCGCGAACTGCTGGGCGGCGCTCAGCGCCCCGCTTTGCGCCGTGGGCGAACTCGGGCTCGTCGCCAGCGTCTGCATGGCCGCCGTGAACGCGTTGAAGGTCTTGTCGAAGGCGGCGGATGACCCCGGCGCGCCATAAACCTGCTGAAGCTGCCCATAGAGCTGCGCCGCGGCATCCGCGTAGGAGCCGCCGGACGTCTCCGTCCACAGCTGGTTCTGCACCAGCGTATCGAGGGTGCGGTTCACGCCGGCGACGTCGATCCCGACGCCGGCGCTTCCGGCCGACGTTTCGACCAGGTTCGGCGTTTCGGCAACGTAGCCGGGCGTGCTGGCGTTGGCGACGTTGCCGGCGGTGACGGTGAGGCCCGCCTGCGCGGCGTTAAGCCCGGACATGGCGGTCGAGAGCGCTTGGATCAGGCTCATGGCAGCCCCCCGCCGGGCCCGCTACCCGCTTGCCGGGTATCCGCCCTGCGTCACTGGATGACGGTGAGCAGGCTCTGGATCATCTGGTCGGCCGTGGTCATTACGCGCGCATTGGCCGAATAGGCCTGCTGCGCCACGATCAGCTGGCTGAATTGGGTCGCGATATCGACGTTCGAGCCTTCGAGCGAGCTACCGACCACTTTGCCGGACGCCGAGAGAATCGCCGGCCCGGAATCCACGGTGGCCGCAAAGGCGCCGCCATTGAGGCTTTGGAGATAATTCTGCCCGTTGAACGTCGCCAGCGTGACCTGCGCAAGCGGCTCGGTCTGGCCGTTCGAGAACGTGCCGATCACCCGGTTCTGATTGTCGACCGAGATGCCGGTAAGCTTGCCGGCGGCGGAGCCGTTCTGCTGGAGCTGGTTGATGTTCACCGCGCCGCTGGTGTCCGCGAATTGAGTGATGCCGCCTGATCCGAACGAAAGTTGGACGTTGCCGATATTATCGCCGTTGACGGTCAGGCCGTTGATGGTCAGGCTGCCGACCGGCGGGTTCATCTGGCCGCTGGAATCGAACTGAAAGCGCGTGCCGACGTTCACCCATGCCGGCTGCGTGCCGGTCGCGTTGGGGTTCGTCTGATAGAACAGCTCCCAGGTGTCGGTGCCGCCGTTCGACGCGCTCGCAACCTTGGCCCAGCGCAACTGAACGTTCACCGGATTGCCGAGCGAATCGTAGGCGGTGATCGAACCGCCCGAGACCGATTCGTTGAGGAAATTTGGAACGTCGTTGCCGATCACCGGCCCGACCGTGGGCGGGCTCGCGGTCAGCGTGGTGACGCCGAACACCGCCGCGTTGGCGGTGCCGCCGACCGTGACCTGGTCGGTGAGATTATTGGCAGCGGCGGTGAGGTCGCCGTTTGCCGTGTTCACGGAGGCGGTGCCCCCGGTGAGCCCGGCCAACTTCGTGTTGAGTTGCGCGAGCGTCTCGACGTCGCCAGGGTTCGTGCCGAACGTGATGGTCAGCGTCGGGTTGCTGGTGCCCACCGTGATCGTGAGCGTCTGCCCGCTGGTGACCGCGCCCTGGTTGATCAAGTTGGTCGCATTCGCACCGGTGTTACCCGCACCCAACAGTTCGGTCACGATCGCCGGGGTGCTGCCGGCGGTGCTGATATTCGTGGTCGCGTCTGCGCTGGTCAGCACCAAGTTGTTCGAAGCGTCGAGCGTGGCGGTGATGCCGGTCGTGCCGGTCTGGGCGTTGATCTTCTGCAGGACGGTGGTGGCGGAATCGGTGGCGGCGATGCTGATCGTGGCCGTCCCGGTGCCGGTGAGCACCAGCGAGCCGGTGGTGCCTCCGGTCGGCAGCCCCGAGATGTCGGTCGTGCCGGTGTCGACGGCGGGCGCATCCGGCTGCAGCGTCGCCCCGGTGCCCTGGATGGTCGCGGGCAGCAGCAGCGCGTTGGATGTGAAATCGGCCGGGTTTATCAGGTCGGAGTTGGGCACGCTGGTATTAGCGTTGGTCGTCTGCGGGAACGTCGGCAGATTCGCCTGATATTGGATCTGTGTCGTCGCCTGCGCCGGGATCTCGTTGTTCCCGAACTCCAGCACCTGCGGAACGCTGCCCACCGGATTGCCGGTGCTTTGATCGATCGGAATGCCCATCAGGTAATAGCCGGCGCCATTGACGAGGAAACCCTGGCTGTTCTCCTGGAAGTCGCCGCGGCGGGTGTAGAGACTAACTCCGTTGAATACCGGCTGATTGCCCGACACCGACGTCGGCTGGGCGACGATGAAATAGCCGTCGCCGTTGATTGCCATGTCGGTGCTCACCGATGAACTTTGGATCGCGCCCTGGACGGTATTGGTCGCAACCGAGCTGGCTAGGACGCTGCCCGAGGTCTGCTCGTTCTGCGACGCGGCGGTGACCAGGTCCTGAAAGCTCGTGTCGGTTTCCTTGAAGCCGGTGGTTTGCGAGTTCGCGATGTTGCCCGAGATGTTTTGCAGCGCGAACGATTGCGCCTGCAGACCGGTCACGGCCGTGGTCAGAGCGTCGAAAATACCCATCGTGGCCTCCATTGCGATCGCAGCAGCGGGCCGCGTCGGGCCGACGCGCCGGCCGCATGGCCGCGTTCGCCATCGCAAGCCTCATGCCACGGCGAAAACGCTGCGCGATCAGGAGCTTGGGTAAAGCGCCGGCGGCGTCGGCTGGGCAGGATGCGCCCGGTACGGCAATTCCTGCCGGGCGCGGGGCATGCTTGCCGCGGCTGCGCACCCTCCTTATGGTCCGCCGCGCCGGACGAGGTCCGGATTTTGGTCAGCGAGGACGTGATGCGTTTCGAAGGCACCAGCGGTTACGTCGCCACGGAGGATTTGAAAGTGGCGGTGAACGCCGCGATCACCCTCGAGCGCCCGCTGCTGGTCAAGGGCGAGCCCGGCACTGGGAAGACCGTGCTGGCGCTGGAAATCGCCAAGGCGCTCAACGCGCCGCTGATCGAGTGGCACGTCAAATCGACCACCAAGGCGCTGCAGGGGCTTTACGAATACGACGCGGTGTCGCGCCTGCGTGACAGCCAGCTCGGCGACGCGCGCGTGCACGACATCCGCAACTACATCAAGCGCGGCAAGCTGTGGGATGCGTTCGTCGCCGACGAGCGGCCGGTGCTGTTGATCGACGAGATCGACAAGGCGGACATCGAATTCCCCAAC